>Ga0307411_10001045_pt1 | contig 10721 bp, 11 predicted proteins | sample DK1Ometagenome_2_FD_203712 | JGI IMG/M metagenome (GOLD analysis project Ga0307411, IMG submission 203712) | Maize rhizosphere microbial communities from greenhouse at UC Davis, California, United States - DK15-O-1 | ecosystem: Host-associated > Plants > Roots > Rhizosphere > Soil | place: USA...
GTCCGGTACTGCGCTACCAGATCGAGAAGCGGAACCGGCACGGCGCCCTCGCTCGCTGAAGTTCGGAATGCTGGGGTCGGACTAGACGACGCGCCCGCGCGGACGGCCCCGGGGGCCGGTGCGCGGGCGCGCGACGGCCGGCGATGCGACCGGAGCGCCCGCACAGGGGCTAACTCCGCGCCAGCCTTGAATCTTACCGGGCGGGACGGGGTGGGTCAACGAGCCGGAGTACCCCGTCCGCCTCCTCGTACCCCGCCCCGCACTCGGGGCAGGCGGCCCGGCCGCCGGCCGTGCCGCCGGGCAGCGCGAGCCGGGTGCCGCACTGGCACATCCAGCCCACGCGCCGGGCCGGCACGCCCACCATCAGGGCGTAGGCCGGCACCGTGCCCCGCACCACCGCACCCGCCCCGATGAAGCAGTACTCGCCCAGCGTGGCCCCGCAGACGATGGTGGCGTTGGCCCCGATCGAGGCCCCCCGCCCCACGCGCGTCGGGCGGTACTCGTGCTTCCGGCTCACGTGGCTGCGCGGGTTCGTCACGTTGGTGAAGACGCAGCTCGGGCCGCAGAAGACGTCGTCGGCCAGCTCCACGCCCTCGTAGATCGAGACGTTGTTCTGCACCTTCACGTTGTCGCCCAGCCGGGTGCCCGGCATCACCACCACGTTCTGCCCCAGGTTGCACCCGCGGCCGATCACCGCGCCCGGCAGCACGTGGCTGAAGTGCCAGATCTTCGTCCCCGCCCCGATCACCGCGCCGTCGTCCACGTAGCTCGACTCGTGCACGAAGTAGTCGCGGCTCCCGTCGCCCGTCGCGGCGCTCATCCGGCCCACTCCGGGGTGAGCTCGCGGGCGGCGGCGTGCCACTCCTGCAGCGGCTTCACCTCGCCTTCCCGGCTCCGGAGCGCGATGATCGCGTCGACGGCCGCCGCGGCCGCGGAAAGCGTCGTGGTGTAGGGGATGCGCTGCTGCAGCGCCGCGCGCCGGATGGTGTAGTCGTCCTGCTGCGTGAGCTTGCCCAGCGGGGTGTTGATCAGCAGCTGGATGCGCCCCGAGAGGATGAGGTCCACCGCGTTCGGCCGGCCCTCGTACACCTTGAGCACCCGCTCTGCCGGCACGCCGCGCGCCCGCAGCCAGCGCGCGGTGCCGTCGGTGGCGAGGACCTTGAACCCGAGCGCGTGCAGCCGGCGGGCGATCGGCACCACGTTCTGCTTGTCGTGGTCGTTCACCGTCACGAAGACGCCGCCCTCGAGCGGCAGCGCCCCGTCGGCGGCGTGCTGCGCCTTGGCGTAGGCCATCCCGAAGCTCTCGGCGATGCCCATGACTTCGCCGGTGGAGCGCATCTCGGGGCCGAGGATGATGTCCACGCCCTGGAACTTGCTGAACGGCAGGACCGCCTCCTTCACCGCCACGTAGGGCTGCACCAGGTCCTCGCGCAGGCCGAGCTCGTCGAGGGTGCGGCCGACCATGACCGCAGCCGCGAGGCTGGCCAGCGGCGCGCCCGTGGTCTTGGAGACGAACGGGACGGTGCGCGAGGCACGGGGGTTCACCTCGAGCACGTAGACGACCCCGTCCTTGATCGCGTACTGCACGTTGATGAGCCCGACCACGCCCAGGCGCTCGGCGAAGGCGCGCGTGTAGCGCTTCATCTGGTCGACCTGCTCGTCGCTGATGAGGTACGGCGGCAGGACGCAGGCGGAGTCGCCGGAGTGGATGCCGGCGTCCTCGATGTGCTGCATCACGCCGCCGATGACGCAGCGCGTGCCGTCGCTGATGGCGTCGACGTCGGCCTCGAAGGCGTCCTCGAGGAAGCGGTCGATCAGCACGGGATGCTCCGGCGCCACGCGCGCCGCCACCGCGAAGTAGCGCTGCAGCGACGAGTCGTCGTAGACGATCTCCATCGCGCGCCCGCCGAGCACGTAGCTCGGTCGCACCAGCACGGGATAACCCACGCGCTGCGCCACGGCGAGCGCCTCGCCCTCGCTGAAGGCGATGCCGCTCGGGGGCTGGGCCACGTCCAGCTCGCGGGTGATCGCCTCGAAGCGGCCGCGGTCCTCCGCGCGGTCGATGGCCTCGGGCGTGGTGCCCAGGATCCGCACGCCGGCGCCCTCGAGGCCCTTGGCGAGGCGGAGCGGCGTCTGGCCGCCCAGCTGCACCACGACCCCGATCGGGCGCTCCAGCTCCACGATCTCGAGCACGTCCTCGAGCGTGAGCGGCTCGAAGTAGAGCGCGTCGGAGATGTCGAAGTCGGTGGAGACGGTCTCGGGGTTCGAGTTGACCATCACCGTGCGGTAGCCCATCTCGCGGAAGGCGAGCGCGGCGCGCACGCAGCAGTAGTCGAACTCCACCCCCTGCCCGATCCGGTTCGGCCCGCTGCCGAGGATGACGACCGTCTCGCGGCCGTCGACGGGGGCGGCCTCGTTCTCCTCGTCGTAGCTCGAGTAGAGATACGGCGTGCTCGAGGGGAACTCGCCGGCGCAGGTGTCCACCGTCTTGTACACGGGACGGAGCCCCAGCCGGTGGCGCTGGGCCCGGATCGCCTGCTCGCTGGTGCCGCGCAGCTGGGCCAGCTGTCGGTCGGAGAAGCCCATGCGCTTCATGCGCCGCATGGCGCGCAGCTCCTCCGCGTCGTCGGGGCTCGGGATGCGGCCGGCGTACCAGCGCTCCGCCTCGATCAGCTCGGAGAGCTGATCGAGGAACCAGGGGTCGATGCCGGTGCGCTCGGCCAGCTCGTCGACGCCGACGCCGGCCAGCATGGCGCGCTTGACCTGGAAGATCCGCTCCGGCGTCGGCGTGCGGACGGCCGCCAGCAGGGACTCGCGGCCGTCGTCCTCCAGCCGGTCGTCGGCCAGCGTGGGGGCCACGGTCCACCCGGCACGGTCGATCTCGAGCCCGCGCATCCCCTTCTGGAAGGCCTCCTTGAAGGTGCGGCCGATGGCCATCACCTCGCCCACCGACTTCATCTGCGTGGTGAGGCGCGGGTCGGAGCCGCGGAACTTCTCGAAGGCGAAGCGCGGGATCTTCACCACGACGTAGTCCAGCACCGGCTCGAAGCTGGCCGGGGTCACCTTCGTGATGTCGTTCGGCAGCTCGTCGAGGGTGTAGCCCACGGCCACCTTCGCACCGATGCGCGCGATCGGGAAGCCGGTCGCCTTGGAGGCGAGCGCCGACGAGCGGCTGACCCGCGGGTTCATCTCGATGACGATCTGCTCGCCCGTGGCCGGATCCACCGCGAACTGGATGTTGCAGCCGCCGGCCGCGACGCCCACCTCGCGGATGATCTTGATCGACGCGTCGCGCATCCGCTGGTACTCGCGGTCGGTCAGCGTCATCGCGGGCGCCACGGTGATCGAGTCGCCGGTGTGCACGCCCATCGGGTCGAGGTTCTCGATCGAGCAGACGATCACCACGTTGTCCGCCCCGTCGCGCATGACCTCGAGCTCGTACTCCTTCCACCCGATGATGCTGCGCTCGACGAGCACCGAGCCCACCGGCGAGAGCTCGAGCCCGCGCCGCAGCATCGTCTCGAACTCCTCGCGGTTGTAGGCGATGCCGCCGCCGCTGCCGCCCAGCGTGAACGACGGCCGGAGGATCGCCGGATAGGCGGTGCGCTCCACCGTGGCGAGCCCCTCCTCGAGGGTGTGCACCACGTCGCCCTCGCAGGTCGCGAGCCCGATCCGCCGCATCGCGTCGGCGAACTCCTGGCGGTCCTCGGCGATGCGGATGGCGCGCTCGTTGGCGCCGATGAGCTCGACGCCGTACTTCTCGAGCGTGCCGTCGCGCACGAGGGCCATGGCGACGTTGAGCGCCGTCTGGCCGCCCATCGTCGGCAGCAGGGCGTCGGGCCGCTCCCGCTCGATGACCTTGGCCACCCACTCGGGCGTGACCGGCTCGATGTAGGTCGCGTCGGCGATCTCCGGGTCGGTCATGATCGTGGCCGGGTTGGAGTTCACCAGCACGACCCGGTAGCCCTCCTCCTTCAGCGCCTTCACCGCCTGCGTCCCGGAGTAGTCGAACTCCGCTCCCTGCCCGATGACGATCGGGCCGGAGCCGATGAGGAGGATGGTCCTGAGGTCAGTTCTCTTGGGCATCGACGACGTCCCGAAGCGTCCGGTCCAGCGGTAAGGAAGGTGTCCACCCGGTGGCGGCGCGCAGCTTCGCGGCGTCGCCCACCAGGTGGGGAATGTCGGAGGCGCGGCTCAGGGCGGGATCGACCGCGGGCTCGGCGTGGATCCCGACCACCGCGGTCATGCGCGCGAAGAGCTCGCGCAGAGTGATCCCCTCGCCGCTCGCGACGTTGTAGGTCTCGCCCGGCGCGCCCCGCTCGAGCAGGGCCGCGTAGGCGCGCACGACGTCGCGCACGTCGAGGATGTCGCGCACCGGATCGAGGTTGCCGGTCCGGACCTGCGCCGCACCCGTGCGGCGCGCCTCGCGCAGCCGCGCGGCGAAGGCCGGCACCACGTACAGCTCGGCCTGCCCCGGCCCGGTGTGGGCGAAGGCGCGCACCGTGACGAGCGGCAGTCCGGTGCGCCGAGCCACCTCCTGCGCGGCGATCTCCGCGCCGACCTTGCTCGCCGCGTAGGGCGAGAGCGGCACGACGGCGTCGTCCTCGCGCAGCGGCCGGGGCTGTCCGTCGGCGAGCGGCGCGGCGCCGCCGTACACCTCGCCCGTGGAGACGAGCAGCAGGCGCGGTCCCCCGGCCCCGCCCCGCGCCGCCAGCGCCTCGGCGAGGCGCGCCGTGCCGGCGGCATTCACCGTCCAGGCCCGGCCCGGGTCCCGCCGCGCATCGCGCCCCGAGGCGATCGCCGCGAGGTGCACCACGGCGTCGAGCGGCCGGTCGACCGCGGCGCGCACCGACTCGTCGTCGTCCAGCTCGAGCGGCACCCAGCGCAGCGGCGTGCCCGGCAGCGGCGGCGGCCCGCCCGGATGCCGGGCGCCCACGACCTCGTGGCCCTGCTCGAGCAGGTGGCTCGTCAGGTAGCGGCCCACGAAGCCGTCGGCCCCGGTGACGAGCACCCTCACCGCGGGCGGCTCAGTCGCTCGAGATCGGCCTCGACCATCATCGCCACCAGCTCCTCGAAGGCCACCTTCGGCTGCCAGCCGAGCTCGCGCCGCGCCTTGGAGGGGTCGGCCAGGAGGAGATCGACCTCGGCCGGACGCACGAAGCGCGGGTCGAGCCGCACGTACTCCCGCCAGTCGAGCCCGGCGTGGCCGAAGGCCGTCTCGACCAGGTACTGGACGCTGTGGGTCTTGCCCGTGCCCACGACGTAGTCCTGCGGCTCGTCCTGCTGGAGCATGAGCCACATCGCCTCGACGTAGTCGCCGGCGTAGCCCCAGTCGCGCTGCGCGTCGAGGTTGCCGAGGCAGAGCTCCTTCGCGAGACCGCGCTTGATGCGCGCCACGCCGTCCGTGACCTTGCGCGTGACGAACTCGATCCCGCGCCGGGGCGACTCGTGGTTGAACAGGATCCCGCTCACCGCGAACATGTCGTAGCTCTCGCGGTAGTTCACGGTGATCCAGTGGCCGTACACCTTGGCCACGCCGTAGGGCGAGCGCGGGTAGAAGGGCGTGTCCTCGTGCTGCGGCGTCTCGACCACGCGGCCGAACATCTCGGAGCTGGAGGCCTGGTAGAAGCGCGCCGTCGGGTGCACGAGGCGCACCGCCTCCAGCAGGCGGGTCACGCCGAGCGCGGTGAACTCGCCGGTGAGGACGGGCTGGTTCCAGCTGGTCGGGACGTAGCTCTGCGCGGCGAGATTGTAGACTTCGTCGGGGCGGCTCTCCTGCACCACCTGCGTCAGCGAGTGCTGGTCGAGCAGGTCGGCGGGAACGATCGTCACCCGGTCGAGCAGGTGGTCGATGCGCTCGTAGCTGTGGTGGCTCGTGCGGCGCACCACGCCGAAGACCTCGTAGCCCTTCTCGAGGAGGAACTCGGCCAGGTAGCTGCCGTCCTGGCCGGTGATCCCGGTGATGAGGGCGCGTCTAGCCACGGGGATCCGCCTGCGGCGCCCGCGGCGCATGGAGAGGTTGAATCATGCCCGCCCGGTCGTTAGCTTTCGTGGTTTCCCGGCAATCGGCCGGGATCGGCGTCGCCGCCGCGATTGAATTCGAACCGTACAGTCCAGGGGAAGGAACCGCATCATGGCCCGAGTTTGTACCGTGTGCGCCAAGGGGCCCACCACCGGCAACACCGTCAGCCACGCCAACAACCGCTCGCGCCGGCGCTGGTACCCCAACCTGCAGACCGTGCGGGTGCTCGTCGACGGCCAGCCGAAGCGCGTGCGCGTCTGCACGCAGTGCATCAAGAGTAACAAGGTGGCCAAGGCCCGCTGAGGCCTGCTCCCCCCGTCCGGCCCGAGGGGCCCGCACCGCGGTGCGGGCCCCTTCGTTTTCGCGGCGGGGGGCACGAAAAAGGGGACCCGTCGGGGTCCCCTTCTCGTTCGCCACGGCTCGCAGCGACCGTCGGCCGATCACTACTCGGCCAGCAGCTCGATGCGGGCCAGATCGGCGCCGTCGCCCGGCCGGTGGCCGAGCTTCAGGATCCGGGTGTAGCCGCCCGGGCGCGCGGCGAAGCGCGGGCCGATCTCGGCGAAGAGGCGGCCGAGGATCTCGCGGTCCTTGATCCGGCGCTCGACCAGGCGCCGCGCGTGCAGGTCGCCCCGGCGCGCGAGCGTGATGAGCTTCTCGGCGAACGGCCGGAGCTCCTTCGCCTTGGCCTCGGTCGTCGTGATGACGCCGTGCTCGAAGAGGCTGGTGGCCATGTTGTTCAGCATGGCTCGCTTGTGGCTCGCCGTGCGCGACAGCTGCCGGCCCTTTACGCGGTGCCGCATCTTAGACTTCTCCTCCGTTGGCCGTCGGCTGCTGCGAGGCGGCGGGCGGCGTGCCCTGGCGCGTCACGCGCAGGTCGCCGTCGGTCTCCTCGAACTGCATCCCGAAATTGAGCCCCTCGCGCTGCAGGAGCTCGGCGATCTCACTCAGGGCCTTCTCGCCCACGTTCTTCACCTTCAGCAGATCCTCCTCGCTGAACTCGACCAGGTCGCGGAGCGTCCGGATGTTCGAGTTCTTGAGCGAGTTCAGCGAGCGCACCGAGAGACCGAAGTCGTCGATGGGCCGGCCGAGCTTCTGCCGGAGGTCGCTTCCACCCGCGACCCCGGCCGCCCCGCCCTCGCGGGCCGCCGGGACCTTGCCGAAGTCGACGAAGAAGCGGAAGTGCTCCTGCGCGAGGGCCGCCGCGTAGGCGATGGCGTCCTCGGGAGCGATCGTGCCGTTCGTCTCGACCATCACGTTCAGGCGGTCGTAGTCGGTGCGCTGTCCGACGCGCGTCTCCGCCACCGTGAAGTTCGCCCGGCGGACAGGGTTGTAGATGGCGTCGATGCGGATCAGGTCGATCGGCATGCTGCGGTCGGACGGGTGCAGCTCCGACTCGACGTAGCCGCGGCCCTTGTTGACGTACAGCTCGACGTTGACGTCGCGGTCCTCCTGGAGCGTGAACAGCAGGTGGTCGGGGTTGATCACCCGCACCGAGCCGTGCTCCTGGATGTCGCGCGCGTAGACGGGGCCCGCGCCCTCGCGCTTGATGTGCAGCACCGCCTCGTCGACGTCCTCGGCGAGCACCAGCACGAGCGCCTTGAGGCGCTGCACGATCTGGTGCACGTCCTCGAGCACGCCCTGGACGGTCTGGTGCTCGTGCACCACCCCGTCCATGCGGAAGCCCCAGACCGCGCTGCCGCGCAGCGAGCTGAGCAGCAGCCGCCGCAGCGAGTTGCCGAGCGTGTAGCCGAAGCCACGCTCGAGCGGCTGGAGGCGGAACTCCGCGATGTTCGGGTTGTCGTCCCGCTTCGCCATTTCGACGAGCTGCGGACGGACCAGGCCTGTGAGATCGATCGCCATGCGTGACTCCCGCTTACTTCGAGTAGAGCTCGACGATGAGCTGTTCCTGCGCGTTGAGCGGAATGGCCTCGCGGGTCGGACGCTCGGTCAGGCGGCCCGCCGCCTTCTCGCGGTCCACCGAGAGCCACGACACCGGCTGACCCCGGCTGGCGAGCTCGAGCGACATGGCGACCGCCACGAGCTCGCGGCTCGCCGGCGCGACGCGCACTTCCATCCCCGGCGCCACGTGGAACGACGGGATGTCGACCTTCTTGCCGTTGACCTCGATGTGGCCGTGGCGGATCAGCTGGCGCGCGGCCTTGCGGCTCGCGGCGAAGCCCATCCGGTGCACGACGTTGTCGAGGCGCGTCTCGAGGGCCACGAGCAGGTTCGTGCCCTTGACGCCCGGCTCGCGCGTGACGCGGTCGAAGACGTTGCGGAACTGGGTCTCGCTGAGCCCGTAGATCCGCTTCACCTTCTGCTTCTCACGCAGCTGCTTGGCGTACTCCGACGTCTTGCGCCCGCCGCGGCCCGGACCGCCGCCGGCCGACTGGCCGTGCTGGCCGGGAGCGTAGGGGCGACGCTCGACCGGGCACTTCTCGGTCAGGCACTTCGCGCCCTTGAGGAACAGCTTCGTCTGCTCGCGGCGGCACTGCCGGCAGCTGGGACCAGTATATCGCGCCATAAAATCAGACCCGCCGCTTCTTCGGGGGACGGCACCCGTTGTGGGGAATCGGGGTGACGTCCCGGATCGAGACCACCCGCAGGCCGACCGAGGCCAGGGCCTGGATCGCGCTCTCGCGACCGCTGCCCGGGCCCTGCACGCGGACGTGCACGCGGCGCAGGCCCATGTTCATGGCCTCGCGCGCGCAGTTCTCCGCGGCCACCGTGGCGGCGAAGGGCGTCGACTTCTTCGAGCCCTTGAACCCCGCCTTGCCGGCCGTCCCCCACGTGAGGGTGTTGCCGCGCATGTCGGTGATGGTGATCAGCACGTTGTTGAACGTGGCCGAGATGTGGACGGTCCCCTCGGACTCGACCACCTTCTTGGAGCGCTTGCCGCCCGTCGGCTTCGTAGGAGCAGTCATAGGTTACTTCTTCGTCGCTTTCTTCTTGCCGGCGATGGCCCGGCGCGGACCCTTCTTGGTGCGCGCGTTCGTGTGCGTCCGCTGGCCGCGGACCGGCAGACCCCGGCGGTGCCGGATGCCCCGATAGCTGCCGATGTCCATCAAGCGCTTGATGTTCATCGCGATCTCGGTGCGCAGCGCGCCCTCGACCTTGACCTGCCGCTCGATGATCTGACGCAGCCGCGCCACCTCGGCGTCCGACAGATCGCGGACCCGGGTGTCGGGGCTGACGCCGGTCTCGCTCAGGAGACGGGCGCTCGTGGGACGGCCGATGCCGTAGATGTAGGTCAGTGCGATCTCGACCCGCTTCTCGCGCGGGAGATCGACGCCAGCGATACGCGCCATGCTCAGCCCTGCCGCTGTTTGTGCTTGGGATTGCGCTTGCAGATGATCCGCGTGACACCCTGGCGCTTGATCACCTTGCAGTGCTCGCAGATCGGCTTCACGCTCGAACGAACCTTCACGATTGTGCTCCTCTTGGCTCCCGGGCCCGCCATCACCCGCAACACCACGGTCGACGCCGCTTCACACCTTCACACCGAACGGTCCGGAGCAGGCCTGGAAGCCGGCGCTTGGGACCACCACAGCGAAAACGCTCGAAACCGTCGCTATTCGAAAAACAGTCGCTAGAACGTGAGGCGTGAAACGCCACGTTTTAGGAGTAGCTGTCCAATATAGACCGCGTTCCGAGGCCACGCAAGTGTCGCCCCCGGCGACAAATCGGGGCTCCCGGGCCACCCCCGGATCAGTCCAGCACCCGCAGCTCCGTGAGCTCCCACCGCCCCGCCGCGCCGGCCCTGAAGCCGAGCAGGACGGTCTGCGTCCGCACCTCCTGCGTCCCCCGGACCCGGTAGCGCCGTCGCAGCTCGACGTAGCCCCGGCCCGGCAGGAGCTCGCGGGCCGGCCCCGCACCCAGCTCCACCTCCTCCGCCCCGCCCAGAAACTCCCGGAGGAGCGCCGCCGCCTGGGACCGGCCGACGGCCGGCGCCGGGGCCGCGCCCGGCAGCTCGATGAGGAGACGGCCCGCTCCCGCCACCAGCGAGTCCGCGTCGTGCCGGCGCCACGCCTCCCCCGCACGCGCGGCCGCGGCACCGAGGGCGCGCACGCCGGCGTCGGCCGGAGGCGGGGCGGTCGACGGCGCAACCTGGGCCGGAGCCGGCTGCTGCGCCCCGGCGGTCCCGGTCGGAATCCAGCCGAGGCCGGCGGCCAGCAGCAGGGCGCCGGCGAATGGCCGGGCGAGGCCCGTCATCCCGCCTCTCCGACGATCTCGTCGAACGCGCGGGCCGGGTCCGCTGCTTCGAGGATCGGCCGCCCCACCACCAGGTGGGTGGCCCCGTCGCGGACGGCGGCGGCGGGCCCGGCCGTGCGCACCTGGTCGCCGGTCGAGTCGCCGGCGCGGCGGATGCCCGGAACCACGAGCCACGCCGCGGAGCCGAGGGCGGCGCGCACCCTCGCCGTCTCGTGCGGCGAGCAGACGATGCCGCGCAGGCCGGACGCGAGCGCCGTCCGGGCGTGCCGCTCGACCTCGACCTCGAGATCGACCCCGTCGCGCCCCAGCGCCGCGGCGTAGCCCGCGGCGTCGTGGCTGGTGAGCACGGTGACGCCGACCAGCCCCAGCTCCGCACCCGCGGCGCGGGCGGCGGCCTCGAGCATCGCGGCGCCCCCCAGGCAGTGCACGGTGGCCATCGCCACGCCCATGCCGCGGGCCGATTCCACGGCACCGGCCACGGTGTTGG
>Ga0307411_10001046_pt1 | contig 10717 bp, 8 predicted proteins | sample DK1Ometagenome_2_FD_203712 | JGI IMG/M metagenome (GOLD analysis project Ga0307411, IMG submission 203712) | Maize rhizosphere microbial communities from greenhouse at UC Davis, California, United States - DK15-O-1 | ecosystem: Host-associated > Plants > Roots > Rhizosphere > Soil | place: USA...
AGCCTGCAGGGCAAACGCACGCGCAATGAAGACTTCGCGGGTGTGCAGGCGCCTGCCGCGCACGAGGCCGAGCGCGGCTGGGTGGCCGCGCTGGCCGACGGCGTCAGCGGCGGCGAAAGCACGACGGGCGATGGCCTGATGGCCGCGCAGACCTCCGTGATGAGCCTGCTGCGCGACTTCCATGCCGTGCCGGCGGACTGGGACACCAGCGTCGCACTGGACCGCCTGCTCGGCCACCAGAACGCCTGGCTGGCCGCGCACAACCGCCGCCCCGGCCCCGACGGCCAGCCGCGCGAGGCGTTGACGACGCTCACCGCCGTCGCGCTGCGCGGGCGCCGCTACGCGCTGGCCCACGTGGGCGACAGCCGCGCCTGGCTGCTGCGCGATGGCCAGTGCCTGCTGCTGACGCAGGACCACCGCATGGAACGCCGCGACTTCGCCGGGCTGACGCGAGCGCTGGGCCTGGACGACGCGCTGCGCCTGGACCACAGCGCCGGCGAGCTGAAGGTCGGCGACCGGCTGCTGCTGACCAGCGACGGCGTGCACGGCAGCCTGCGTGGCCGGCAGATCGCCGACCTGCTGCGCGACACGCCGGGCGCCCAGGCGGCGGCGGATGCGCTCACCGCCGCAGCGCTGGCCGCGGGCAGCCACGACAACGCGACCGCCCTGGTGCTGGACGTCAAGGACCTGGCCGACCCGGGCCTGGCCGACCTCGCGGCGTTGGGCCGCACGCTGCCCAGCCCCGGGCCGCTCGGCGTCGGCGCGGCGCTGGACGGCTACCAGGTCACGGCCGTCATTGCCGACAACGGCGTGCACCGCCTGCTGCAGGCGCGCGAGCAGGCCACGGGCCGGCTGGTCGCCTTGAAGATGCTGCGCCCCGGCCGCGCCGACGACCCCGAAGAGCGCGCCATGCTGGCCCACGAGATCTGGCTGGGCCTGCGGCTGGCCGAGGCGCCGCGCCACCGGCGCCGCGGCGGGGAAAGCGGCTTCGTGCGCGTGCATGCGCCGGCCGATGGCGCGACGCATTTCTATGCCGTGTTCGACTGGCACGTCGGCCAGACGCTGGAGCAGCTGCTGGCCAAGGGCACGTTGGACGTGGCCCAGACGCTGGCGCTGGGCGCCGCCGTCGCGCGCTCGCTGAGCCTGCTGCATGCCGCCGGCGTCGTGCACCGCGACATCAAGCCGGCCAACCTGCACCTGGGCGACGACGGCCAGTGGCGCGTGCTGGACCTCGGCGTCGCGCTCAGCCCGCGCGCGCCGGCCGCCACGCGCGAGCTGCATGCCGGCACGCCCAGCTACATCAACCCCGAGCAATGGCAGGACCCGCCGGTGCCGCCGGACGCGGGCTCCGACCTCTTCGCGCTCGGCGTGACGCTCTACGAGGCGCTGACCGGCCGACTGCCCTACGGCGAGATCGAGCCCTACCAGCTGGCGCGTTATCGGCGCGAGCCGACCAGCGTCAGCCGGCTGCAGCCCAGCGTGCCGATGCCGCTCGACCGGCTCGTCATGCGCGCCGTGGCGCGCGAGGCCAGGCTGCGCTTCGAGACGGCCGACGAGTTCCTGCTCGCGCTGGAGCGTCTGGCCGCACGTGACCAGCCGGCGTCTGCACGCGCTGCCAGGCCACCGCGCGAGGCGGTGAGCGTCTGGCAGATCGGGCTGGGGGTTTCGGTGGTCCTCAACCTGTTGCTGATCGCCTGGCTGGTGTTCCTGCCGAGGTGATCAGCGCTGCGCCGGCGCGTTGTCGATGCCCACCACGTCGACCTCGAAACTGCATGCGCCGCTGACCTTCGCAGTCGTGAACGTCACGCTCCCTGCGGCGCGGCCGGCCGTGCCGCGCATCTCGAAGCGGGTGATGGTGAACTTTCCACCGGTCACGCGCTGTTTCTCGCCCTGCACGTCGACCAGCGAATGCCAGCCGGGAGCCATCGACAGCGCATAGACGCCGGGCTTGGTGACGTCGGTCGTCTTCAGTTCGACGCTGTTGCCGGCATCGCTCTCGTCCATCGTCAGCAGCCGGAACATGGACAGGTTGCCGTTCACGTCGCGCTTGCCGAGGCTGGAGAAATGGAAGTCGGAGAAGACGTCGCTGACGACGACGGGGCTGCCGTTGAACCTGCAGTCCACGGCGGCCTGGGCGCTGGCGGCGAGCGTGAGGAGTGAAAGGACGAGGGCGGTTCTCATGCCGGGAGTTTGCCCGCCCGCCTTGCCGCGCTTGTCCCCCGGGCGAGGGGCAGCGCCGCTCAGACGCGCTGGTAGTTCACCGGCTCGGCGTCCTGCGCGCCGGCTGCAGCGCCGCGGGCACGGCCGCCCTTCTCAGCCCAGGTGCGGGTCCAGCGGATCTGCATGACGCGCATGACGCCCAGCATCAGCACGGACAGCACCGCGAAGACGACGAAGCCCCAAAGGTAGGTGCCGGCATGCTGCTTGGACAGGCCCATCAGGTTGGGCACCAGACCGCCGCCGAGGGCGCCGATCTCGCCGATCATCGAGCCGGCCACGGCCGTGGCGGCCGGCCAGCGCAGCGGCACGAGCTGGAACAGCGCGCCATTGCCGGCGCCCAGCGCCGCGAAGCAGACGATGAGCAACAGCGTCGTCAGCACCAGCGAGCCGCTGCTCATGCCGATCAGCGTCAGCGTGATGGCGACGACGACGAGGACCAGGGTCAGCATGTTGACGCCGCCCCAGCGGTCGGACAGCCAGCCGCCGACGACGCGCACCGCCGCGCCCATGAAGGCCGCCAGCATCGTCAGCTGGCCGGCCTGCACCTTGGAGACCCCGAACTGGTCGTAGTAGTAGGTCGGCAGGAAGGTGATGAGGCCGATGAAGCCGCCGAAGGTCACGCCGTAGATGAGGCTGAAGGCCCAGCCATCCTTCTCGAACAGGCAGGCCACGTGCTCACGCATGGAGGCGTGCGCGTCGACATCGGGCGGCTCCTTGGCGAAGACGATCATGACGATCATCGGCAGCAGGATGGCGCCGGCCGCCAACGCATAGACCGTCTGCCAGCCGTAGGCCTGGGCCAGCGGCGGGGCGACCAGCACCGACACGGCGGTGCCGACGTTGCCCGCGCCGACCAAGCCCATGGCCAGGCCCTTGTATTGCGGCGGGTACCAGCCCGAGCCCAGGCTCAGCGCCACGCCGAAGCTGGCGCCGGCAATGCCCAGCAGCACGCCCATCGCCAGCAGGTCGTCATAGCTCTGCACCATGAAATAGCCGTACAGCATCGCGACGGCGATCAGGCCCATCTCGACGAGCGTCGCGTTCTTGCGGCCGATGTACTGCGACAGCAGGCCCAGCGGGAAGCGCATCAGCGCGCCGGCCATGATGGGGATCGACAGCATCAGCCCCTTCTGGGCCGGCGTCAGGTTGTAGGCCTCGCTGATGAACGGCGCCAGTGCGCCATTGAGCACCCAGATGCAGCAGGAGAACGCGAAATACAGGAAGGCGGCGAACAGCGTGGGGCTGTGGCCGGCGCGTTTGAAGTTTTGCAGGGCGGACATCTTGGGCTCTATCGTGCTGGCTGCACGCGCCCACGCCAACCCACCGGTCGCGTGCCTGGGCGGCTCGGGACGTGCAGCGGGAGGGCGGCCCGCACCATTGCGGGCACCACGCCCCGATACTCGCAAACCTCATGCCACAGGCCGGCAACGATGCTGGCCTGTTTCTTGCGCCGTTTTGGGGCGTGAATCCTGAAGCCATGTCCGACACCGCCTTCACCCCTGGATTGCCCCTGCTGCTGTGCAGCCCCGAAACACCACCCCAGGCCGCGGCGCTGCAGGCCCAGGGCTGGTCCTTGCGCACCGTTTCTGAGCTTGCGCCGCCCAGCGATGGGTCGGCCCTCGGCCTGCTGTGGTGCCCGGACCGCACCGGCTTGGCGCAGCTCCTGCACTCCGAGCGGGCTTTCGGCCTGCCCGTGGTGCTGCTGTCGCCCCCGCCGGAAGGCGCCGAGCGCCAGGCGTTGCTGGCGCGTGGCGTGTTGCAGTGGCTGCCGGCCGATGCCGATGCCGCGTTGCTGACCCAAACCCTGCAATGGGCGCGCGACCTCGCTGTGCAACTGCAGGCGCGCGACAGCGCCGCGCAGGCCAAGCTCGACGAGCGCAAGTGGACGGAGCGCGCCAAGGGCTTGCTGATGCAGGCCCGCGGCATCGACGAGGCGGCCGCCTTCGCGCTGCTGCGCAACACGGCGATGCAGACGCAGTCCAAGCTGCCCGAGGTGGCGCGCGGCGTCGTGCACACCAGCGAGCTGGCCGAGGCGCTGGAGCGTGCCGGCGCCCAGCGCATGCTGAGCCAGCGCCTCGTCAAGCTGCAGGCGCTGCGTCAGTGGCCGCGCCTCGCGCCGCCCGAGAAGCGCGAGGCGCAGGCGCTGCTGGACGCCTCCAGCGAGCGTGTCGCCGCCAATCTCGCGCGCCTGGCCGAGCTGCTGCGCAACGAGTTGGCCGACGAGCTGGCCGCCGTGTCCAGCGCCTGGGCGCAGCTGGACGCCGCGCTGGGCAGCCGCCAGCCCGACCTCGCCCGCAGCGACCGCGCCGCGCAGCGCCTGCTGGACAGCAGCGAGACGCTGGTGGCGCGCCTGTCGGAGCGCGCCGGCCAGCGCCCGGTCGGCCTGCTGGCCCAGGTCACGCGGCTGCGGCTGCTGAGCCAGCGCCTGGCCAAGGAAGGCCTGCTCGCCCAGCTCATGCCCGGCCACGACGCCAGCGGCCTGGCCGCGGGCCTGGACGAGTTCATCAAGGCCTACGACCAGGTGCGCGCCGCGCCGCTGGCGGGCCCCGCGCTGCAGCCGGCGTTCGCGGCGGTGGACGAGGCCTGGCTGGTGCTGCTGCGCGGCCTGCGCGTGGAGCAGGGCGACGCGGTGCAGCGCATGCACCAGGGCAGCGAGCGCCTGCTGCAGGCGCTGGAAGACCTGATCCGGGCGTTGCAGGGGTCGCTGCAGCTGATCCTGGGGTGATCGTGTCCGGCTCGACACAATCTGCCGATCCGCCCGATACATCGCAGCGGTGCAATGCAAACGTCCAACCCTCCAAGGAGACGCAATGCACCACGACCACGACGCCCCGCATGACCACGACCTGGGCCTGGCCCACGACCTGATCCGCCTGCAGCAGCAGGCGCTGGCACGCCGCACAGCGCTGCGCTGGCTGATGGGCGCCGGCGCGATGACGCTCGGCGGCGCCGGCGCGGTGTCGCTGGCCGGTTGCGGAGGCGGCGGCAGCAGCGACACGACCACATCCTCGACCGGCTCCTCCGGCAGCAGTGGCTCTTCCGGCAGCTCGGGCTCGACGAGCACCGGCTGCTCCGTCATCCCCTCCGAGACCGAGGGCCCGTACCCGGGCGACGGCTCCAACAGCGCCAACGGCAGCATCGCCAACGTGCTGGCCCTGTCGGGCGTCGTGCGCAGCGACATCCGCTCGAGCATCGCCGGCGCCAGCGGCGTCGCCACGGGCGTACCGCTTCAGGTCATCATCGAGCTCGTGAACACCAGCTCGTCCTGCGCCGACCTCTCCGGCTACGCCATCTACCTGTGGCACTGCGACGCGTTGGGCCGCTATTCGATGTACTCCAGCGGCGTGACGGCCGAGAACTACCTGCGCGGCGTGCAGGCCACGGCCACCGACGGCACGGCCACGTTCCAGACCATCTACCCCGGCTGCTACGCGGGCCGCGTGCCGCACATGCATTTCGAGGTCTATCGCAGCACGACGACGGCCACCAACTGGAACAACAAGCTGCGCACCTCCCAGCTGTGCTTCCCGGCAGATGTCAGCACCGCCGTCTATGCCACGAGCGGCTACGGCAACAGCGCGTCGAACAACGCGGCCATCAGCCTGTCGAGCGACGGCATCTTCAGCGACGGCTACACCACCCAGCTCGCCACGGTGACCGGCTCGGTCAGTGCCGGCTATGTCGCGACGCTGCGGGTAGGCATCGCCGCATGAGCCGGAGCGAGCGCTGAAATGAATAGCTGCCCCTTGCCCAAACGCACGTCGCTGAACGCGAGCGCGTCTGGTCGGTCCTCCGTGGGGACGGCGATGCTTGCGGCATCGTGCCGCAAGCATCGCCAGCGCGGGCCGGCTTGGGAGCGGCCCGGCGCTCGGCCCGCATCACGCCGTTCTATGCGTCGCGGGTGCCGGGAATGCGGAATGGCTAACTGACATGCATTGCCTGGTCGTCGACGACGACGCCGAGATCCGCACCAGCCTGACGGCCTATCTGCAGGGCTTTGGGTGGCGGGTCAGCGCGGCGGCCGATGGCCAGGCGATGCGGCGGCTGCTGGCCGCCGACGTCCCGGACGCCATCGTGCTGGACTTGATGCTGCCCGGCGAGGATGGCCTCGCGTTGCTGCGCTGGCTGGGCACCCAGGCCGATGCGCCGCCGGTGCTGATGCTGACCGCGCGTGGCGACACGATGAGCCGCGTCGTCGGGCTGGAGCTGGGCGCTGACGACTACCTCGCCAAGCCCTTCGAGCCGCGCGAACTGGTCGCACGCCTGCAGGCGCTGGTGCGGCGCGCGAGCCGCGGGCAGGGGGCGGCGCTGGCGGACGATGCGCGCCTGCTGCGCTTCGGCCGCTGGCGCTTCGACCGCCTGACCCGCCAGCTCATCAATGCCGACGACGTCGGCATTGCGCTGTCCAGCGCCGAGTTCCGGCTGCTGGCCGCCTTCGTGCAGCGGCCGGGCCGCGTGCTCAGCCGTGACCAGCTCATCGAGCTGACCCGCGCGCCCGGTGTGGAGGTCAACGACCGCAGCATCGACCTGGCCGTCTCGCGGCTGCGCGCCAAGCTGGGGGACACCGCGCGCGAGCCCAGCCTGATACGCACGGTGCGCGGGGAGGGCTATCTCTTCGACGTCGAGGTGAGCCCGTGCTGAGCCGCGTCATGGCCCGGTTCAGGCGCTGGGACCGGCTGGGCCTGCGGCTGTTCCTGCTGATGTGGGCGGCGCTCGCGCTCAGCCACCTGGCCGCCTGGAGCCTCGTCACCCAAACGCTGCAGGGTCCCGGTGACGCACCGGACGGGCCGCCGCCGCATCTGCAGGGTGATGCCGGCCGACCGCCACCATCGCCGCCCGGCGACTTGCCGGACCATCTGCCGCCGCCGGAGCACGCGGTGCGCATGCCGACCTTCCCGTCGCTGCCGCCCTCGCTGCCCTGGCATTCCACGCTGCTGGACTACGGCGTGCGCCTGGCCGTCATCGCGCTGGCCGCGTGGTGGGGCTCACGCTGGCTGTCGCGGCCGGTGCGCCGCCTCGTCAGCGCCGCGCAGCAGCTGACGCCCGCGCTGGCGCAAGGCCAGCCGGCGCCCGTGCTGAGCGAGGCCGAAGGCACGCGCGAGGTGCGCGAGGCCGCGGCTGTCTTCAACCGCATGGCCGCCGAGCTGAGCGGCCAGTTCGAGGAGCGCGGCCTGATGATCGCGGCCATCTCGCACGACCTGCGCACGCCGCTGACACGCATGCGACTGCGGCTGGAGACGGGCGAGGTCGAGGCCAAGGTGCGCGAGCGCTGCATCGACGACCTGCGCGAGATGAACCAGCTGGTGGAGAGCGCCATCGACGTCTTTCGCCCCACCGAAACCGCGCCGCCGCAGCGCGTGGACCTGTCCGCGTTGGCCCAGTCCGCCGTGGACGATCTGGCTGAAGCGGGCGCGGCCGTCAGCTTCCAAGGCCCTGCCGCCATCGTCACGGCCGACCCCGTCGCGCTGCGCCGCGTCATCGACAACCTCGTCGGCAATGCGTTGCGCTACGCGGGCAATGCGCGCGTCAGCGTCGAGCTGTCGGCCGGCGTGACGCGGCTGCTGGTGGATGACGACGGTCCTGGCATCCCCGAGGCGCAACTGGAACGCGTGCGCCAGCCCTTCCGTCGCGTCGAAGGTTCGCGCAACCGCGCAACGGGCGGCACGGGGCTGGGCCTGTACATCGCCCAGCAGCTGGTGCGCCGGCAGGGCGCGGTGCTGGTGCTGAGCAATCGCGCCGGGGGCGGGTTGCGGGCCGAGGTCGTGTTCTGAGTTCTCGTCACGGCGCCAGCCGCGGCTGCAGGCCACGCGCGGCGCAGAAGGCGCGGTAGTCGGCAATGCGTCCCGCCGTCGTGATGCATTGCTGCACGCTGCCGTCGCGGGCCACGTAGTCCACGTCACCGCGCACGACGACATGCAGCACCAGCACGTCGTCGCCGACGGCCTCCCAGCTGTCGACGTTGCCGTCGGGCTCGAAGATGTAGTCGCCCGGCCGCACGAGGCGGCCGTCGTCCAGCCGGCGCTCGCCCTGCAGATTCAGCCCGTGCACCTCGCCATGGTGGCGGTGCAGCGTCAGCCTCGTGCCGGGCGTGAGCCGCATGAGCTCGACCCAACCACCGTCGGGAAGGAACTGCAGCGGCAGCGACCACTTGCCGTCGCCCTCGGGCATCCAGGCGTCCAGGCCGGAGCGCCGCAGCGCGGCGGTCACGTGGGGCTGAACATGGGGCTGCAGGCCGTCGAGGGGTGTCGCCAGGGGCATGTGGGTCTCCGGTAGTCCAGGCCGCTAGAGTGCCGGTTTGCATGGCTCCGCAAAAGGGCCAAGTCGACGGAGATACATGGATCCAAGCCTCGAACTCGATCTGCGCATCGCCGGCCGCGGCTCGCGCCTGGCCAGCCTGCATGCGGCGCTGCGCGACGCCATCGCGAGCGGGCGCCTCGCGCCGGGCCTGCGGCTGCCGTCCTCGCGCGAGCTGGCGGCGCGGTTGAGCGTGTCGCGCAACACGGCCGTGGCGGCCTACGAGCTGCTGGCCTCCGAGGGCTGGCTGGAATCGCGCGGCGCGGGCGGCAGCTTCGTCGCCGAGCTGCCGCGCGCCGCCGTGTCCGTGTCGGACCGCGCCAGCGTCGCGCCCTGGGCCGACAGCCGCTGGCTGCGCGGCGAGGCCGGCGGCTGGCCGGCGCTGCTGGTCAGCGGCCCGGCGCCGGCCTATCACTTCAAGACCGGCATGCCGGAGGTGGCGAGTTTCCCGTTCGACGTGCTGCGCCGCCTGCAGACCCGCGCGCTGCAGGCCGCCGCGCGCGAGCCGGCACGCTATCCCGAGGCGCAGGGCCTGCGGGCGCTGCGCGAGGCCATCGCCGGCCACGTGTCGTCGTCCCGCGCGGTGGCCTGCACGGCCGACGACGTCGTCATCACGGCCGGCGCGCAGCAGGCGTTCGACCTGATCGCGCGCGTGCTGGTCACGCCCGGCCGCACGCGGGCCGCCGTCGAGAACCCGGGTTACCCGCCGCTGCGCGCGGCGCTGCTGGGCGCGGGGGCGGCGCTGGTGCCGGCGCCGGTGGACGGTGAAGGGCTGGTCGTCGGCGCGCTGCCTTCGGACGTGCGCATCGTCTGCGTGACGCCGTCGCACCAGGCGCCGCTGGGCATGGCGATGTCGCTGGCGCGCCGGCGCGACCTGCTGAACTGGGCGGCCGAGCGGCAGGCCATCGTCATCGAGGACGACTACGACGGCGAGTTCCGCTTCACGTCGCGGCCGCTGGACGCGCTGAAGACGCTGGACCGCGACGGCCGCGTGTTCTACGTCGGCACGCTGTCCAAGAGCATGCTGCCGGCGTTGCGGCTGGGCTATGTCGTCGCACCGGCGTGGGCGCGCGAGGCGCTGGTGGCCGCCAAGCATGCGGCGGGCTTCGGCACGCCGGCGCTGACGCAGGCGGCCGTGGCGGACTTCATCGCCGAGGGCCACCTGCTGCGGCATGTGCGGCGCATGCGCACCGAGTACGCCGAGCGGCGGCGCGTGCTGGAGCAGGCGTTGCGGCGCCATCTCGGCGAGCGCGCCCACATCTATCCGGCCATCGCCGGCCTGCACCTGGCCGTGGGGCTGCCGGGCGTCGACACCGACGAACTGACGCGCCGCGCTTGGGGCGCCGGTGTGGGCGTCGAGCCGCTGAGCCGCTACTGGCTGGATACCGGCGCAGCGAAGGGCGGCGTGCAGGGGCTGGTGCTGGGCTACGGCAGCATCACGGCGGCGCGCATTCCCGAGGCGGTGCGCCGGCTGGCCAAGGCGCTTGGCACCCTTTGAATCGCGGCGCTTGGCTCTGTGATCGCCGCAGGCCCCTGCCTACGCTGGGGGCATTGCGAATCACGGAGCCCGACATGCCCCACTTCATGTGCCGCACCTGCGGAACCGAACACGACGACAGCGTTCAGCCGCCGGGGCTGTGCCGCATCTGCAGCGACGAGCGGCAGTACGTCGGCTGGCAGGGCCAGACCTGGACGACGCACGACGCGCTGGCCACCACGCACCGCAACCGGCTGGAGATGGACCATGCGCTGTTCGGCGTCGGCATCACGCCGGGCTTTGCGATCCCGCAGCGGGCGCTGCACCTGGCCGAGGCTGGCGTGCTGTGGGAGAGCACGGCGCTGGTCACCGGTGACGCGGTGGCCGAGCTGAAGCGGCGCGGCGGCGTGGAGCGCATCGCCATCTCGCACCCGCACTTCTACTCGGCCATGGTGCGCTGGAGCGAGGCGCTCGGCGGCGTGCCGATCTTCGTGCACGAGAACGACCGCGAGTGGGTGGCGCGCTGCTCGCGCTGGGTGGAGTTCTGGCGTGGTGATCAGCTGGACCTGGGGCGTGGGGCGACGCTGCTGCGCTGCCCGGGGCACTTTCCGGGCAGCACGGTGCTGCATTGGTCCGATGGCGATCGATCGCTGCTGCTGGCCGGCGACGCGCTGCATGTGGCGCAGGACCGGCGCCATGTGAGCTTCATGTACAGCGTGCCGAACC
>Ga0307411_10001048_pt1 | contig 10707 bp, 5 predicted proteins | sample DK1Ometagenome_2_FD_203712 | JGI IMG/M metagenome (GOLD analysis project Ga0307411, IMG submission 203712) | Maize rhizosphere microbial communities from greenhouse at UC Davis, California, United States - DK15-O-1 | ecosystem: Host-associated > Plants > Roots > Rhizosphere > Soil | place: USA...
ATCCTGGTCAGCGAGGTGGTACTGGTGGCGCGCAAGTCACGTACTGCCGTCGAGCGTTGGGTGTACACGGACGTGGGCAAATTCTCCGGCCTGATCGAAACCATGGACGAAGCCATCAAGTTCCCGATCTGGACCGAGAAGAAAGGCGAAGTGGAAGAAGTCGTCATCGCCGGCCCGACCTGCGACAGCGCCGACATCATGTATGAGAACTACAAGTACGGTTTGCCGCTGAACCTGGCTATCGGTGATCGCCTGTACTGGCTGTCGACCGGTGCGTACACCACCAGTTATAGCGCGGTGGAGTTCAATGGCTTTCCGCCGTTGAAGTCGTATTACGTTTAACGCCACTTATCGATAAAAGGTCCATGGAAACATGGACCTTTTTTTATGTGCGCAGCCACCTATCGAAATCATCCAGCAAGATCATGCCCTCTTCGAACGTCCTGTTGGCTGTGTTCAACCTTATGTTCAGCTCACCCAGGCTCTGGGCATAGCTTGCTCGCTGGAGTTCCAGCACCACATTGTCCACGCCTTGGTATAGCGTTTGGGCTACCAGCCCCAAGTGGGAATTCAAGTTGCTGAAAGCATTGAACAGGGAGCCGATGTCAGCCTTGTATTCCGCAGCCCTGCCCGAGGCATCCTTGGAGAGATAGTCCAGATCCCAAGGCGGTGTAATGCTGGCCTCTTGGAACAATGCCTGCACCACCGTCGGTTGATCGTGACACTGGCAGGATCGATGATCCATGGCCCTCCTGAATACCGCGTTCACACCGAACGACTCCTGGTTGACCTCGGACAGCTTGAAGACCATTTGCCTGATCGCGCTCCTGATCGAGATAGAACGAAGGTAAAGCTCGTGAATCAAATCCTCCACGCACTTGGGCGGCGACAGGGTCCAGCGCTCGGCACGGGAAAAACTGAAAAGCCTGTAATCCACCTCAGCCAAGGGCTCGCGTCGCGAGGTCCGCGCCGTAATTTCCAACGCCTCCTGCCTGAACAGTTTTAATTCCTTGTCATGAGCGCTGCTGAGCACCTTGATCTCGTTAACGCGCATCCCCAATGTCAAAAGAGACTGAACATTGAAGTAAGCGTTGTTCAACCTTGAATCCGCAACGAGAGCAGTGGCTTGATGGCCAGCCATACGCCGCCGCTCGAAAACAACCGGTATCTTGTCAAAGACCAAGTGCAAGGTGGAAAGGAAATTTATATAACGGTCCAATACCCGGCGTTGTTCGCTAGTAAAATCATAGCCAAATTTATTCATGATATGCCCTAACGGTGACGGCTCTCGGGCCGTCACCGTTATTCCGTCTGGGGTCAATTCTCGCTGATTTTGACTTGACTCGCTTGATCAGCCGCGAAGGGGGTTCAGGTATTGAATAATGGCGGGAATAACAGCAACCACATTACTGGCACGCACTTCGACGGGCTGCGATTTATCGGGTACAAATGCGCCCACGAACATCCTGTAGGCGTCAACCACTTGGGCAAACTCCTTAAGGTAATTCCAACGGAAACTGTCTAGATTATCCAGATTTTCAATCAACTCCATTTTTCCTTGAATGACTGAAACCTCCAGAGCCCAACCCATGGCTTCCGTTCGCAGTTGACTGGCCCTCGCGCTAAGCCTTTCGTATCCGGCAACCATATTGAGATAGGAAAAGGTTTCGCCAATACCCGCGATCAGTTTTTTCACGGTATCGAGGGCCAACAATGCGACCTGTACCTGAGGAGGGGCCATGCCCATCGCCATCAGGTTGTCCACCGTTAGCTGGGCCTCCTGGCCAATTTTTTCGACGCCACTTTTACCAATCAAGTTGATCGCTTCGGACAGCGACTCCATCTGGGCGAGCAACTCGGCGCGCTTGGCTTTGGCTCTATCTTCTTGCCCCTGCGCAAAGGTTCGGTCCTGCTCCAGTGCGAGTGACCGTTGTTTCGACATGTCCATGTCGTAGTGGGCGCTGAGGTTGATCTTAATCTGCTCCAAGTCGGACGCCTGCTGATCTATCGAACGAAATACGCGTTGAAGGTCAACTTCCATCTCCAGACGCCACTCGTTTTTTTCAACCTCATCGACAATGTCTTCCCACTCCTCCTGATAGCTTTTAAGAGCTGTCATTGTTCGATTGAGGTCATTGATGGTCGTTTGTGCAGTGTTGCGCAGGCCGAAGGTATTACTATTCGTAATCGTTGCCACGCTCGTCATCCTGCTCACCACGTCCGGCATATAATCATACCGTTGGGCAAGCAATTGTACTTGCGTGCGGCAAGTCTGAATATTTGAATTATAATCGCGCAGCGCCGTAACGTTGAGATGTGGATAGTCCGAACCGCCAGACAATGTATACATATATGCCATCCTTGCGTTGATTAAAGTACCTGCGTCAATTTCTCGCTGAGCTTCTTCAAAAATCTTGACCAGGACCTTGGAACTCTCACCTATATTTTGCCTCCACGGCGTAATCACTGCTTTAAGGTGGGCGATAAATCTTCTCAGTGATACTGCATTTTCCACTCTATCAAGGGAAAACAGAGAGTCGCTTATGAATTGGCTGAGTGCATTCCAGACTAACATCAGGTTCTGCGTCGCCACTTCAGCCTCAATCGTGACAGTGGTCAGATTTTGAAGATCGCCTCGCACGCGATTCAAAGAACTGAGCGTTTGATTCTTACTGCCCAATTGTTGAATGGCGCTGTCTTGCAGGCCTTTCAGTTCATTGCGTTTTTTGCGCAGTTTCTCTGCCTGTACGCCTTGGTAGATACCCAGGATCAACCCACCAACATTCAGGGTGGCTGCGGCGCCGATGGCCTCTTTAACCATGTCGCCGTATTGCTTGTTTAACTCATCGATCTCTGTGGCACGCTGGTCAATTTCTTCCTGGAGGACCTGGATATCCCGTCCATAGGTATTCTCACTGACCGATTTCAGTCGCAATTTGATTTCTGGCAGCACTTTTTCTCGTAGATCGGTCCCAAAACTATCCAGCTCCCGCCGTACCTCCTCAGCTTTCGCATGTGAAAGCTTCACCCCCGTCATTATGACGTCAAGAAATGCCTTTATATCCTGAATATCTCTAGGCGGTACCGTCAGATCAGGGAGCTGAGGCAGAATTTCCTTGAGATTCAAAAAAGCTTCGACCGAATTAATATTGTACTTATCTAAATACTGGGAAGCCCTAAGATCATCATAAACCGTAATAATTTCATCACCATAAACGATGATAGTATTAGCAAAACGTTCCAGATCTGTTCCGGTCAGCTGAATTTTTTCACGCAACGGCGACCAACGTCTAGCGTGGTCATATGTAGTACCGAAGGTCCCCACAAAATCCAAGGCTGTCAGCCCGGGGGATCCCTCATCTCCAGCACCGTAATTCAAATAGGCAACCACATCGTTTATTCGAGTAGGCAGCGACAACCCCAGTATTTCGTACTTCCTCAGACTGATAATCTGTTCCTTGGTTAACTGTATCCCCGGCTCCCTATTATATTGTTGATCCTCACCAAGCGACGCCGCTACAAAAACCATGGGGGCTTCCACGGCCGCCTTGACCACCTCATCTTTCAACGTAAATTCCATCAGAGACTTCCTGTCTTTAGAGTTAGAAAAAGAATATGCCGACCCCCCATAAATACTTATCCAGCTATTAGTTGATCGTGCCAAAAGACTCTAGAATATTTTTGCGACGCCCGACAACGGACAAAGTATTAACAAACAAAACAGCTGAGCATACCAAGTAACAATCCAAGCCACTTACACATGACAAATAAAAATTGGGTCATGTGACTTTATCGAGCAACAGAACTTACTGAAGAGTCGAACTTGCAGCCATGCTGCAGCCATCCACCTGAGAAGAGGCGGTGCCGATAGGCATGGCCCATGGCCCGTATCTCAGAATGAGTGGAGTCAAGCACTAACCTCCATTTTCAAGCAGGCAGCTGGCCCGTGGAGAGGAAGCTTGCTGCCTTGCCTCAATGGAGCGCTGCAGGCCAGAAACGCCCCGCTCATGCAAGTGATCGGGGCTTTTTGGCGTGTTTATGAATGCTTCTCGATAACACACGGCATAATGCACGCCGTAACGACAACTTGAATGAACAAGGCGAGCGACGTGTTGAAGAAAACCCTGTTCCAGTTGCACTGGTTTTTCGGCATCACTGCCGGGCTGGTCCTGGCGTTGATGGGCATTACCGGTGCGGTGGTGTCGTTCCAGGACGAGATCCTGCGCGCGTTGAACCCGCAGGTGCTGACGGTTGAAAAGCAACCGGCCGGAGTCCTGCCGCCTGCCGAACTGGTGGAACAGATCGAAGCCGCGTCCGGCAAGACCGTCAATATGCTCTGGGTCGAGACCGACAGCGGCAATGCCGCACGGGTGATTTTCACCGCCCCGCCCGGGGAGAAGCGCGGGCCGATGCGCTACTTCAACCCCTACAACGCGCAATTCATGGGCGATGTGGTGGGCCAGGACTTCTTTGGTTTGATGCTGCGTCTGCACCGCGTCCTGACCCTGGACGACGTGGGCCGGCAGATCACCGGCGCGTGCACGCTGATCCTGGTGTTTTTCTGCCTGTCCGGGCTTTACCTGCGCTGGCCGCGCCAATGGAGAAACTGGCGTGCCTGGCTGACCCTCGACTGGGCGAAAAAAGGCCGTAGTTTCAATTGGGACCTGCACTCCATCGCTGGTACTTGGTGCCTGGTCTTCTATCTGCTGGCCGCCCTGACCGGGCTGACCTGGTCCTACGAGTGGTACAACAAGGGCGTGACCCGCCTGCTTTCCGATTCACCCAAGGATGAGCGCGTGCGCAACCGCGGCCCCGTACCCGGCGGCCCGGCGCCGATTGCCGACTACCGCGCCATGTGGAGCAGTATCTACAGCGCCGCAGGTCCTGGCCTGTCCGCTTATAACGTGCGCATGCCGCCGGTAGCGGGACAACCGGCAACGGTGTTCTACCTGCTGAAAAACGCCCCCCATGACCGGGCGCTGAACCAACTCATCCTCGACCCAGCCACTGGTGTCATCAGCCGTCACAGCCGCTACAGCGATAAGAGCCTCAAGGCGCAATGGTTGACGAGCATTTACGCACTGCATGTCGGCAGTTATTTCGGCCTGGTGGGCCGGATCCTGGTGACCGCCGCCGCGTTGGCCATGCCGTTGTTCTTTATCACCGGGTGGCTGCTGTACCTCGACCGTCGACGCAAGAAACGCCAGGTCCGTCAGGCTCGCCAGGCGCTGGCCGACAACCCTGGTGATGCCCCGGCGTGGCTGATCGGCTTCGCCAGCCAGAGCGGTTTCGCCGAGCAACTGGCCTGGCAGACCGCCGGCCAACTCCAGGCCGCCGGATTGCCGGTGAAGGTCCGGCCACTGGCCGGTGTCAGCGAGCAGGATCTGAACAGCTCGACCCGCGCCTTGTTCGTGGTCAGCACGTTTGGCGATGGCGAAGGCCCCGACAGCGTCCGTGGTTTTGAGCGAAAAGTGCTGGGCCAGCCCCTGAGCCTGGAACGCTTGCAGTATTCGGTGCTGGGCCTGGGCGACCGCCAGTACGAGAACTTCTGCGGCTTCGCCCGTCGCCTGCATGCCTGGCTGGCGGAGCACGGCGGCAAGACGCTGTTCGCGCCAGTGGAAGTGGACAGCGGCGATCCTTACGCCTTGCGCCATTGGCAACAACAACTGGCCGAACTCACCGGCCAGGCCCCTGTGGACGCCTGGCAGGCGCCGAGCTTCGAGCACTGGACATTGAGCCAACGCACCCTGCTCAACCCCGACAGCAGTGGATCTGGCGTATATCTGCTGGGCCTCACCGCTCCGGGGCCGAGCAGTTGGCTGGCCGGCGACCTGGTGCAAATCCTGCCGCGCAATGCCCCGTGGGCGATTGCACACTTCCTCGATGGGCTGGGGATCGCCGGAGTCGCTCGGGTACACGTCGATGGCTTGCAGCAGACAATCGAACAGGCCCTGGCGACGCGCCAGTTGCCGCAAAATCGCGCCCACCTGGTCGGCCTGCACGCCCAGGCACTGGTGCAAGCATTGGCGCCACTGGGGATGCGTGAATACTCCATCGCATCGATTCCCGCCGATGGCGTGCTGGAGCTGATCGTGCGCCAGGAACGTCTCCCCGATGGCAGCCTCGGCATCGGCTCCGGCTGGCTGACCGAACATGCACCGCTGGGCAGCCTTATCAGTCTGCGGGTGCGGCGCAACAGCAGCTTCCATTTGCCGCCGCAAGGCGTGCCGATGATCCTGCTGGGCAACGGCACAGGCCTGGCCGGCTTGCGCAGCTTGCTCAAGGCTCGCGTCGCCGAGGGCATGCAGCGCAACTGGCTGCTGTTTGGCGAGCGCAACCGCGAACACGATTTCCATTGCCGCGATGAGCTGCAGGAATGGGTCACCTGCGGCGATCTGGAGCGCCTGGACCTGGCTTTCTCCCGGGATCAGGAAAAGAAAATCTACGTCCAGGACCGCCTGCTGGAATCGGCGGCACTGCTCAAGCAATGGCTGGCTGACGGCGCGGTGATCTATGTCTGCGGGAGCCTGCAAGGAATGGCGTCAGGGGTCGATCACGTGCTCAACCTGGTGCTGGGCCGCGAGGAAGTGGAGAAGTTGATCGAGCAGGGGCGGTATCGGCGGGATGTGTACTGATCCTGACCACAACATCAATCCCGCTCCCACAGGGGGATCAAACCGGTTGTAGCTTCTTCTCGAACACCGCCACGCCTTCCAGGTCCCGCAGCACCACGCTCATTTCCCCGCTCTGCCCGTCGATGTTCACCTCGCCGAAAAACTGGTAGCCGGCAAACGGCGAGGTGTTCTGGGCCGGAGGGGCTTTCTGGAACACCACTTCGGGGCCAAAGGTCTTGTCCAGGGCATTGGGCCCGAAACTTCCGGCATTCAGCGGCCCGGCGACGAACTCCCAGAACGGTTCGAAATCCTGGAACGCAGCGTGTTCGGGATGGTAGTGATGGGCGGCGCAATAGTGCACATCGGCGGTCAGCCAGACGTAGTTGCGCACCTGATGCTTGCGCAGGTAGCCGAGCAGTTCGGCGATCTCCACCTCACGGCCCTGGGCCTCGCCCGGGTCACCGTTGGCAACCGCTTCCCAGCGCGGCACGCCGGGGCTGACCTCGCCGTCCGGCACGCCCAGGCCGATGGGCATGTCGGCGGCGATGACTTTCCACTGCGCCCGGGACTGCTTCAATTCACGCTTGAGCCAGTTCAACTGCTCGCGCCCGAGGAACGGTTTCGCCGCGCCGAGGTTGGCGTCATTGGCTTCGCGGTAACTGCGCATGTCCAGCACGAACACATCCAGCATCGGCCCGTAGCCAAGCTTACGGTAGATGCGTCCGCCACCATCGGCCTTCTGCAGGCGCATCGGCGCGTATTCCAGCCAGGCCTGCCGCGCTCGGCCGACCAAACTGTGGATATCCTTGGTCTGGTAGCGCTCGTCCAGTTGCTTGCCCGGCGACCAGTTGTTGACGACCTCGTGGTCGTCCCATTGCCAGATCTGCGGCACTTCGGCGTTGAAGCGACGCACGTTTTCATCCATCAGGTTGTAGCGGTAGTTGCCCCGATATTCGTCCAAAGTCTCGGCGACCTTGCTCTTGGCTTCGGTGGTGAGGTTGCGCCAGATACGGCCACCCTCGGTGGTAATCTGCGCCGGCACCGGGCCGTCGGCGTAGATGGTATCGCCGCTGTGGATAAAGAAATCCGGCAGGCGCAGGCGCATGGCTTCGTAGATGCGCATCCCACCGATGTCCGGGTTGATGCCGAAGCCCTGGCCGACGGTATCGCCGCTCCAGACAAAACGGATGTTGCGCTTGAACTGCGGGACGCTGCGCAGATGGCCGAGCCAAGGTTCGCTGGCTACCCCGCTCTGGGCGTCTTCGAAATGCACGCGATAGAAAATCGCCTGGTCGCGGGGCAAACCGGTGAGTTCGACCCGGGCGGTGAAATCGCTGCGGCTGTCGGCCAGCGCCGAGACAAAGCGCCGGGGATTGGAGAACTGACTGCGGGTGTCCCATTCCACTACCATCCGCGCCGGGCGGTCGCTGCGACTCCAGATCATCGCCCGGTCGCCCTGCAAGTCGCCGGACTGCACGCCTTCGGTCAGCACTGGCCGGTCCTTGACCGAAGCGATCACCGCCGGAGCCAGCCCGGGCAGCAATAAACCAGCGCCGACGACTTGCATGACACGGCGACGGCCCAGATCGAATTCGCTCATGGTGTTCTCCCTTGAAATGGGAAAACTTAAGCATGGCTGTATGAAGTGGGTGTGACAGGGATTTTATGCCTGCTCCAAAAACCAGCTGTGGGAGCAGGCTCCCACAGGGGAACCGGAGTGGGCTCAGGCCTTGGCCGGCTCCAACGCCATTTCCACCGCTTCCGGCCGCTTGAGCAGCGCATACGCCACGCCCGTCACCAGGCTTCCCGCGACGATCGCCAACAGGTACAGCAGCGCGTGATTGATGGCGTTGGGGATCAGCATCACGAACAGCCCGCCGTGAGGCGCCATGAGTTTGCAGCCGAAGTACATCGACAGCGCCCCGGTCAGCGCGCCGCCGGCGATGCTGGCCGGGATCACCCGCAGCGGGTCCTTGGCGGCGAACGGAATCGCACCTTCGGAGATGAAGCACAGCCCCAGCACCAGCGCTGCTTTACCGGCCTCGCGCTCGGTCTTGGCGAATTTGCGGCGGGCAATGAACGTGGCGATGCCCAGGCCAATCGGCGGCACCATGCCTGCGGCCATGGTCGCGGCCATGGGTGCATAACTTTGCGAAGCGAGCAGTCCCACGGAAAACGCGTAGGCGGCCTTGTTGATCGGCCCACCGAGGTCGACGCACATCATCGCCCCCAGCAGCACGCCCAGCAGCAACGCGTTGGTGGTGCCCATGCTGTCGAGGAAGTGCGTCAAGCCCTCAAGCATGCCCGCCACCGGCTTGCCGACGATGTAGATCATCACCAGGCCGGTAAACAGGCTCGCCAGCAATGGAATGATCAGGATTGGCTTGAGCGCTTCCAGGCTCTGGGGCAAACGTGCGTAGCGGTTGATCGCCTTGGCCGCGTAACCGGCCAGGAAACCGGCGATGATCCCACCGATGAAACCGGCGCCCAGGGTGCTGGCCAGCATCCCGCCGATCATGCCTGGGGCCAGGCCGGGTCGGTCGGCAATGGAATAGGCGATATAGCCCGCCAGCAGCGGCACCATCAGTTTGAACGCGGTGTCGCCGCCAATCTGCATCAGCGCCGCGGCCAGGGTGCCAGGTTCCTTGAAGGCCTCGATGCCGAAGACGAACGACAACGCGATCATCAAGCCACCCGCCACCACCATAGGCAGCATGAAGGAAACACCCGTCAGCAAGTGCTTGTAGACGCCGGTCTTTTCGGCTTTCGCCGGACCGCCGGAGGCGCCGCTCGCCGCGCTTTCCTGTCGGCCTTCAGCCAAGGCTTTTTTCAGCGTGGCTTCGGCCTGCTTCAACGCAATGCCGGTGCCGCAGCGATAGATCTTCTTGCCGGCAAAACGCTCGGTGGCGACTTCGATATCGGTCGCCAGCAGCACCACGTCGGCCTCGGCAATCGCCTCGGGGCTCAAGGGATTGCGCGCGCCCACCGAGCCCTGGGTTTCGATCTTGAGGTCGTAGCCCAAGCGCGCCGCTGCCTGTTGCAAGGCTTCGGCGGCCATGAAGGTGTGGGCGACACCGGTCGGGCATGCGGTGATGGCAACCAGGCGTGGGGCGCGCTCGGTCGATGGCGCAGGCTCTTCGGCGAGCACATCGGCTTCGCCCAGTACCTCGGCCTCCTCGGCGCCACGGCGCAGTACCGCATCAACGTCTTGCAAGGCCAGGGCCGGGGTGCTGCGGAACACCCGCTTGCCGACGAATCGCGACAGATCCACCGGGCCGCTGGCAACCAGCAATACCCATTCGGCCGCTTCCAGTGTCGCCGCCGACAATTGGCGCTCCGGGTGAGCCGCGTCATGGACTTCGACACTGGTGCTCCAACCTTGGCGCTGGGCCGCCGCATCCAGCAGGCGGGCGCACAACACACTGGTGACCATGCCGTTCGGGCAAGCCGTCACAATGGCTAATTTCATCTTGCGAACCCTCTTATTGTTCTGTCAGGGGGCGCACGCGCACGCCCTGTTCAAGCGACGCCAGCAACGCGGTGTCGTGGATACCAAAACCGATCTGCGTGACCGCCATGGCAGCAATGGCCGTCGCGGTGCGCAGGGTTTGCTCCGGCGCGTGGGCACCGAGCAATCCGTGCAGCATGCCGGCCAGCAGCGAATCACCAGCGCCGACGGTGCTGGCAACCGTGACCTTGGGTGGCGAGGCATGCAGCGCTGAACCGACGCTGAACCAATTCACACCGTCGGCCCCATGGGAAATCACTACATGTTCCACGCCTTGGCTATGCAGCTGCCGAGCCGCTTGGGCTTGGGCCAGCTCAGTGACCACATCGCAACCCAGGGCATCGGCCAATTCCTCGGTGTTGGGCTTGATCAGCCATGGCCCTGCCGCCAGGGCGACACGCAGGGCCTCGCCGCTGGTGTCGAGGGCGACGTTCAAGCCGAGCTTTTTCAGCCGGGTAATCAGCGCCTGCAACCATTGCGGACTGACGCCTCGGGGCAAGCTACCGGCGACGACAACCGCGTCATGGCCAGGAGCAATTTGCTCGAGGCGCGCCAGCAACGCCTGCTGCGCGGCTTCATCGACCA
>Ga0307411_10001049_pt1 | contig 10707 bp, 6 predicted proteins | sample DK1Ometagenome_2_FD_203712 | JGI IMG/M metagenome (GOLD analysis project Ga0307411, IMG submission 203712) | Maize rhizosphere microbial communities from greenhouse at UC Davis, California, United States - DK15-O-1 | ecosystem: Host-associated > Plants > Roots > Rhizosphere > Soil | place: USA...
GCCGCGGGGCAGACGAGCAGCGACCCGCGAAACGCTTCGACGCTCCCCGGCTCCCGCTCCCAGCGCTTCGGCGAGAGCCACGACATCTCGCCGGGCGCCGCGTCTTCGTCGGTCGCGACGCCGGTGATGTCGATGTCCGCGACGTGGGGGTCGAGCCTCGGCGCGTCGCCGACTTCGCCGATCGTGCGCAGGTACGTGATGATCTCGTGAATGCGGGGCATCGCTCCCTCGAATGTGGGCGGGCGTGCGGCCTTCTAAACTAGACCGGCCGGCAAGGGGTGCCACGCGCGCGGGTCCCTGGTTAGGTTGCCCGCTCGGGGCTCCCGCGCCGGCCGCGCCGGCTTCGCGCCGTCTCTCGGCTCGGCGAGCGACACCGCCGCGCACCGGCCGCCGCCCGCACCACCGCGACTTCCCAGGTTGGCGCCACACCTCCTCTTGACCAACCACTCCCCGTCGATCCCGGGCGGCAGGCGGCATGGCGGGCGCTGACGCTCAACGCCCCACTCGGCGGCACGTCTACGTGACGCAGGACTACGCGCCCGACCGGGGCGGGATCGCCCGAATGCACGTAGAGCTCTGCCGCCGCTTCGCGCCCAACGCCATGACCGTGTCGACGGTCGACGCGGCCGGCGCGCGCGCCTTCGACGCCGGCGAGCCGTACGAGATCCACCGCCAGCCGTTCACCATGCGGCAGGCCAAGACGCTGGTGAGCCAGCTCCGGTGGGGGCGCTGGCTCCTCCGCCGGCGCTTCGACGTGCTCCACTGCGGTAACGTGCGCCCCGTCGGCTACACCGTGTGGTGGGTGGCGCGACACCGCGGCGTGCCCTACGTCGTGTACGTGTACGGCGGCGACCTGCTGCGGGCGCGGCGCGGGGCGCGGCGGAACGTGCTGAAGCGGTGGACGGCGCGTCGGATCTTCGCCGACGCCGCGGCCGTGATCGCGATCTCGCGCTGGAATGCCGGCCTCGCCGCCGACGTCATGCGCGAGGTCGGCGTCGTGGCCCCGCCGCCGATCGCCGTCATCCCGCTCGGCACGGACCCGGTGCAGTTCGCGCCGGAGCGGGCCACCGGCACGGTGCGCGCGCGCTTCGGGCTCGGCGACGCACCGCTGCTCCTCACGGTCGCCCGCCTCGTCCCCCACAAGGGGCAGGACGTGGCGCTGCGCGCGCTCGCGCAACTCGGCGCCGAGTTCCCGGACCTCCGGTACTTGATCGTCGGTTCGGGGCCGGACGACGCACGCCTCAGGCAGCTCGCCGCGGAGCTCGGCGTGGCGGACCGGGTCACATTCGCCGGAGCGCTGTCGGACGGCGACATTGCCGACGCCTACGCGTCCGCGTCCGTGTACGTCGGGCTCTCGCGCGTCGAGCAGGAGAAGGACGCCGAGGGGTTCGGCATCTCCTTCGCCGAAGCCGCGGCGAGCGGGACGCCGTGCGTCGCCGGCGACTCCGGCGGCGTGCCGTGCGCGGTGCGCCACGGGGAGACGGGCGTTCTCGTCCCACCCACCGACGTCGCGGCGGTGGTCGACGCGCTGCGGGCGCTGCTCGGCGACCCGGCGAAGCGCGCCGCGATGGCGCGTGCCGCGCGCGAGTCGGCGGTGACGTATTACAACTGGGATCGTGTCGCCCGCCAGACGCTCGAGCTCGTGCGGGCCGTGATCGAACGGCGGCCAATCCCCTTCGCCGGCGGGAACGCATGAGCCCCACGCTCGCCCACTACGCCGAGTACGCCGCCGTGCGCACGGTACTCGGCGCAGTCGACATGCTGAGCTGGGATCGGGCCGGCGCACTGGGGGCGCGCCTCGGACGACTGGCCCACCGCCCGCTCGGCATCCGCCGCGGCGTGGTCGAGCGGCAGATCGCCGCCGCCTTTCCCGACTGGTCGGCCGCCCAGGTGCACCGCACCGCGCGCGCGGCATACGAGCACCTCGGCCGGTCCTCCGTGGAGGCGGCACTCCTGCCCTCGCTCGGACCCGCCCGCGTGCTCGAGCTGTTCGATGGCGCCGAGCGATGGGAGATCGTCGAGCAGGGCCTCGCGGCCGGCCGCGGCCTGATCGTCGTCACCGGTCACCTGGGCAATTGGGAGCTTGGCGGCGCGTACTTCGCCGCGCGCGGCGTGCCGACCGACGCGATCGCCCGCCGCATGGCGAACCCGCTCTTCGACCGGTACCTGACCGAGACCCGGTCGCGACTCGGCATGTCCATTGTCCACGACGCCGACGCCGTGCGGCAGACTCCGCGCTCCCTGCGCGACGGTCGCGCCGTCGCGTTCCTGGCCGACCAAGGCGTACTCGGCCTCGCGTCTACCTTCGTGCCGTTCTTCGGCCGACCGGCGAAGACGCCCCGCGGCCCCGCCGTGTTCGCGCTCCGCCTCGCCGTGCCACTGGTCTTCGCCGTCGCGCTCCGCCAGCCGAGTGGGAAGTACCGGATGCTGCTGGAGCGCGTCCCCGTCGAGAGCACCGGGGACCGGGAGCGTGACACGGACGCGATCGTCGCGTCCTACACCGCGGTGCTCGAGCGTTACGTCCGCCGGGCGCCGGAGCAGTACTTCTGGCACCACCGCCGCTGGCGCCGGCAGCCCCCGGATACGCCAACCGCGCTCCGCGAGCCGTAGCCGCGGCACCGGCCAGTCGGGCCGCGGTACGCGTCGGGTCGCGGCCCCTTGCCGAGGCCTGATCGCCTGGCGAGTGTTCGACGCACGCGGCGACGCGGGGCGTGGTGCCTACGTCGCGGCGAACCACGTCTCTCCCGAGGAAAGCGATGCGAAATAAGCTCGAGCCCCTCCGCGGCCAACGCGTGCTCGTGACTGGCGGGCTGGGCTTTTGTGGATGGAATCTGACGCGCTTCCTGGCCGAGGAGCTCGACTGCCAGGTGCGAGTGCTCGACGACTGCTCGAACGCGATCGTGCCGTCGGAGAACGTGCCGAACGTCGACGTCGTCATTGGCGACGTGCGCGAGGAGCGCGTGTTCGCCCCGCTCGTGCGGGAGGCGCCCTGGGTCTTCCACCTCGCGTGCCGCACGATCGTGACCGGCGGGAGCGACCCGGAGGCCGACCTCACGGTCAACGCGTTGAGCACGCTCCGGCTGCTCGAGTTCATCCGGCGCGAGCAGCCGAAGGGCTTTCAGCGCTTCCTCTATACGTCCAGCACGTCGATCTACGGCAACTGCCGCCACCTCCCCGCGGACGAGTTGGACCCGCCGAACATCCTCAACCACTACGCGGCGACCAAGCTGCTCGGCGAGGAGTACACGCTGCTCTATCACACCGCGTACGACTTGCCCACCGTCGCGGTGCGATACTCGAACGCGTACGGACCCGGGCAAACCACGCGGAACCCGCACTGCGCCGTCATCGGGAAGTTCCTCGACGCGGGGCTGGACGGTACCAAGCTCAGTGTGCACGGCGACGGCGAGCAGACGCGCGACTACACCTACATCTCCGACGTCATCGCGGCGACGCTGCTGGCTGCCGTCTCCCCGAAGTCACTCGGGGACGTGTTCAACATCGGCACGGGCGTCGAAACGTCCGTCAACACCCTGGCGGCCGAAGTCAACCGTCTGTTCGGCAACAGGCTGACCGTCGAACACATCGACCGGCGCGACGTGGACAACATCCGGCGCCGCGCGATCAACCCGGAGAAGATTCGCGTGCGCCTCGGCTGGGCGCCGCAGGTGCTCCTGCGGGATGGCTTGCGTCGCACCCTCGAGGCGGTGCAGGCCGAGCGGGAAGCTTCGAGCGAGCGGTCCCCTGCCGCGCGGGAGCAACCAGTCGCGGCGGCGTCGGGGGTCCGATAGTTGGCAGGCGCGGAGGGCGGGGGCGCGTCGGGCCGGCTCTGGGTGCGGCTCCGGCGCGATCCGCGGGCGCTCCTCGGCATCGCCGTCGTGGTGCTCATCGGCGCCGCCGCGATTCTCGCGCCCCTGCTCGCCCGGCACGACCCGACGAGCATCGATCTGGTGAGCCGGCTCCAGCGGCCGTCGGCCGCGCACTGGCTGGGGACGGACGTCCAGGGACGCGACATCTGGGCTCGACTCGTGTATGGAGCACGCGTCTCCCTCGCCGTCGGGGTGATCTCGCAGAGCATCGCCCTCCTGCTCGGAGTCACCCTCGGCCTCATCGCCGGCTACTACGGGCGCTGGGTGGACGAACTGGTCATGCGGCTCGCCGACGTGACGCTCGCGTTCCCCACGCTCCTGCTCCTGATCGCGATGGTCGCCGCGCTTCAGCCGTCGCTCGCCGTCGTCTTCGCGACCATCGGCATCGTGGGGTGGGCGGGCATGGCCCGGCTGGTCCGGGGGCAGGTGCTCGTCGTCCGGCAGCTCGAGTACGTGCAGGCCGTGCGCGCGCTCGGCGCGCGCGACTGGCGCATCCTGCTCCGGCACGTGCTGCCGAACGTGATCGCGCCCGTGGTGATCGCCGCAACGCTCGGCATCGCCGGCGCGATCATGGCCGAGGCCGCGCTCTCGTTCCTGGGCCTCGGCGTTCAGCCTCCGACGCCGAGTTGGGGGGCCATGATCGCCGACGGCCGCGACCTGAGCCAGCTCCGGAACGCCCCGTGGACGTCGCTCTTCCCGGGGCTCGCCATCGGGGCGAGTGTCCTCGGGTTCAACCTGCTCGGCGACGCTCTGCGCGATGCGCTCGACCCTCGGCACGTCGAGAGCGGCCTGATCGTCGAGGTGGCCCCGGTGCCGACGAGCGAGAAGATGCCGTGAGAGCAGTCGCGCTTGCTCACCCTGACCCTGACCCTGACCCTCACCCTGGCCCTGCAACGGGTGCCTGGGACCGGCGCCGGGTGCGGCGGGACGGCGTCGATGGCACTCGCCCGTTGAAGGGTCAGGGCCAGGGTGAGGGTCAGGGTGAGATCACCAGTTGATCCCATGATCGCCACGGGCACCACCTACGACGTCCACGCCCTCCGCACCCTCGAGTTCCCCTGGGCGGCCCAGGGTGCCGCCGTCTATCTGAACAATGCCTCCACCGGCCCCCTGCCGAGGCGCACCGTGCGGGCCGTCGCGGCCTTCACTGACCGGCGCGCCGAACCGTTCCGGCTCACCGAGACGCTGCAGTTCGACACCTTGGCGCGGTCGCGCGAGCTGTGCGCGCGACTGATAGGCGCCAGCGCGTCCGAGGTCGCGCTCATGGTGAACACGACGTACGGGCTCAACCTCGCCGCCCGTGCCCTCCCGCTCACACCGGGCAGCGTGGTCGTCACTTCCGATCGCGAGTTTCCGGCGAACGTCTACCCGTGGATGGCGCTCCAGCGGGCGGCCGGGGTGCGCCTGCAGCTCGTGCCCTGCATCGACGGCCTGCCCGACGAGGAAGCGATCCTGCGCGCTCTCGATCGGCCGGAGGTGAAGGCGCTGACGATCAGTTGGGTGTCGTTCGCCAGCGGATACCGCGTGGACCTCGCACGGCTCGGCCAGGCCTGCCGCGAGCGAGGCATCTACTTCGTGGTCGACGCCATCCAGGGGCTCGGGCCGGCGACGCTCGACGTGCACGCGTGCCCGATCGATGTCCTCGCCTGCGGCGCCCAGAAGTGGCTGTTGTCGCCCTGGGGGACGGGCTTCGTGTACGTGCGTGAGGGGCTCGTCCGCGCGCTCGAGCCGAGCGCCGTGGGGTGGATGAGCGTGCGCGACTCGGACGACTTCAGCCGGCTGTGCGACTACGACCTCACCTACCGAGACGACGCGCGGCGGTTCGAGGTGATCACGCTCCCGTTCCAGGAGTTCGCCGGGCTCAACGCGAGTCTGGAGCTGCTCCTCGAGCTCGGTCCGGCGGCGGTCGAAGCGCACATCCAAGGGCTCGTCGAGCGGGTCGTCGCCTGGGCGCAGGCGCGGCGCGGCGCCCGACTGGTGACGCCCGCCGAGGCCGGCCGTCGGGCCGGAATCGTCGCGGTGGCGCCGGCTGACCCGGTGGCGGCATCGCGGCGACTCACCGAGGCCGGCGTCTCCCACTCATTACGCGAGGGAGCGATCAGGCTCTCCCCGCACTGCTACAATACCGCGGCGGAAGTGGAGCGGGCGCTCGCAGCACTGGAGGGCTAGGGAGGGAGCCGCGAGGCGCTTCTGAGAAACGCCTGTTCAATAAGAGGCTGGCGGAGATCGAATTAGCGTCCTATAATAGCGCACTCTCCCCCAGTAGGCCCGGAGCTGCACCGCGTGACCGACCTCCAGGACCGCCTCACTACGGCGCTCGCCGCGCGCTATGCCATCGAGCGCGAGCTCGGTCGCGGTGGGATGGCGACCGTGTTTCTGGCCCGCGACCTCGCGCACGACCGCGACGTCGCCCTCAAGGTCCTGCACCCCGATCTTGCCGTCGCCGTCGGCGCCGACCGCTTCCGACGCGAGATCGACATCGCGTCGCGGCTGCAGCACCCCCACATCCTGCCACTGTGGGACTCGGGCGAGGCCGCCGGGTCCCTTTACTACGTCATGCCCTACCTGCGGGGCGAGTCGCTGCGGGCGCGCATCGACCGCGAGCGGCAGCTCCCGGTCGACGAGTCGATCCAGCTCGCCTGCGAAGTGGCCGAAGCGCTCTCGTACGCGCACGCGCAGGACGTGGTGCACCGCGACATCAAGCCCGAGAACATCATGCTGGAGGACGGGCACGCCGTGGTGGCCGACTTCGGCATCGCGCGGGCCGTGAGCGCCTCCGGCGAGCAGAAGCTGACGCAGACGGGCGTCACGCTCGGCACGCCGACCTACATGAGCCCCGAGCAGGCCTTCGCCGAGAAGGCCATCGACGGGCGGAGCGACGTCTACTCGCTGGGGTGCGTGCTCTTCGAGATGCTGGCGGGGCAGCCGCCGTTCTCGGGGCCGAACGCGCAGGCGATCATGGCGCGGCACACGATGGAGCAGGTGCCGTCGATCACGATCGTGCGGCAGACCGTGCCCGACTACGTCGAGGACGCCATCTTCCGCGCCCTGGCGAAGAGCCGGGCCGACCGATTCACGACGGCCGACGAGCTGATCGTCGCCCTGCGCGCGCCCGGCCCGCGGACGGGCCCGCGCCGCACGCAGCGGCTCGGCGCCGTGGAGCGGCGGCATCGCAAGGTGCGCCGGATGGTCTACTCCGCCGCCGCCGCCGTGCCGCTGCTTACCGCCGGGTGGGCCGGTTGGCACTTCTACCTCCGCCCGAGTCCCGTGGGCGCCGCACCGCCCAACGCGGCCGAGACCACCCTCGCGGTGCGCAAGGTCGCGGTGCTCTACTTTGACGACCTGAGCTCCGGGGCCACACTCGGTCCGGTCGCGGACGGACTCACGGAAGGGCTGATCGACCAGCTCGCGGACGTCAAACAGCTCGACGTCACCTCGCGCAACGGTGTGGCACCATACCGCGGACGGGACGTGGAGCCGGACAGCATCGCGCGTGCGCTCGGCGTCGGGACGCTGGTGCGCGGGAGCGTCGAGCTGGGGCGCGAGGGGAGCTATCAGGTCACCGTGCGCTTGGTTGACGCGGCGACCGGGGTGGACCTCGACCGCGCGGCGTTCCGGCAGCCGGCCGGCAGCGTGCTGGCGTTGCGCGACTCGCTGTCCTCGAAGGTCGCCGAATTCCTCCGCAAGCGCATTGGCAACGAGGTGGAGCTTCGCGAGACGCGGGCGGGCACATTGAACGTGCAGGCGTGGCTCCTCGCGCAGCGGGCCGAGAAGCTTCGCAAGCAGAGTGACTCCCTCTGGCAGGCGGACCAGGCGGCGGCAGCAATGAGGAACTTGGACGCCGCAGACTCGGCGGTCGCGGCCGCGGAGGTACTCGATCCGTCCTATGACGAGCCGACGGTGCAGCGTGCGGCGATCGCGGCCCGTCGGGCGCGCCTCTCGGCGGACGCCGAGGGGACGGGGCGCTGGACCAAAGTTGCGATGGCTCATGCCGACCGGGTTCTGCAGCGCAACCCGCGCCACGCCGAAGCGCTGCAGGTGCGGGGCGCCGCGCGCTACATGCGCTACCTCCGTGGGCTCGCGAACACGCACGGCGGCGCAGGCGCGCTGTTGGACAGCGCGGAGCAGGATCTGATCCGGGCCGTCGAATTGAAGCCGGGGCTCGCGAGCGCGTGGAGTTATCTCAGTCACCTGTACATGGTGAAGACGAACTGGACCGACGCGAAACTCGCGGCCCAGCGCGCATACGAGGAGGACGCGTACTTGAGCGCGGCGGACGACGTGATCTTCCGGCTGTACTTGGCTTCGTACCAGCTCGAGCAGTTCACCGAGGCTCAGCGTTGGTGCCGGGAGGGACTGCAGCGCTTCCCCGCGAACCCGAACTTCACGCTGTGCCGGTTCGAGATGTTGGGGACACGAGCCGTGCCCCCAGACGTCCCACTGTCGTGGAAGCTCGCCGACAGCCTCGTGCAGATGACGCCCGCTGCGGGGCGTGAGTACAAGCGCCTCGAGGTGAACATGGGTGTCGCCGCGGTACTGGCGCGGGCGCAGCTGGCCGACAGCGCGCGTCGCGTGGCCGAGCGCTCGCGCGGCACGCCGCACGTCGACGAGGACGGCGATCTCCTCTGGCGCGAGGCGTTCGTCCATTTGCAGCTCGGCGACCGGGACGAGGCGATTCGCCTCCTCAAGCACTATCTCACCGGCCACCCTGACCATCGCGAGGGGTTCGCGAAGGACAACTCGTGGTGGTGGCGCGACTTGCGCGACGACCCCCGGTTCAAGGCACTGGTCGGGATCGCGCAGCAACGCGAGCAGCAACCCGAGCAGCAACCCGAGCAGCAACCGTTCCAGGCGACGCGGCCGCGAATGGTCGGGTGAAGGGTCCCCGCTCCAAGCGTTCGGCCCACAGCCTGCGGCCGACCTGGGCGCCCTCCAGCGGCCGGTGCCGTCCGAGCAAACGTAGCCACCTTGTAGCCACCGGTGCTGAGCGAGTCACCACGCATGTGGGCCGTAGCGCCTATGTGGGACCCGGCGCGATGCCCAATCTTAGGCTTCTCACGACCACGGAAAGGTTTCGCATGAAGCGATCTACGCGGTATCGCCAATGCTGTCGGCCAGCCAGACTCGCGTTATGGCTGGCCCTCTTTGCGATTGCTGCCTGCTCCGACGCCGATAGACCCACCCAAGGCCCCACCCAGCCGCCGGAGCTTGCCAAGGGCGGACCACCCCCTCCGCCTACCTCGCCCGTGTGCAGCGACGAGCTGGCGAAGAAGATCTCCGACGACGTCGGCCTGTTCCTGCCGCCGAAGCCGGCGGCCGAGGCGCGCGCGCTGTTCAGGACAGTCGTAGAAAGTTGTCCCGACAGTAAGTACCAGGCCGCCAAAGATGCCGTCGAGTACTACCGGTATTTCCTGACGAAGTTGTACGCCGGTGTCGTTTTCCAGTTCGCGGGGCGCCCGGCCAAGTTGGCGGAGCACTTCAACGACATCGTCCGCTTCGTCGCGCAGGAACCGCAGCAGTTCCTCCCGTCGATGTTCGCGACCGGCACCGAGGCCGGTACCCAGAGTGATCCCTCGTACGGGGCTGATGGCGGTCAGCTGAAGGTTTGCGATCGGAGCAATGCCGACACCCCGCTGTGCACGATCGTCAGCAAGAACCTGATCGCCGGCATCGGCGTACCGCCGAGCGCACTCCGGGACGTCTACCCGGCGTACGTGTTCGCCATCGGCCTGGTGTCGAACGCGCGGTGCGGGCGGTTGCTGTCCGGCTTCTCCGGGAATTCGACGGACCTGTTCGCGGAGAACCTCAGGTTCAAGACGCCCTGCTACGACGCCGTGGTGTTCCCGCATTATGACAACCCAGACCAGCCGACGTCGCTGATACCGACGACGTTCCAGTACCCCTGGGTGACCGCCGCCGTCTGTCCGGTGGAGGAGAACGAAACCGTCAGCAGCAGGTTCCGGCTCGCGATTCCCGATCCCGAGTCGACACCCGCGGTGGCCGACGTCATCAAGCTCGGGCCCAAGCCGTTACAGAACGAGGTCAAGGATCCCGCGCATCCGACGCTGCCGGCGGCGCTGCTCACCGCGCTGCAGACCTTCCTCGGACATCAAACGGGCGGCTTGTCGTCGAACTGCGACGCGTCTACCGCGGTCGCCAGTGTCCTGCGTCCTTCCAACACCGTGGTCGCGTGGTTGGATCGGCTGGCGTCGCGCGCGGCGGTGCTCATCGGCCCGAAATCGCTCTACGCGGGGCACGCGACAACCAGCGGCACGTACAGTTCCCTGCCCAAGAGTCCTATCGGGCCCGTCGACCCGCGGACGTTCTTCGGGACTTTCACTGCCTTCGCTCCGGGAACGAGGCTCGATCTCCTGACACCGCCGCAACCGTCCGACGCGGGCCAGTGGACGACTCTGTTCGCCACTCCGCCGGGCACCATCACCGTCCTATCGTCGATTGGCGATGCGACCTTGGGATTCCTCGCCGGGTCCAAGCCGGTGGTCCTCTCGCAGGGTGGCGGCGCCTGCGGCACTGTGGGTAATGCCAGCTGCGGCATGCTCACGCTGGAGGGCACGGTCACCGGACCGCCCGCGGTCACGGGCATTTACCGGGTGACCTGGAAGTCGCTCCAGAACCAGCCGGCCCCGAAGTTCGCGCCTATTGACGTCCGCGACAGCGTTGGGAACGTCCTGGCGCGGGTGTCCTACAGCACCGAGGCGTCAAGCCGGGTTCTCCGCTACAACGCTACCGGACCCGGCACCGGTCAGCTCGTCGGCACCTGGAAGGTCGGTGTCGTGCAGGAGTTCGTGCTCACGATCGACCTGAATTCGCTCAATAC
>Ga0307411_10001051_pt1 | contig 10696 bp, 6 predicted proteins | sample DK1Ometagenome_2_FD_203712 | JGI IMG/M metagenome (GOLD analysis project Ga0307411, IMG submission 203712) | Maize rhizosphere microbial communities from greenhouse at UC Davis, California, United States - DK15-O-1 | ecosystem: Host-associated > Plants > Roots > Rhizosphere > Soil | place: USA...
GTTGCGGTGATTCCGGAAAACGCGATTGACGACGTGATCAACGGTTCGCGCAACATCACAATGGAGTCGCTGAGCGACGCCTACAAGCCCGATGGCTCGCCCAAGTCCCGCGGTGTGCTCGGCCCAGCCGTGCGCAAACAACCCACGGTCTCTCGGGAGCGCCCGGGTCTGTCGATGGAATCGCTCTCGCTGGCTGAACCCGACCGCACCGTCGATCCTCGGATCACGTTCGAATCGATCCTGCCGGCTCCGGTGAACGACTCTTACGTTTCGGTCACCGACAACCTGGACCTTCTTAAGATACCGCGTATCCAGGAAAAAGTACGTGAACAGCGTATCCTGAACTCGATCGGTTCCCGGGCGATGGAGTCGATCTCCCCGAAGCTGAACGACCGGGAGATGACCGCGCTCACCTACAAGGACCGCCAGTTCGCCTACAAGCCCGTGGCGAGCCTGAAGACCCAGGAGCAACTGAGCCGCAACACGGTGGGCAACCCGCTCATCATGCACTTCCCTTCGGAGTCGGTGATTCCGGTGTACGTGCCTGGCACGGTGGAAAAGCAAGTGGGGTTCTTCGTGCTGGTGGATTCCGAAGGTCACGCGATCTCTCGGGCCAACAACACGGACTACTACCAGGAACTCGCCTCACGCCTGAACAGCAACGGCAGCTTCCCTTCGGCCATGCTCAGCAAGGTGAAAAACCAGATGAGTGGCGTGGACTTCAGTGCGAACAACCCAGCGCACCTGGATTACGCGGCCAAGGCCTACGGCGCGATGGTGGAGCAGGACCTGCTCGCCCGTCTGCGTCACGGGGTCTACGGTAACGGTGTGGCGCTGGCGAACGCACCAGAAGTCTACCGCATCATGCTGGCACGGGCGCTGTCCAAGCAGCACACCCAGCTGCTGTTCGTGCCGGTGGAGCTGATGACCTACATGGCGTTTCGCTACGACAACAACGGGATGGGCAAGTCGCTTCTGGACGACATGCAGATCCTGACGAGTCTGCGTGCGATGCTGATGTTTGCCAACACGATGGCGGCGCTGCGCAACTCCATCGGTCGCACCGAGGTAAAGCTCAAGCTGGACCCGGATGATCCAAACCCGCAGAAAACCATCGAGATCGCGATGCATGAAATCATCCGATCGCGTCAGCAGTACTTTCCTCTCGGAATGAACTCGCCGACGGACTTGGTGGACTGGCTGCAGCGTTCGGGCTTCGAGTTCACGTTCGAGGGACACCCCGGGATTCCGGACGTGGCCATTGACTTCGGTGAGAAGTCTTCGCAGTACATCAAGCCAGACACCGAGCTGGAAGAGAACCTGCGCAAGCGCTCCATCCAAGCCACGGGCCTCTCCCCAGAGACCGTGGATGCGGGGTTCTCGCCGGACTTTGCCACCAGCGTGCTGACCAACAACATCTTGCTGTCCAAGCGGGTGATGCAGACGCAGGACCAGTTCATGCCGCTCGTGACGGACCACATGCGCAAGGATGCGATGAACTCCGAGCAACTGATCGGCCAGCTCAAGAAGATCCTGCAGGACAACTTCGCCAAGCTGAAGATCGGGGCAGACAAGGAGACCAAGGCAGCGGCTGCGCGGGTGAGCCAGCAAGCGAGCGAGGACAAGCGCAAGGAACTCAAGCGCGACAAGCTCCCGGGTGAGGTCTCGGTGGCGGCTGTGAATCCGGACAAGCACATCCACGACGTGGACAAGAAGCTGGCTCAAGAATACGTCATCGGCGAATTCCTGCGTGAGTTCTTGCTCTCCTTCGAGGTGACCCTGCCGCGTCCGAACTCGGCCACGCTGGAAACCCAGTTCACGGCCATGGAAACCTTCCAGAAGATGCTGGACCCGGCCCTGGACTCGTGGGTCAGCAGCGCGTTCTTCACGACGGAAACCGGCGGCGACGTCGCCAACCAAGTGGACACGCTCAAGCAACTGCTGCGCGCGCACTTCATGCGCCAGTGGATGGCCGAGAACGGGGTCATGCCTGAACTCGCCTCGCTCACGACGCAAGACGAAACCGGCAAGCCCTCGGTGGATATCTTCAAGCTGAACCAAGCGCACGTGGAAGGACTGATGAAGTCGATGTCCAAGTTCATGAAGGACCTGAAGCCTGCCAAGGATGCGGCCAATGCCATCATGAGCGAGCTGGAAGTCGACACCTCGACCACGTCGACGGGTGCTCCGGACAGCTCGGCCACCAGCAGTGGCGGTGGCGACAGCGGCGTGGGCAGTGGCGACGACTTCGGTCTGGACATGGACCTGGAAGACCCGGCGCTCGATGGCGGGGGTGAGGGCGGTGGAGAAGGTGGCGGTGACGCCCAATCCTCCAACACGGAGGAGGAAGAGTCCTCCAGCACCCAGACCAACGCAGACGGCACGACCACCACGAGCAGCTCGAGTTCTTCGAGCAGTTCCACGGGTGGCACGGCTCCTTAAAGCCAAAGAAAATTGGCAGCATAGCGCCCCTCCCGACCGAAAGGTCTGGGAGGGGTTTATGCCGTCAACGATTTCTGCTGCGCCAGCCGGGGGTGGAGGGGGTACTCGTGGGACGGATGTCCTCAGCCCTCAATCCCCAGTGGTGCTTGTCCGACAGCCTGAGGAGTCAGGCCGCGTCCAGTGCCTTGGCGGCGAGCTTCTCGGCCACGTGGCGCACGTCCTTGGCCGGCTTGTGATCGTCCTTGTGCGCCGCCTTGGACATCGTGCGGGCAGCGTCGCTCAGCTCGGCGGCCGTGGGCTGGGGTTCAGCCTTGGGCTTGCGGGGCTTCTTGTGCTCGGCCTTGCCGTCGTCCTTGCCGTCGCCGTCGTGGGCGAGGAACTCGTGCGCCAGGTGGCGCGCCAGAGCCGAGTCGGGGTGCTTCTCGACGATCTCCTGGTGCTTTTCGAGGTAGTCGGACAGATCGCCTTCGGGGATGGTCAGGCCGGTCACACGCACCGGCTGGCTGAACAGGCCCGGCTTCTCGTGGCGGATCAGGTCGAAGAGCGACGGCACGTCCGGCACGAGCGTGGGTTCGCCCGTGTGGGGGTGCATCACGCCCACGTTGTTGAAGTTGTTGTCCAGCAGTGCCTTGTTGATCACACCCGTGACCAGTTGCACGCCTTCGTAGTCACTGCCCGTGACGGTGACGTCGATTTCTTTGGAGGCCATTTCTGAGTTTCCTTGTTTCAGAGGTTGATGAAAAAGACGGGGGTTAACCCATCGCGTTGTGAACGACGGCAGCCTGCCAGTTCTGCGGCTCCCACAGCTCGGGGAGCAACTCCACGCGGTGGTGCAACTCTGGTGACGACACGTCGTTTCGCAGCCGCGTGCTGAAAAGAACAGCTGGCCGCACGTCGTTGCTCAGGTCCACGCTGAACCGCGTGACGATGTAGTGGTCTGCAGGGTAGAAGCTGCGCAGCCGCGTGCGAATCCCCAATCGCTGCTCGTTCAGTTCGAAATTCTGCACGTCGCGAGCGCGACCTTCGAGCTTGGAATCGTATTGCACGATCGCAAGGCGTTCTTGCAGTATCCGCACTACCAGATCTTTGAACATGTCGCTGTGGTTCAGCTGGATCACTGTGACGTTCTCTTCTTGTTTGGTCATCTCTTTCCTTCGACGCGGGTGACAGGGGGTGGAGGGTGGCGGGGAAATTCCTTCTTTAGTCCCGTCGGATCATCGCATCGCGAGGACCCTGGGAATGGCTGGCAAACGGATCGAGCTTGGTCGGCCCCAGGAGCTCGGCGAACTTGCCAAGCGACTCAGGTGCTTTCGCAGGCACCAGCGGCACCTTGTACAGCTGCATGTACCAGTTCTTGTCCGTGGCCTGGATGTGCTGGCTGTTCTTCAGCGACTCCTCGGTAATGCGTTCACTGGGCTTGGCTCCCCAGCGGTTGGCCAGGTCCAGCACCTCGGGCCGGTTGGCTTCCTTGGGCAGACCGAACTCGATGTCGATCGTGAGCAGCATCAGGTAGGTGCGTGCTTCGAACTGATCGGGCGTCACGCGAAAGCGCAGGAGGTCGCTGCGCATCTGCTTGGGAAACGGCAGGTTGTGAATGAAGTAGTAAGCCGCCAACTCCAGCAGCGAGGATTTGCTGCGGGCGATGGGGTAGATGCTGTCCAGGTACGCGACCGTCTTGAGCGGGTCGGGTGCAATGGGTTCGCCTTGGGTGGGGTCTGCGTCTTTCATCCGCTGGTTCCACTCTCGGGCACGCAAGTCGTAGTTGCTCATGTCTCTTCACTCTCTGGGATGTTGTTGGGGCATAAAGCCTACCAAGATTGCTCTTGGTAGGACCTTATGTTAGCGCTGGTTTATTCGACCAGCGTGAGCAGATAGAACTTCTGCCCTGCGGCTTCGCCCATGTAGCCCTTGGTGGCTTCCAGGATGCGGCCGTCCAGCGTCATGATCAGGTGACGGTCGAAGTTGACGAAGTCCGGCTGCTTCTCGACTTCTTCGAACAGCGTGGTGAGCATGTCGTAGAACATCGGCGTCATCTGCTTGAGCACCGCCGAGGCGCCCTGGTCGTTCAGCTCGAGGTCCAGCGCGTGCGAGATCACGTTCAGGTAGGTCAGCGAGTAGCTGGAGCTCACGAAGGTGACCTTGGGGGCCTTGCCTTCTTCGAACTCGAACCGGTCCATCAGCGTCTCGGTCATGCTCTTGGCCAAATCATCCGGCGCCACTGCGAGGGCGCTGGCGATGTGTTCGCGCTGATGACGCACCACTGCGTCCTTCACCACGGCACCGAACTTCTCCTCCACGTAGTTCAGCAGGTCGCCGATGTCTTCCACGAAGGACGTGATCGACACATTGGGCAACGAGATGTTCTGCGCAAGGATGCGGTTGAGCGTCTGGGTCATGCGCCGGTTCACGATCCCGTACAAGCTCGGGCTCATCGTGTTCAGGTTCTGATTGATCAACTGCGCGAGCTCCAGGAAGCTCTTGGCGCCGTTGAGCGTCTTCACCAGCTCGCTCTCGTCCAGCTCGGAGACCGTGGGGATCAGGACCTCAGCGTACACGCGGAAGACGCCCGGCAGTTCCTTGGCGCTCAGGTTCCACTTCACGCGCTCGATCTGGCCTTGCACCCACGCCGAATCCAGCGACGACGCCGAGATCCACTTGTCCATCACGTAGGTGGTGCCCGGATCACGCTCCAGGCCGGAGGCGCCCATGGGCGTTTCGATCTCGCCGGGCTTGGCGGTTTCGTCGCGCATCACGCGCACACCCTTTTGCACACGCGAGAGCATCTCCAGGTGGTTCACCATGTCGAGCTTCTTGGGCGCCGTGCCAAAGACCGTGTTGGTCAGGGCGTGCTTGTCGTAGTCCACGGCCGTGGTCCTTTCTTTGAATTTCGGAATCGTGCTGCCGTTGGGCTCCACCTGGTAGAACAGGTCGTGCTGGCTCGGGTGGAAGGCGGGGAAGTACGGGAACGTGAGCGAGCCGCTGTACTTGAGGTCCTTGTAGGGGATCAGGACCGGGGCAGCCGGAGCCACCGTGGGGTCGATCACCTTTTCTTGCGAAGTCTGCATTGTGGATTGCTCCTGCTGGATGTTTGCCACACGGGCGTTGAAGGGTTGCGAGAGAGTCGACGGGCTGGGGGTCGGGTCCCCGGCTCGTTCGTAGCCGCCCGTCTGGGGCAACTGGTAGCGCTTGGAGTCGTAACGCGAGGCCACCTCGGTGCCGCTCGAAACGTCGCCGCTCTGGGTGGTGCCGGAGAACAGAGGCGAGCCGCCACTGCTTGGTGCGTGCACCGCACTCACGGTGCTGAAGCCGCCGTAGGTGCCGCCGCGGTGGACCTGCACGTGCTGCGGACCGCCGTAGGCGTTGCCGTAGCCTTGCGTGTGGATCGGAGCCTGCTGCGGCGCCATGCCCGCGCGCTTGCGCTGGCCGATCTCGTGGGCGATGTTCTGGAATGCCTGGATGATCCGGTGAGCACCTGCCTGCGTTTGCGGGTCGGTGTAGTTCTCCAGGCCCGGATTGTCCGTGAGCGCCATCGCGCAGATCATCTCCACCATCTCGGGCACGCAGTCGCGGATGGCTTCATCCACGTGGCCGTACACACGCTTGACCATCTTCAAGTCGATGTACTGCACCACCGCATCCACCAGCGCGTCGAAGTCGGGCGTGGCGAAGTTGTTCTGCGCGTACTTGTTGAACATGAACGTGCGCAGCGCGTTGGTCTGCGCGCGCTGCTGGATCTCCATCGCACACATCGCCGAGATCATCGGCAAGTACGGAGCCAGGGGCTGCGGCGCCGGGATGTTCGGGATGTAGGGCGGGTAGTCCAGCGTGAAGTTCAGGAAGGGCTGCGTCAAACGAGTTGGATCGTAGCGCAGTTGAGGAGTGTTTTGGTACATGTACAGGTTTCCTTGTTTTGAGTTAGGTCGGGCGTCCCCGACCGTGGCTTCATTATTGCTCTTACGGGCGCTTGATCATCTCTTGCACTCGATCGAGCAGTTCGACACGTTCAGGGTTGCGAACAATCACCCCCTTGGCATCAAATCTCACACATGGGTTCAGCCGCGACCGGCCGTCAGGCGCGCTCTTAGGCAGTGCGGAGTACCCACCGATTTCCGCCACCGAAACGTGCAACCGCTTCGATGGATCGTTCATCACAGCCTTGTCTTTCTTCGGGCTGAGTTTGCTGGAGTTACCTTGCGGTATCAACAGCGTCGTCACCTTGAAGGCCTTGTTATCCCCGGATACGCTGATGTTGGAGACCTCGCCGTGGCTTTTCACGATCGAGTAGATCAGACCCGTGCGCAGGGTCAGATTCATCGTCGAGATGATCTCCTTGTCCGTCAACTCCTTCTTAGATGCGGCTTTCAACTTAAAGTAAAGCTTGAAGATGTGGCTGCTGATCTCGTACAGAACGTAGTACAGGATACTCAGCTCTTTGTCGTACATGCTGGCGATTTTGTCTGCTGCGCCGAGAATCCAGTCGTTTCCTTTCTCGATCACCAGCGCAAACAGTTGGTACACATCTTCGACAGAATGTCCGATTTCCTTCAGCTTCACCACCACCAGCCCGTCCAGGTAGTCGTCCAAGGACGTCATGTGGTCTGCGATCTGGTCGTCCAGCCACCCCTCGTGGATGTTCCCCGAAAAGAGGATGTGGCCCAGCAGCACGCGCCAGCGCTGAGTGTGGTCAATGATGTCGGGCGTCACTCGCGTGGGGAAGTGATCCGCCACGTAGAAGAAACCCCCCAGCATATTGCGCACCATCTGCGTCATCTCGTCGCGGCGCACGGCCACGCGAATCGTCGGCGCTTCCCAGAACCCCCGGCCCATCTTGGGTGGCTTCACCCCTGTGGAGGTGCAGATCACCCAGTCGCTTTCCGGGTACACGTTGTGGTTCACTTCCAAACCACCCACCACCGGCCGGCAGTTGCCGAACTTCAGGAACGTGTCCGTGAAGCCGTACTTGCACAGCAGGTAGTGCATCAGCGTGCACTCGGCCTTCACCGTGGCCGGCACCTTCTTCATCTTCGCGTCGTTCTTGTGGTAGATGAGCGACCACGCGACCTTGGTGTGCTGGCGCTTGCCGTTTTCCATGTACTGGTGCGACAGCTGCTCCAGCGTCAGGCGGTCCCGCAAAAGCCGCACGAAGATGTTGGACACGCCCACAGAGATCACGCGGTCGGACAAGACCGGCGAGATCACGAAATCGCTGCCACCCATCTTGATCATGCCTGCGTCCGTGACGAACGGCAGGTACAAAGGCCGGGGCGGCAGCATCTTTCCCTTCCATGAGAAGTTGTACTTCATCATGTAAACGTAGGAGGGGGCGACGTCGTAGGTGGAGCGGTTGTTGTTCTTCTTGCGCGTGATCTCGTCGAATTCTTCTTGTGGCGTACAGCGTACCCCGCCATGGTACAGGAGGTCCTTTGGGAACCCCTTGGCGGCGGATTGAAACACTTGGTCGATGTATTTCTCCACGCTTTTCATGTGCTCCATGGCAAGGCCATTGGCCACCAAAGGGTTCAGTTTCGGTGTGTCTTGGTCAACAAGACGAGCAAGTTCGTTGTCCATTATGCGGTCACTTTCTTATATTCTCGGGGTAGTTCATCACACATACTCCCAGGAACAATGCTGATACTTACAGCTTTACGGTCTCAAGCCTTGCCTCTCCAGCCCTAGATGAAGCTCTTGGTGGGTGGGAAGAAGGTCCTGATTGCCATGAAAACAGCACCGATGCCGACTACGATGCTTGGCAGTATCTTCAAGATTTCGCTCTGGTCCTTTCGTTGATAAGATCTCTTCTCGTACTCGTCCTTCAACTCCGCCCGTTCTTTGGCCATCTGTTGCTCTTGCTCGGCAATCTTGATGTTCAGGCGGTCGCGCTCCAGCTCGGTGCGACGAAGCTCGTTTTGCTGCTCCAGCATCTCCCTTTCGTGTTGTTGTCGCAGCCCCTGCATCTCCTGGGCCAACACTTTGTTTTGGTGCTCCAGCCGCGCAAGCTCTTCTTTGCGTGCTGTGGATACGTCTCCTAGGTTCAGCGCCTCACTGTACGTGGGGTACAGACCCAAATCCGTCTCCGCCAGCTCAAAGGGGTAGTGTGTGGCCACCACCCCGCCGTTATCCAACGCACCATTGGCTGGCTTGTTGGACACGATGTAGATGCCATCTCTGCGCTCAGGGTCTTTCTTCGGAATGATCTTGTAGATTTTGCCGCTCATGTTCAAGTACCGCGGACCCTGCTTGCCGCAGTTGTCCACAATCTCGACGGCATAAGCGAAACTCGGCCCGCCATGATCCACAGGGCTGCCGATGACCGTCTGAGAGAGCTTTCCTGACTCGCTGTAGGGGTGCAGTGGAGCTTCCTCCAAGTCCATCAGAGAGATCACGCAGTCCAGCTCGTTGTGGTAGATGCTTCCACCGTAGTTGCGCAGCTGGTCATGTGAGATGGGGTAGTCCAATATTATCGATGCCCCGCGATAAGTATTGCCTTGATTCTGCTGGATGAAGGCCGTTCTCATCGCTTGAAGCTCCGGTGAAGAGTTCTCATTTACCATACTCAATACGCGCTCCACATCGTTTTTTACTGACTGGTCCACCATCACGGTGGTCCGGATGATGAGTCGGTTATTGTCCATGTTCGGCACGGGCTCCAACCGGACGCGAAAGCCCGATCGCCAAACGACGGTGATGCCTACCGAGAGATTGTTTACGTAGTGGGTTCTGCACTCAATGGGGCTGGATACCCGTGCATCAAAGGGACGCGCTGCAGCGACTCGAGTCTCGCCGAAGTGCGTGGGGATTGTCCTGAAATCTAGGTGTTGCATGGCTAACTCTCGAAAATAGCTCTAGGCCGCTCTAGCAGATCTTTCATCTGCCAACTAAGTACACCCCAGTGATATGTGACTGGAGAGTTTTTGACTCGACGGCATAAACCCCACGCCCCCTTGGCCCGAAAGCCTTGGGAGTGTGGGGTTTACAACAGAACGTTTTCAGCGCAAGCCAGCTAAGGAATAAAAGTTTCCACCCCTGGCCCGAAGACCAGGGGGGAAACAGTAGCCCCCAAAAGGCACACACTCTCTGACAACCGCAGCCCCTGAGCCGCCCGAAGGCGGCTCAGATTTTCAGGTTATCGGAATCACTCTGCGCAGCGTGAGCCGCTTAGACGGTGTGCATGTTCACCGGCACCTTGGCGGCGACGATGTCCTTGATGCCCACGACGTCCAGCGATGCCATGATCGGCAGGTTGGTCACGTGCAGGAACGACGGCTGAACCGTGAGTTCCTTGCTGTTCGCGCCGTTGCGGTGCAGCGGCAGGACCAGCGTGAGTTCCGGCTTCCAGGCCATGTTGCCGAAGTGCATGGGGTTCGGCACGCCTTCCTTGCCAGCACCGAACTCGCCGAACGACATGACGATCTTGCCGCTCATGCGCTTGTTCAGCGTCGAGACGATGCGAACGTTGAAGTCGTTGCCCAGCGTGCGCAGGTCACCGGTCACCGTCAGGTAACGGCTGAGGACGGGGTCCGTGCCGATGACGATGGTCGGAACCTGGCTCACGCCGCCGGCCAGGGCGTCGGCCGCAGCCTTGTAGCCCGAGTCGCGGTACATGCGGTAGGCCATGTCGCGCAGCTTGTTGACCAGCACCGCCTGGATGTCGGCCGCACGTTCGTGCGACTTGATCGAGTCGATGACTTCGTCGACGTTCAGTTCGCTGTACTCGTAGAACGGCTTGACCAGGAAGCGAGCCACGCCGAGGATCTCGGGGGTTTCGCCGTCGTTGGTCGTCTTGCCGACGAATTCTGCGAGCACGTCCTGCACGCGCAGCAGCTCTTCCACAGCAGCGTTGCTGGTGCGGATGTGCGTGGCGGTGATCAGGGCGGCCAGGTCGCTCGAGTCGTTCGCGTCGCCGATGGTCAGCGGACGCGGCACGGTGATCGGCGAACGCAGGGGCACTGCGTAGACCTGGTTGTAGAACGTCGTGTCGAGCAGCTGGCCGCGCTGGCGACGGTTCACGTTGGTGCGACGAGCGTCCAGGTCGTAGCCGATGACCTTGGCACCGATCAGCAGGTCGGCCAGAGCCTTGCCTGCGCCGGTTTCCGGATCGAGCTTCACGCCGGCGTTGTCGGTCACGCTGAACACAGCCATGTCCGAAGCGAACACCGTGGTGTCGGCCAGTTCCAGGTTCACCGAACCGGAGACCGAGACCGAGACGCGCACTTCCGCTTCAGCGGTCGTGATGCCGGCGAGTTCGGCGAGCGTG
>Ga0307411_10001054_pt1 | contig 10681 bp, 15 predicted proteins | sample DK1Ometagenome_2_FD_203712 | JGI IMG/M metagenome (GOLD analysis project Ga0307411, IMG submission 203712) | Maize rhizosphere microbial communities from greenhouse at UC Davis, California, United States - DK15-O-1 | ecosystem: Host-associated > Plants > Roots > Rhizosphere > Soil | place: USA...
TAGATAATACAACATCGGTGGTAAAAAATGACCCGACGGCTGCTCAAGATGCGGTTGTGTCTCGACCTTGCCGCAGTCTATCTCACCAGCCCCATCAAGAGGTCGCGGGAACGCAACGTCAGATGACTAATAGGGCCACGCAAGCAATATTGAAGTAGCAGAAGCATGGGTCAAGTAGCGTTAATAACCGGCGGCGGCGGTGGAATTGGCGGCGCGGTGGCTCATAGGCTGGCGGCGGCGGGCATGACTGTGGCCATCGCTGATTACGACCGAGCGGCTGCGGATCAAGTTAGGGACGAAATCCTCGGCGCGCGCGGCAAGGCCGATGCTTACTCTCTCGATGTCACTCAAGCGCTTGAAGTCAAAGCGGTGGTTACTGAGATCCATTCACGGCACGGCCGCATCGACGTGCTGGCCAATATCGCCGGCGGTAGCATTTACACGAAACGCGTTGAGGAATTCACCTGGGCCGAATGGAAGCAGGTGATCGACAGTAATCTGAAAGGCACATTCCTCATGTGCCGTGAAGTAGCTCGGGTCATGCAGAAGCAAAAGAGCGGGCGGATCCTCAACACTGCTTCTAACTACGGGGTAACGGGAGCGGCGCTGCGCGCGCCGTATGCCGCGGCCAAAGCCGGGATCATCACTTTCTCAAAGAGTCTCGCGCTGGAACTGGCGCCTGACGGAATTCTCGTTAATGTGGTGTCGCCGGGCCCGACGGATACGCCCCGAGTGATGGAAAAGGAATCTCCTGAAGCTCGCCGGGAGCGCTGGTATCCGGCGATTCCATTGGGCCGAACCGGGCAGCCCGGTGATCTCGCCGAGATGTACTACTTTCTCGCCACACCCGAGAGCGCCGCCATCACGGGCCAGACGTTTCACGTCAACGGCGGCGTGGTGATGCCATGAGGCTTGAAAACAAAGTCGCGGTAATAACGGGTGGCGCTCAAGGAATCGGTCGCGCCATCGCCCTGGGAATGGCGCGAGAGGGCGCAAGAGTTGTCGTGGCCGACTTGCAGTACGAAAAGGCACGTTCGGTTGCCGACGAGGTCAAGATGCTTGGCAGCGATGCGCTAGCGATAGGCGTCAACGTCGCCGAGGAAGGGTCGGTCCAGCATCTGGCCGAGGCGACGTTCGCTGATTTCCGTAGAATTGATATTCTAGTCAACGATGCCGGCGTCTATCTTAAATCATTGGTCGTCGATATGAGCGAAGCGGATTGGGACCGAACCCTCGATATCAATCTCGGTGGAAACTTTCTTTGCTGCCGGGCGTTCGTGCCGGCCATGCGGGCCCAAAAAAGCGGCCGGATTATTAGCATGGCATCGGGTATCGGTCATTATGGCATGAAACAATTCTCGCACTACGCCGCGTCCAAAGCGGCGATCATCGGGTTCATCAAATCCTTGGCTCGTGAACTCGGTCCGGATGGGATCACCGCCAATGCGATCTGTCCGGGTTCAGCCAATACCGCGATGCCGCGTGGCCATCGATCCGAAGAGGAAGTCATGCAGCGGTTGCATTCTACGCCATTGCCGCACGTTCTGGAGCCAGAAGACATAGCCGGATCGGTTGTGTTTCTCGCCAGTGACGCGGCGGCATACATAACCGGACAGTCCTACAACATCAACTGCGGAACTTACATGTTTTGACGGTGCCGTTCAGGAAGTCGCCGCTTTACCGCCAAGGCACTCACGCCGCAAGTTAATCCAAAGATTTGATGGCCCCAGGAAAGTTCACATTACCTATGAAGTTGAAACCCGATCGAGTCCTCAAAACTTCTTACCACGATCCCACGTGTAGTCTTCACTAAATCCATTTGGCGGAGAGAGACCATAGATCAGTCGCTATGATCTTACATCTGGAACAGGGCTCGTTGCCGTTTTGATATGGGCATGTCGCTTAGATACCGGGTGGCGCCCTCCGCTCGCGCACCGAACGAATTGCCGCGTAAAGCTTCACAGCGCGAATTATCAAAGTGAGAAGCGCATAAAGCGCAACTACCGAAAGCGGTCGTCGTCTTTTTTGCAATCACCATCACGGTTCTCGCATTCTTGTCAATCAACAACTATTTCCGCGGCAGCACTAAAGATTATGCCAAATGGTTTTTGATCGGAGAGACGGTGCTGAAGGGTGGCGATATCTACGCGCCGAGAGGCGACGGAACATTCCAATTCATTTATCCTCCCGTGTTCTACTTATTCTGCATGCCGTCTTCCCGTGGACGGACGAAAGAGTCGGATGCGCTTGAGTATGCCATGCTTCTTTTGTTGATTCTGATTTTCACGCCTCTTGCGTTCACCTATTTTTTTGTATGGCTTCTCTATCCATTGGTCGTGGCCCTAAGTATCGTACTGAGCGCGCCGCAGAGATCATTGCAGAGAATCGCAGGCTGGAGCTGGTTCTTCGCAAGCCTTCTCTTTCTCTGCTTCACATTTCCGCTCCCTGCTTGTCGGGCTGCGCAGGCGGCGGGGAGTACGCTGATGGCATGTCTGCTTCTGTTGCTGGGAATCGGCTGGAAACTTAGAGCTGAGACTCGCAACGCATTCTCGATGTCGTCGAGGAGCTAGAGCGGGATCCATGCGTGCTGGTGATCCATCCCAGCGTGACGCAATCTTCGGAGATCGAGAAACGCTTCCATGTCAGAGTTCCGCGCAGCGGCTACAGCCGTCTGCTATCGGAGTTGCCGTAGTCAAGCTGTTTGTTCAGCTTCGACCGGGTTAAGCATCACTCAACCGGGAACAGCTTCTTGCCCGTGCCTTCTTCCTCCATGACGATCGCTTTGGTGGGACAGAGCCTGGCGGCAAGAAGGATCTTGTCATCGGTATCGCCCTGGGGATCAACAACTTCAGCGATCATTTTGCTATCCAGCTGAAAAACTTTAGGGGCTGCCTGAACGCATCTTGCGTACCCTTCACACTTGGTTCTGTCCACTGTGGTTTTCATAAGACCTCCGTCTAGGGCGTTCAAGATTTTTCATCCGATCTCCTCGATAGCCGCGGGCGTGACAAAAGGGCCGCACCTTGGCTGTTGGCTCGAAGAACTCTGCCCAGCACTTTTTCTCCTCGTCTGTCCAGCTACTTCAGAGACTCTTTCAATTTGGCAATGAGAGCAGGCTCGAGCTGCAGAATCTCATTGACGTTTTGCTGGAGCGTCGCGCCGTCTTCGGGATTGATGTCTAGGTTGGCTTTTTTGGCTTCGGCGAGAAACTCCGGGTCTTTCATCGTCGCCATGAACGCCTGGCGCAGTGTCTGCACTCGATCCGCCGGCGTATTGGGCGGCAGCACGTACGGCCGCACTGTAGGGCCGTGCACGCGCGCCACCGTGGAGATCAGTCTCTTCGCTTCCTCGGTCTTGGCATAGTTGAGCGCCATCGGCAGCTTCGGATGTTCGGGATGCGGCTTGAGCGTTGCCTGAAGTATCAGCTTCAATTCGCCGCTTTCCAGCTCCTTGCGCCACGTCGACTTGGTCGATTCCCAGGAGTTGCTGAGACCCGCAACTTCGCCGCTGTTGAAGGCGAGACGAACGTCCGCCGTGCCTTTGTAGCCGGAGACAAGTTGAATCGGCAGGCCAAGCGTCGCTTTTAGGATGTTCGGGAGATCGTCGGAGCCGGAGCCCGAGGCGACCCCACCGAATTTCACCACCTGCTTGGATGCCATCCAGGATTCGACGTCTGCGATCCCGGTGGACTTGGCTAGCCCGATAACGAAGTTGTCCTGGGCGGGAACGCCGACGAACTGAAACTTAGCGGCGTCGAACTCAATCCCCGGTTTACCTAACAACTGCTGAAGAAAGAGCCCGCCGATGAAATGGCCAATGGTAAGCCCATCCGGCCGCGCGGCTTTAAAGGTGTAGTTTGCTGAAATCATGCTGCCCGCGCCAGGCATATTTTCGACGATCATGCTGGGATTTCCGGGGATATGCTTCCCCATATGACGGGCGAGGGTCCGGGTGTAGGCATCATAGCCGCCGCCTGGGGTGAAGCCTACGACTAACCGGATGGCTTTGCCCTCAAAAAAATTTGCCTGCGCCAATGCGTGATCGGATTCGGCGGCGAAAGGGCCCAGAAACAGTATCGACAGTGCGAGCAGTAACCTCTGCATAGATCCTCCGGATACGACGTATGTGTTTGTGAACGATGGCGCGTCAGCTTGGATTCAAAATGCTTTTGAGCTTGGCAGCCAATGCCGGATCAAGCTTGAAGATGCCCGATACCAGCCTTTCCATCTCCTGCCCGGTAATCGGTTCAATTTCGAGATTAGCTTTTTTCGCATCCGCGAGAAATTCGCCGTCTTTCATCGTCGCGTCGAAAGCCTGGCGCAAAATCTCGATCCGCTGCTTGGGAGTGCGCGGCGGCGCCACGTAGGGACGATAGAACTCCGCGGCGTCCTCGATGCCAGCCTTGAGCAGCTGGCGCGCTTCATCCGATTTAGCGAGACTTTGGGCCAGCGGTACATTGGGCAGGTCGCGGTGTGGTTTGGATACTACCTGGAGCACGACGACCGCCTCACCGCTCTGGATTCCTTTATTCCACGTCGACCGAATCGAATCCCAGGTCCAGCAGCCGCCGGCGAGCTCTCCGCTCTCGGCCGCCAGTCGAATCTCCGATGTTCCTTTGTAACCGGCAACGAGTTGGACGGGCAGTGCCGTGGTCGCGGCAAGCATATGCGCGATGTCATCGGGGGCGCCGCCGCCGATACCGCCGATTTTCACCGGCGTTTTGGCCGCCAGCCATCGCTCTACGCTGGTGATACCGCTTGTCTTGGTGAGAGCGCAAGCGCGGGTTTCCCTGATCGGCGATCCGAGAAACTCGTATTTCGTTGCGTCGAATTCGAGTCCGGGGCGTTTGAAGAGCTGGTAGAGAAACCAGCCTCCATGAAAGTGACCAATCGTCAGGCCATCCGGTTTTGCGACGTTATACATATGATTGGCGGCAATCAGGTGGCCGGCGCCGGGCATGTTTTCCACTACGACTGCGGGCTGTCCGGGAATATGTTTGCCGAAGTGGCGCGCCAAGGTCCGTGTGTAGGTGTCGAAGCCGCCGCCGGCCGAAGTGCCGACGATGATGCGGAGCGTTTTCCCCTGATAAAAGGATTCTTGCGCGAACGTCGCTGCCGGCGCGTTTAACAGGACACAAATCAAGATCAGAACTAACCACCGGAATGGCAACTCCATGCTGCCTCCTGTCACCGTCAAGCTGCGCGGAATCTATGGAAAAGAAAACTTTGTGTCAAGCTGATTGTTCTTTACGGCATGAATAGTCCAGTGCTGCGAGTGATGGGTTGAACACTGAAGCTAGCGCTGGTGACTTACCGCACCGATCATCAGAATCGCGGGAGCTTCGCTTAACAGCACGAGTTCTTTGGAATTGATCGGGAATGCGCTCGTTTGACAGGGTACTCGTAGCGCTGTAAATTTTCATAGGCATTTTTGGCAGGCCAGCGAGCGATCAAATGGAATCCACAGGAGAGAGGGGCATGATCAAGCCCATCGCGCTTTCGGCAACTCACATGGAATGCCGCAATTTGCGAGAATCCATGGCCGTGCTGATCGATCTTCTAGCCTTCGAAAAAATGGGCGAGAAGCCGGGTGAAGCGACACTCAAGCATCCAAATACCGATTGGCTGTTGGTGGTTCATGACGCCGGTCCGGATGCGCCGACCAAGCAGATGCACAACCACTGGGGCGTGCGCGTAGCTACCACGGCAGAAGTCGATAGGGCCTATGAATATTTGAACGCGCACAAGGCCGAGTACAAACTTGGCGCTATCGGTAAGCCTTTATGGAATCACGGCTCGTACTCCTGCTACTTCGTTGAGCCAGGAACCAACGGCTGGGAAATCGAATCCTATGAAGCCGTCAACCGCAAAGAATCGGCCAAAGCAAAAGCAGGCGGGGTGCGCGGGCCGCACTGGACGAGTCCATTCCCGGAAGAGCGTTTCCCGGGGCGCGGCTACGTTCCTCAGGGATTTACTCACGGTACCCTGGTAGCTCGCGACATGAACGACAATCGTAAATTTTACACCGAAGTGTTGGGATTGGAAGTTCATCAAGCCAACGACCATGTGATCTACGTCAAGCATCCGCACACCAAAACATACATTGTTTGTGCCGAGCGCAAGGAGTTCAAAGTTTTCTCGCCGAATTTTCGCAATACCCTGACCGTCGAATCGAACGAAGCGCTCAAAGAGGCATATCGTTTGCTCTCGGAAGAGAGAGACAGTCTAGGCGTCGCTGAGTTGTTTCCGATCAATGAGAACGGCTCCTCGGCTTCCTTCTTGTTCCGAGACCCTGGCACCAACTGCTGGGAAATCGCGTCACAAAACTAAATCCATGATTGAGAAACCATTGGAACAAATGGGGCTGCGCGAGCTCCGGGAGATTGCGCGCCGGACCATGCCGGAGGAGGCTTGGCATCATTTTAACGGCGCTGCTGAAACCAAGGCGACGTTTCATCGAAATCCCCGTGCATTCCGTCAGTACATGTTCCGGCAAAGAATTTTCCACGACATCACCGATCCGGACATCACCATCGAACTCTTTGGCCACAAGCTGCCGATCCCCGCAATCACCGCGCCGGTGGGCAGTTTCAGTCTGATTGGCAAGGACGCAGAACGGGAAGTCGCCGAAGGCACTGATCGGGTGGGTGCCATGATGTTTGTCAGCCAGGCGGCTAAATTCAACCCGCGGGATTGGCGCAACGCATCGAAGTCGCCGTTTGTCTTCATGGCATACATGAACCGCGGCCGAGAAGAAGTCGCTGAATACGCCAAGCTCGCTCAGGACCTCGGCTTTGCTGCCGCGGGCATAACGATGGATACGGTGCGGCCGGTTAAGATCGGCGATGAAGTGCCGTTGTCAACCAAGGACGGTAAGCCGAGGAAGGGACACAAGTCTTCGCCTAAAGACATCGAATGGCTCAAGCACCAAGTGTCATTGCCGGTGGTCGTCAAAGGCATTATGAGCGCGGAGGATGCTCATGACGCGGTCAATGCCGGCGCCGATGCCCTGGTCGTTTCCAATCACGGTGGCAGAATCCTGGATTTCAATCGAGCGGCATTGGAGGTGTTGCCTGAAGTGGTGGCCGCCGTCGGCGCTAAGGTGCCGGTGCTGCTCGATAGCGGAGTTCGCAGCGGCGGCGACATTGTTAAGGCCATCGCGTTGGGCGCAAAAGCGGTGCTGGTCGGGCGTCCCATAGCCTGGGGTGTTGGCGCTTTCGGCGCGCGCGGAGTCGAGCGGGTTTTCGCGATTCTCGCCGAAGAGATGCAGCGGGTTCTTACAATGACCGGGCTGGCATGCGTTGTTGACGTGAGCCAATCGATATTGGTTTGCGATGATCTGGCCGGCAGGTGGGTACGATGATTTGGCTATTTTGGGCGATCCTTCTTGTGATCGCGGTTTGGTTGATTTGGACTTACAACGGGTTGGTGGCGCTACGGCATCAGATCGAGAATGCCTGGAAGCAGATCGACGTGCAGCTTAAGCGACGGTACGACTTGATTCCAAATCTCGTTGAAACGGTCAAGGGCTATATGCAACACGAGCAGGATACATTGCAAAAAGTCATCGATGCACGAAGCAGAGCCATGGCGTCGACCGGAGTTAAAGAAAATGCTGAAGCACAAACTGCGTTAACCCAGTCACTGGGGCGAATTTTTGCCTTGATGGAGAACTATCCCAATCTCAAAGCGGATCAGAACGTGCTCCGGCTTCAAGAAGAATTGACCACCACTGAAAACCAAATTGCCTTCGCCCGGCAATACTATAACGATCTGGTCATGCGCTATAACATGAAACAGGAAGTGTTTCCGTCCAACGTGATCGCGAGCTTCTTCCGGTTCAAACCGAGCGAATTCTTCTCCATCCCTGAAAGCGAACGAGCGGTGCCGCGGGTGAGTCTTAAACTGTCCCTCCTCTTTTAGGCCGGCAAACTGGATATCCTCAACGCGCGAGATTTCGCTGAACGTCAAGCCCGCAATCGCCGGATCAGCGCGTTCATCGTGATCTGCTTTTTGTTATTCTTTTTTCTCGTCGGACTTTCTATCGATTACCTCTACCTAGACGCATTTAGCGCGCGCGGGCCTTCGTTTCCGATAGCTACTCTGATCGCGCTGGGTATTTCGGCGACGGTGGCGTACACGGGTTACCGCCAGGGTAGCAAACTGATTCTATCGTCGGTAGGCGCCGAGCCGCTCGATATCCAGATACCCGAGCATCGCGAACTGCACAATATCGTCAAAGAAATGGCGTTGGCCTCGGGCTGCCGGATGCCGAAAGTTTATGTAACTTACGATCCTGCGCCCAACGCATTTGCCACCGGCCGCAATCAAGAATCCGCGTCGATTTGCGTCACCACTGGGCTGTTGACCGTGCTTGGGCGCGAGGAAACTCAAGGTGTGGTGGCCCATGAAATGGCGCATATCAAAAACAATGACACATCGGTCATGCTGCTGATCGCCGTCCTCCTAGGCGGTGTGGTTCTGCTTTCTGACTGGGCTCAGCGCTCGATCTTTGGCGCGCGACATCTGCGGCGCGCGAGCACTCAGGCGCTGCTGGCGATTCCGGCATTGCTCTTGATTGTCATCTCTCCTTTGGTCTCGCGGCTCTTGGCAATGGCGGTATCGCGGCAGCGCGAGTATTTGGCCGATGCCACCGCGGTCGAATTCACCCGAAATCCACGGGGCCTGGCAATGGCGCTGGAAAAGATCCGCGATGCCGGGATACCGTTTCAGAAAGCGACGCGCGGCACCGCCCATCTTTTTTTCATCAACCCTTTGCGCCGGCGCATCGATGGTAGCGACGGGAGACTCGCTGATCTATTAAGCAGCCATCCGCCGATCGATCGGCGAATCATGCTGCTCTATCAAATGGGAGGTTTGCCACGACCTGCAGCGCAGTTCGGAGTTGAAGCCACCAATGCGCAAGGAGCGCGCTGAAGTGGTGCGCTGCCCGCAATGCGAAGTGCCGATGAAGCCGGTCACCGCGCGCGGCAATCCGGGCTCGCTTATCGAACTGGATCAATGCGGCCAATGCGGCGGTATCTGGTGCGATAAGTGGGAACTCTTTCCGATACAAGCCGATGAAGCGGCGCGTCTGGAACCCGCGAACCAGGAGCTCCTCCGGGTGCCGGTGGCTTTGGTCAAAAAAGAACTTTTTTGCCCGCGCTGTACCGCCCGAATGTCGACGGTCAATGATCCTTCACTGGGAGCCGATGTTCAGTTCCAACGCTGTTTCAAGTGCGATGCGATCTGGCTAAATCGCGGGCAGTTTACCCGCTACAAGAAGCACCAAGAAAAAGTTCGCAGCAAAAATCTGGATGCTAAAACAACCGCTAAGAAGCTAGCCACCGATGGTGACGAAAAATCTTGGGTGGTCACCGGCACTAAGGGGATGTTCGCATATCCCGCGGGCGAAGAAACCATTAAAACCGGCACTAATTCTTTAACTAAGACTGTTGAGATGGTGCTGGATAAACTGCTGCGGATGGTGTCGCGCGGTTAGTTGATCCTTCCACCTACACCACCGCAATCAGATCGATCTCGACCAGCGCTCCGCGAGGTAATTCCGCCACCGCCACGGTCGATCGAGCCGGTGTCGCCTTACCCAGATGCTCGGCGTAGATTTCGTTCATGGGCGCAAAATCGGCCATGTGGCGCAAGAATACGGTAGCTTTGACCACTTGATCCATCGATGTTCCCGCGGCTTTCAAAACCGCTCTGAGGTTGGCAAAGACTTGGCGTGTTTGCGCGGCGATTCCGCCGTCGACCATTTCGCCGCTCTCAGGCCGAATAGCGATTTGCCCGGCGGTGTAGACAAATCCGTTGGCTTTAATCGCCTGCGCATAAGGTCCGATTGCTCTGGGAGCTTCACCGGTTTGGATTGTTTCTCGACTCATCATGTTCTCCTACGATCTTAGTGTTGCCGGGTGCACGCGATTCAACCGTGAGCTCGGGGAGCAAGGTTTAGATCACTTCCTTGCAGTTATGGCGAGCTTGGTGTTTCACTTAATTTCATGAGGTTGATTACCGCCCACCGGATACTGATCGCCACCTCGATTGTTTTCTTCTTCGGCTTTTCATTTTGGCAGTTGTCGCGATATCTACAATTCGGCGACGGCTGGGCACTGTTGCAGGCGGCCGGCTATTTTCTCGCCGCAATCGCCTTTGTCATCTATTTCATGAACATCAAACGATGGTACAGATAGTTTTTTATGATTCGCATGGAACCGACTTCGTTTCTAGTCACGGTCAGTGAAGAAGAAATCCGACGCGAGCGCCGAAAGGCTCGAGAGCTGCGTGCCAGCCAGTGGTGGAAGCGCAAACGAGCCCTTGGCCTCTGCCACCATTGCGGCGGCAAATTCCCACCTGCAATTTTGACCATGGATCATCTCGTGCCGATCATTCGTGGTGGCAAATCCGTTAAAAGCAATCTTGTGCCTAGTTGCAAAAAATGCAACTCCGAACGCAGGCACCGGCTGCCCTTCGAATAAACTCCGGGCTAGGAAAATTGCTATTTAGGGATGAGCTACGCGTTCTCCTGTGTCGCCGTGTGGCGCTGCTTTTTCGAATGGTAATAGGAATACGGTAACGTCGCTTGCCAGTCCAGTTGGCTTCGAATAGTATCGCTCGTCTGGAGGCATCCTATGGGAACCGTGACATTTTTGGTCAGGACAATGTCCGAT
>Ga0307411_10001055_pt1 | contig 10676 bp, 11 predicted proteins | sample DK1Ometagenome_2_FD_203712 | JGI IMG/M metagenome (GOLD analysis project Ga0307411, IMG submission 203712) | Maize rhizosphere microbial communities from greenhouse at UC Davis, California, United States - DK15-O-1 | ecosystem: Host-associated > Plants > Roots > Rhizosphere > Soil | place: USA...
ATTAATGCATTGCCACTACCGGTTGCCAGCAATACCGGGCCTTATTGCGCAGGAAATACCATCGTCCTTAACTCAACTTCGGTTGGTATGGATTATGATTGGACAGGCCCGAACGGTTACACTGCAAGCAACACACAAAGTCCCTCTATTGTAAATTCAACAGTAGCTATGAGTGGAAACTATACTGTTACTGTTACTACAAATGCAGGTTGCTCAGCTGTGGGCATTACATCGGTAAGTGTACTTGATTGCTCCGGAATTGCTGAAGAAGAACTGGCGTCCATTGGAGTATATCCAAATCCAACCAGCGATATGTTTACTGTTTTAATAGGTGAAAACATTCTCAACGAATCAACCATCAGTATTATAAATATGGTGGGTGCAACCGTATCTGTTATAAAACCAACACAGGAAAAAACACTTATCAGCTCAAAAAGCCTGGGGCTGAGAAGTGGAATTTATCTTGTAAGTGTAAATTGTGCCAATCAAACCAAAGTAATGAGATTGATCGTTCAATAAACATCCTAAAATATTTAAAAAGGGAATCCCGGTAAAAACCAGGATTCCCTTTTTTTATTTCAAGTAGTGGCGGGCTTTCGCTGATATTTTAACAAAAAAAGAAACTTTTTATTTGGAGACACGTTTCAATTCGATATATATTTGATATCAAATTAATATCAACCGAAAAACAAACATTTAATCATTAAACACTATGTCAACATCTAAACAAATTAAACCTGTAAGCGGGTTCTTAATGCTATTTTTACTTTTCATTCTATCAATTGGGGTAGCTGTTACCGCAGTATTTGAAATAATTCCTGCTACCGTTATTCTTTCAATAATTGGTTTCTTTGGATTACTGGGTTTTATGGTGGTAGCGCCTAACCAGGCGAGGGTCCTTACTTTCTTTGGTAAATATTCAGGTACTGTTATCACCAATGGATTCTTCTGGGTAAACCCATTTTACACCAAGCGTAAAATTTCACTTCGCGCCAGGAACTTCGAAACTGAGCAGCTTAAAGTGAATGATAAAATGGGTAACCCCATATTGATTGCTGCAGTTTTGGTTTGGAAGGTGGATGATACCTATAAAGCTGCGTTCAACGTGGATAATTACGAGCAGTTTGTAAAGATCCAGGCAGACTCAGCCCTACGCCAGATGGCAAGCGGCTATGCATATGATACATTTGAAGATGAACATGCATCCGTAACCTTACGTGGAAGTGGTGATGATATCAACGATGTACTCGAAAAACTTATAGGTGAACGTTTAGCTTTAGCAGGATTACAGGTAGTGGAAGCAAAAATTTCCCACTTATCCTATGCCCCGGAGATTGCAAGCTCTATGTTACAACGTCAGCAGGCAATGGCTGTAGTTGCAGCACGTACAAAAATCGTGGAAGGTGCAGTGGGAATGGTTGAAATGGCTTTGAGCGAACTTTCTAAAAAACAAATTGTACAATTAGACGAAGAAAAAAAAGCAAGCATGGTGAGTAATCTACTGGTGGTTCTTTGCTCCGATAAAAGTGCCGCCCCGGTTGTAAATGCAGGAACACTTTACTAAACTTCGTTAACCGTTATTCATTGCTGGTTAACCGTAAAAATTAACGGGCCAAATGGATAACGGTTAACCATTAACAGAGAACCAAATGCAAATAGACGAAAGAACATATTACGAAGAAGAACAAAGAATGGAATCAAGATGGATCTGGTTCTTTTTTGCATTTTTCTTCATTTCAATTTTAGGAATTGGCATTGGAATACTGCTGAATGAACCTGCGGAATGGCGGATAGTATTATTGGTATTGGGTATTATTGTACTAAGCGATACAGGTGTTTTATTACTTTTCCGTTCTCTTAAACTGGAAATTGCCATAAGTAAAAAAGGATTTCATTATAATTTTTTTGCTCTCTTTTCAAACAAAGGAACTATTGAATGGAATGAGATAGAAAAGATCTCCCTTACAAAATCACCCTACAGAAGTTATGGCAAAAAATATTCTTTTAAGAACGGACAGGTTTTTACCATGAACACAAAAATGGGTGTTAAGATGGATCTGAAAAATGGCAGGAAAAAATTCTTCAGCGTAAAAGACATTGATGATTTCAGATCCTCGTATAAAAAACTTGAACTACCATTAATCCTGGAGGGCTAACATATGGCAGGAAAAAAGAGTTTTGTTTTAAGAATCGACGAAGACGTTTACAAAGCGTTGGAGAAATGGTCGGCCGATGAGTTCAGAAGCGTGAACGGGCAGATAGAATATATTTTGCACCAGGCTTTGAAGCAGACAAAGAGGGAGCCCAAGAAGAAAGCATAAAAATCCTGGCAGAGCTGTTATGCCGAACTTGTTTCAGCATCCATTGTGTAACCTATTTAGATACTGAAATAAGATAGCATGACAACAATCTTATATAGGATCGTAAGGCAGAAACATTAGCTTTAAAACCGTCCCACAAAATCAAGTCTTAATTTATCTTCTACAAACTCAACTGTCCACATGTTTTCCGGTGAATAAAATGTAATACTCTGTATTCCCTTCCTGGTTAGCGAAACATAATTTATATAAGAACTTTTATCCGGGTCCAAATATTTAATGGGCGTGAACATAAATAGTTCAAATGTATCTAATGAATTGTTCTTATAAATTTCTCCCATATAACATATGCTGTCGCTTGCATGATTTTCATACTCAATGGTCCAGGATGAAAAAAGCTTAGCGGAAAAATTAAATAAAACCTGTTCTACAGCATTTTCATTTTGACCCCGGTAATAAATCGTATCATTTGAATATCTCAATAATCCCTTGAAGGGAATTAATGAATTGGAGCTTGTATTAAGCATGATATAATACTTGTTATTTACTTTGGCCATCTTATCGCTTATTCCAAAATCCTTAAAGTCATTTTGATATTTATCCAAATCTTCAATTTGATAAGAAGATTTCATGTCAGTGAAAAAATCTTTTTTCTTTCCGCAGGAGAAAAAGATAAATAAAGGGATCAGGTAAAAAAACTTGTGATTCACGATAATTGCAGGTGGTAATTATTCAAAGTTAAACAATTTATGAGTAACGAAAATCATTTTCAGCTGTCATGCTGAACGTTGTTTACATTTTACTTATCCATACTCGCCAGATGTGCCGCATGAACTTTCTTCAATGTCCATAAGATCCAGTCGCCACCGGAGGTACAGGTAACCACTTCCCAGCCTTCTTTGCCAAGTTGATTGAGAACTTCCACCAGTTCCATGTAGCTTCCCTGGAATAATTTTTCTTCTTTACCGGGATAGTTCACACGGATGGAGTGATCATCCCAAAGCCATTCTAAAATTGCATATTCTGTCATAACTTTTACTGTTGGTAGGATTGCATTTCATCTTCGATGCCTTTGCGTAATTCCATTAGCCTGATCGCATAACTTTCGTTTCGGATCTCCTCCTCCCCTTCCGGGAAAAATGTGGGAACCGGAACCGGGTTATTATCCTTATCAACGGCTACAAAAATAATGATGCAATGGGTGTTGTGTATGTAATGGGCGTCCTCTGGTTTTTTACTGTATACATCCACTGCAATATGCATGGATGTTTTTCCGGTATGGATAAGCTTAGCCCTTATCTCTACAAGATTGCCGATATGGATAGGTTTAAAAAAACGGATACCACCCACATAAACGGTAACAGCGTATCCACCGCACCAGTTAACGGCACAGGCAAACCCTCCCTGGTCGATCCACTTCATTACCATTCCTCCGTGAACCTTACCCCCGAAATTTACATCCGTTGGTTCAGCTAAAAAACGCAATGCTAAACTTTTAGACCCCATCTTGCTTAATTTTTATTTTAAGGTTGAATGTATTAAATTCTCATTAAAAACAGAATACTGCTAATCTGAACATATATTCCACTAAATTTTGGTGTGTCTAAAAACCAAATCCTGTTATATTTGTACCAATCTTAAGAACATGGGATTCAAGAGATCAAAAACACCAATTTCAACTCAATTTAGAAGAAAAAAAGGTTCCTGCTTCAGGGAACCTTTTTTTATTTTATCAGGTTTGTAAAACCCCTACTTTAAATTCTTTGGTAATCGGCGACTGGTTTGCTGATTCTAAGCTCATTGAAATATAATCCCTGGTCTTCGCCGGATCAATGATCTCATCCACCCATAAGCGTGATGCTGCATAGTACGGAGATGTTTGAGCATTGTACCTGTCGGTGATTGTTTTTAAATGCGCAGCTTCGTCCTCTTTTGTGATCTCTTTTCCTTTAGCCTTAAGAGTAGCCACCTGGATCTGCAACAGGGTTTTAGCTGCCTGCGCTCCGCCCATCACTGCAATTTGTGCCGTGGGCCAGGCGAAAATAAACCTCGGGTCATACGCCTTTCCACACATGGCATAATTGCCGGCTCCGTAGCTGTTACCCATAACGATGGTAATTTTGGGAACCACTGAATTCGATACTGCATTCACCATCTTCGCTCCATCCTTAATGATCCCTCCCTGTTCACTTCTGCTTCCTACCATAAAACCGGTAACATCCTGCAGGAAGATCAACGGAATTTTTTTCTGGTTACAATTCATAATAAAACGGGCCGCTTTATCTGCAGAGTCAGAATAAATAACCCCTCCGAACTGCATTTCCCCTTTTTTACTTTTCACCACCTTGCGCTGGTTCGCCACAATGCCCACTGCCCAGCCATCAATACGTGCATAGGCACATACAATGCTCTGCCCGTAGGTTTCTTTATATTCCTCGTATTCCGAACCGTCAACCAGGCACTCAATTAGCTCTCTGGTTTCATAAGCTTTGTCACGGGTGTCCGGCATGATGCCGTACACATCTTTTAAATTTCTTTTGGGGAGTTCCGCCTTCGTACGACTGTACCCGGCCTTATCAAAATCGCCTATCTTGTCAACTATGTTTTTGATACGGGTAAGGCAATCTTTATCGTCTGTACATTTATAATCCGTAACACCGCTGATTTCGCAATGTGTTGTAGCGCCCCCCAGGGTTTCATTATCTATATCTTCCCCTATGGCTGCTTTAACAAGATACGAGCCTGCAAGAAAGATCGATCCGGTTTTGTCAACTATTAAAGCTTCGTCTGATAAAATAGGTAAATACGCACCACCCGCCACACAGCTTCCCATAACCGCTGCGATCTGGGTAATTCCCATTCCACTCATAATAGAGTTATTCCTGAAGATCCTTCCGAAATGTTCTTTATCAGGAAATACATCCGCCTGTAATGGTAAATATACTCCGGCACTATCCACCAGATAAATAATCGGAAGCCTGTTCTCCATGGAAATCTCCTGCGCCCTTAAATTTTTCTTTGCTGTTATCGGGAACCATGCACCTGCTTTTACAGTGGCATCGTTAGCAACGATAATAACCTGTTTTCCCTTAATCTTGGTTATACCCATCACCACCCCCCCGGCCGGACAACCACCTTCTTCCTCGTACATGCCTTCACCTACAAAAGCGCCCAGCTCATAAAATGGCTCATCCTTATCTTTCAGGAAGTCAATCCTCTCTCTTGCAGTTAGTTTACCCTGTTCGTGTTGCTTTTCAATCTTCGATTTCCCTCCTCCCAAACGGATTTTAACAAGTTTCTGTTCCATCTCGGAGATGAGCAATCTCATTTTATCATCGTTCTTATTGAATTCCAGATCGTTAGACATAAATTTTGACGTTTTTAACCTATATTTAACATAGTCTTCCAAAGGTAAGAATAATAGGCAATTAACATAGTTATGAACCGCGGTTAAGCAACTTTAACAAGCCAATTCCTTGACCTCCAACGTATATAAGCCTAAATTTGTATTCAATTAATGTAAATCATTGTAAAATGAAAAACATAGTTACGATTATAGTTATCATGATTTTTTCTCTCACTGTAAATGCAGCTGAGTTTAAAAAAGTGAAGCTAAGCGAAAACAACAAAGAGTTTTTACAGATGATGATCCCACAGGTTAAATACGTAAACCATGGAATTTATCTTCAGCGTAAAACTATACAGAACAACAGGAACTACTTCATAAAAACCGGCATATTAACTCAAGGTGATATTGAAACTATAAACGGTATTGCCGAACGTTATAAGTATGACGAATTTGAAGTGGGTGAAATTTCTTCCAAAGAAGATGTATTGAAGTATTTCGATGGCCTTCTTGAACGTGTGGACCTTATCCCCGAAAAAATGATCATTGCCCAGGGCATTATCGAAAGCGGTTGGGGTAGATCCCGTTCGGCCCGTGAATGCAACAACTACTTCGGCCTTACATGCAGGGAATGCGGAGGTTACGTGGTTACCTCCAATCCGAATGCTACGTACTATTTAAAGAAGTATAAGGATGTTGGCGAATGTATTATGGATTACGCCAGGATCTTAAATACCAAAAGCTCGTATCTGCCTTTCAGAAAGATACGTTCGAAAATGCGTGCAAACAACCAGCCATTAAACTCCCAGGCACTTTCAGGCGGTTTAATAAACTATTCGGAAATGGGATACAGGTATATTAATAAGGTATGTTTTGTGATCCACAAATACCTGAGTAATGACCTGGTATACTACATGCATTTAAGCTAGACGAATACAGGGGTAATAGAATAATTGATTAGCTGACTGCCGAAGTTCATTCTTCCGGATTTAAAATCAATTATTCTATTATTTGTTATTTCCTGCCAATTGCTTTTTCAGCTGCATTCACGATATCCGGGGTATCAAGTCCGTATTTTTTAAGGAGCTCCAGAGGTTTACCGCTTTCACCGAAGGTGTCATTTACGGCTACATATTCCTGCGGAGCCGGGTTATGCATAGCTAAAACCTGTGCAACGCTGTCACCAAGTCCGCCATTTCGCATGTGCTCTTCGGCAGTTACCACACAACCTGTTTTTTTTACGGATTGAATGATTGCATTTACATCCAAAGGTTTGATGGTATGTATATTGATTACTTCAGCACTGATTCCTTTTTCATTTAAAGCCTCAGCAGCTTCAATGGCTTTCCACACCAAATGGCCGGTAGCAATAATTGTAACATCGGTTCCCTCCTGCATCATTTTGGCTTTACCGATAATAAATGGCTCATCGGCATTAAACACAGGCCAGGCCGGGCGTCCAAAACGTAAATATACCGGACCCACATGCTCGGCAATAGCTAATGTGGCTGCCTTGGTCTCGGTAAAGTCACTTGGGCAAATAACGGTCATATTCGGAAGCATCTTCATCATTCCGATGTCTTCGAGGATCTGGTGGGTAGCACCGTCTTCACCCAGGGTTAAACCTGCATGGGAAGCACATATTTTTACATTTTTATTGCTGTATGCAATGGATTGACGGATCTGGTCGTACACCCTGCCCGTACTGAAATTGGCGAAAGTGCCTGTAAAAGGGATTTTACCTCCGATAGTTAAACCAGCGGCAATTCCCATCATGTTGGCTTCAGCGATTCCCACCTGGAAAAAACGTTCCGGGAATTCCTTTTCAAAATCATTCATTTTAAGGGAACCTGCAAGGTCGGCAGTAAGACCTACCACGTTTGGATTTTTTCTTCCCAGTTCAAGTAATCCAACTCCAAACCCGCTACGTGTGTCCTTTTGCTCAGTAAAACTATATTTTTTCATACGCCAAAATCTACCCGCAAAAATAATCGAAACCGTTTAGTAAATGACGGGTGTTGGTAAATGGTTAATAATTGATTTTAGGTTTTAAAGTGCCACCCGCCGTGGCGGATTAGACTATCGTAATCACCCGTAATGCTTAACCGGTATAAAGTTGCTTCGTTAGGTTATTTTTTTAACACCAGCTTTTTTTCCGGAATTTTATAGGGTATTTTTCCTTCCGCTTAACCGGAAGAAAGGATAATTAAAATTAGCTTTCAGATTTATAAAATCAAAAAAAACAGCGGATACTGATGCACTATCAAATTAAGAGATAGTCCGGCAAATTTTAATCTAAAACCGTAAATCCCAAATTAATCGTAGTATTCTAACCTCACGATCTTCGTGGTTGGATGTGCCTGGCATGTTAGAACATACCCCTTCGCCACCTCTTCGTTGCTCAGGATATTGTTTTCGTCCATTCTTACCGCACCTTCGGTAACTTTTGCCATACAGGTGCTGCAGATACCCGCTTCGCAAGAAAACGGCGCATCCATTCCGGCTTTGATAGCTGCATGAAGAATGCTGAGTTTATTATCTTTTAAAATAATCTCTTTGGTTTTACCATCAAGGGTAACGTATACTTTTGAACCTTCGAAATCATGACTTTCTTCCTGTACAGGGGCTTCTACTTTTTTATCAGCTACCGGGGCCGTGAAAAATTCGATATGTACATTGGTTGACGGCAGGTTTAATTTATTAAATGCAGTTCTTGCCTGGGTCATTAAGCCCTCCGGTCCGCAAAGAAAATATTCACGGTGGGTTATATTGCCATGTGACTGAAGGATCAGTTCAGAGATCTTATCAGAATTAAGCATTCCGGTAATTCCCGTCCAGCCGTTTTCTGAATTGTCCAACGTATAATGAATATTCAGCCTGCCATGATTATTGGTAACTAACTGGTCTAATTCATTTTTAAATATGATGGAAGCTGAATTCCTGTTCCCGTATATTAAAGTACAAATACTGTTTGGCTCACTTAATAATACCGTTTTTATGATGGAGATCAACGGTGTAATTCCACTACCGCCACCCACAAGAATATAATGTTTAATATGAACAGGGTTCATTTCGGTTAAGAAACGACCTTGCGGAGGCATTACATTTAAAAACATTCCTGGTTTTACATTATCAGCCAGGTAATTGCTCATTTTACCACCGTCCACTTTTTTACAGGTTACTGTTGGCAATTCGCCGGTAACAGGGCTGCTGCAAAGTGAATAAGCTCTTCTTACATCTAAATCGCCGATTATGGCCTGGATGGTTAAGTATTGTCCCTGTTTGTATAGAAACTCCTGTTTTAATTCAGAAGGAACTTTAAAAGAAATACTTACGGCATCGTTGGTTTCCTGTTTTACTGAGGCTACTTCAAGTGAATGAAATTTTGACATAAAAGGATTTTATAGATTTGTAAAAAAGCAGGCAAAAATAAGCAAATAAATGGATGTATTTACCCCAAACAGGAAAGCACTGGTGCTGGGCGCCAGCGGACTCATCGGAACGGAGCTGGTTTCACAACTTTGTGATCATAAACAGTATTCTGAAATCATAATTGCAGGGCGCACCAAACCCGGAATAGAGAATACCAAGATCCGATTCAAGCAAGTGGATATGACACGAATTTTTGATTATCCCGAAGTATTTGAAGCCGATGATATTTTTTGTTGTTTGGGAACCACTATTAAAAAAGCAGGTTCGCAGGAAAAATTCAGGGAGGTAGATTATCACATGATCGTAAATTCAGCAAAAGCTGCCGAAGGGAAATGTAAAAGTTTTGTACTCATTTCTTCTATCGGAGCGAATAAGGACTCCTCCAACTTTTATTTAAAAACAAAAGGAGAAACTGAAAACGATGTATTGGCCTGCAATATTCCATCGATCTCGATTCTTCGCCCCAGTATCCTTTACGGAAACAGGAAAGAAAAACGGTTGGGCGAAAAACTGGGCATCATGTTTATGAAGCTTATACAGCCCCTGATGATAGGTTCATTAAAAAAATACCGTGGCAATCATGCAGAAAATGTTGCCAGGGCAATGATCCTTTACGCCCTTGAAAACAAAGCCGGGAAACATATTTATATTTCCGAAGAGTTTGAGAAGAAGGTAAAAACCGCCTAATTTAATTTCGAAAAAATAATATCCGAAATATCATTGGCGGCAGATTTCACCAGCAGGTCCAATAATTCAGGCTTTGACTTTTTATCATTGCTTGCCGTAAAACGGGATTTCCATTTATTGAGTTCGGTAGTGCTTATGTACCCCATAGTTGGATACAGATCATTATAATCCCCCCCGTCATACCTGGCATATTTCACACGGCTCACAATACTTTTTGTAACCACATCATTAAATATTATTGAACCCGATGTTGGATCATAAATTTTTACCTGGATGAACAACGCATATTTTACACCTTCATCAATCTCTTTATATTTGGTTTCTACCCAACGATAATTAACGGTGTTTCCATAATACGGATCCCAGCTGATTATCTTTTCCCTTTGATAAGCAACCTGAAAGTTTTCAGTGTTTGCAACTGCTTCCTCTGTTACGTCGGCAACGGTTATAACTATGGCCCTGTTGGCTGTTAAATTTTTTCCCGCCTGGATAACGGATGCATCATCAAATGGTGGCTGGCTGCTTTTGCCGATTTTTATCAGTTCTGTTTGTACGGATGACTCAGTAACATATCCGAATAAACCACTGCTCATTTCCTGCAGTTTTGTTTCAATGGCCTTGTAAACCAGCCTGTCAATTCCCATTTCCCTTGATTTATTTTCGAAAGGAAATAAAGCAACCAATTGTTTGGTGAGTTTTGCCAGTTCAGAAAGATAGGTATCGTTTTCCCTGTAACCCGGGTAGATGGAATTGACCTCGTTAAAATAACGGATGGCAATCAGCTTCTGGCCTTTATTATAGGCATTCACTCCGCTCATATATATAGGATCTGCTTCAATAGACCTTTCCAGTTGCTGGAGCCCATCAAAACCAGGGTTGGCTGACCGTAATTT
>Ga0307411_10001056_pt1 | contig 10670 bp, 11 predicted proteins | sample DK1Ometagenome_2_FD_203712 | JGI IMG/M metagenome (GOLD analysis project Ga0307411, IMG submission 203712) | Maize rhizosphere microbial communities from greenhouse at UC Davis, California, United States - DK15-O-1 | ecosystem: Host-associated > Plants > Roots > Rhizosphere > Soil | place: USA...
GCGCCGAGCGATGCGGCATGGCAGGCGCGCTGGGAGGCGACCGTCACCAAGTTGGGCCTGCCTGTACACCGCCTGCCCTCCGGCGCCGGCCATGACGCGATGAAGCTGCACGAGCTGCTGCCGCAGGCGATGTTGTTCGTGCGCGGCGGCAATGGCGGCATCAGCCACAACCCGTTGGAGTCGGTGACGGTGGATGACGCGGAGCTGGCCGTCAACGCGTTCATGACGCTGACCCAGGCTCTGCGTTGAGACGCTCCCGCTGCCCATGACTCCGCAGCCTCACTCATCGGTTACGTGGCAACGCGGCTCGGCGCGGTCACGCGGCTGAAGAACCACCGAACGAATCGACTCCAATGACCACCCATTCCCCCAGCGACGTCGACACCTGGATCGCCAGCCACTTCGACGACCAAGTCCGCTTCCTGCAGCAGCTCGTCCGCATCCCGACCGACACCCCGCCCGGCAACAACGCGCCGCATGCGGACCGCACGGCGGAGTTGCTGACGGAGCTGGGCTTCCAGGTCGAGAAGCACGCCGTCCCCGCGCCAGCGGTGAAGAAGGCCGGCATGCAGTCCGTCACCAACCTGATCGTGCGCCACCGCTTCAGCAGCTATGGCCCGACGGTGGCGCTCAACGCGCATGGCGACGTGGTGCCGCCCGGGGAAGGATGGACGCATGACCCGTACAGCGCTGAGATCGTCGACGGCAAGCTCTACGGCCGCGCGTCCGCGGTCAGCAAGAGCGACTTCGCGACCTACACCTTCGCGCTGCTGGCACTCAAGAAGGCCGGCCTGCCGCTGAAGGGCGCCGTCGAGCTGCACTTCACCTACGACGAGGAGTTCGGCGGCGAGCTGGGCCCCGGCTGGCTGCTCAAGCAAGGCCTCACGAAGCCCGACTTCCTGATCGCGGCGGGCTTCAGCTACCAGGTCGTCACCGCGCACAACGGCTGCCTGCAGATGGAGGTGGCGCTGCACGGCCTGGCCTCGCACGCGGCCTACCCGGAAACCGGCGTGGACGCGCTGCAGGCCGCGACCCAGCTGCTGACCGCGCTGTACGCGCACAACGACGTGCTGAAGACGCGGCGCTCCGACGTGCCGGGCATCACGCACCCGTATCTGAACGTCGGCCGCATCGAGGGCGGCAGCAACACCAACGTCGTGCCCGGCAAGGTGGTGCTGAAGCTGGACCGCCGCATGATCCCCGAGGAGAACCCGGCCGCCGTCGAGGCCGAGGTGCGCGCGCTGATCGAGGCCGCCGTCGCGCAGAGCCCGGGCGTGAAGCTGGAGATCAAGCGCCTGCTGCTGGCCCACTCCATGAAGCCGCTGCCGGGCGCCGCACCCCTCATCGCCGCGTTGCAGAAGCATGGCAAGGCGGTGTTCGGCGAGCCCATCCCGACCTCCGGCACGCCGCTGTACACCGACGTGCGCCTGTACACGGCGCACGGCATCCCGGCCGCCATCTACGGCGCCGGGCCGCGCACGGTGCTGGAGAGCAATGCCAAGCGGGCCGACGAGCATCTGGTGCTCGACGACCTCAGGCGCGCCACCCAGGTGGTCGCGCGCACGCTGGCCGAATTGCTAGCGCGCTGAACGCAGCAGCTGCTGGCGCTCGGCCAGCTCGGTGGGGCCAAAGGGGCTCCAGCCCGGCTGCTCGGCATAGACGCGGTACAGCGCCGCAAGGTTGGCGCGCAGCAGCGCGTCCTCGGGCGCCAGCGCCAGGCCGCCCAGCAGGCCGCGGCCCAGGCGCTGGGCGCTGTCCGGCCCGGCCGGCAGGCCGCTGACGGCCGACACCGCCGCCAGGTTGGCCGCTGCCGCCGAGGCCGGCAGGCGCTCGCGCGCCGCGGCGAACAGCGGCGTGGCGGCGGCGCGGTCCCCGCGCGCCCAGGCAAGGTGGCCGCGCAGCGCTGCCGCCAGGCCCCAGGCCGCGGGCGCCGACGTGGCCGGCACGGCCGCCTCGTAACGCGCCAACCCGGCTTCGACATCGCGCGCCAGGCGTGCGCCCTCGGCGCCGGTCACACCCCCCACCTGCAATCGCAGCCAGCCGGCCACGGCCTCGGCGTAGTCCAGCTCAGGCAGCCAGCGCGACAGCGACCAATCCGGCACCTCGTCGCCGCTGCGCGCCTTCACCCAGCCGGTCGGCAGGCCCGAGCGCATCGGCGCCAGCTTGAGCCAGTCGCCCTGCTGCTCGGTGACCCAGTACGGAAAGCTCTGGCGCGCCGAGCTGCCGATCTCCACACCCGGCGAGTCCGCGTACGGCGCCGCGCGCACGCGCAGCGCGTTGCGGCTGGCGGCATCGATGCGGGCCAGGTCGGCCAGGCGGATGCGCCGCGGCGCGAACGACAGCGCCTGCATCGGCAGGCCGGCCTTCAGCTCGGCGCCACCCCAGCGCAGCGCCAGCGTCTCGGGCACGAGGCCAGCCTCGCCCTGGCGCGCAAAGCGCAGGTAGGTCTGCACGAAGAGTTCACCGTCCTGCTCGAACAGCCGGCCCCAGATGGCCAGCACCGCCTGGCCGCGCGTCAGCGTGCCACCCTGGGTGCCATCACGGCTGACGCGGGCCAGCACCGCGTCCACGTCGCAGACGCCACCCGGCTCAGCCACCAGGTCCACCGCGCCGACCGAGCCCAGCGGCAGCATGCCCATCAGCAACTGCAGGTGCGCCAGCGAGGAGATCTGCCGGCTGGCCGCCTGCAGCGCAGGCGAGCCGCCATCGGCCCGCCAAGGCAGCACGATGGCATTGACCGTGGCGCCGCTGAACACGACGGGGTCGGAGCATGGCCGGTTGAACATCACGGCCTGCGCGGGCGCGGCGAATGCCAGCGCGGCAAACGTCAACAGCGGGGCCAACCACGGCGACAACAAGCGGAGCAGCAGCATCATTCGCCTCCCGCGCAGGGCTGGGCCGGTTGCTGCAGGCGCAGCAGGCCGGCCTTGGGATAGGCCGGGTCGGCCAGGGCCTCGCGCAGCGTGCGGGCGGCGCTGGCGAGCACATGCTCACGCAAGGCGGTGAGTTCGACCTTGGTGCGGCCGGCCAGCCCGCGCTTGAGCATCGCGCCCAGCAGCCCCTGCGCGCGGCACAGGTTGGCGTGCGCCGGGTCGAAGGTGCGCTCGCGCAGCAGTTTCAGGCCCAGACTGGTGGCGATGAAGGCGTCCAGGTCCAGCGGCCGCGAGACGAGCTGCACGGCGTCCTCCGTCGGCGCCGCGCCGGCCTCGGGGTAGCGCAGCCGCTGCAGCCCGGCCGGCACCACTTCGCGCTGGTCCGCGGCGAAGCGCAGCGGCACCAGCAGGTAGTTGATCTGCGCGGACAGCGCCGGCGGCGTGCCGCCGCGGTCGACGGCGCCCCACACCTCCAGCAGCACGCGCTGGTCGTTCAGCTGCTCCACCACGTCGGCGCTGAACTCGCTGCCGTCCAGCGCCGGCGCGCGCTTGAGGCAGGCGCGGAAGGCGACCGGCGTCGCCCCGGGGTTGATCCAGCGCTCGTCGCGCTCCTGGTCCAGCTCGAACTGCAGCTTGGTCAGAAAGCTCTCGATGGCCGGGCGGTCCGGCAGCGCCGCGCCACTGGGCTCGCTGAGCAGCACCGTGAAGCGCCCCGGCGCCGGTGCGCAGGAGACGACGGCAGCCTGCGTGCTGGCGGCAAGCAGCAGCATCAGGGCCGGCAGGCAGGATCGCAGCATGGCTCACTCCAGGTTGGTGATGGCCTCGTCCACCGCCTGCTTCAGGCGTGGATAGGCCTCGGCCGGTGCGGCCACTTCATCGCGAAGGCGCTGGCTCAGCGCGGCGGGCTTGCCGGCCACGGCGGCGTCGACGAGCTCGCGGTAGCGGCGCAGCTGCGGCAGCGCCTTGCGGCAGCCGTTGTCACCCACCAGGCCCAGCAGTTCGCGATGCGCGCCGATGTCGTAATGCCGGTTGCGCTTGAGCAGCAGCGGCGGCAACACGCGGCAGAGCGTCTCGGGCTCGCGCACGGCCACGGCTTCCAGGCCCCACACCGCCGCCAGCGCATGCAGGCCAGGGCGGCGCAGCTCCATCAGCAGGGCCGGCAGCGCCGGCTCGCCAAACGACGCCAGCACGACCGCGCTGTTGCGAAGCTTGTCGAGGTCCTCCTCCTCGGTGAGCTTCTGCAGCAGGCCCAGCATCTCCTTCGTGTAGGAGAGGTCCAGCTGGCGCTGCTTGATGGCGAGATCCACCGAATCCTTGATCCAGAAGCCCAGCACCAGGATGACGATGCTGGCGACCAGCTTGGGCGCCTCGGCACCCATCCAGCCGAGCAGGCGGGCGGGCCAGGGCTTGGGCGGCGGCGCGGAGGCTTCCATGGCGCGCAGTGTGTGCCTGCTGGCGCGCGCCGCACAACCTCAATTCAGCTACGTGGCGCTGGCTGCCTTCGCCGCCGTGAGCGCGGCGTTGAGGTGCCGGATGATGGTGTCCAGCTGCCCCTCGCCCCAGCCGGACACCGTGTACGCCACCGTGCCGTCAGCGCGAACGACCACGGTGTAGGGAACCGAACCCGGCGCGGCGAACGCCTTGCTGCCGGCTTGGTCTGGGTCGTAGATGTGCAGCATCTGCATCTTGTCGGCCAGCCCGCGGTGCAGCTTGCGGAAGACGTCCCGCTCTTCGCCGTTGACGCCGACGACACGCACGCGCTCCTTCCTGGCGGCAAGTTGCAGACGCTCCAGTTCCGGCAACTCGTTGCGGCAATGCGGGCACCAGGACGCCCAGAAGAACACGACGACCGGCATGCCGGCAAAGTCAGACAGCCGCACGACGTCGCCATCCAGCGTCTTGCCCAGCGGCGCGTCCAGCGGCACACGCTCCAGCGGCGGCCGCTTGGGCTTGTCTTCGGCCCATGCGGGCCCTCCCACGGCCGCCAGGCCGGCCCAGGCCAGCAGGTCACGGCGATGCAGTTCGTCGTTCATGTCGTCTCCCTTGGCCGTGCGCGTCAGGCGCCGGCTGGCGGCGATCTTAGGCAACGCCGGGGCCCTCCTAAAATCGAGAGATGCCCTGCTTCACCCACGCCCACGCGCGCCGCCAGTCCTGGTGGCTGCTGGCGGTGCTGGTGCTGGGCCTGCTCGCGCCGGGCCTCAGCGCGGCGCTGGCGCATGCGCGCGGGGATGCCGCGGCGTGGCAGGACGTCTGCCGGTCGCCGTCCGCCACGCGCGCCGGCGAGCAGCCGCTGCCCGTCGAAGCGGCGCTGGACCTGCTGGCCAAGGGCCATTGCCCGGCCTGCCATGTCAGCGTCGGTGACCTGGCGGGGCCACCGGCCGCGCCCACCCTGCTGCTGCGCGAAGACCTGCGTGCCGAGGCGCCCGAGCGCTTCTGGACCGCTCCCGTCACCGCCCATGCCTGGCGTCCTGCCAGTGCGAGAGCCCCGCCCGGCTTGATCTGAGTCCGTTCCCGTGCCGCGGCCCATGCGCCGCGGCGTTTGCCGTCGCCCATGGGCGGCCGGCTCACCGACTCCGATCTTCCACCGCAATGAATCCACCCGCCCCCACGCGCGCGGCCGCCGCCTGCGCCGCGCTGCTGCTGGCCGCCAGCCCGGCCCTGGCCTGCGACGACTGCGACGGCCACGCGCCGAACGCGCCTGCCGCCACCCCGACCCACAAGCTCGCGCTGGTGCGCGTGCAAGGCGCGTCGCCCAGTTCGCTACCCAGCAACATCCCGGCCACCCGCGAGACCGTCACGCGCGAGCAGATCACCCGCAGCATCAACGCGACCGACGCGGAAGACGTGCTGAAGTACCTGCCCAGCCTGCTGGTGCGCAAGCGCTACATCGGCGACTACAACCACGCGATCCTGTCCAGCCGCGCCTCGGGCACCGGCAACAGCGCGCGCTCGGCCGTCTATGCAGACGGCGTGCTGCTGTCCAACTACCTCGGCAACGGCGTGGGCGGGCTCTCCTTCCCGCCACGCTGGGGCCTCGTGACGCCCGAGGAGGTGGAGCGTGTCGACGTCATGTACGGGCCGTTCTCGGCCGCCTACCCCGGCAACTCCGTCGGCGCCGTCGTCGATTACGTGACGCGCATGCCGGTGCGCTTCGAGGCCCACGCCAAGGTCGGTCACGTCGTCCAGCCGTTCGAGCTGTACGGCACGAAGGCCACCTACCGCGCCACGCAGGCGAGCGCTTCGGTGGGCGACCGCGCGGGCGGCCTCAGCTGGTGGGTCAACGCACACCGCACCGACAGCGACGGCCAGCCGCAGACCTTTGCCAACCGCCTGTCCAGCGCCGGTACCGCGGTCACCCATGGCACGTCCGTGACGGGCGCCGTTCTGGTGTCCAACAGCAGCGGCCAGCCCGGGTACCTGCTCGGTGCCGGCACCCAGTACAGCACCCGCCAGGACCACCTCAAGCTCAAGCTGGCCTACGACCTCAGCCCCACGCTGCGCGCGAGCTACGTGATGGGCCTGTGGCGCAACGACGCGCACGGGCGCTCCGAGAGCTACCTGCGCAACGCCGCCGGCGCCGCGGTGACCAGCGGCGCCATCGTCATCGACGGCAGGCAGTACGCGGCGCTGACCGGCAGCGACTTCGCACTGACGCAAGAGCGGCTGCTGCACGTGATGCACGGTGTGTCCGTCAAGCGCCGCAGCGGCGGCGAATGGGACTGGGAAGCCGCCGCGAGCCTGTACGACTACCGCACCGACGACAAGCGCCAGAACGCCGCCGCCAACACACAACCGGTCGCCCGCAGCGGAGGCGCCGGCACGCTGGCCGACGGCAGCGGCACGGGCTGGAACACCCTGGCGCTCAAGGGCATCTGGCGGCCGGCAGGCACGGGGCATGTCGTGGATCTGGGTGTGCAGCAGGACAGCTACCAGCTGAGCCACGTCACATCTGCCATTGCCGGCAACTACCTGGCCGACGGCCCCGGCGCGCTGGCATCCCACGTGGCCGGCCGCACGCGCCTGCAAAGCGTCTACGCGCAGGACGCCTGGCTGCCGGCCACGGACTGGAAGGTGGTGCTGGGCTTGCGTGCCGAACACTGGCAGGCACGCGACGGTCGAACCGACTTCTCTTCCACGTCAGGCCAGAGTTACGCGGCGCGCAGCGCCACCTTCCTGTCGCCCAAGGCGGCGCTCTCCTGGCAGGCCACGCCGGAGTCCGTGTTCAAGGCCTCGCTGGGTCGCGCCGTGCGCATGCCGACCGTCGCCGAGCTCTACGGTGCCACCTCGACGACCAACGCCGAGTACCTCAACGACCCCAACCTCGAGCCCGAGAAGTCCTGGACCGCCGAGCTGAGCGCCGAACAGAGCTGGGGACCGCTGCAATCGCGGCTGACGCTGTTCGCCGAGACGACGCGCGACGCGCTGTACGCACAGACCCTGTTCGACGCCGCGGCCAACCGGAACATCAGCCGCGTGCAGAACGTCGGCCGCATCGGCACCACCGGTCTGGAGGCCGCGCTGGCCGCGACCGACTGGGGCCTCGACGGCCTGGACCTGTCGGCCAGCGCCACCTACGCCGACTCGACGATCAAGGCCAACACCGGCTTCGTCGCTGCGCCGGGCGATACGGTGGGCAAGCGGCAGCCCAACATCCCCCGCTGGCGCGCGACCGCCCTGGTCGCTTACCGCTTCGATGCGCGATGGAGCGCCAGCCTCGCCGCGCGCTACAGCGGCCGCCAGTACCGCACGCTGAACAACGCCGACGTGAACGGGCGGGCCTACATGGGCGTCAGCCGCTACGCCACGGCCGACCTGCGCCTGCTGTGGAAGATCGACCGCCACTGGAGCGCCGCGTTCGGCATCGACAACCTGAACAACGACAGGTACTGGAACTTCCACCCTTATCCGCAACGCAGCACCACGGCAGAACTGAGGTTCGATCGATGAAGGCACTTCTCCCTACCCTCGCCCTGCTCGTCTTCGCGAGCGCCGCCCGCGCCCACGTCACGCTGGACCAGCCCGAGGCACCGGCCCGCAGCAGCTACCGCGCCGTCTTCAAGGTCAGCCATGGCTGCGACGGCGCCGCCACGACGGAGATCGCCGTCACGCTGCCCGAAGGCCTGCGCGGGGCCAAGCCGATGCCCAAGCCCGGCTGGACGCTGACGACCCAACGCCGGCCGCTGAAGACGCCGTACGACAGCCACGGCAAGGCCGTCACCGACGAGCTGGCCGAGGCGCGCTGGGTGGCCAACAGCGCGGCCGACCAGTTGCCCGACGCCTGGTACGACGAGTTCGTCCTGCGTGCCTCGCTGCCGGCCGAGCCGGGCGAGCTGGCGTTTCAGGTCCGGCAGGTCTGCACCCGCGGGGAATGGCACTGGGCCGAGCTGCCCAGCGCCGCCAACCCGAAGCCGCGCGCGCCGGCCGTGCGCCTGAAGGTGGTGCCGGCGCCGACCGGGGGCCATGTGCATTGAGCCTGCTGACGCGGAATTAGCGGGCCTCGGCACCGCCTGATCGCGGCTTTGTTCGCGGCCGGTAGCGCCGATGATCCATCCCGTCACCAGTGCACGGCCCCCGGCAACGCTGCGGCCCCTGGCGAGGCGACACGCAAACCGCCCGCGACCACGAAACCACCAGATTTCGGCCCGCCTGCATCACGCTGCCGCGTGTTGCCTGCGCCAGCCGCCTGCGCTGTGATCCACGCCGCAGCCCCACGCACCCTCGGGTGCGTCCCGGGCGGCGTGAAGCGCTCTTTCGCCCCGCCCGGCTCGCGCCGGGCGGGGCGTTTCCTTATGCGCCGGTCACCGCATCGCGACGATGCCGCCCTCGCGCGCGTGCGCCAGCAGGAACAGCCCGGCCTCGCTGCGCTCGCCGCTCCTGACCTGCACGTCCACCAGGCAGGCCTGGCCGACGTCGGTCGCGCGCAGCACGCGCGTCTGCCGCGGCGCCTGCGAGCGGCCGAGGCGGTCGATCAACTCGCGGTAGACAGCCTGGCGACCCACCTCGCCGGCAGCGCCCAGGCTGCCCTGCATGGCGAACTGCGCCGTCAGCCCCCAGGCGTCGCTGGCGTTCCAGCGCGCGTCGAAGTCGTCCAGCCGGCGCTGCAGCGCGGCCTGGTCGTCGCATGGTGATGCGGCGGCAAGGGCTTCGGACGGCAGCGCCAGCCCGCCGACGGCCAAGAGGCTCACGGCGGTGACGAGTGCAGAGAACAGGCCCAGGTGGGCGCGGGTGTGGAGGGTGCTCATGGCGGTTTCCTTGGCAGTGGACGAGAGGATTCAGGGTTGGGCAGGCGCCACCGGTTCGGGCACCTGGTTGCGGATGGGCGGCAGGGACTTCAGGTAGGCGAACACGGCCTTCAGGTCGTCGTCCGTCATCTGGCTGTAGACGGGGATGGGCATGGGCGGCAGCACCGGGCGGCCGCGGCCGAGGTGGCGGCCGGTGCGCACCGTCTGTAGGAAGTCGTTCTCGCTCCAGCGGCCCAGGCCGGTCTCGACATCGGGCGTCAGGTTGGCGGCGAAGCTGAGCCCCCAGGGGCCGGAGTAGGCCGTGCCGGTGGCGGCGATGGTCACCATCCACGGCCCTGCGCGCGGCGCCACCGGCGCGGTGATGACGAACGATTCCGGGTGGCCGGAGAGCGAGCGCGCCAGGTCCGGCTCGGGGCCGTGCGCGCCCATCTTCAGCGGCGTGTGGCAGTCCGTGCAGCCGCTGGTGTTGACGAGATAGCGGCCGCGCTCGATGCGGTCGGTCGCCTGCGCGGCGCCAGCCAGCAGCAGAAGCATGGGGATGAGGCTCTTCATGGTCGGTGTTCCTGGTTGAAGTGGTGGGCCAGCAGCGCCAGGCCCTGGGCATCGATCTCGCGGGTGCCCAGCGGTGGCATCTGCTGATAGGGGTTGCGGGTGCCGGCGCGGCGCAGCACGGCGGCGCCATCCACGAGGACGGGCCGCGCGCCGACATCCAGCGCCAGGCGCAGCGGCACCGGCACGCCGCCATCGAAATGGCAGTGGCCGCAGTTGGCGTGCAGGTAGCCGCGCGCCAGGTGTTCGACATGGCTGGCGGCGATGAAGTCGGGCGCCCGTGTGGCCCAACTGACGGGTGCGCCCTTCAGCAGGCCCTCGCGCATCAGCGCCGGTACGGCCGGGCCCAGCTGCAGGGCCGCAAAGCCCAGCACCGGGCTGCGCGCACCGGCATGGCAGGCCATGCAGTCACCGGTGGACGGCACGTCGTAGCGCCTGCCGCCGGGCAACGCCAGCACCTGGCCGCGGGCCGGGGCGCGGATGGCGTCGTCGCCCTGCCAGACATAGCTGGCGAACTCCCAACGGCCATCGTCGCCCAGCACGAAGTGGCGCGTCTCGACCGGCCGACCGTCGACGCTGAACTCCTTCCACAGCCGCGTGCCGGCGGGGAAGCGCCAGGCGTCGGGCCGGCTCGCGTCGACCTGGGCCCCAGGTGGCAGCGCGATCCAGCGGCGCTTGGCCGCGCCGTCGGACCACAGCGCAAAGCGCGGCTCGAAGGCGCGCACGTCGGGGCCGCCGAGGCCTGTCTCACTCAGCCGTTCGGGCAGCGCTGCACCGGCCGGCGCGGCGAGCAGGAACAGCAGAAGAAGGGCGAGGCGGTGCATGGGCCGGCACTGTGCCGAGCGGCCTGCGCCCGGCCATCGCCCCAACGGGCCAATGTGAAAACTGCCAAGGAGCCATGACGAAGGCCACGCCATGGCTCCTCGCCCATGGCCCTTCGGGGCGATGGCAGCGCGGCGCCCGGCCGGAACACTGGCGGCCACCAACCAACCACTGGAGTGCCACC
>Ga0307411_10001057_pt1 | contig 10666 bp, 9 predicted proteins | sample DK1Ometagenome_2_FD_203712 | JGI IMG/M metagenome (GOLD analysis project Ga0307411, IMG submission 203712) | Maize rhizosphere microbial communities from greenhouse at UC Davis, California, United States - DK15-O-1 | ecosystem: Host-associated > Plants > Roots > Rhizosphere > Soil | place: USA...
GCCTGCCGGAACCAGGCGCCTTCGGTGACCAGCCGCTTGAGGCCGCCCGTCCACTGGTGCTGGAACCGATCGATGTAGTCGCCGCGCATCTGATCGACGGCGATGATGACGAGCAGCTTCGGCGGGCGCGGCTGGGCCTGGACCGTGACGGTGAGGGCGAGCGCGATCGTCGCCAGGCCAATCGCTCGGGAACGCTGCGTCATCTCTTCACCATCGTGTGCGAATAGGGCGGCGCGACCACGGGCAGCCGCGGGTCGGGCTCCGGCCATTGCCGGCGAAACGCCGCGTAGCGGGGGTCGTCGCTTGCGGCCATGCTGCGCCGATCGCCCGCGAGCACGTTCAGATAGTAGGCATCGTAGCCGTGCGCGCTGACGAACGGATGATACCCGTTCCGGATGAGCACGAGGTCGCCGTGGCGGACGGTAAGCGTCTGCTCGTCTCGATCGTCGGGTCCGTACAGCCGCTGAACACCGTACGCGTGCGGCGCATTGAAGCGATAGTAATAGGTCTCGTCCAACTGCACCTCCGCCGGCGGGTTGTCCACGTCGTGCTTGTGAGGTGGATAGCTCGACCAGTTGCCGCTGGGAGTGTAGACCTCGCAGATGAGGAGGCGATGCGCGGGAAACGCCGGCGGCAGGATGTCCACGATCTGTCGCGTGGCGTTCCCGCCGCCGCGAATCTCGAAGCCGCAATCCTGCGGCCGCACCACGCGCGCCGGATGCGCGGTGTCGGCCGGCGCGCGGCAATCCGCGACTTCCGTGCGGACGCTCGCGTCGACGGTGAACGAGGCGCCCGGCGGCAGGTAAACGGCGTGCGGATAGGACCTGAACACGCTCGCCCGCGGGCCGAGACGGCACTCGCCGCCGTTCCACGAGACGCCGCACTCCCCTTCGAGCAGCACGAGACACGTCTCGGTCGCGCCCGTGGACGACGACCAGCGGCCGCCCCGAGGCAGCTGGCGGACGGCGAAGCCGACATAACGCCAGCCGGCGCGCTCCGGCGTGATGTCCACGAGCACGCCCGACTCGTGGTCGGATAGCGACGCCGAGTGGAACAGAGACCCGACTGCCATGGGATTCCTCAGTTGGTGATGCTGCTCACTTCCACGGCGCACCCGGATCGGCACGCGGCGGTCGCGGCCAGCGCCACGCGAAGCGCCTCGACGCCGTCGCGAATCGTCACCGGCGGCTCGCGTTCGTTCAGCACGTTCTGCGCGAAGTTCTGCAGCTGCAGCGTGTAGGCGCGTTCGAAGCGCTCCATGAAATAGGGCACCGTGTCGTGCGCCACGCTGTTCTTCGTCATCACCAGCAACGGGGTCTCGCGCAGGTAGCCGATCTTCAGCGTCCCCTCGGTGCCGAGGAGCTCGGTGGAGATGTCGTAGCCGTAGAACCCGTTGCGCGTGAGATCGATGACGCCAAGCCGCCCGTCGTCGAAGACGAGCGTGGCAATGGCGTTGTCGATGTCGCCGACCGTCGCAAGCTCGGGGTACGCGAGCACGCCGCCGATGGCGTTCACCGTCTTCACGTCGCCCATGAACCAGCGCGCGAGATCGAGGTCGTGGATGCCCATGTCCACGAGGATGCCGCCGCTGCTCGCGGGATTGGCATATTCGAGGCTGGGCGGGAACGGGTCGCGGGAGGTCGACTTGAACACCACGGGCTTTCCGATCCGGCCTTCCTGCACCTGGCGCTTCGCGGCGGCGTAGCCCGGGTCGAAGCGTCGCATGAATCCCATCTGGAAGAACGTGCCGTGCTTCTCGACCGCCTCCTGCATCGCGCGGCACTCGAGGAGCGAGAGCGCGAGCGGCTTCTCGCAGAACGTCGGCTTCCCGCGGGTCACCGCCTCGATGACGATGTCCTTGTGCGTGTGGGTCGGGCTCACCACGACCACCGCGTCCACCTGCGGATCGCCGAGCAGATCGCCGACGCTGCCGTATGCGCCGGGGACGTCGAACTCCTCGGACATCTCCTTCACCGCCGCCGCATTGAGATCCGCAACAGCGACGAGGCGCGTCTCGGGAATCCGCGTCTGCAGGTCCCGTGCGTATACCCGGCCGAGACGGCCGAGCCCAATCAAGCCGACCTGCAACCGCCGCCGTTTTCCCGTCGATGCGCTCATTCGCTGACGTTCTCCCTGGTGATGAGCCCGATGCGGACGGTCACGTCCGCGGGCACTGCTTCGCCCTTCATCGCCTTCAACGCCGTCTCCACCGCGATGCGCCCCATCTCCGAGGGGAACTGCGCCACGGTCGCCTCCATCGTTCCGGCGACGATTGCCTTGCGCGCGTCGTCGACGGCATCGAACCCCAGCACGCGGATCTTTCCCGTCTTGCCCGCCGCGGCGATCGCCTCGATGGCGCCGAGCGCCATCATGTCGTTGCACGCGAAGACGGTATCCAGATCGGGGTTGGCCTGCAGCATGTTCTGGAACACCGTGAAGCCCTGGTCGCGCTCCCAGTTCGCGGGCTGCGACGCGATGATTCGTATGCCGGGCGAGTCCTTGATCGCCTCGCGAAAGCCGCGCACGCGCGAGTCGCCGGTCTCGTGGCCGGGAATGCCCTCGAGAATCACCACGCGGGCGTTCCCGCGGGACGCTCTTTCCAGGTACTCGCCGATGAGCAGGCCACCGCGGAAATTGTCGGAGCCGACGAAGCTCACCGTCTTCACGCCAGCCTGGCTCGCCGCGTTCTCGTCGAGTCGCGTATCGACGATCACCACGGGGATGTTGGCTTCGTTTGCCTTCCCGACGGCGGGGACGACCTCGCGCGAACCCGACGGCGTGACTGCCAGTGCGGAGACCCTCGCCTGGATCAGGTTTTCGATGATCTGCATCTGCTTCTCGACGTCGATCTCGCGCTCCGCGGCCTGGACGACGAGGTCCACGTCGAGCCGCTTCGCCGCTTCCTCGGCACCACGCTGCATCTCGATGAAGAACGGGCTGTTGAGCGTCTTGAGGACGAACGCGATTCGCGGCTTGCCGGTGGTTTCCGGTCCGCCCCGGTTGCAGCCGCCCGTCAGCGCGATCGCGGCGAGGATCGCCAGCGCACATCTCAATCTCACGTGAGGTCCTCCGTCAGGACTTCCTGGCCTTCAACAGAGTATCGATCAGCACCGCGCCGACGATCACCAGGCCGATCACCACCTGCTGCATGAACGACGACACGCCGAGCAGGTTCAGGCCGTTCCTCAGCACGCCCATGATCAGTGCGCCGATGAGCGTCCCGGACAGCGTCCCCTCGCCGCCCATCAGGCTCGTGCCGCCGATGACCACGGCGGCGATGGCGTCGAGCTCGTACATGATGCCTGCGATCGGCTGCGCCGAGTTGAGCCGCGCCGTGAGCAGGACCGCGGCGAGCGCGCTCGTGGCCCCCGAAACGGCGTAGACCGCGGTCTTGTGCAGGCGAACGCTGACACCGGAGAGGCGGGTGGCTTCCTCGTTGCCGCCGATGGCGTAGACGTAGCGGCCGAAGCGCGTTTCGGTCAGCACGAATTGCGCGATCAGGTACACGGCCGCCGTGAGGAACACCGGCGCCGGGATGCCGGCGATGCGCGCGGTGGCAATCGCGCGAAAGCCGCCCTCGAACCCTGAGACGGGCCGGCCGTCGGTGAAGAGCAGCGCGCAGCCGCGGGCCACGCTCATCATGCCGAGCGTCGCGATGAACGGCGGCAGCCGTCCCCACGTAATCGCCATCCCGTTGAAGCTGCCGAAGAGCGCGCCGGCGGCGATCGCCGCGGCAATGGCCACGAGCACCGGCGTCCCGCCGTGCAGCAGCGTCGCGAGAACGACGCCGGCCAGGGCCACCAGTGATCCGACCGAGAGATCGATGCCGCCCGAGATGATGACGAAGGTCATTCCCACGGCAATGATCGCGTTGATTGCGGTCTGCTCGAGGACGTTGAGCAGGTTCGACGTCGTCAGGAAGTGCGGCGTCAGGATCCAGAGCAGGAGACAGAGGCCGAGCAGGCCGGCGAGCGTGCCGAGGCGGCGCGCGGAACTCGCGATGCGCGCGCGCGGCTGGGTGGATGTCGCGGCCCGCCGATCGTCCGCCACGTCGGCAGGCATCATGAAGCTAAACCGAGAGCAGCCTGCAGGACGCCTTCCTGTGTTGCCTGCGCGGCCTCGACGAGAGCCTGCACGCGGCCCTGGTGCATCACCAGAATTCGATCGCTCATGCCGAGCACTTCCGGGAGCTCTGAGGAGATCATGATGATCCCGGCGCCCTGCGCCGCGAGCCTGTCGAGCAGCACGTAAATCTCCTGCTTCGCGCCGACGTCGATGCCGCGCGTCGGCTCATCGACGATGAGAACGTCGGCGCCGGCGGCGAGCCACTTGCCGAGGACGACTTTCTGCTGATTACCGCCGCTCAGCGTCACGACCGCGGTGCGTGCGTCGGGTGTCTTGATGCGCAGCTCGCGGATCCACCGCGAGGCGAGCGCCTGCTCGCCCGCCCGGCTGACGACGCCCGATCGCGCCAGCTTGCCAAGCTGCGGCAGCGCCAGGTTGGCGGCGACGCTGCGCTTCAGCACGAGCCCGTGGCCCTTGCGGTCTTCCGGCACGAGGCCGATGCCGGCGCGGATGGCATCAGCGGGTGAGCGCAGCCGCAGCGCGCGGCCGTCGAGCACCACGCGTCCCGAGTCAGGCACGTCAGCGCCAGCAACGACGCGAGCAAGCTCGGTCCGTCCGGCACCGAGCAGGCCGGCGACGCCGAGGATTTCGCCACGATGCAGCGTGAAGCTGACGTCGCGGAGCCGCGATCCGCGCGACACGCCCTCGACGCGCAACAGCTCTTCGCCGCGTCGGCGCGTACGCGGCGGGTACTGCTCCGAGATGTCGCGGTCGGCCATCATCCGGACCAGCTCCGGCACCGGCGCCGGCAGCGTACGGGTGCCAACCACGCGACCGTCGCGGAGCACGGTGGCGCGGTGGCCGATCAGGGCGAGTTCCTCCATGCGATGAGAAATGTAGATCACCGCGACGCCCTCAGCGGTGAGCCGCCGGATGGCCGCAAACAGCTGCTCGATCTCCGACGCCGTCAACGCGGAGGTCGGCTCGTCCATGATGAGGATGCGGGCGTTGAGCGACAGCGCCTTCGCCACCTCCACCATCTGCTGCTCCGCGACACCCAGAGTTCGCACCTCCGCCCGTGGATTGATGCCGGTCCCGAGCGACCGCAGCAGGCGTCCGCCTTCGCCTTCGAGCTTGCGACGATCGATGACGCCGGGCGCCCGCAGCGGCTCGCGCCCGAGAAAGATGTTCTCGGCGGCGCGCAGGTGAGGCACGAGGTTGAACTCCTGGTAGATCGTCGCGATGCCGAGCGCCTGCGCTTCACGCGGCGACGCGACCTCGACCGGCCGCCCGTCGATCGATATCTCGCCGGCGTCACGCGCGCTGGCGCCGCTCAGGATCTTCATGAGCGTCGACTTGCCGGCGCCGTTCTCGCCGAGCAGCACGTGCACTTCGCCCCGCCGCAACTCGAAGGTGACATCGTCGAGCGCGACGACACCCGGGAAGCGTTTGCTGATGCCTCGCATCTCGAGGAGCGGGGAATCGCTAATCACCAATCACCAATCGCCAGTTCACGTGAGCGTGGCCGAGTATAGGCTGAAACCGCCCGGCGAAGCGCTTTGCTGGCCGTTTGCGCCTCTGCTACACTCGCCACCCCATGGCGACGATCTACGACGTGGCGAGGGCGGCGAAGGTCTCGCTCGCCACCGTCTCCGCTGTCGTCAACGGCACCGCCTACGTGAGCCCCGGGCTCACCACGAGGGTGACGGCCGCGATCCAGAAACTCGGGTACCAGCCGAACCTGCTCGCGCGCAGCCTCGCCAAGCAGCAGACGCATACGATCGGGATGATCGTGCCGAACATCGCCAACCCGTTCTGGCCCGAGGTGGTGCGCGGCGTCGAGGACGCGGCGCATGCCGCCGGCTACACGCTGCTGATGGCGAGCAGCGATGACGACCGCGCCAAGGAAGCGTTGTACCTCCGCCTGTTCCTGGCGAAGAGGGTGGATGGCCTGCTCCTGACGAAGGCCGCAGGCCCGCTCGATCCGGATCTCGCGGCGATGCTGCGCACGACGCGCACGCCTGTCGTGCAGCTGATGCGATCGAGCACCGCGCTCGGCGGCGACAAGGTGCTCATCGACGAGCGTGAGGGTTCGCTTGCAGCGGTCGCGCATCTGCTCCGCCTCGGCTACCGGCGCATCGGCATGATTAACGGGCTGGACCAGGTCAGCACGTCGGCGCAGCGGCTCGAGGGCTATCGTGACGCGCTTGCCTCGTGGCATGTCGAGTTCGAGGCGGCGCTGGTGGTGCGCGGCGATTTTCGCGTCGAATCGGGGCACGCGGCGGGCCTCGAACTGCTCGACCGCAAACCGGATGCGGTGTTCATCGCCAACTACCTGATGACCGTCGGCTTCATGGGCGCGCTGCGCGCTCGCCACCTGCGCTGCCCCGACGACATCGCCGTCGTCACGTGCGACGACCACCCGTGGCTCGACTCGTTCCACCCGCGCCTGACGACCGTCAACCTGCCGAAGTACGAGCTCGGGCAGGCCGGCGCGCGCACGCTGGTCGAGCGGCTCGAACCGGGCCACCCGGCCGGCGCGAAACGCGCTCGCGTCGTCACCCTGAAGACGACGTTGTGCCTGCGCGACTCGTGCGGGTGCGATCTTCGACGCGGAGCCGGGGCCTGATGCCGAGCTACGACGTGCTCGCCATGGGGCGCAGCTCGATCGATCTTTACGCGCACGAAATCGGCGTCCCGATCACCGCGGTCACCAGCTTCGATGCCTACGTCGGCGGCTGCCCGACGAACATCAGCGTGGGCACCCGGCGCCTCGGCCTGCGCTCGGCGCTCCTCACCGCGGTCGGCGACGACCAGGTGGGCGAGTTCGTGCTGTCCTTTCTCAATCGCGAAGGGGTCGACACGCAGTTCGTCCCACGCAAGCGCGGGCGGCGGACGAGCGCCGTCGTCCTCACGATTCAGCCGCCAGATCGGTTTCCGCTCACGTTCTATCGCGAAGGCTGCGCCGACCGCGAGCTCACGCGGGACGACGTGACCCTCGCGCCGATCGCCGACAGCGCCATCGTGGTGCTGACCGGAACCGGCCTCAGCCACGAGCCGGGCCGCACGGCGACGCTCTTTGCCGCAGAGCGGGCCGCGGCGGCCGCATGCCAGCTGTTCGTGGATCTCGACTACCGTGCCGACCAGTGGAGCACGCGCGCCGAGTACTCCACGCTCGTACGCCGCCTGTTCGCGCACGCGGCGATCGTCGTCGGCACGGAGGAGGAAGTGATGGCAGCCGCCGACAGCGACGATCTTGCGGCCGCGATCGCGCAACTGGTTCAGGCCACGCCAGGGCCGCTCGTGGTCAAACGGGGCGATCGCGGCGCGTCGATCTATCGCCGGGATGCCGAACGCCGGGACGTTGCGCCGTTCCCGGTCGACGTGCTGAACGTGCTTGGCGCCGGGGATGCGTTTGCGAGCGGCCTCATCGCCGGCCTGCGGCACGGCTGGGCGCTCGAACGCGCGGTGCGCCTCGGCAACGCCACCGGCGCGATTGTCGTGACGCGCCACGGCTGCGCGAACTTCATGCCGACAATGGCGGAAGTGGAGGCCTTTGTCGGCGAACGGGGAGGATGGTGATGCGGCGGACCGTGGCGCAGGCGGTGGTGAGCTTTCTCGCGGCGCAGCGCGTACGGCGCGACGATCGGGAGCAGGCGTTCTTCGCCGGCGTGGTCGGCATCTTCGGACATGGCAACGTCGCCGGCCTCGGCGAGGCGCTGCTGCACCGTCCGGCGCCGCTTCCCTATTACCTGCCGCGCAACGAACAGGCGATGGTGCACATGGCGGCGGCGTTCGCGAAGGCGAGCAACCGCATGCGCACGCTCGCCTGCACCAGCTCGATCGGGCCGGGGGCGACGAACATGCTCACGGCGGCGGCCGGCGCGACGATCAACCGCCTGCCGGTGCTGCTCCTGCCGGGAGACATCTTCGCCACCCGGCGTGCCGATCCGGTGCTGCAGCAACTGGAATCGGCGCAGTCGCGCGACATCTCGGTCAACGACTGCTTCAAGCCGATTTCGCGGTACTGGGATCGCATCAACCGCGCCGAGCAGCTGCCGTCGGCGCTGATGGAAGCCATGCGCGTGCTGACGTCGCCAGCGGACACCGGCACGGTTACGCTCGCGCTGCCGCAGGACGTGCAGGCGGAGGCGTGGGACTTCCCGGAGGCGCTGTTCGAACCGCGCGTCTGGTCGATTCCACGAAACCGTCCTGATGCTGCGGCGATTCAGGCGGCAACGGATGCGATTCGCCGCGCGCGCCGACCTCTCGCCATCGCGGGAGGCGGCGTGCTCTACAGCGAGGCGACGGCCGCTCTGCGGGCGTTCGCCGCCGCCACCGGCATTCCCGTCGCGGAGACGCAGGCCGGCAAGGGATCGCTCGCCTTCGACGATCCGCACTCGGTCGGCGCCATCGGCGCCACGGGGACGCTCGCCGCAAACAGGCTGGCACGTGAAGCCGACGTGGTACTCGTGATCGGCTCGCGCCTGAGTGACTTCACCACCGCGTCCAGGACGGCGTTTCCGCGAGAGGATGTCCGGTTCGTGTCGATCAACGTGGCGGAGCTCGACGCACACAAGCATGCGGCGCTGCCGCTGGTCGGCGACGCGCGCGTCACGCTCGAAGAGGTGCGGGCGGCGCTCGGCAGCTGGCGCGTGAGCGCGGACTACACCTCGGAAATCGGCGCGCTGAACGAGATGTGGGAACGCGAGGTGGACCGCCTCTATCACCTCGGACACACACCGGTGATCAGCCAGGGCGAGGTGATCGGCGTCCTCAACGAGGCGTCGGCGCCGGAAGCGGTCGTGGTGTGCGCGGCGGGAAGCCTGCCCGGCGACCTGCACAAGCTGTGGCGCACGCGCACGGCGGGCGGTTATCACCTCGAGTACGGCTACTCCTGCATGGGATACGAGATTGCCGGCGGCCTGGGCGTGAAAATGGCGCTGCCGCACCGCGACGTCTACGTCATGGTCGGCGACGGCTCGTACCTGATGATGGCGCAGGAGATCGTGACCGCCGTGCAAGAGCGGATCGACCTCACCATCCTGCTGCTCGACAACCAGGGCTTCTCGAGCATCGGCGGGCTGTCCGCATCGGTCGGGTGCGGTGGGTTCGGAACGCGCTACCAGCGGCGCGGACCCTCGGGCGAGCTCGATGCGGAGGTGGTCGAGGTGGATTTTGTCGCCAACGCGATGTCGATGGGCGCCCACGCCGAGCGGGCGACGTCGCGCGAGGAAATTGCCGCCGCGATTGGCGCGGCGCGTGCGCGCCGCGGCGTGAACGTGATCGTCATTCCGGTTGATCGTGAACAGCGCGTCAGCGGATACGACTGCTGGTGGGATGTGCCGGTCGCCGAGACGTCGCCGCTCGCCGACGTACGACAGGCGCGCGCGGCCTATGAAGAAGCGCGTCGCAAACAAAGGACTTTTCTCTGACTCCTTCCGTGTCCACGCTGAGGGTGGCGAACGCGCCCTGTTCCTGGGGCGCCCTTGAATTCGACTGGGCCGGACCCGCGCCGTCGTTCGCGCGCGTCCTCGACGAAATGGCCGCCACCGGCTACGCGGGGACCGAGCTTGGCGACTGGGGATTCCTGCCGACCGAGCCGGCACCGCTCCGTGTGGAACTGGAACGGCGCGGCCTGGCGCTCCTTGGTGCGTTCGTGCCGGTGGAGCTGTCGCAGCCGGCCGCCCACGACGCCGGCGTCGCGTCGGCGCTCAAGGTGGCGCGCCTCATGGCGAACGTCGCGACGGCTCCCTTCGTCGTGCTGTCCGATGACACAGCGCGCGATCCGGAGCGGACGCGCGTTGCCGGACGTGTGCGCCCTGAACACGGTCTGTCATCGAAGGCGTGGGACGGAGTGGCGCGCGGCGCCCACACGATCGCGCGTCGCGTGCGCGACGAGACCGGCCTGCGCACGGTGTTCCATCATCACTGCGCGACGTTCGTCGAAACGCCGGCGGAAATCGACGAGTTGATGACGCGTACCGATCCCGAGGTGCTCGGCCTGTGCCTCGACACCGGACACGCGGCGTTCGGCGGCGGCGACCCGCTGGCGATCGCGCGCCGCTGGCGCGACCGCATCTGGCACGTGCATCTGAAGGACTGCGACCCGGCGTTGAAGGCGCGCGCCGCCGCGGAGCAATGGGATTACCAGCGGTCGGTGCGGGAAGGCATCTTCTGCGAGCTCGGACGCGGCGACGTCGACTTCCCTGCCGTCATCAGCGAACTGCGCGAGGCGGGCTACAACGGCTGGCTCGTGGTCGAACAGGACGTGCTGCCGTCAATGGGGTCGCCCGCCGAGAGCGCGGCAAGAAACCGCGAATATCTGCGCTTGCTTGGGCTCTAGACTTTGGGCGCTGGGTCCTAGGGACGCTGGGCCCATGGCCCTGGAGCCTAAAGCCCCCAGAGCCCAAGGCCTAAGGCCCACCGCCTATACCCTCTTCAACATCACGAAGCCGAGCGGCGGCACGGTGAGGCAGATCGAGTGCCCGAAGCCGTGCATCGGCTGCGGCTCCGACTGCACGCCGCCGCCGTTGCCGACGTTGCTGCCGCCGTAGATCTCGGCGTCGCTGTTCAGGATCTCGCGGTACCAGCCCGCTTC
>Ga0307411_10001059_pt1 | contig 10652 bp, 11 predicted proteins | sample DK1Ometagenome_2_FD_203712 | JGI IMG/M metagenome (GOLD analysis project Ga0307411, IMG submission 203712) | Maize rhizosphere microbial communities from greenhouse at UC Davis, California, United States - DK15-O-1 | ecosystem: Host-associated > Plants > Roots > Rhizosphere > Soil | place: USA...
CCAGCAGCTCAACGGGCGGGCCGCGGCGACGATCTTCGCGCGGCTCTGCGCCCTCTTCCCGCGCCCGCTGCTCGGCCCGACGCCGGAGCAGCTCCGGCGCATGCCCGACGCCGCGCTGCGCGGCGCGGGCCTGTCGCAGGCGAAGCTGCTCGCGCTGCGGGACCTCGCGGAGCGCGCGTGCGCCGGCGAGATCCCCGGCCTCGGCGCCCTGCGGGAGATGGCGGACGAGGAGATCGTCGCCCGCCTCGGCCAGGTGCGCGGGATCGGGCGCTGGACGGTGGAGATGTTGCTCATCTTCCTGCTCGGCCGGCCGGACGTCCTGCCCAGCGAGGACTTCGGCGTCCGCAAGGGCCTCGCGGTCGCGCTGCGCCGGCGCGAGCTGCCGGCGCCCGACGAGGTGCGGGCCCGCGGCGCGCGCTGGCGCCCCTACCGGACGGCGGCGAGCTGGTACCTCTGGCGCGCGGCGGAGCGTGCGAGCCGGACGTAGAATCCAGCCTCGATGGCGGCCACCACGCTCCTGCGCTCCGCGTCGCTCGTCGTGGACGACTACCGCTGCAGCGCGGGGCCGAGCGACGCACCCTTCCTCGAGCAGCACCGCGACTTCTCGCTGTCGTACGTGCGCCGGGGCAGCTTCGGCGTCCACGCGCGCGGCAAGCGCTTCGAGCTGGTGGCCGGCTCGGTCCTGCTGGGTCACGCGAACGACGAGTACACGTGCACGCACGAGCACCACGGCGGCGGGGACGAGTGCCTGGCGTTCCACCTCGGCGAGGAGGCGCTCGAGGCGGCCGGCGCGCCGAGCGAGGCGTTCCGCCTGGGCTGCCTGCCGCCGCTGCCCGAGCTGATGGTGCTCGGCGAGCTGGCCCAGGCGGCGGCCGAGGGGCGCAGCCACGTGGGGCTCGACGAGCTCGGCTTGTGCCTCGCCGCGCGCTTCGCCGCGCTGGTCTCGGGGCGGAGCGCCGAGGCGGCGGCAGGCCCGGCGCGCGATCGGCGCCGTGCGGTCGAAGCCGCGCTCTGGATCGATGCGCACGCGCACGAGCCGATCGATCTCGAACGCATGGCGCGCGCCGTCGCGCTCAGCCCGTTCCACTTCCTCCGCCTCTTCTCGAGCGCGCTCGGCGTGACGCCGCACCAGTACCTGGTGCGGGCGCGCCTGCGACGCGCCGCGCGCCTGCTCGCCGACGAGGCGCGCTCGATCACGGACGTCGCGCTCGAGGTGGGCTTCGGCGATCTCTCGAACTTCGTGCGCACCTTCCACCGCGCCGCGGGCGTCTCGCCGCGCCACTTCCGAAAGGCGGCGCGCGGAGACCGCGAGATCCTCCGCGAGCGGCTCGCCCGCTCGCTCTAGCTCCGGCGCCGGACGCGCCTCGGCGCGCCGAAGAGGCTCGTGCGGGCCGTGGCCGAGATGGCGAGCACGCCCGGGTGCCGGAGCCGTCGCTCGACGGTGATCGCGTAGAAGCGCTCGCGCACCCCGGCCAGGGTCGCAATGCGCTGCACCCGGTACTGGCGCTCGACCTCTGCGGCGATCGGCTCGGGCGCAGCGAAGGCGGCTTCGCCATCCTGCGCGAAGGCCTTGAGCAGCGCGCTGTCCTCGAACTCCGCCACGAGCTGGGGCCGCACGCCCTGCGCCTCGAACCAGTGTTCGAGCGCGCGACGCAGGGCGGTGTTCTCGGTCGGGAGCACGACCGGAGCCCCATCGAGGGAGCGCGGGAAGCCGCGCGCGAGGCGCCGCGCGACCGCCGGGGGCGCGAACAGGGCGACGGCGCACTCACCGAGCAGGTGCGAGTACGCCCGCACGCCGCTGCCCGCCGGGACGGGCGCGTCGGCGAGCACCACGTCGAGTTCGTGCAGCGTGAGCGCGGCCAGCAGACGCTCCGGCTTGTCCTCGCGGCAGATCAGGCGTACCGGCTCCGGGATGCGCTGCGCCGGCGCGAGCAACGAGCGCGCGATCAGCTTCGGCACCGCGTCGGCAACGCCGACCACCAGGCGCAGCGGCCGGCCGCTCGGGCGGCCGCGCAGCGTCTCCTGCAGCTCGGCGCCGAGCGCGAAGATCTCGTCCGCGTAGCGGTACGCCACGCGCCCGAGCTCGGTGAGCGCGAGGCGGCGCCCCGCGCGCTCGAACAGCTTCTCGCCGAGCGCGTGCTCGAGCGCGTGGACCTGGGCGGACACCGTCTGGTGCGCCAGCCGCAGGCGCGCCGCCGCGGGGGCAACGCCGCCCTCGCGCGCGACCAGCCAGAAGTACAGGAGGTGGTGGTAGTTGAGCCATTCCATGTCCGGAGCATATGCAGCAAGGACCTGCGGATCGAACCCGGATTTTCTGATTTTTCGAAGTGCGCGGGACCGCTACACCGTGGGGAAATGGAAAGCGTCGGCTCCCCCGCCCTCTGGGGCGGCTTCGTCGCCTTCGTGATCGCGATGCTCGCCCTCGACCTCGGCGTGTTCCACCGCCAGGCGCACGTGGTGGGCTTCCGCGAGGCGCTCGGCTGGAGCGTCACCTGGATCGGCCTCGCGCTGCTGTTCGATGCCTTCGTCGCGTGGCGCTTCGGCGCGCAGCTCGGCGTGGAGTTCCTGACCGGCTACCTGATCGAGAAGTCGCTCTCCGTCGACAACATCTTCGTGTTCCTAGTGATCTTCTCGGGCCTCGGCATCCCCCTCCAGTCTCAGCACCGCGTGCTGTTCTGGGGGATCCTCTCCGCGCTGGTGCTGCGGGCCGTGATGATCTTCGCGGGCGCCGCGATGCTCGCGCGCTTCCACTGGCTCATCTACGTCTTCGGCGCCTTCCTGATCTTCACGGGCATCAAGCTCTTCGTGAACCGCGGCAAGGAGGAGCACCCCGAGCGGAGCGCGCTGATGCGGCTCGCGCGGCGCTGGATCCCCTCGACGCCGGCGCTGCACGGAGAACGCTTCTTCGTGCGCGAGAACGGCCGCTGGCTCGCAACGCCGCTGTTCATGGCGCTCATCATTGTCGAGATCGCCGACGTGATCTTCGCGGTGGACTCGATCCCGGCCATCTTCGCGGTGACCAGCGACCCGTTCATCGTGTTCACCTCGAACATCTTCGCGATCCTCGGTCTGCGCTCGCTGTTCTTCCTGGTCGCCGGGCTCGTCGACAAGTTCGTGTACCTGAAGGTGGGGCTCGCGGCGGTGCTGGTCTTCGTGGGCGCGAAGATGACGCTGATCGACTTCGTGGAGATCCCGGCGTTGGTCTCGCTGGCGGCGGTGCTCGCGCTGCTCGGCAGCGCGATGCTGGCCTCCTGGTGGGTGGCCCGGAGGCGGCGTGCCGCCCTACCCTCGGCCGGGTGAGCGGAAGCGCCTTCGTCGACGAGCCTGCGCGGCGCACGCCGGTCCGCCACGAGGCCGACGTGCTGGTGGTGGGCGGCGGCGCGGCCGGCGTCGCAGCCGCCACCGCGGCGGCGCGCGCCGGCGCCGACGTGCTGCTGGTCGAGCGCACGAACGCCCTCGGCGGGCTCGCCACCGGCGGCCTGATCATCCTGCTGCTCACGCTCGACGACGGCCGCGGCCGGCAGGTGGTGGGCGGGCTCTGCCAGGAGCTCACCGAGCGGCTCGTGGCGCGCGGCGCCGCGTGCTTCCCCGAGCCGGGCGAGTGGGGACGGGCGGACGAAGCGCTCGTCGAGCGCGACCGCTCCTTTGGCCTCGTCTGGGGGCGGCCGCCCCACCGCGTGCGCTACTCGGTGGCCTTCGACCCGGAGGCGATGCGCCTCGCCCTGCTCGAGCTGCTCGAGGGCGCGGGCGCACGGCTCCTGCTCCACGCGCAGGCGGCCGAGCCGATCGTCGAGGCGGGCCGCCTCGCGGCGGTGACGTTCCACTCCAAGGCCGGGCGCTTCGCGGTGCGCGCGAAGGTGGTGATCGACGCGAGCGGCGACGGCGACCTCTTCGCGGCCGCCGGCTGCGCCTTCGAGCGCGAGGACGTGCTGCCCTGGCTCTGGTTCGTGCTCGGCGGCGTCGAGGACGCGCCGGCCGCGGCGGCGCGCGGCGTCGGCTTCCGCACGCCCGGCGCCGGCCGGCTGCTGCTGCCCTGGGGCGCCACCGAGAAGATCGCGCGGCGCATCGACGCCACGCTGCCCGAGGACCTGACGTACGCCGAGCGCGAGTGCCGCCGCCGTGTGATGGCCGAGTTCGAGCGGCTGCGCCGCGAGGAGCCGGGCTTCGCGCGCGCGCACCTCTGCCGCGTGGCGGAGCAGCTCGGCATCACGGAGAGCCGGCGCCTGCTCGGGCGCCGGGTGCTCGGGCGCGACGAGGTCGACCGCCCCCAGCCCGATGCGATCGCCCTCACCGGGCACTGGACGAAATACGGCGCGCTCTACTGGATCCCCTACGGCGCGCTGCTGACGCGCGAGCTCGACAACCTGCTCGTGGCCGGGCGCTGCATCTCGGTGGACCACCGCGTCCACCACGCCACCAAGGAGATTCCCGCCTGCCTGGCGACCGGCGAGGCCGCCGGCGCCGCGGCGGCGCTGGCCGTGAAGGCCGGCGTCGCGCCCGCCGCGCTCGACGTCGGCGCCCTGCGCGAGCACCTCCGCCGCGCCGGCGCGATCCTCGACGTCTAGACCGGCGTCATGCCGCCGTCGATCGTGTAGGTCGAGCCGGTGATGAAGCGCGCCTCGTCGGAGCCGAGGAAGGCGATCAGCGCCGCCACCTCGGCGGGCTCCGCGTAGCGGCCGAGCGGGATGCGCTCGGTCACGAGCTTCTTCACCATCTCCGCGCCCTGCGGGCCGCCGAGCCCCGCCTCGAGCGAGCGCATCATGCGCGTCTCCACCGGCGAGGGGGCGACCGCGTTCACGCGCACGCCGTCCTTGCCGAAGGCGAGCGCGCCCGAGCGCGTCAGCCCGATCACGGCGTGCTTGCTCGCGACGTAGGCCGACAGGCTGGCGTCACCCGTCACGCCGGCCACCGAGGCGAGGTTCACGATCGCCCCGCCGCCGCGCCGGCGCAGGGCGGGCGCCGCCGCCCGCATGCCGAGGAAGACGCCGCGCACGTTCACCGCGAGCACGCGGTCGAAGACGTCGAGCGGGTAGCTCTCGATCGGCGCCACCGCGCCCTCGATGCCGGCGTTGTTCACCAGCAGGTCGAGCCCGCCGAGCTCGCGCTCGGCGCGCGCGACCAGCGCGTCGAAGTCCTCGGGGCGCGTGACGTCGGCCACGGCGTCGAGCACGCGCGTGCCGGCCTGCCGCGCTGCGTCCGCGCTCGCGACGAGTGCGGCCTCCGCGACGTCGGCCAGCACCAGCGACGCGCCCTCGCTCGCGAGCCGCTCCGCGCTGGCGCGTCCGATGCCCCCGCCGGCGCCCGTGATCAGCGCCACCTTGCCGCGGTAGCGTTGCCGCTCGCTCATGCGGACTCCTGGCCGCGCAGCTCCTTCGGCAGGCGGCGGCGGAAGTAGCGGCGCGGCCGATTCAAGAGCGCCACGTCCGGAACGCGCGCCTGCTCGGGGGCCGCGCCCGCAGCGCAGCTCGCGCGGCAGTACCACGCGCCGTCCACCTTCACCGAGGCCAGATCGAGCATGCGCTGGCAGCGCACGCACGAGCCCGTGGCCGATCGCGGATCCGCCAAGCCGTCGCCCTCCGCCCCGGCCGTCCGGAGCCGGGGGGACGGTACCCGACGCGAGCCGCCGCGGGGACTCCGTCCCGAGCCCCGCTGCACGAGGCCCGCGAGACTGGCAGCGCCGCCGGGCTCGCGCGACTCTCGCGCCGTGCCGCGCGCTGCACTCGTCCAGCTTCGTCTCGCGAAGGAGGACTTCGCGTTCGCCGCGGCCCACTTCACGCTCTTCCCCGACACGGCGGCCGAGCGTCTCCACGGCCACAACTACCGCGTGCGCGTGGAGCTGGCCGCCGCCGAGCTCGACGGGCTCGGCTTCCTCGTGCCCGTGGCGCCCGTGAAGGCGCGCGTCCGGGCCATCTGCGCCACGCTGGACGAGCGCATTCTCATTCCCGAGAAGAGCCGGCTGCTCGAGCTGCGCCAGGAGGCCGACGCCGTGCAGGTGTCGCTGGGTGGGCGCACGTACCGCTTCCCGAAGAGCGAGGTCAGCCTGCTGCCGCTGCCGAACGTCACGATCGAGGCGCTCGCGAAATACGTGTGGGGCGAGCTGGCGCCTTCGCTGTCCGCCTCGCCCGTGCGCCGCCTGCGCGTCGAGGTCGAAGAGACCTCCGGCCAGAGCGCGGCCTACGAGGCGGACCTCGGCTAGCCGCCGAGCGCGATCCAGCCGCCGCGCGAGGGCAGACCGTGGCAGGCGCGGAGGGACGGGCCCTCCGGGCTCAAAACGAGCGCCGCGTTCGTGCTGATGCCGTCGAAGTCGTCGCGGCAGATGGCGAGCGTGCCGTTCGCGCGGTCGGCGAGACACGCCTCGAGGAAGGGCCCGTCGATCCGGTCCGCGCCGCGCAGCAGCTCCTGCATGCGCGCAAGCCGCGTGCGCGAGGACGCGTAGGGGATGTCGGCCTCGAGCGCCTGGTGCTCCGGGACCTGGCAGTGGTTGGTGTGGACGTGGAAGCCGCCGCGCAGCGCGAACGTGCGCGAGTGCCGCGCGCTGCACTCGACCGCGAAAGCGTCGCCGCCGCGGTCGACCACGGTGTAGGCGTGCCCGCCCGCGCGCGGCGCGCGCGCGATCAGCGCCGCCGCAGCGGCCGCGGAGCTCTCGGCCAGCGCGCGATGGATCACGCCGAGGTAGGGGACGCCCGCCCCGGCATCCGTGGTGCGGAGGTTCGTGGTGCCGATCGCGACGCCTTCCGCGTTCATGCCCATCAGCGACAGGCAGCCCACCGTCGTCACGCACCAGGTCTCGGGCCCACTCGCGGGGCGGCGGTGCACCGCCACCACGTAGGGCTGGTTGTCGCTGCCGAGGTCCCAGGTCTGGCCGGCCCAGAGGCGGCCGTCGGCCGAGCGATCGCGCTGCACCACGAAGGCGGTGCAGCCGCCGGCGGCTTCGAGCGGCCCGCCCCAGGCCAGCGCGTCGCGCAGGTCGGTGAGCCCGTTCATGGCGAGCACGCGCTCGGGCGTGAGGCCCGCGCCGTGCGCGATGCCGCGCAGCTCCTCCGTGCCGGCCGGATCGAAGCGCGCCGAGGCCTCGAGGCACGCCGTCGCGAGCGCGAGCAGATCGGCCTCGCCGACGTCCCGCCCCCCGTAGCGCAGCGCCTGCGCCACCGCGTTCTCGAGGCGGAGCGCATAGAGCTCCGCGATCGCCGGCCGGCAGCTCTCGCCGAATGCCTCGCCCATCCGGCGCGGCGTGCCCTCGAGGTGGATGATGCGCATCGCTCTCGTCCCTGCCGGCTTCTCGGCCGGACGCGGCGCGGGCTTGGCGGCCCCGCCGCGGCGCCGCGCGCGCTTGCCACGGCCTCCGCCCGCTGATCCGCACCGCCGAGACCGCTAGCATGGGCGCGGACGGGCTTCGCGGCGGGGGGGAATCGGTGATTCGACGCGCCATGGTCGTCGGGATGCTGGCCGCAGTCGTGGCGGCGCAGGCCGTGCCGGTGCGCGCCGAAGAGGGCTGGGCGGTCGGCGCCCCGCTCGAGCTGCGCAGCGGCGGCACGCTGGGCCACCGCGTGCTCGGCACCATCGGGCCCGGCGAACGCCTCGAGGTGCTCCAGAAGAGCAACGGCTGGGCGCGCGTGCGCACCGCCACGGCCAAGGAAGGCTGGGTGATCGAGAGCCATCTGAACGGCACGGCCCCGCCGCTCGAGCGCGTGGGCCAGCTCGAGGCCGAGGCCTCGCGCCTGCACGCCGAGCTCGCCGGGCTCGAGGCCGAGCGCGAGCGCCTGCGCGCGACTGCCGGCGAGCTCGAGGGCCGCGACGCCGAGCGCACCGGCGAGCTCGACCGCCTGCTGCGCGAGAACGCGCGGCTCTCGGCGGGGGAGCGCTGGACCGAGTGGCTCACGGGGGCCGGCATCCTCGCCGCCGGCATGGTGTTCGGCGCGCTGCTGCGCGGCTTCCTCGCCGGCCGGCGCGCCTCGCGCATCCGCCTCTAGTCCGGGACGTGCCAGGTCTCGCCCACCGCGAGCACGCGGAAGCGCTCGGGGTCGGCGCGCTCGGCCGCCACCGCCTCGCGCAGCGCCTGCGGCGGCAGGTCGAGGGGCTCGTCGGTGAGGTCGAAGGTGCCCCAGTGGATCGCCACCATGTGGCGGGCGCCGAGGTCCCGGGTGGCCCGCACCACGTCCTCCGGATTCATGTGCTGATCGCGCATGAACCAGCGCGGCTCGTAGGCGCCGATCGGCAGCAGCGCGACGTCGATCGGGCCGAAGCGGCGGCCGAACTCCGCGAAGCCCGGGAAGTAGCCGGTGTCGCCCGCGAAGAAGTAGCGGCGCTCGCCCGAGTCGACGAGCCAGGCGCACCAGAGCGACTCGTTCGTGCCCTGCTCGATGCGGCGCGACCAGTGCTGCGAGGGCAGGCACGTGATCGTCCAGCGGCCGTGGCGCGCGCTCTGCCACCAGTCGAGCTCGACGACGCGCTCGCGCCCACGCTCCCGGAACCAGTCGGCGAGCCCGAGCGGCACGAACCAGGCCATCGTGTCGGGCAGGCGCTCGACCGTGCCCGCGTCGAGGTGGTCGTAGTGGTTGTGCGAGATCACCGCGAAGGCGTCGGGCGGCACGCTCGCGAGCGGCACGCCGGGCGGCACCACCCGCCGCGGCAGCAGGGCGCGCTCGCCCCAGTGCGGATCGGTCAGAAAGACGTCGTCGTCGTCGTGCACCGCGACGGTGGCGTGCCCGACCCAGGTCACCGTCGCCGAGTGCTCGCGGCCCGCGAGGCCCGCGCCGTCGTTGGGAACGCGCGGGATGACCGGCTCCCGGCTCTTGTCGAAGGCGTTCCCGCCGAGCTTCCAGCGCAGGAAGCGCCAGACGCTGCCCTGGAACGGCTGCCACGGGTTGAAGAAGCCGTCCTCGCCATGGTGCGTCGCGTAGAGCGGCGCCGCCTCGCTCACGGGTTCGGCAGCGAGCGCCGCGGAGCCGCCCAGCAGGGCGCCGAGGAGAAGGAGCGCGCGGGCCACACCGGAAGAGGGAAGCGGATGGCCCTCAGCCTGCCAAGGCGCGCCGCCCCCGCCGGCGGCGGAGCGCCGCGAGAGCGGAGATGGCGACTGCGAGCTCCGGCCCGATGCCGCAGCCGCCCGCGGGCGGCGTCACCGGCGCGAGCCGGTAGACCGTGCCGGCGCTTCGCTGGACCAGCAGCACGCGGCCGAAGCCGTCCTCGCCGAAGCTCACCAGCGTGAAGCCGACGCCCGCGGCCGCGCCGAGCTCCGCGGTGCGCTCGGTCACGGCGAGCGTCGCCGGGTCGAAGCTCCACACGCGGCCCGTGCAGAAGTCGCCGAAGAAGTAGAGCCCGCTCAGCAACGAGGAGTCCGCCCGGTAGAGGTTGCCCCCGATGATCGAGCAGTCGTCCGCTTCGTGACCGTACTCGTGGACGGGCAGGCTGAGCGAAGGATCGTTGCACGGCGGGGCCGGGGCGGGGTCGGTGGGATTGCAGCTGCTCCCCTCCATCACGTCCCAGCCGTAGTTGCGGCCGCCCGGGTCGCCGGCCGGCTCGAAGTCGACCTCCTCGACCGCGAACTGCCCGACGTCGCCGATCCAGAGGTCGCCGGTCGACCGGTCGAAGCTCCAGCGGTAGGGGTTGCGCAGCCCGAGCGCCCAGATCTCGTCGCGCGGCGCGCTCGCGACGAAGGGGTTGTCGGCCGGGATGCGATACGCCTCGCCGGCGACGGGGATCGAGCCCGGCGCGAAGACCGGGCCGACGTCGATGCGGAGCATCTTGCCGAGCAGGCTCTGCGGATTCTGGGCGTTCTCGAAGGGGTCGTTCGAGCTGCCGCCGTCGCCCGTCGCGAACCACAGGAAGCCGTCGGGTCCGTAGTGGATCGTCCCGCCCTTGTGGTTCTGGAAGCCGGTGCCGTCCGGCTGATCGATGAACAGCAGCACGTCCTCGCTGCTCGGGTCGGCCACGTTCGGATCCGCGGTGACCGAGAAGCGCGCCACCACCGAGTCGAGGTTCGAGTTCGTGTAGTAGACGGTGAAGAGGCCGCTGCTGGCATAGTCGGCCGGGAAGGCGAGCCCGAGCATGCCCCCTTCGCCGAGGGTTCCGACCCGTGTGCGGATGTCGAGGAAGGGCGTCGCGAGCGTCGCGCCGTTCTGCACGATCCGGATGCGGCCCGCGCGCTCGACCACGAACAAGCGTGGGTCGCCGTTCGGTGCGGCGACGAAGAGCGGCTGCGTGAGGCCGCTCGCCACGAGCAGCGCCTGCGCCTGGCCCTGGGCGGTCGCCGGGGCGGCGCCGAACAGCGCGAGGACTGCCGCCAGGCGGGCGAGCCAGAGCGCCGGTCGCCTCATGGCAGATCCCTCCAGAAGTCGAGGATTGCCGATCCGACCGGCCGGCGCAGTGTCGCCCCTCACCGTCGGCCCGAGCCCCGGCTAGGCTCCCGTGTCGCGCTCACGGCGATCGAGAGGGCCATTGAATCCTGCCGAATCCAGCGCCGCGCTCGCCGCCCTCGGGCGTGGCGGCGCGCGCGATCGCATGTCCTTCTCCCTCGCGCTGCTGCTGCTGCGCCGCTGCATCCAGCTGCTGCGGCCGGTGCGCACGCACCTGTGGCTCTTCTTCGCGGGCTTCAGCACGCTCGCCATCGCCTTCGTGCCGATCGGCGTGCTGCTCTACGACGCGTTCTGGACGCG
>Ga0307411_10001060_pt1 | contig 10649 bp, 7 predicted proteins | sample DK1Ometagenome_2_FD_203712 | JGI IMG/M metagenome (GOLD analysis project Ga0307411, IMG submission 203712) | Maize rhizosphere microbial communities from greenhouse at UC Davis, California, United States - DK15-O-1 | ecosystem: Host-associated > Plants > Roots > Rhizosphere > Soil | place: USA...
TGATATAAACTCGTTAGAAGTACAAAGTCCTGGCATTAGCCCTCTTTTCTTTAACCAGAAAATAGAGCAGAATGAGCCGCTGAAGAAAATACCTTCTACCGCAGCAAAAGCAACAATCCTTTCAGCAAAGTTAGGGCTATCTATCCAGCGAAGCGCCCATGAAGCCTTTTTCTTAACACAATCTAACGTGTCAATAGCTTTAAAAAGATTGTTCTTTTCATTGGTATCCTTAATATAGGTATCAATAAGTAAAGAGTACATTTCACTGTGGATATTCTCCATCATGATCTGGAACCCATAAAACATTTTAGCCTCCGTATATTGTACTTCACGAACGAAGTTCTCAGCCAGGTTCTCATTTACAATACCGTCTGATGCGGCAAAAAAAGCAAGAACATGCTTAATAAAATGTTGTTCGTTGGCATTTAGTTTTTCCCAGTCGCTATGGTCATTGGCAAGATCGACTTCTTCTACCCTCCAGAAACTTTCCTGTTGTTTCTTATAATGTTGCCATATATCCTGGTGTTCAATAGGGAATAATACAAACCTGTTAGGATTCTCCTGTAAAATAGGCTCATTAATAATGCCTGTATTAGCCGGAAGTACATCTCCTAGGTCCATTTTATTTTGTTTTTCCGCGTCGATCATGTTCTCTGCCATAGGTTAATTTCTTTGTTTGGTTATTTTTAGGGGTGACGAAGTCATGCATCTGAAATCATTTTTGTAATTTAGATGTCCACAACCTCAGTAAACCCTCGTGTTTTCTTGTTGTTTTTGGAGTTTTACCTCTGATCTGAGGAGCTCCGTAACTGACACAACAAAAATTGGTTTTTCTTTTCAAAAATGCTAGTCAAAGAATTTAACAAAGCCCCCCCACTTATTAACACAGCCTTTACACAAACAAGGTAGCCAAACTAATTCTTTAAAGCTGCTTTGCCAGTATTTATTGATGTTTCACGGGTTGCTGACAAGCCCTGTTGATAAGAGAAAAAATAAACCCATGATTTTGGTTCCGGTTTTGAACCCCTTTTACAGTTGAATTTGCTAATACTTTAGCGAAATAAAATTATCCCTGGGGTTTTACCCGCTTTTCCAGTGCCATTAAGGTTTTCTTAATTTTTGCAGGGCGCCTTCCCTACGCTCCGGGTTCGCTGTTCGCTCAGCCACCTTCGCTACGCCTCAGGTGGGCCAAGCCCTTCGCATCGGTGGCGCTTACCGGTTACTATACAATTTTCATATTAACAAGGTGCTTCCCAATCATAAGATCCTTGCAGGCTCTCATATTCAGAAGGTTGATAGAGCCGTTTTTTTAACGAAGTCCCAACGGATTTGTATTTTAGCCCTACAATTACTTAAATATTATATGTTAACCCCTAAAAAAGGCACCTGTTCCATAACCAATAAAGAATACCCGCTGGAACAACTCTACAGTGGCGAAAGCATTAATCCACAGCTAAGGGCCCTGATAGTTAAGGATCATCCTGAATTTAATGATGATTCATTGCTAAGTATCAATGAGCTCAGTAGTTACCGGCATAAGTACATGAAAAAGATCCTTCAGGCCGAACGTAAAGAGCTCAATAAGTTAGATGCAGAGGTGCTTCACAGTATTGGCAGCGATGAACTTCTGTCAACCAAATTACATAAGGAATCGCAGAAACCTGCCGGACTGGGTGACCGTATTGCAGATAAAATCGCTGATTTTGGGGGCAGCTGGACCTTTATTATCTCCTTTTTTGCCTTCCTTATTATATGGATGAGCATTAATGTGGCCATGGCTGTGTTTTTTGATGAAAAGTCGTTTGATCCATACCCGTTTATACTGCTCAACCTAATGCTTTCATGCCTGGCAGCTATCCAGGCACCTATAATTATGATGAGCCAGAACCGTAAAGAAACCAGGGATCGACAGCGGGCTGAAGACGATTATAAGATCAACCTCAAAGCCGAACTGGAGATCCGTATGCTCCACGAAAAGATAGATCACATGATCCTAAGGCAAAATCAGCGGTTAATTGATATCCAGGAAGTGCAATCGGATATGCTGAATGATATTTTGAAGAAGATGCAGTAATAATTCTTCCACGGAATAAACAAAATAAAAAAAGGAAAGAGGGGAAACCAATTTTGTTGGTTTCCCCTCTTTCCTACAAAACCCTTATTGCTGTAAAAACAGGCACATATCAGTAATCCCCACAATTGAGTACAATTATTTTTGTAAGGTTTCTTTTGCGGATGTTTAGCACAATGCTTTTAAAATATCATGCCTGGTAATAATAAAAGTACCATCGGTTTTAAAGTCTTTTACTAAAACGGCAGGGTTTTCATTGGTAAGCATGCCGGATAGTGCTTCTGCAGAAGTTGATATATCAACAAACGGAAAGGCAGGGCCCATAACTTTTTCAAGCAATGTATTCTTGCTTTCAGGATCCTTTACCAGCATATTAAATATGTGCATATCGTTAATAGAGCCTACAATACGTCCGTTTTTGGTAACCGGAACCTGTGAAATGTCAAATTCCCTCATCATCTGCGCAGCAGCAGCCACGGTTTCTGATTGATCCAGTGTTTTAAGCTCCAATGCCTGTGCTCCGCCAATCAATTCTTTAGCCGTTAATCCTTTTACATCCAGGTATCCCATGGATTTCATCCAGTCATCGTTAAACATTTTGCCTAAATAACGGGTGCCATGATCGTGGAAGATAACCACCACCACATCATCTTTGGTAAGCTTGTGGGCCATCTGCATGAGCCCCGCTATTGCTGAACCAGCCGAGTTCCCAACAAATATCCCTTCCTTACGTGAGATCTCACGGGTCATAAGTGCAGCATCCTTATCGGTTACTTTTTCAAAATGGTCAATTACCGAAAAATCAACGTTAGCAGGTAAAAAATCTTCCCCAATGCCCTCGGTTACATACGGATAGATCTCGTTTTTATCAAAAATTCCTGTTTCCTTATATTTTTTAAACACAGATCCATAGGTATCGATCCCCCAAACCTTAATGTTTGGATTTTTTTCCTTTAAATATTTTCCAGTGCCACAGATAGTACCGCCGGTTCCAACCCCCACCACCAAATGGGTTATTTTTCCTTCGGTTTGTTCCCATATTTCCGGGCCGGTACTTTCGTAATGCGCCTGCGCATTACTCGGATTATCGTATTGATTTGGCTTCCATGAGTTCGGAACCTCTTTTTCCAGCCTTGATGAAACTGAATAATACGATCTCGGATCTTCAGGGTCCACGTCGGTAGGACATACTACCACTTCAGCTCCCAATGCCTTTAAGGCATCTACTTTTTCTTTGGATTGTTTATCGGTAGTAGTGAATATACATTTATAGCCCTTGATAACCGCAGCAATAGCCAGCCCCATACCGGTATTTCCACTGGTGCCTTCAATAATGGTTCCACCTGGTTTTAAACGACCGTCTTTTTCAGCATCTTCAATCATTTTAATGGCCATCCTATCCTTAATAGAATTACCAGGGTTAAAAGTTTCAATCTTCGCCAGAACGGTTGCCGGGATATTTTCCACCAGCTTGTTCAATTCTACCATGGGTGTGTTGCCAATGGTTTCAAGTATATTCTTTTTCCACATGGTGCAAAAATAGGGAATCGCCCAAAAAATGACCCTATTTCCCTCTAAAAGGCTTTCAAAAGAAGTTAACAATGAGCTTTAATGGGAAGTATAGCTTGCAAGCTCATATGATGCAGTAATGACAGTGCCTCCCTGGCCTAAAAAATCAAATTTCACGATCCACAGATTTTCATCAAACCAGACCCTGTACATTGGATTCCCTGCGGAGCTAATGGTATATTGATACAGATCCGTGAAATTACCATATGGAACTAAAAGGGTAGCATTTACCGATACAATACTCACCTGATAGTTATAGACCCCCGGTATATCATAATAATATTCCTCCCCAACATTTCCCGGATATTTGAGAAAAAGGGCCGAATATGATTCGGTGGCATTCGAGGTATACCACAATCCGTCTTCATTCATACGATATATTCCTCCCGGCCATCCTTCATTTAAATGATTTGTGTCATTTAAAAATGCCCAGGCAACATTGTTATCCTGGATGCTTTCCTGCGCCTGGTAAACACGATCGAATTCGGTAAGGAAATTACCATTAAAATCATATTGCTTCATATGGTAAACCCATTCATCGTTAATTTTAGGTTCCGGTGCAGGTGTTGGCTGTTCACAGGCAAAAAACAATACTGACATTGCTCCTATAATAAGAAATAGTTGATTTTTCATATATCCATTTTTAAATAGGCTATGCAAAATTTAAACCACGTTTGAGCAAAAAATAAAAATCATTCCCGTCAAAGGCTAAAAAAACAAAAGATTTATTGTCAGCTATAACTTCTCTTCCGATATAATCCATAGTTGAATCATATATAACGGTTTCGGAGGTATCATAGCTTTGTATGGTACATACATCACCGATCTTAGTGTAGGAGTCAGGTTTTTAATTGCATGAAATGAGAGTATGTAACACCAGGAATACCGGTGTTATGCTTTAATGAGCATCATAATTTATAAGTTCAAACGAATGCCTCTTATAATATCCGTTTGCATCCGTGCTGGCCCAATGTTCGTATTTGATCATCCAAACACTATCGTTAAACCAAACCATTGATTTTGGAGTAGCTGGATATGTTATTTCATAAATATTTACGGAGTTGAAAGGTTTATACGGAACATTAACGAAGCCGCTTGTGGATAATGTTCGAATATTTCAGTCTAATATACTCAGGGCATCTATATTAATATGATTTACCTCCCCGGAAAAATTTGGATATTTGTAAATACATACGGGTACACTGGTCGAACCATAAGACATCATGAAATAAGTCCATCCTCCGTAATATAGTAAGATTTGGTATACCTACCTCTAAAATCACCCATAACCACATTTTTCCTACTTTTATATTAAATACGGCCATCACCTGAAAAAAACAATTGTCATAATTTTATTATTCCTCCTGGGTAGTTCTATTGTCTTTTCCCAGGTTATTGACTCAGCCGTTGCTTCAAATGATACATCTGTAATCCATAGCATGCATGTAGAAGTTGATTATTGGAAACAGGAAAAATCAGTATCTCCAAAACAACGTAAATGGAGAATGCCATTAGTGATCGGAGGTTTCTCAGGTTTATATGCAGGTTCATTTATTGGATTAAACCAGCTTTGGTATGCAGATTATCCAAAATCGGGTTTCCACTTTTTTGATGATAATGCGGAGTGGTATGGAATAGACAAATGCGGGCATGCTACCACAGCTTATTATATCGGCTATTATACGATGCCTGTATTTCAATGGAGTGGTATGAGCAGGAAAGCGTCAGTGTGGACAGCCGGCGGGTTAAGTTTTGCATACCAGAGCACCATTGAAGTTCTGGATGGTTTTTCGGCGGAGTGGGGGGCCAGCTGGGGTGATATAATCAGTAATTTCAGCGGATCTGCTTTATTCGTTACGCAGGAACTTCTCTGGAAAGAACAGCGTCTCATGCTAAAGATGAGTTACTGGCCAAGCGAATATGCAGATAAACGCCCCAATCTTTTAGGAAGTAATTTTGCCGAGCGTTTATTAAAAGATTACAATGCTCAAACCTATTGGTTAAGTTGTAATATCTGGAGTTTTTTACCGCATCGTGAAACTTCAAAGTTTCCAAGATGGTTAAATATAGCTGTAGGTTATGGTGCCAATGGAATGCTCGGCGGACGGGAGAACCCTGAGGAGTTTAAAGACATTCGCAGGTACCAGCAGTTTTATATATCCGTTGATTTTGATTTCACAAAAATAAAAACACGTTCTAAATTTTTGCGAACCTTATTTAGGGCAATATCTATTATTAAAGTTCCTATGCCTGCCATTGAGTTCAGCACCAATCCTGATCAACCCGTGTTTTTTCATTGGCTCATGTTTTAGGTAATTTATTCTTTCACAAATTTAAACGAAGAGATTTTTCCATTTTCCCGTACCTGCAAAATGTATATTCCCGGAATAAGATTTTGTACCGAAATATCCTTTTTGTTTAATGCAATTTGTTCTACTGTACCTGTTATATTGTAGATATAAAGGTCTGTTTCTGACTGTATGTCTGATCTTATGAACAATGTTGTTTGCACGGGGTTGGGGTAAACCGAATACTCCAGGTTATCATCTTCATCTTGTAAGGATAATGTTGTGGAACAGGTTGCAGGAATACTATCGGTTGTATAATCAGAATAACACGAATTACACATAACAGATTTAAAAAAACAACTGGCTTTGGCCACTCTGAAATCAATGTTTGCTGCGGAATTATTATAAATTCCGTGTCCACCGCCAATCTTTACAATGGTCTGGTTGCAAACGCCCCACTGGAGCATTTTTTGATAAATGAGGTTGCTTCCGTAAACTATCGGTGGATTTACACAACTGCTTCCGCTGGCTGAATCTATATCTACAGTCAGGTCTGCGTCTCCATGAAAGCTGATCGTAGGAAGTGCTTCGGATTGTTCGAAAAAATCCTTGGCCACACCTCCCCAGTTATTAAATATACCTTTTATCGTGAATGTATTAGTTAGAGTGTTTGTAGAAGCATCCAGGTTTCCTAATATTGCAGGCATCATAGGATAAGCGGAATTCAACTCCTGTTGTGAGGAGTAAACTAATGAAAGGCAGGTTCCTGCTCCGGCGCTTCCTCCGCCGATAAATATCCAGCTGGTATCCAGCCTTATTGAATCCGCTTTGTTCACAATAAATCGCATTGCCGCATTGGCATCCTGCATGGCCCTATAAACGGCCTTATCGTATGAAAGAGTATCCGGGCTGGCACAGCTCCTGCCAAGCCTGTAATCTATCGTTACACTTATAAATCCTCTTTTTGCAAACAGGAATGCTTCCTGGTTAAGATCGTTTTTATCACCAGACACAAACCCTCCTCCGTGAATCAGGAACACCATTGGGCGTTTCACCATGGTGTCAATATTTAGCTTTGGATAACATATATTCAGGGAAAGAGTTTCATCTACTCCTGACCAATTTACTGCATGACCATAAATAACATTGCTATCTACAAATATATCAGCATTGGCATATACCAGTTGTTCGGTAAACCGGTTTGAACTGCATAGCTGGGAAAATGCATGTGGAATGGAAATGATGATAAAAAAAATAATAAGAAACCTTTTCATAAGCTGAGATTAAACAAGTTATTTGACATGGAACATTCTGAAAGGTTTAACGCTATCAGAATAATTTTATTTTCGGGAACATTTTTCTCGCTGCGGTGGCGATGCTCAATCCCGCGTTCGACAGATCGTTCCGGAAGTTTGATTTTTTAATATCCCGGTGTTTGTCAAAGAATAATTTCATATAGATCACAGTGAATATAGCGCAGCTTTCATGATCCAGGTTTTTCCCCGCATTCTTAATTTTCAGATTTTTTGTGCCGTTCTTTTTCATCCAGTTATAAGCTGTAACGGTATTCTGTCCGGTCACTACCTCGTCATCCGAACAATAACAAAGCTGGGTTGGAACGGTTGGTACAAATTGATAAATGGTATTTTGCTTCAAACATTTTCTCAAAGGTGAATCTTCGGTAGTAAATTCTTTTACCAAAAATTCTTTGAACATGATCTCATCAATTTTTTTCGGAACATTTTTAGTGCGGATCTCACGGTATTTATTTACCCCGTCGAAATATACATTTACCAAAGAATCCCATGGATGGATAAAGATCTCCGACATAGATTCACGTAAATGATATGCATCCTGGAAAGATTTTATCATGTACATAAACAATACCCAATCGTCATCCGATGGTTTTGAATCTATAGTAACGGATGATTCAAGATCGTATGGGCCCGACATAGGAGAACAAGCCACGAGATTGAATGTATGCATGTAGGATTTTTCAATCAGCCTTTGTGTTGACATAGCGGCATGGCCCCCCTGCGAATAGCCGGTTATAAAAAGATCATTGATGCTATCGTACCCGTTGGTTTTTAAAAAGTCATCCACGCTTAATAAAAAGTCAACCGAATTCTGACTTTCAGTTTGTGCATCAAGGTATAATTGATGACGTTCTCCTTTTCCCCTTCCGATATAATCAGGTATAACCACTAAGTAACCATCCGCGGCAAGCCCGGCACAAATAGAAAATTGATTGTATCCCAGTTCCTGCTCACGTTTTTTCATAATGTTGGTTCCATTATGATAAATAATAGTTGAGTATTCCGGGTGTATATTATCCGGGATCATAATTATTCCCGAAGCTTTTACCGGTGAACCATCGATCCATGAAGTGGTGTAAGAAATTTCAAAAACATGCACCCCATTATTTACGGGTAGGTATAGTTCCGGAATATTGATCTTTTTCCAGGTATCCTTAATGGTATTTATATCATAATAGGTAAGCTTTTCGTGGCCCAGGAGCTTATATGAATATCCCTGCATTACAATAGTAAACAGGATTCCCAGTACCAGAATGAGTTTTTTCACTTTAAAAAATATGCTTGAAATTTAGAGAGCCACTAAGTTAGCGTATTCTAAACGTATCCACAAGTTACCATTTCTTAAATAGGGGGCAATGCAAACTATTTTTTAGCTGAATTGGCTAAAAGCTCTTCAGCTTTCTCCACCATTTTTTTACTTCCTACAAAGTAAGGAACCCTCTGGTGAAGTTTCTCCGGTTGAATTTCCATGATCCTTTCAAACCCTGTACTTGCTTTTCCGCCTGCCTGTTCTACGATAAATGCAAGCGGATTGCATTCGTATAATAAACGTAGTTTTCCTTTAGGATCTGCTTCGGTTGATGGATACATGTAGATCCCACCTTTGATAAGGTTACGATGAAAGTCAGCCACTAAAGATCCGATATAACGGCAGGAGTATGATTTGCCAAAATCATTTGCGGTTCCCTGGCAGTAACGGATATAATCCTGGATGTCTTTCGAGAAATAATTGAAGTTCCCTTCGTTTACCGAATAGATCTGTCCTTTTTCGGGTGTTTTAAGATCCGGATGTGACAAGCAAAATACACCGATGGAAGGATCCAGTGTAAAACCGTTAACCCCATGTCCTGTGGTATAAACTAACATGGTTGAGGAACCATAAATAATATATCCGGCAGCCACCTGTTCTGTTCCCGGTTGTAAAAAATCTTCTTCTTTACACGGACCTGATTGCGTAAGGGTTCTATAAACAGAAAAAATAGTCCCGATAGAAACATTCACATCAATATTACTGGAGCCATCCAAGGGATCTATGCACACTACATAATTGCTTTCTGCACAATCACGGTCTTCAAAAATAATTACATCATCATTTTCTTCGCTGGCAACACCTGCAACCACACCTCCATGTTTCATGGCAGCGATAAATTGTTCATTCGCATACACATCCAGCTTTTTTTGTGATTCACCCTGGATATTTGTAGTTCCGAATTCACCTAAAATATTTACCAAACCTGCTTTTCGAACTTCACGGGTAACTATTTTCGCAGCTACGGCTATATCGCCTAAAAGCCTTGTAAGGTCTCCTTTTGCATACGGAAAGTCTTTCTGGTTTCTAATTACAAATTCCGTTAATGTTACAATATCGCGGTTGAAGTTTTCAGTTTGCATAGTGGTGTGTTTGTTCAATTATTTTTCGTTTACGTAATCCTGTAAGTATAAAAAGTATTCAGTTAGTTTTCCGTTTTCTGCGATGGTTGCTTTTTGTAAAACGCCTTCTTTATCTCCTTCCATCAACAATGGAATAATATCTTTTATCAGATGATTACCAAAATCTTCTGAAGCATCTCTTGGTAATTCACATGGAAGATTGTCAACAGCCATAACGGTTACCGCATCTTTATTAAATGCATCCGTTTCCATATTCGTGTTAGCATCGTAACCATATAAGGGATCTGAAATTTTACTGGAGCGAATCGTTGCGGGTATCGGCCCATCAAGATCGCAGCTGATGTCGGCCACAACTTTAATATTAAAATCGTCTTTCAGCATGTCTTCACGGGTAAAGAATTTCGGTGCGGTGGGTGCCCAGAAATGCCCCGCAATAAGGATATCTGTTTCCGGTAAAAATTTATGAAAGTCAGACTCGAAATTTTCAGGATGTGTAAAAAATTCTTTTTCATCAAAAGGCTTCCCTTCTCTGTTCCGGTTATATTCCGGAAATTCAACCTGTGCAAAAACAGGCTCCTTAAAATTCCTGGAGATAAAATCAGTGCTGGTAACCTGCTTGATCCCGGCCAGCTTCATCACTTCCAATACACCATTTCCAACACGTCCTGCTCCGGTTACGAGTATTTTTTCCGGACCTAATTTTACTTTGGTCAACTCGTATTCTAATTCTTTAATATCAAAACAAAGATGTGCCGGTTTAAGATGAAAGGTTTTATATCTTTTCCCGAAGGCCATCAAACCATTGTAAGCCCCTACAATACCAGCGAATCTTCCGAACCCTAAAACTCTTCCTCCGTGGGGGTATTTTAAAACTTCATAATCTATCAAACGGATATTTTTTTCCAGTATCGCCTGTAAAAGTTTACGGTTGTGGACCTGTTTTTTTATGGTATGTGAAAAAAAGAAATAGGTTTTTCCAGGTATCAGATCATCGATGGGGATCTCTTTCACTCC
>Ga0307411_10001061_pt1 | contig 10647 bp, 5 predicted proteins | sample DK1Ometagenome_2_FD_203712 | JGI IMG/M metagenome (GOLD analysis project Ga0307411, IMG submission 203712) | Maize rhizosphere microbial communities from greenhouse at UC Davis, California, United States - DK15-O-1 | ecosystem: Host-associated > Plants > Roots > Rhizosphere > Soil | place: USA...
GATGACGTCGCGGGTACCGGTGCGGGCGAACTGTGCGATCCGGCCGATCGACCGGGCCGCGCTGCGTCGCAGAAATTCTTCGTCTTCGACCGGCCTTTTCGCAAGAATTGCCAGCAGCGGAGCCAGAGCTGACGGGTCGGCGATACCACCCAAACCTATGACTGCTGCAGAACGCACCTCGATCGTTTTATCACGATTCAAAAGCACAAGCAGGGGGGCCAAAGCTGAAGGATCACCGACCTCGCCTAAGGCGTATGCTGCCTCACGACGGACGAACGGGTCCCGGTCCTGGAGCAACGGGATAAGAACAGATGCTGCCTCGGACGGCGGGAGAAATGTGACGCTTGATGCGGCTGTGGCACGCACCAAGACGTTCTTGTCTTTAAGTGCGGGAATCGCAGCGCGTGACGCGGCCTCTGATCGAAGCCCGCGGATCGACGCCAATGCGGAACGCCTCTGTTCAGCATCGCCGCGTTCAAGTTTCTGAACAAGCGGCTCGAGCTGAGCAGAGGCGTTTAGTGCTGAAAAGGCCAGGGCCATCAAAAGACCCAATAACTTGGGACGCATACCGGTCATGTTACACGAACAAAGCCGGTGGCGCCTGCCGTCTCGTCCGTTCCCATTCGAAAACCTGCCGGGCACGCTGGTTCTCGTACGCGTCGGATAGCGAGCGTATCAGTTCATCGTTCGGCGTGTTATCGGCAGCGAACTTTGGTGAAGGGAGCGAAGACGAGCGGTCCGAGGCATTCAGGGAAATATTATCGTTGATTTTATCGGTATTACGTGCGATGTGCGGTGTGTTTCGGTTGACCATCTTGGTGCCTCCTTTCGTACGGGGCAGACAGTCAATTACGTGCTTAAAAATGCTGCGTTACGACTGTCTCCGTAAATTTTTTGATCATTTTTAAGTCTATGGCTTTGTAATACTCCTTACTGACGTCCCTACAGGATAACATAAACGATATTTTCGGCTCAAGAAAAATCGACAAGTTTTCGATGTTGGTTTATAGTATGGTTATGACCTCCGCTCCGCAACTCGCTCTTACCTAGCCACTCGCCGAATTTTCGGTGACGTGGCGAAGCTGTACCCGACAAAATTTATTCCTAAGCCCGGTGGATACAAGGCTTTATATCCGCTAAACTTACATTTTTATCGAAGGCGAACATCTTTGTTCGCAGCGATTTGGATTTTTTGAAGGTTTTATGGACGAGAAATACTTTGCCAAAAAGATAGAAGACAAGTGGCAGAAAAAATGGGCCGCCGATGGCACGTTCGAAGCCGAGATCGACGACACGAGGCCCAAGTTTTACCAGCTGGAAATGCTGCCGTACCCATCGGGCAACCTGCATATGGGGCACGTGCGGAATTATTCGGTCGGCGACGCGGTGGCGTGGTACAAGCGGTTGAAAGGCTTCAACGTGCTGCACCCGATCGGTTGGGACTCCTTCGGGCAGCCAGCCGAAGATGCAGCGATCAAACGCGGCGTTAACCCGCGCGACTGGACCGAAGAGAATATCAAGGCGATGCGTGGCCAATTGGAACGACTCGGCCTGAGCTATGACTGGCGGCGGCAAATGGCGGCCCACCGGCCCGAATATTATAAGTTCGACCAGTGGTTCTTCTTGAAAATGCACGAGATGGGCCTGGCGTACAAGAAAAAAACGCAGGTGAACTGGTGCGAAACCGACCAGGCGACGCTCTCGAACGAACAGGCGAGCGGAGGTATTTGCTGGCGTTGCGGCAACCCGGTTACTAAGAAAGATTTGGAGCAGTGGTTCTTCAAAACCACTGCGTACGCCGACCGCCTGCTCGACGACGCGGCTGAGATCGAGGCTGGCTGGCCCGCGAGCGTGATGAAACGCCAGCGTGACTGGATCGGGCGGTCGACGGGCGCATTTGTCGATTTTACGATCGCGGACTCTGATATTCACGCGAATCACTCGGGTGACAATGACGATCCGTCTGATGGCCGCAAGTCTGAATATGTACGCGTGTTCACCACACGCATCGACACGATCTACGGCGTGAACGCCATAGTGGTCGCGGCGGAGCATCCTCTCGTGATGCGGCATATTTCAGAAATGCCGGATGAGGTATTGGCGAAGATACAGCAGATCCGTACTGAGCAGATGAACCCGACCGATCACGAGGCCGAGGCTATCAAGGACGGCATCGACACCGGACTGCGCGCAGTCAACCCGTTCAGCGGCAGTGAGGTGCCGATATGGGTGGGCAATTACGTGATGATGAATTATGGGACTGGGGCGTTGATGAGCGTTCCGGGCCACGACGAACGCGATTTCGAATTTGCCCAGAAGTTCGGTTTGCCGATCCCGGAGGTGATCAAACCGGAAAGGCACGCCAGCTCCGAGAATGAAAATAATACAGGTGAGTTGAGCGAGGCATTTACCGACTACGGCGTTCTCGTTAACTCCGGTGAGTGGTCGGGCAAAACGTCGGTTGACGCAAAGCGGGAAATGACCGAATTCGCCGCGGCAAACGGCTTTGGCGAAGCAGCGACAACTTACCGCCTGCGTGATTGGGGAATTTCGCGGCAGCGCTTCTGGGGGTCGCCGATACCGATTATCTACTGCGATTCGTGCGGAACGGTCCCGGAGAAATACGAAAATTTGCCCGTCGAACTGCCGGACACCGCCCCGTTTACGGGAACAGGCGAATCGCCATTGGCCAAGGTGCCGGAGTTTTACGAGACGAAGTGCCCAAACTGCAATGAGCCGGCCCGTCGCGAGACAGACACGATGGATACGTTCGTCGACTCGTCGTGGTATTACTTCAGATACCTCGACCCGAATAACACGGACGTCCCGTTCGATACCGAAAAGGCCGCTTACTGGACACCGGTCGACCAGTACATCGGGGGTGATGACCACGCCGTCATGCACCTGATCTATACGAGGTTCTGGACCAAGGTGATGAAGGACCTGGGCCTGGTCAATTTTGACGAGCCCGTCAAACGCCTGCTGACGCAGGGGATGGTCGTCGGTGAGACATTTTTCGACGATTCGACCGGAAAGCGAGTCTATTACCCGCCATCGGACGTAAAGGTTGAACGGGATGCCAAAGGCAAGTTGGTCTCTGCAACATCGACCGACGGGAAAACGCTGAAACACGCTGTTGAGCGAATGTCGAAGTCGAAAGGCAACGGCGTCGACCCAGACGAGATGATCGATATTTACGGTGCGGACGCGGCACGTCTTTTCGTTTTGTTCGCCGCACCGGTCGACAACGAACTGGTTTGGCACGAAGCGGGAATCGAAGGCGCTGTGAGATTTTTGCAGCGTGTGTGGCGGTTCGTGTGGAAGTGGAGAGACGCTCTGTCCGGATCGGCCGCTTCGGACAGATCTGCGACCGCCTCCGGTTCCGACAACGCTCGAAAGCTGCGAATGAAGACGCATCAATCGATCAAGCGCGTCGACGACAATCTCAGTTCACTGCAGTTCAACACGCCCGTGGCGGCTTTGATGGAGCTGTCGAACGCTATCTACGACATCAAGGTCGAGCCTGAGGGTGCGACTGTCGACGAAGTCGAGGCCGTCCGCGAGGCTGTCACTGCCTTGGTGCTGATGCTGACCCCGTTCGCGCCGCACACTGCCGAAGAACTCTACGCCAACATTGTCGGCAATGAGAACGGTATTCTCGCGAACGGCGGGCGGTTCCCGGAGTACGTGGAAGAGCTCTCGAAGGCGGACGCGGTCGAGATCCCCGTCCAGGTCAACGGTAAGCTTCGCTCCCGCATATTCGCTGCTCCGGAAGCAGATCAGGAAGCATTGCGCTCGATGGCTCTGGCCGACGAAAAAGTGCGTGAATATACCGACGGGAAGGAGATCGTCAAGGTCGTCGTGGTTCCCAACCGTCTGGTCAGCGTCGTCGTCAAAGGTTGATCAGCGATCCGGACCGGGAAAAATATGCCGTCCGTCAGCATGAACAGCGACGGGCGGCATTTTTTTTACCTTGCTTGCAAAGGATAAAAAAACTAGAATCGTCTTTTATTTGTCGCAAAATTTCACCCCGATTGTGTCTTTATATATACGTTTTGCTTTCTCACGGTTTCTTTGAGCTGTTTCGAAATCTGAAATGAAAGAGTGCCAGCTGTGTAAAAACTGCTATTCCGACGAAGTAGCGACCTGCCCGAAGGATGGGATGCCGACAATGCACACCATCGCGGGCGAGCCGGTACTCGAGGGAAAATACCATATCGAATGCCGTCTCGGGCAGGGTGGTATGGGCGTCGTTTACAAGGCGCGGCACGCATATCTCAAGACGCAGCTCGCGATAAAGATCATTCTCCCCGACTTAGTCGGCAACGATCCCCAGCTCGTAACCAGATTCCGTCAGGAAGCTCTCGCCGCGGCCGCTATTCGACACCAGAACGTCGTCAGCGTCACAGATTACGGCGTGATCAACGGCACGGTCCCTTTCCTTGTGATGGAGTATGTCGAGGGCGAGTCGCTGCACGACCTGCTCACACGTGAGAAGTCGCTTTCGCCCGAACGTGCACTCGAGCTGATGGCAGCGATCTGCGCAGGTGTCGGGGCCGCTCATCATCAGGGAATAGTTCACCGCGACCTCAAGCCGCTGAACATCATGATCTGCAACGACAAGCCGAATTTGTCGCAGGCAGTCAAGATCCTTGATTTCGGTCTTGCGAAGATCAAATCCGGCGAGCTGTTGGGATCGTTCATCCAGGCGCAAACGACGGGCCTGATGGGGTCGCCGTATTACATGGCTCCCGAACAGTGGGCCGATGACGACCCCGATTCGCGATCCGATATTTACAGCCTGGGTGTGATGCTGTTTCAGATGCTGACGGGCGACGTGCCGTTCAAAGGTTCGTCGATCCCGGCGATCATGAAAAAGCACATCAGCGACCCGCCGCCGACCTTTGCCGAGCTCGGGTTGAATCTGCCGCTCGAGGTCGAGGCCGCGGTCCGTCACACCCTGCAAAAGGAGAAAGAAAAGCGAACGCCTTCGGTCGAAGCGATGATCGAGGAACTGCGAATGGCTGTCGAACCGTCCGCGTTCGGAATTCACACGACGTCCGGCGGCGGAAGTTCGTTTGCCGCTTCATCGCTCAATATTTTGACCGAGCCGCCGCAATCGAGTGTATACATCGATAACGTTGCGGCCGGACAGAGCCGCGATGACGGCTGGCTCATTTTAGAAGGGATGCAGAGCGGCACGCACCACCTGCGCATCAGCCATCCCGGTTTCCAGGATTGGGTCGGAAATGTGACCTGTGATGGTCGTCCTCAGCGTCTCGTGGCACAGCTCAGAGCGGGAACGCAGGGAGCGGCACCAGCCACCATCGCTTACACCGGCGGTCCTGGTGGCGGCAATACGCCGCACAATTTTTCATCGACCCACGGTGAACAGGAAATGCAGAAAACTGCACTGCACAACTGGGACACTGGTCGCCAGCACGTCGGCGTGCAGTCGCAACCGCCGCCGAAACGAAGTTTCTTTTCACCATTGATGATCGGAGCAGCTGCGCTGATCGGCTTATTTCTGTTGGGTGTTCTTGGGGTTGGCGGAGCCCTTTTGGCGGGGCTCATCGGACCGAAAAGGGTTGACCCTGTGGCGAACGCCGCCAATACGGCGACACCGGGGCCCGCATCTTCATCTTCGCCCGTGTCCGCGACCCGTGCTGACCTCGTCGCGATACCTGGCGGGCCGTTCAAGATGGGCAGAAACGACGGCGCCGAGATCGAGCGGCCGGAACATGAGATGACCGTCGGGAACTTCAGCATGGACAAGACTGAGGTCACGAATGGCGAATATTTCCAGTTCGTCCAGGCGACAAATTACAAGGATCTGCCGGCTCATTGGGTAAATGGCAAACCGATCGCCGGACAGGAAACAATGCCGGTCCGCTTCGTAAGTGCCGCGGATGCCGAGGCATTCGCCCAGTGGCGTTCGAAACGCGACGGGGTCACCTACCGACTGCCGACGGAACAGGAATGGGAATACGCAGCCCGAAACGGGGGTAAAGGGAACCTTTATCCGTGGGGCGACAAGTTCGAAGCCCGCTGTGCCATGATCGACCAGGCGAACAACGAACCGTCATCGGTCGGATCGAAAAGCTGCCCTAATACGTGGGGCGTGCTTGACCTTATCGGAAATGTCTTTGAATGGACGGCTACTGAAGCATCCCTTTATCCAGGCAGCACGGGTGCAAAGAAAAATCTTACTGAAAAGCATCTGATGGTTCGCGGCGGCTCGTCGTTTCAAAAGTCGACGGGACCGAACGCGATCACTGGGGCTTTCCGAATCGCAATTCCCGCCAGCCGCCGCAGCGCAGAGTTAGGTTTCCGCCTCGTTCGCAGCGAATAAACAACGTACCAGCACGCACAGGCCAACGCCGGCACCCGCTGCCACGACGACACCGTTTGTGCGTCTGGTCTGAACTCGACCGTTGGGTTAAGATGAGGCTGCAGCGACCGACAACATCCCGACAATGAACATCGTTCTCGCCGAGATCGCTCCTAACGGCGAACAATTGCCCGAACGCTCATTCAGCCAGAGCGTCGTCCTGGTAGGCCGCGACGCGTCCGAATGCGACGTGGCGTTCGACAAAGCGCGCTTCCCGATGGTTTCGCGAAAGCACGCCGAACTGCGCTGGCAGAACGGAACGTGGTACGTCGTCGACTTGAACTCGTCCTACGGAACCTACATAAATGGACGGCCGGTCGTTCAGCCGACTCCGCTTTCCGCTGGAACATCTGTACAGTTCGGCACGGACGGGCCGACGGTATATGTGGTCTGGTTCGAACAGGGAACCGAGCCCGCGGGGGCTGGACAGTCCGACGTTGTATTGGATCCGTCTGAGGCACCTAGACGAAAAGCTCCGGTTTCCGAGCGTGCGGATACGGACGTAAACGTTCATCAAACTCCGGCAATGCTGAAGTTCGCCGATCCCTCGCAAAAACCGTTCGCAATTACGAAGAACGACGTCTGGCTCGGCCGGGAAGCGAACTGCGATATCGTTTTCGACTCGTCGTCCGGTACCGTTTCGCGGCGCCACGCTTCGATATGCAGGTCCGGCGGGCAATATGTGGTGGCGGATAACAACAGCTTCAATGGGACTTTCGTTAACGAGCATCGTATAACGGCGCCGGTGCGGCTTTATAATGATGACGAGATACGCCTTGGTCTCGGCGGACCGGTTCTTCGGTTCAATTCCCCGTCGCAAACGCGGCCGACAGAAGCTCCTGCGGACGAAATAGCCACCGGTGATACGACGCCGAAGACGATAGTCTACAAACTCGATAAAGCCGCCACCCGCAAGCCGGCGGAAATGAACACTCCGCAGCTTATGGCGTCCGTACCGTTCGCCGGGAAGAGCGAGTTGATTGTCGGCAGGGATGCATCGTGCGACATTCAGCTCGACGGCCTGCAGATATCGAAGCGGCACGCCCAGATGCTGTCGTCCGCTTCCGGCGTTACTCTCGAGGATCTGAATTCGACCAACGGCGTGTTTGTGAATGGGATGCAAATATCGCGGAGTTCACTAGGCGTGGGCGATGTGGCGCAGATCGGACCGTTTTTGTTGAAGATCGACGACGATAGAGTCGTCGCCGTTTTCGACACGCGGTCGAAGACTCGAGTGGACGCGGTGAATTTGACCTGCGAAGTGAAAGGCCGAGTAGCGGACGGGGCAGTCAAGCTCATTGACGGCATTTCCGTTTCGATCAAGCCGAACGAATTCGTTGGCATACTCGGACCGTCGGGTGCGGGAAAGTCGACGCTGATCGAGGCGATGAACGGTGCTCGCCCGGCCAGCGCCGGAAACGTGCTTGTTAATAATTTGGACCTTTACCGCAATTTTGATTCGCTCAAACAACAGATCGGCTATGTTCCGCAGGAAGACATAATCCATCGCGAGCTGTCGGTGTACAAGACTCTCTATTACATCGCGAAGCTGCGACTGTCAACCGACGTTTCGCCCACGGAGGTCCGGCAGATAGTCGATGAAGTGCTCGATATGACCGGCCTGACGGACCGGAAGGACGTAGCCGTCGATCAATTGTCCGGCGGCCAAAGAAAACGCGTCTCGATGGCCGTCGAACTACTTACAAAGCCGTCTGTCATTTTTCTCGACGAACCGACATCCGGGCTTGACCCGCTCACGGAAGAGAAGATAATGACGCTTTTCCGCCAAGTCGCCGAATCCGGAAGGACGGTCGTCATGACGACGCACGCGATGGAGAATGTGGGGCTTTTTGACAAGATCGTTTTGCTGTTGCGAGGGAAGCTCGTCTTTTATGGCACGCCGGAAGACGCCTTGAAACATTTCGGCGTTGCTAGCTTCACGGAGCTTTATCATCGATTGGAACGGTCCGAGGATCCCGGCCTCGAAAATTCTCCGGCACAGGGTCAACACATCGCCGAGGATCTTAGGCAGAAGTTTCAGTCTTCTCAATATTACTTTCGAAACGTACACGAGCCGCTGAGTGAATTGGGCACGCTGCAACCGAGCAAACTGCAGAAAAAGCGTCGGCTTGGGATATTCGGCGGCATTCGCCAATGGATCACGCTTTCGTCCCGATATTTTGCGGTCCTTTTCAAGGACAAGCTTAACCTATTCATACTTTTCGCCCAGGCGCCCTTGATCGCGTTGCTGACATTCATTGTGGTGGACAGCCGACAGCCGCGGGACTTTATTTACTTTGTCATTGCTCTGGTCGCTTTCTGGTTCGGTATCTCGATCGCGGCTCGCGAGATAATCCGTGAGCGTGCTGTGTACAAACGCGAGCGAATGTTCAACCTCGGCCTCGTGCCTTACCTGATGTCAAAGCTCACCGTGCTCGGCATTGTCGTTTCCATCCAATGTGCGATGCTGTTCGTTCCGCTGAAAATTCTCGACGTTGCGGGGGTGATGTCGATGCCCGGCGAGTTGTTTGGCGTGCCGCAATTTTGGGCAATGCTGCTTACGGCCGGGGTCGGCGTCGCCGGCGGGCTGTTCGTCTCGACACTCTTGAGAACGTCCGAAATGGCGACCAGTATTGTTCCCTTGATATTGATCCCGCAGATCCTGTTTTCGGGAATTGTGGGCGTCCCGCAAGGGATAAATAAGGTCGTCGGACTTGCGATGCCGTCCGCGTGGTCGTTCGACACAATGAAGAGGTTTTCGACGCTCGATACGCTCGAGCCCGAAGGTGCCGACCCGAAGCGCGAGTCCAAAGGGCTCGGCCTTTACAGGTGGATCGAGGTGGAAAATGAAAAGGCGGTGGACGGTGCGAAACGCGGTCTTGAAGACCTTAAGAAAGCGGGCGGAGGCGTCATTCAGCCCGCCGATATTCCGACGTCGGCACTGCCGGAAATGCCTGTGATTAGGAAGATTCCAGAAGACCTCAGCTCGTACGTTTCCTTCCTGCATCCGTGGATGGACGAGGTTTTAAATCAGATTGTTTTAATGCTAATGTTGGGAATACTCGTCGTCGCGACGCTCGTCGCACTTCGGCTCAGGGATTTTGTGCATTGAGGGTTTAATGAAAGAACTTTTTTACAATCTGGCGTTGTTCGTTGTTCTAAGTATCGCGTTCTCGTCTCTTGCGGGTTGCGGAGGCGACTCGAATTCTCAGGTCGGCCCTGCCGATCAGGCAGCGGTACCGCAATCGGGTACTGCAGCAGCCTCTCCCGAAGCTCCGAAAAAGCCTTCACAGTATCCGCCGATCGCCAGTGCGGTTGCACAAGCAGATATCAAGAACCTCGATGGAACGACGTTCAAGATCGCCGACCGCAAAGGTAAAGTTCTCTTGCTGAACATGTGGGCGACATGGTGCGGACCCTGTCGTGCGGAGATGCCCACCCTTGTCAGATTGCAGGATCAATTTCGCGATCAGGGCCTTGAGGTGATCGGGCTCAACAGTGACGACGAGTCGGTCGACGACATCAACAAGTTCGCCGAGAGCATGAAACTCAACTACCAGTTGGTCTGGGCCGACACCAACCTGCAGAGCCAACTCCTCAAGATCAGCCAGTTCGGGGGCATACCGCAGAGCTTTATAGTCGATCGTGACGGAAATCTTCGGGGGGTCTTCAAGGGAGCCAACCCGTCAGATGTGAAGAAGATGGAAGTCCTCGTCGCAAAAGTGGTAAACGGCGACGACAGCCCGCCGCCCGCGCCGTAAGACAGTCCCACCGCACTTTGACGGAAACATCGCTTCACTGATCCGCTCTTTCCAGTTCGGGAACGCGCGGCTCGACGAGGATAGTTTTGAAACTCGCCAGACTGACCAGCCCAGGAGCTGCACCCCGCGGCTTGTTTACGAATTTCTTTTGTGTGTAGTGGACCGCCGCCTTAGTTTGCGCCCGGCCTTGACTGTAAAACGCAGCGAGCTGTGCTGCCTCGAGAAGTGTCCGTGGCGGAATTTCCTGTCGGTTCGGATTGCGGATGACTACGTGCGAGCCGGGATAATCGGCGGCGTGCATCCAGAGGTCGAGCGACTTTGCGATCCGGAACGAAAGATGGTCGTTGTCCTTGGCCTTTTTGCCAACCAGAATTTCAAATCCGTCCGACGAAATGAAGCTTCGCGCAAATGACGAGGTTTCGCCGCCGGAACGGGTCTTCTGTGCGATCTCGGGCCTTTTGTCGTCTGCAAATTCCGCGATCGTCGATTCATCGC
>Ga0307411_10001062_pt1 | contig 10646 bp, 7 predicted proteins | sample DK1Ometagenome_2_FD_203712 | JGI IMG/M metagenome (GOLD analysis project Ga0307411, IMG submission 203712) | Maize rhizosphere microbial communities from greenhouse at UC Davis, California, United States - DK15-O-1 | ecosystem: Host-associated > Plants > Roots > Rhizosphere > Soil | place: USA...
GTGCAGACATTCTGGTCGCTGCGGTGGCGGCATCCGAAACCGGTGTGTAAGGCCTGTCACAGACGCGAGGGAGCTTACATTTGACCTTTGAGCCCACCCCACGCGCTCAACAGGATTCCCGACCTATGGCTCAAAGCGGCGCAGTCCAGCGGGTCACCGGGTCCACTTTCGTGCGGAGGGCCACGCGTCTGGCCACGGAGGCAGACTGGCCCAGAGTAGGCCTCTACGTTCGGGGGCCGCTTCTCACGCTCGCTACCGCGATCGTTTTCGATGTCCTGGCGAGGAACGGGTTCCCCGTCGCCCACCCCTTTCCGTTTCTGCTGCTGACGGCCGTTTACTCCACATATAGTGGCGGACTGAAGCCCGGGCTCATCAGCGCGCTGGTCACCGTCGTGTATGCCGTGCATTATCTGTCCGAACCGGGCTCGATCATCCGGTACACGCCTACCAACGCATACAGTCTGTTGGCCATAACGGTCGCAGTTCCGGTGACCGTCCTCCTCGTAGCCCGACTCCAGGCGCGAGCACAGCGGGCGCACCAGATGCAGCTCGATCGTGACGAGGCGGAGCAGATCGACCGCCGGATGGGATTCTTCACCGCAGCGAATGATGTGCTTGCGTCTTCCCTGGATTACATGAGCACGCTGCGAGATCTGTCCCGCCTCATCGTGCCCACACTCGCCGACTGGTGCGCCATCCACGTGGCCACTGAGCAGGGCACGCTCCAGTTCATCGCGGCCGCTCACCGCGACCCAGCCAGGGATCTGCTGGTCCGGGCTCTCTCCGAGTATGGCTCGGCGCGCCCTCCGTTCGGGCCCGCGGATCACGTATCCGCTTCCGGCGACGCAACTGACGATGTGCTGCGCGCGCATGCCCAGGACGCGGAACAGCTGAAGCTGTTCCGCGCGCTGAATCCCACCTCGTTCATCCGCGTTCCGCTCCTGGCACGGGGCCACAACATCGGCACAATCACCCTTGTGGTCGCTGCCGAGTCAGGGCGGCGGTACGACGTTGAGGATGTGGCGTTCGCCGAGGAGTTGGCCAGCCGGGCGGCGCTCGCCGTCGAGAACGCTCGGCTGCATCGAGCCGCCCGTGAATCCGACGAGCGCTATGGCATGCTCTTTCAGAGTAACCCGCAGCCGATGTGGGTATTCGATGTGGAGACACTCGCTTTCCTCGAAGTGAACGACGCAGCGGTTCGCCAGTACGGGTATGCCAAAAACGAGCTCCTCGGCATGACCATCATGGACATACTTCCGCCGGAGGATGCGCCGGGACTTCATCACGGCCTCGAGCGGAGCAGCATGCAGCGGGGAGACGTGGCCCTGGCTCAGCACCAGCGAAAGGACGGCACCATCGTGGACATGGAGCTGGTTTCGCACGAGATGGAGCTCAATGGCCGGCGCGCGAGACTTGTCCTGGCCACCGACATTACGGAGCGCACCCGCACCCGGGCAGCGCTGCATCAGAGCGAGGAACAGCTTCGGCAGGCCCAGCGCATGGATGCCGCCGGCCGTCTTGCCAGCGGTGTGGCCCATGACTTCAACAACCTGCTCACGACCATACGGGGTTTCAGCGACCTGCTGCTGCGCGATCTGCCCGAAGAGCATGTGCGCCGAAAAGACGTCGAGCAGATCTGCAAGGCTGCAGACCGGGGCGCCGCGCTCACTCGGCAGCTGCTATCGTTCGGGCAGCCGCCCACCCTGCAGGCCCGGGCGCTGGATCTCAACACCGTCGTGGCCAGCATGGAAGGTCTGCTGCAGCGCCTGATCGGAGCCGATATCCGTTTGATCATGCGGCTGCGCCCGAATCTCGGTGAAGTAAAGATGGACCCGGGTCAGCTGGAGCAGGTCCTTGTCAATTTGGTCTTGAACGCCCGGGACGCGATGCCGTCCGGAGGGATGCTGACCGTCGAGACTGGAGAGCGGCAGATCAGCGGCACTGCGAGGGGACGTTCCGTCAGGCCAGGCCGCTACCTCGTGCTGGCCGTCAGCGACAGCGGCACCGGGATGGATGGTGACACGTTGACGCACGTGTTCGATCCCTTCTTCACGTCTCAGGCGCCGGGCAGTCGCTCAGGGCTGGGCCTATCCATCGTGTATGGCATCGTGAAGCAGAGCGGTGGTGGAGTCCGGGTCTCCAGCGAGCCGGGGCAGGGTACCACTGTGAAGGTGTTCATTCCGCGTCTGGAAACCGGTGAGGCCGAAGTTGATGACATCAAAACCAGCGTACGTGGAGATGAAACGGTACTCGTGGTTGAAGACGAGGATGGTGTACGGGAGCTGCTGTGGAAGATTTTGACCGATCACGGCCACACTGTCCTCGAAGCCCGGCACGGCCGCGATGCCCTGACCGTTGCCGGTGGCTATGATCATCCCATTCAGCTCCTGGTCACGGATGTGGTGATGCCGGAGATGGGTGCGGGGCAGTTGGTAGACCAGCTCGTGTCGAGCCGTCCCGAGCTCAAGGTGCTCTACATATCAGGCTACACCAACGATGAAGTGACGCGGCGCGGGATCAGCCGGACCGACGCGGCGTTCATCCAGAAGCCGTTTACGTCGGAAGATTTGATGCGGAAAGTGCGGGAGGTGCTGGATACAAAAGCGTGAGCGGGTCAGGACAAGCGTAAGCGGTGAGCGGGGAGGATACGCGCAGTTCCCGCTTACCGCTCACGTTTTTCCTTTTTTCCGCTCACGCTTCTCGCAGTCAGCGAACTCGCCTCTGTAGATTCCGGAGCACGTCGTTGCCCGGTTCGCCATGTAAATACAACATGACGTCGCCCAGGATCCAGCGAAGATTACCATTCGCTGCCCCGGGTGCCTGCCCGGTGCGCAGCCGCTGCTGATCCAGGAGAATCATTCGGCCGCGGGTATCGCGATACACCACCCGCACGACTGGGCGGTTTGGGTCCGCCCCTGGCACGGTTCGTCCCTGGGCCAGACCTACAAACTCCGGTGACATTGCTTCGATCACGTGCATGGGCCGCCCCAGCTGCTTCGCAGCCTCATCCAGGCCTATTCGAAGGTACGTCTGAGCCTTTTGCTCCAGCGTTCGTGCTGCCGGCTCGACGGTAGCCTGGGGCTCCGGACGAGGGGGTGGCAGCGCCGCGGTGGCGGCATTCGCGCGGGCCCGCAGCCGCTCCCGATCCAGCTCTTCCATGGCAGCAGCGGCGGCTTCACGGGTGGCAGCATCCGCCTCGGATCCACGCCGTTCTGCCCTGTCGGCCTCCGGGCGTCCGGCCCCTGCAATCACTTGATCGGCAGCCTGGGTCGGGGCAGTGTCTTCGGCCGCTGCCATTATCATGGTGTCGAACTGCTCGGTGAGCGTGTCAGCAACGGGCTCCTCCGCCAAGACCTTGGCTCCGGGGCTCGGCCTCGGAGCCGGAGCACGGTCTTTGGCGACAGCTGCGGCGGGAGTGCTCCGCTGCGCCGTGGGGGCCTCCTGGCGCGTTGTTTCTTCCGGGGCGACTACCGCAGGCGGAGTTGGTGTGGGTGCGAGGACGATATCTCGCTCACTATGACCCAGATCGAGCGTATTTGACGTCAAGCCGCTCCTGACAAACTGCCCGACGCCGAAAACAACTGCGATCATTGCCGCCCAGCGGAACAACCGGGTGCGGCGGCGCCGCCTGGCGACCTCAGCCGGATCCTCCGGGAGGAGTAGCTCCGGTGCGGCGTCCCACACCGGCTCACGCCACGGTCGTGCGCCAGCGGTCGGGTGCTCCGAAGCCGCCTGCACTCGAGGTGCCTGAGTGGGTGCCGCAGGCTCGCGACGGAAGTTCGCCGGGCCGGCGGGAGTGTGAAGATCGGCGACAAGCCGGTCGGCTTCCGTCAGAAATTCCTTGACATCGTGAAGCCGGGACCCGCACGCGGCGCACGAGCCCAGGTGATTCTGTATCTCTTTGACTTCGGAAAGCTCCAGTTCGCCATCGAGCAGAGCGTGAAGCGTACCCTCATCAAGATGCGGCATTCTTCCCTCGTGCTTCGGAGCGGTAGGCCTCCACCAGCCGGCGGCGGGCCCGCGCCAACGTAGTACCAACTGCGCCCTTCGAGAGCCCCAGCGTCGCGGCGATCTCCTCGTAGTTGAACCCTTCCGCCTTCAGGAGGAGGGCTTCCCGATCCCGTTCTCCCAGGGTGGCGAGCGCCGCATGTATCGAGGCGCTGCGCTCCTGGCGCTCGAAATCCACATCGGGACCCTCCGTAGGCCGATCTTCGGTGCGGAGCAGCTCCAGGCGGCGTCCCTGCCGAACCGTCCGGCGCCCATCCTCCCGCACCAGGTTCAGGGCGACGGCAAAGAGCCATGGTCTGGGATTATTGGGGGGGGCGGCTACCGCCCTGGCAAAGGTCTCCTGTGCCAGATCCTCCGCCCGGTCCCGGTCGCCCGTCCGGCGATACAGCATTCGCACGAGTGACTCGTAATGCTGCTCGAACAGCTGGGTGAGATCAGCCGTCATGCGCCCCTATGATCATGTCCCGCCGGCCCCTGTCTCATTATGTCAACACTCGAGCATCCGAACCGCACATTCGACCATTTTGGCCGCCATTGCAGCCGCCCATACTGAAGATAGGCGGGTCCCGGGCAACTGTCGTACCAGCCTAAAGAACAGTTGCAGGGGCAGAACTTATGATGAGGGTCGAATGTCCCCAGCTCGGCGGCCGGGGGGAGATGCCTGTCGCCGGGGAAGTTGCACGCTAACCGGTGGGACTCTCCGCGAAGCGCCGGAGGACCGCGATCAGGTCCTCGGCCAGGAATGGCTTCTGGAGGAACCCGGTTGTTCCGGGCCCGGAGTTGCTGAATTGGGGGGCAACTACCTGTTCGGTGTACCCGCTCATCATGAGGATGGGTAGGTCGGGCTTCATCTCGCGCAGTCGGCGAAAGGTCTCGGCTCCGCCCATCCGCGGCATGGAGAGGTCGAGGAGCACTGCGGTGACCCGGTCGCCGACCTCTTCCATAAGGTCCAGAGCATGACGCCCGTCCTCGGCGCCGACTGTCTCGAAGCCGATGTCCTGGAGCATCCGCTCCGCGACTTCGCGGACACCTTCCTCGTCCTCGACCACGAGGATCGTGCCGCTCCCCCTCCATTCACTCCTCTCCGAAGACGGTTTCTGGAACTTGGGCGCTGCTCCGCCAACCGCCGGAAACAGAACCCGGAAGGCGGTCCCCTTTCCAAGCTCGGTGCGAATGCGGATGAAGCCGTGATGGCTGCGCACGATTCCCATCACTGCGGCCAGACCCAAGCCACGGCCGGAGAACTTGGTCGAGAAGAATGGATCGAAGATGCGGGACAGCGTGTCCGGACTCATACCCTGACCGGTGTCGCCTATTTCGAGATAGACCAGGGGTCCGGGCTCGGCTTCGGGGGGGTCCTCGCCGTGGGGCGGCCGGCCGAAACGCTGCTGCTCCAGCTCCTTCAGATCGACGACGCCAGTACACAGGGTAATGGTGCCGCCACCCTCCCCCAGCGCATCCGAGGCATTGGTGATCAGGTTCATCACAACCTGCCGTATCTGGGTCGGATCCGCGCTGATGGCCGGCAGGTCGGAGGCAAGCTCCCAGGCGAGTGTCGCCTGCTTGGAGATGGAAGTTCGGAGCAGCGTTGCCATCTCGCGCACCTCGGTGGAGAGGTCGAGATGGCGGACGACGAAGGCGCCCTTACCGGAATAAGCCAGTAGCTGGCGGGTAAGATCGGCGGCCCTCAGGGTGGCACGCACGACCTCCTCGAGCGGCTCGCGTGCGAGAGAGCCGGTGTTCAAGTTGCTCAGGGCGATGTCCGCGTTGCCGAGCACGACGTGCAGCAGGTTGTTGAAGTCATGCGCAATTCCGCCCGCCAGCACTCCAATGCTCTCGAGCTTCTGTACATGGCGCGACTGCGCCTCGCTGGCCGCGGCAGCTCGGCGAGCCTCCTGCTCCTTCTCCACCAGCTCCTGCGCCAGCCGCTGGGCTGCCGAAAGGTCCGCCGTCTGGGCGGCTACTCGCGACTCCAGCTGCGCGTTCAGCGCACGTATCTGCCGCGCCATGCGTTCGTGCTCGGTGACGTCTCGCGCCATCCAGCGGATCTGATCACGGGCTCCGGACGCCGCAGGGGTGGCGGAGTAGGTCAGCTCGACGTCGACCACGCCGGCATCGCGGGGCTGCAGCTTGAGCGCCACTGTCCGGGATTTCCCATCGGGTGGAATGCTCGCGATCAGGGTCCGGAACCTGGGCCGGTCCTCATTGGCGACATAGGTGGCGAGTGCCTTGCCGGGGAGGAAGCGCGGGGGAACCCGCAGCAGTGTGGCGGCCGACTGATTGGACTGGCTGATGATTCCCAATGAATCGGTCACGAAGTACGGATTGGGCGCGAATTCGAACAGCTCCTCATACCGCCGCCGCTCCATGTCGAGATCGACGTGTGTGGCGGCCAGCTGCTCGTTTTGTTGCCGCAGCTCTTCCTCCGCAACCCGGAGCTCCTCGAGAGCAACCCGTAGATCTTCCACCACCTCGTCGGTGAAGGCGGCCGGATCCGGGTGGGTGAGACCGTTGATCCTCGCGTGCATGGCGGCTAGTCGGTTGGCGTGCTCTTCGAGACTCATTCCGCCCTCGTAATAAACCGGTGGTGCGCATATAAGCACTGAGTCATTATGCGGAGGACGGCACTTCTTCCATGACGAGGATCACGCCCGTAGGTTCGCCGCCGCCGCTCTGAGTCACCTGCGTGCAGGTGACCTTGACGCTGATCCGCTTGCCGCGCCGGTTGTTGCCTTCCATGGTCAGCTCGAGAAATTCGGCCTCCTGTGAGAGACAAGCCTTGATGGGACCCTTCAGCTGCTCGACCGGCAGCCCAATGTCGAGGTTCAAAAAGTTCCGGTGCAGCACCTCTTCCGCCCGAAGACCCCACATATCCTCGGCTCGGTGATTCCACTTGTGAATCTCGAGATCCCGGTCGAGCATGACTACTGCCCCCCGAAGACTGGTGAGGATCGACTCGAGGAACGAGTTCAGCTTCATGACCTCCGTGCTGCGCTCCCGTACCTCATCATTGATGGTTTGGAGCTCCTCATTTGTCGATTGGAGCTCCTCGTTCATCGTTTCCAGCTCTTCATTGGTAGACTGCAGCTCCTCGTTGGTCGTCTCCAGCTCTTCGACCGTCGACTGCAGCTCTTCGTTCGTCGTCTCGAGCTCCTCGTTCGTGGACTGCAGCTCCTCCAGCGCGGTTTCCAGCTCCTCATGGGTGCGCTGCACCTCTTCCTGAAGCGTGCGCGCTCGGGTGACATCGGTGAAGATGACACTGCAGCCCAGGTATGTGCCGGCTCCGTCCGGTACCGGCACCACGAGAAGGTCGAAGAACATGATCCGACCGCCGGGGCCGACCCACTGACAGTCCGTCTGGGTGACAGAACGACGCTCCGCGTAGGCTCTGTCGATGCAGGAGCGAAGCTCGAAGGGCCGGTATGACAGCTCCAGGTCCTGCAGCGGCCGGCCGACGTCCCGTTCGCTCACGCCGAATACGGTCCTCAGCTGCCCGTTCACCTGAACGATTCTCCCGCTGTTATCGACCAGCAGCTGAGCCAGGGGTGCCACATCGCACGAGACATCGATCAGCCGCTGCGACGGATCGTCCGCGCCCAGCCCTCGTGTCCGCTGTCCGATGACCCGCCGTTCGCCACCCCCGCTTCCGGCTGCTTTGGTAAAGATCCGCCGCTTCACGTCGACAGCTCCAAAGTTGATCGAGTGGGTGAGCAGGGTTTCCGCCTTGCCCAGAACGAGAACTCCGTGTTCCCGCAATCCGAAGTGGAAGCGTGAAAGGATCCGCGCCTGTGCTTCTGCGTTGAAGTACATAAGACAGTTGCGGCAGGTCATCAGACTCACTCGTGAGATCGGAGCATCCTGGATGAGATCGTGGCGCCCGAAGATCACTTTCCGGCGCAGCTCCTTGCTGAACACGAGCTGGTCGTTCACACGATCGAAATACTTCTGCAGCAGCTCAGGGGGCACGTCCTCGACCGCGCGACTCTCGTATGACCCGATTCGCGCCTGATTGAGCGCCTCTTCGTCCACATCCGTGCCGTAAATCTTGACTCTGTCCCGAAACTGTTCGGGGCCCACGGCCTCTGAAAGGAGCATGGCGATCGTGTAGGCCTCCTCGCCGGAGGCGCATCCGGCACTCCAGACGCGGATGGGTTCGCCAGGCGGCAGTTCAGCAAGCATGGCCGGTAGGACGGTCTCGGCGAGTGCCGCCCAGACCGGCGGATCCCGGAAGAAGCTGGTGACATTGATGAGTATCGTGTTGAATAGACGGGTGAACTCCTCCGGGTCCACCTGCAGGTAGTCGTGGTACTCCGGGAACGTGGAGATCCTGGCGGCCTGCATCCGAACCAGCACGCGCCGCATGAGGCTGGATCGCTTATACGCGGTGAAATCGAAGCCTCGGCTCTGCTTGAGGTACAGGAGCAGGGCCTCAAAGTTCTCATCCCGGCCGGAGGAATCCTCCAGCCGCTCACTTACTTCAGTTTTTGCCTTACTCAATTGAGACCACCGGTAAAAGCCTCCAGCGCTGGAGCGATACCTTCGAGCGGCAAAATGCGGTCGACCAGGCCCGCCTTGATCGCCGCTCCCGGCATCCCAAAGAATTCAGAGGTCGCTTCATCCTGTACGATGACGATCCCCCCCGCCTGCTTTACGGCCTGTGCTCCCTTGGCTCCGTCATGGCCGGTCCCGGTCAGTACCACCGCAATCGAGCGCGGCCCGAAGCTTCCGGCGATCGACTCGAACAGGCGGTCGGCGGCAGGGCGGACGTGATTGACCGGCGGGCGATGTGAGAATGAGACGATACCCTCAGGGCTTATCAGCAAGTGCAGTCCAGGAGGCGCCGTGAGTATGACGCCCTGCCGCAGCCGGTCGTGGCTGGCGGCTTCCTTGACCACCAGCCGGGTACGGCGGGCCAGGATATTTGCCAGGTGGCTGGGGTGGGCGGGGGACAGATGCTGCAGGATCAGAATTGCGGCGTTGAGATCCGGCTTGAGCGCGCCTAGCAAGGTGCTCAAGGCGGCCAAGCCGCCCGCCGATGCGGCGATGCCAATGACCGGCAAAGTGAACGGACCAGCTTGAGCTTCAGGGTTGGGGATCCCGATCACCGCCGCTCCCCGCCGGAGACTTCGGCACCCCACTCGGCCCGCTCGCCAAGCTGTTCCCGGCCGTCACTGGTGACGGGGTCCGCCGTGCCGTTGAGCAACAGCTGGCGGATGGAGCTGGAGCCGTGCTCCGCCGACTGGACCGCCTCGGCATAGCGCTGCGCCAGCCGGTCGAGCCCGCGCCTGCGACTGCGTTCCGCGAGCCGACGCGAGAGCTGTGCCTTTTCTTCCAGCGCCCTTACGGCAGTCCACAGCGCGGTTTCCACCAGTGCCGCGTGAGCGCCAACCATGCTGTCGACGGTGTACGCGTGACCGACATGGCAGCGATACCGGACCAACTCCCCTTCCACCTGCTCCCAGATTGCACCCCCGCAGTCGGGGCAGGTCAGGGCCGTCGGCGGGCCCGGTAAGGGACCATCTGCTATGGCCGCGGTACCGCCTTCTGCTGGATCCTGGACTTCCTCTTCCTCTGGGAGCATGGCCGTTTCTCCTTCGTGTAACGCCACCGGCTCCCGACTAAGGCGAGTGAGCAGCTGGGCTATTTCCTGCACTGGTAACACAAGGTCTACGCCGACACGTTCCATCGCGCTTTGGACCATCGCCGGATACAGGGCCTCACCAGGGTCCTGCACTACCGTGAGACCGCCGTGCCGCTTCACTGCCATCAGGCCGACCGTCCCATCGTCAAGCGAGCCAGACAGGAGCACGCCAACAATGCGGGGGCCAAATTCGTGTGCGGCCGTTCGGAACAGCGGGTCTACTGCCGGCCGGTGGCCGTTCTCGCGCGGGCCCCGGCTCAGGTGAATACGGTTCTCGACTACGAGCATGTGCCGGTCTGGCGGAGCGATGTAGATCCTGCCAGGCGCGATCTCTTGATCGTGAGTGGCGTGCACAGCCGGGAGTGGTCCCGCCCGGCTTAGTATGCTTGGAAGCGCGCTTACGCTGTTGGCGGGGAAGTGATGTACCACGAAGATGGCCGCCGGGAGATCGCGAGGGAGGTCCGCGGCAAGGCGCACCATAGCCTCGACCCCTCCAGCGGAGAATCCAACTACCACTACGTCACGACCCGGCATGCGGGGGCCTTCCACGGAACGAATATCTACAAAAAGACTGCACCGCCGGCCTGGTGTGAAGACCTGCCCAGACGGGATAAGCATGTGGAACTACTCTCGCAAGTTATCGTGAGTTGGGTGCATCCGCAAAGGGAACGTAGCGTGACCCGAGCGGACAAAGGCATCAGTGACGCGCCACGTGGCGAGAGTCTAAGCCCATCGGTATGTTTCTCTTAGGAGCTATGAGCTACGAGCTATGAGCTCTGGCGACCGACGACTGACGACTGGCTCCGGAGGATTCATGCAGACCAACGTCCTGGCAGCGACTCAAGCCCCCACCGACACCTTTCCGATCAATGGGACCGACTTCGTCGAGTTCTATGTCGGCAACGCCAAGCAGGCCAGCCACTACTACCGCTCCGCATTTGGTTTTCAGCTGGTAGCCTACCGCGGACCGGAGACCGGGACGCGGGATCGTGCCAGC
>Ga0307411_10001063_pt1 | contig 10640 bp, 15 predicted proteins | sample DK1Ometagenome_2_FD_203712 | JGI IMG/M metagenome (GOLD analysis project Ga0307411, IMG submission 203712) | Maize rhizosphere microbial communities from greenhouse at UC Davis, California, United States - DK15-O-1 | ecosystem: Host-associated > Plants > Roots > Rhizosphere > Soil | place: USA...
GACCAACTCCTGCACCGCACCGAACCCGAGTGCGATCGCGATGACGGCGGCAGCCACGACGGCGAGCGATACGAGCGGCGGGCGAGTTATGGGGCGAGACATCAGGACCTCCGGCGCGGGTCATCGGTGGGTGGGGTGACGCTCCACATTACCGCGTCGGCGGCGCCGCTGCGTTGGAGCGTTGCTGCCGGTGGGGAGCGCATGTGCGGCACCGTCAGCGGCAAATCGGCTCGCTGGGCGGTGACGCTGGTGCCACTCGCACTCGCGTGGGCTAGGCTCCTCGCTGCGGCTCGTAGTGCAGGAACACCACGCCGGTGTCGTAGGTCCGCACGCCCACGCGCCTGAGGCGCGCGTAGCCCTCGAGTTCGGGGAAGAGACGCCGGCCCGCTCCGACGAGTGTCGGACAAATCTGGAGATGGTAGTCGTCGATCAGGTCGGCCGCGATCAGGTCCTGAGCGAGGGAGAGACTTCCCCAGAGAACCATGCGCTTCTCGGCCTGCGCCTTCATCCGGCGGATCTCGGCCACGGCGTCGCCGCGAACAACCTGCGCCGGGCGCCACGCGCCCCAGGGCGCCTGGCTCAGCGTGTTGGAGAAGACGAGCTTCGGCAGCGAGTTCAGCCGATCGGCGATGATCTCGCGGTCGGTGCTCGCCGTCGGCCAGAACTGCACGAACAGCTCGTAGGTCTTGCGCCCGAGGAGGATGGTGTCGACGCTGTCGAGGAACTTCAGCTGGTCCCGGTCGGAGAAATGGTCCGTCTCGGTGGCGGGGAAGAAGTCCAGCTTCCCATCCGCGTCCACGGCAAAGCCGTCGAGCGACAACCACTCCTCCAGGATCAGCCTCCCCATGCCCTGACCTCCACTCGATGCGTGCGTCCGTCGTCTCGTGCCGCGGGGCTGTTACGGTGGAAGACGCGGAAGTCGTCGACTGTCCACCACTCGTCGTCGGTGATCACGGGCACCCGAAGCAGGGCCCCGGGGCCGACTTCGCCCCGCGGGATCATCCCCTCCAAGTCCTCAGGGCGCAGGGGCACGGCGCCCGCTGCGCCGTCCGCGCGGCCGAGCCGCCGCGCTCGGCGACCCGAGGGCGGCGTCGAGCCGCAGCGCCTCGCGGGTCAGGCGCCGCACCACGGCCGGGGCAACGGCCTCGCCCTCGCGCAGCGCCACCGTGGCCATCTCGTACTTGCCCCCCGGCCGCAGCCGCGGCTCCAGTTCCTGCAGCCGCTGCCCGCGCCAGTAGCCCAGCAGGACTCGCCCCTCCTCCGCGCGGATCACCACCACGGGGCCGGTCGCCAGGTACACGAGGTTGCCCCACTTGATGACCTCCGTCAGGCCGGGGACCGCCCGGACCGCGGCGCGTAGGTTCTCGACGCATGCCCGGCGCCAGCCGGTCAGCGCGGCGACGTAGGCGTCGGGGGTCGCGGCGGGTGCGACTTTCTTCATTGGCCCTCCAGGTATGTCTGGTGCGCCCGAACGCAGAGTATAGCTGCGAGTCGATGAGATTATCGCGAGCGCTGTCGCCACAGCTGCAGACCGGCCACGAGCTGCTGCGGGCAGGCGTTCGCCAGCAGCTCAGCAGCAGCTCCACAGCCGGACGAACCGCGACCGCGGCGCGTCCCAAACGAGCCGCGTCGTGGATTCATAGCCGTACGAGAACGAGATCCGGTGCGTCGGGCGCGGCACCAGCCCCGCCAGGATCGCGCTGTCCTCGGCCGTGAGCCGTACGCCTGGTGCATCCAGCCGCTGCACCGTGACGCCCGCCAGCACGGAGTCGAGCTTGGCGCGCAGCGCGCCGTGCCCCCGCGGGCTCCGGCGCACCGCGGAGTCCACGAGCGCCAGCTCGTAGCTGCTTCCCCACTCCTCCCGGTGCTTCACCTCACCGGCGACCAGGAGCGAGAGGACTATCCGAAGGCTGTCGAGCCGCGCACCCGCTGCCTCGAGACGGACGCCGCCGGGCTCTCCGTCCCCTGTGAGGTCGAGCGTCCTCGCGGCACGATACCACGGCGCTGGGGCGGCCGCCGACGCAGAGCGGGCGGTCTCGGCCGCGGCGGCCGACTCGTGCGCGGAGTCCGGCGCGCGACAGGCCAATCCGATGGCGGCTACGATCACGCGCACTGTACGCGGCCCGGTGAATGCTCGCATCACGAACAAGCTTGGCGGCCTATCGGCTGCGTCCGCCCGGGTCGACGTCCGCCTCCCAGTCGGCCAGCAGGCGCTTGAGCATGGCGACGAGGTCCGGACGGCGGGCGGCCAGGTCGGTCCGTTCCCCCGGGTCAACGCTCAGGTCAAAGAGCAGTAGCTGGCTTGCGTCGACCAGCAGCTTCCATCGTCCGAACCGCACCGCGCGTTGCTGACGATCGGGGCGAGCCCCGCGCCAGAACAGTCGGCGTTCCAGGACCGGCGCCTTCCCGCGGAGGATCGGCAGGATGTCGATCCCATCCGGGCGGTAGCTTGCCGGAGCGCGCGCACCGGTGGCTGCCAGGATCGACGCCGTGATGTCCATGGTGATGGCCACCTGCCCCGAGATCATTCCCCGAGGCAACTCGCCAGGCCAGCGCAGGATCAGCGGCACGCGGATGCCACCTTCCCACAGCGTGCCCTTGCGATGGAACAGCGGCGCGTTGCGGGACAACCACTCACCGCCGTTGTCACTCGTGAAGACCACGAGCGTATTGCCCGTCACGCCGCTCCGGTCGAGCGCCCTCAGGATCTCACCCACGCCCTGATCGGCCCGCTCGAGCATCCGCGCATAGTCCTGCCGGGTGGCCGGGACGGAATCGTCAGGCATCTGCCGCAGCGGCCGTGCGGGTCCTCGCTCGGCCTCAGTGGGGCGCCGATCCGGCGGTTCGAACGGCCAGTGGACGGCGTTGTAGGCGACCTCGAGAAAGAAGGGACCGTCGGCGTGGCGCGTGATGAAACCGACAGCGCGACGCGTGATCTCATCGGTCAGGTAACCGGTGGCGTCGACGGGCGTCGTATTCTCGAAGAGATCCGGGGCGCCGGCGCCGACTCGCGCGATCTCAGCCCGGTTGGTGTAGTACGAGTGGGCGCCGCTGAGGAACCCGTAGAACTCGTCGAACCCGTGGGCGTTCGGCCCGAACTCGGGCTTCCAGCCAAGGTGCCACTTGCCGATGAGCCCAGTGGCGTACCCGTTCGCCTTGAGCAATGCCGGTAACGACGTTCCAGGTGCGCGGAGTCCGAGCTCTCGATCCGCTGGTGAGATGGTGAGAACCCACTCGAGCCCTACGCGCTGTTGATAGCGACCGCTGATCAACGCTGCACGTGTCGGCGTGCACACGGCGCCGTTCGCGTAGGCGTCGGTCAGGCGGACGCCTTCGCGCGCGAGGCGATCGATGTTGGGTGTTCGGACGTCCGACGCGCCGTAGCTGCCGAGGTCGCCGTACCCGAGATCGTCCATCATGACGAGGACGACGTTCGGGGGACGCTGGGCCTGCGCCTGAGGGCTCGCGCCCAGAATCAGCGCCGCGAGCATCAAGACTCGACCTTGCATCGCCCGCTCCGTGGCCTGATGGGTGAGCGCCGATGGACGGGCGCGCGTCGAACGGAGCTGTCCGTCAGCTCGGTTTCCGACGGCACGCGTGGTTGCCTAACGCCGCAGCTCATCTGCGGGCGTTCGAACATACGGGCGAGACACGGCTGAGGCGAGAGGAGCCGGCCGGGCGCGGAGCCTCACGACTTCAGGAGCACCCGTCGGCTGCACCGCTTCGTTACGGCGCCGCGCCGGAGTTGCCCGCCTGTCGAGGCAGGCGGGCGGGACGAGAGCGGCGTCGACTTCCTGGTCGCCCTGGAGCCGGGGCGCTCGCTGCTCGACTCGGCGCGTCTGGAGCTCCGGCTGGCGCGGCGGCTGCAGCGCTTCGCTAGGTGGCCGCGGCGAGACCTCAGCAGCACATGCCGCCGCCGGCTCCCACCAGGCCGGCCATCGACACCACGGCCACGCCGGCCGCCGCGACCGTGGTCAGTGCGAGGAGCGGCCACGGGAGGTCCGTCCGGCGCCGGGCGCGGAGCAGGAGCGCGGCGAGCGAGAGCGCCACGAGGCTGAGCGCGAGCAGCAGCACGCCGGAGAGGAACCCGCGCCGGAGCGAGGCCGTGGCCAGATGGGCCTGGAACGCCGCGAACGTGCCCGCGCGCGCGAGCCGCGGCTCAAGGCCGAGCACGCGATACGACAGCGGCACGAGCCAGGGGAGACACGCGGCTGCGGCGAGCGTCGCCGCGGCCACCGCGTAGTACACCCGACCGAATGTCCGCACCGACCCCCTCCGTAGCAACGTCTGACTGGTCCGGCCGAGAGACGCGTGTGACCACCTAACGCCAATGCTCGGCGGCGGAGCCGCCGGGTTGGGGCTGTGCGGCCGTGCGGAGGCGATGTGCGGCTCCGTCACCTGCGACGATTCATCAGGCATCCTGACGTGGGCGGCCGTCGTTCAGCGCCGCCCGATCCGCCACGCGAAGGCGCCCGGGGGCGTCGGCTCCGTCGCCATCCTACACCTCCCCGGCGCGTGCCGGGGTGGCGAAGTCATAGAAGATGCGAAAGAGGTTGCCATCCAGGTCCGCGGCCGTGAACTCGTGCAAACCCCAGGACTTGGATTGCGGAGCGGAGATCAACCTGGCGTTGCCGGCGCTCCACACGCGATAGAGGTCGTCGACGGCCTCCCTGCTCTCCAGGTTCAGCCACGTCGACGTCGGTCCGGCGGTGTCTCGTGCCGTCCGATACTGCTCGGCCGCCAGGAATATCCGGCAGTTGCCTTTCGAGATGCCCGCGAGGCCGAGCCTCTCGTCACGCCAGTCCAGCGTGAAGCCCAGGCAGTCCTGATAGTATGCCGCCGCGGCCGCGAGATCCCTCACCGGTATCTCGGGGACGGCGCTGGGGAACTCCGAGTTCATTTGCGATCCCTCGCTGACCTCGTCTACCTAACGCCCGCGTCCAGCAGCCGGCGCTCGGCCCGCGGGAGCGTGATGGCCGGTTGTGCGATGCCGTCCGCGGGCGATCGACCATGATGCTCCCCGCGGCCGGTCAGCTGCGACGACACGTCAGATGGCCGCACGCCAGCCCTCAGTGGCAGTCGCTGTAGCCGCCGAGCTGTCCGCAATGGTGGCATCGGAAGACGTACGCGGTCGGGCCACGCTCACGGTCGAGCGACTCCACGTATTCCTCCCAGTCAGACCCGGTGTAGCCGACATCCGCCTGCAGCGCCGGAAGCGCGGCGGCCCACATCGAGCGCAGCTCGGCGGCACCGCTCGGACCCAGGAACGCCGCGGCATCGCCGCAGTGCGTCCACCAGCGCTCCTGCTGCCACCCGCTGAAGCTGGGGGTACGCTGCGACACCTCCACGACCACGGCCGGCGGCACCCGATCCCAGTCCCCGTACCCACCCACGCCCGCCGAGTCCACGAACTCGGCGCCGAATCGCGCCGCCGCCGACCCGTCGGCGATGCACCACGGGCACAGCTCGTCGTCGAGGTCCTCATTGGCGTACACCGGGCCGGCGTACATGAGGCCACGCGCCTGCCCGCAGCACCGACAGGTCGCATTGGATGCGACGACGCTGCCCGTCGCGAGTGGGTCAGGATGGTACCGGAACGTCGGTAGCGGATCAGCCATGCACGGCGTCTCGAGGTTCGTGGCCATCTACCGCCCTGGTTCACCTGCGGCGGCCGAACATCCATGCGCGAAGACGTTCGCAGAATATCGAGCTCGCCGCCCAGGAAGCCTGATGCGTGCGGCGTCCGGCAGGTGCAACGTACGTCAGGCGGCTCGGCGTCACTGACTAGCGGTAGGGCCAGATGTGCCACCAAGGTCGGCGCGGATCAACCGCTGCTGGGGCGGTCCCGCTGGCACCACTCCCGGATGATCGACGGCGCAACGACTCCACGAAGCTCTGAACGTTGGGGGCAAGGGGCCGGCGCTCGCCGGTCTCGAAGTCGTATGCGAGCACAGGGGCCGGCTCCCGGCTCACGTCCAGCACATAGACCTCTTCCCCACCGTCGCTGCCGATCACGACGTAATACGGCGGCCAGGCTCCCTCCGGCCCCTCTGCCTCATCCGGCTCGAGCTGGAGCGAGAGGATCGTGTCGATGTCGGGCGGAAGGTCGAAGGCCGTGGCCTCGTGATCGGGCGGGAAGGGGTACGCGAGCATCGTAGCCCGGTAGTCGTCCGGGAGCCGGATGCCGCGCGCGTTCTCCAGTCGGTCGAGATCTGCGTTGGTCATGTGGTAGCCAGGAACACGCTGACTGGGAGTCGCCGAACGCCCAAGCTCGGCTGCGGGGCGCCTACCGCGCGGGCGCGACGAACGTTCGCACCGAGCGAGGAGCCCGCCTGGCGCGCCACGTGATGCGCGAGGCCCCGGCAGCTGCAGCACATCGTTAGGCAGGCGGCGGGCCAAAGACTGCCTCCCAGACTCGCCCCTGGAAGAGGTCGTGGAGCATCTCCTGCCCACGGGGGGGGTTGAGCAGCGTGCGGGCGCCGTCCGGTGCAACGTGGGTGAGCTCGAAGCGCCCGTCCGCGGGGTCGAGCCGCCGGACGCCGTCGAGCACCGCGAGCAGGCCGAAGACGGCCCCGTGGGCGCCGAGGCGCACCACCTGGGCGACGCGGGCTCGGTCCTCCGCGGACAGCGCGGCGTACCAGCGCGCGAGGGCGACCGATTCGGGCGGCGGGCGGCGGCCGGTAGGGGCCTGGAGCTGCGCGAGCACGTCGCGGACGCCGCTCTCGTGGACGTCCTCCGCGATGGCGGCGATGAACTCGTCTGCGGTCATGTGCACACCGTGGCGGTCTGACGCCCGAGCTCAGCCGCGGGCGTTCAGGCCCAACATGCGCGTCGGGCGCCGACATGTCGAGCGGCCCGCCAGGCACGACACCCGACGGCTCCCGCGCGCCCGGCGGCGCTCACCACCACCCAGTGCTCGTCCGCGGAGCTCTGCACGGACGCACGGATCTGCACCGGCGCCCCTGCTCGGCTGCAACGATTCATCTGGCCGCTCGCCTTCACGTACCTGCGCGTGGCTACCGCTGCCAGAGGCCGTGGTCGACGCCGCCCTGGAGGTAGATGGCGAAGGTGCCATGTCCGGGGATCTCCATCGGCGGGTGGGCTATCTCGCCGCCGGCCTCCACCACCGCTGCGACGGCCGCTCCGATGTCATCCACCAGCCAGTAAGGCCGCACCACCGGCGCTTCGGTCTCGCGCAAGGGCGCCCGTACCCCCACCAGCCCGCCTCCCGGCATCCTGGCGGTCCGCGCGTTCCCGAGCCCGGTGTCCGGCGCGCCGAACTGCACTCCATTCGCTGCCTCGTACGCGGCGCATACCGCGTCGACCGCCTTGGTTACGATTTCGAGGTAGTAGATCTGCATGGCTGGTTGATGTCCGGTCCTGGTGAAGATCTCTGTCGGCCTGACCCCAGGCATGAGCTGCGGGGCGGCCCTCGCCGCGGCCAGACTGACCGACGAACAGCGGGCCGCCTTGCAGCTTCATGCCCTCGTTGGGCAGCACCGCGCAGAGCTCAGTCGTCCGCTACGCCGGGCGCCGCCGCACTGCCGGCCAGCAGCCCGCCGTCGAGCACGAGTTCCGCGCCCGTCGTGTAGGCCGCCTCGTCGGAGGCGAGATACACGACCGCGTGCGCCACCTCGTCGGGCGTCCCGAAGCGCTTGAGCGGCGTGTCTCGCACGAATGCCGCCTCGCGCGCCGCCCGCTCGGGTCCCTCGCCGAGCATCGCGTCCCACATGGGCGTGAGGATCGCAGCCGGATGGACGGAGTTACACCGGACGCGGAGCCCCTGCTGCGCGCAGTAGAGCGCCACCGACTTGGTGTGGTTCCGCACGGCGGCCTTGCTCGCCGCGTAGGCGGCGGCGAGCGGGATGCCGACGAGCCCCGAGCGCGAGGAGATGTTGACGATGCTCCCCGAGCCCGCCGCCGGGCCCGGATTGCCGCGCATCGCGCGGATGGCGTGCTGGCAGCCGAGGAACACGCCCTCCAGGTTCGTGGCCAGCACGGCGCGCCAGGCCTCCAGCGTGGCGTGCTCCGGGTCGTGCGCGACGGGGCCGTCCTCGAAGCCGGTGACCCCGGCGTTGTTGACGAGCACGTCGAGGCGGCCGAACCGCTCGCGGACGAGGCGCATGACGCGCTCCCAGTCCGCCGTCTCGCGCACGTCGAGGTGCTCGTAGTGCGCTGCCGCGCCGAGGGCCGCCGCAAGGGCGCGGCCCTGCGCGTCCCGGAGGTCGGTGAGCACCACGGTCGCACCCTCGGCGGCGAACGCGTGGGCAATGGCGGCACCGATGCCCTGCGCCGCGCCGGTCACCAGCGCGATCTTCGCTTCCAGTCGATTCATGCCGGCTGCGGCGGAGTGTTTGCTGCCCAACGCCCGAGTTGACCTGCGAGCGAGTCGAACGAAGCGAGCGAAGCGAGCAATCCGAAGATCGCTCGTCAGGTTCGACGATCGCTAGCCACTGGGGCGAGGGAGCCGACGACCGCGGATCTGCGTTCTGTCACGATTGTGAGGCGTTGCAATGCAGTTAGCGTTCAGGCGTGGCGGCCGGCTCTCGATTTCCGCGTCCTCACTCGGCGTACAGGCAGAGGAGGTCTCGATGGGCAAGGTGTTCGCGGACCAGTCCCTGTCACTCGACGGCTTCAGCACCGGGCCGAATGTCGGCATGAACAATCCGATGGGCGACGGCGGCGAGGAACTCCACGCGTGGCAGTTCCGCGGCGGGCGCCGGCCCGAGGTCCTCGAGAACCTCTTCGGCAGCAGCACCGGCGCGGTGGTGGTTGGTCGGCACACGTTCGACCTCGGTGAGAAGCCTTGGGGCGACGACCCGCCCTTCCACCTTCCGGTGTTCGTCGTCACCCACCGCCCGAAGGCAACGGTGACGAAGCGCGGTGGCACGACCTACACGTTCGTCACCGACGGGATCGAGCGCGCCCTGGCGCAGGCGCGCGCGACCGCGGGCGGCCGCAACGTGGTCGTCCTCGGCGGCGCGGCGATCATCCAGCAGTGCCTCCGGGCCGGCCTCCTGGACGAGCTGCAGCTCCACCTCGTACACAGCCTGCTCGGCGGCGGGACCAGCCTGTTCGCCGGCGTGGACCCGGCCAGCGTCGCGCTCGAGCGGACGCGGCTGATCGACGCCGAGGGGGTCACGCACCTCACCGTCCGCGTCGCGAGGCCGGGTTAAAGGATGCCGAGGGCGGTAGGACGTCTCCACGGGAGAGACCTGGTGCTCCATCCGCCTTGTCGGCCGCAGCGGCTCGTCAGACCGCGGCGGGCGGCGCCGCCGGGCCCCGCGTCGCACGCCACGTGAGCCCTCCGAGTACGAGCGCGGCTATCAGCAACAGCGCGATGTCACCGGCAAAATGCGCGTGCTCCTCGGGTGACCGCCACGCTTGCAGGGCCATGACTCCCGCATGGGCCACGCTCGACCAGACGGCGAACCAGATCAGACTCAGGTGGCGAAGCGGTTGCCGCGCCGCTCGGAGCAGGAACAGGCCGAGCGTCGCGTAGATCGCGACGATCATTTGATCGTACTCCGGCTGCGGCGGCTGCCACCGAAAGCCCGCCGGCCACCACAGCATGAGCGGGTACACCGCCACGAGCGCGACGACGCCAACGGTGACGAGCGCCACGCGCAGGGCGATCAGGCGACGAGTCGGCATGGGCACTCCGATCACGAGGGAGGAGGACGCGTTCCGTGCTGCGCAGCTCATCGACCCGGATGCTGCCGCGGGCTAACGCTCGAGTTAAGCTGCCGGCGGACTTCATGATTGCGGCGGGAAGCGCCGCGTCCGCAGACCGCCGGTCAGCTTCAACGATTCGTTAGGCCGCGGTCATGCGATACAGGTGGCGGTGATCTGATACCGGAGGGGCAGGAACACCGTGCCGAGTCGGAAGGGCTCGATCTGGACCGCGCGGAAGCCGGCCGCGCGGAGCACGGCGGTGGTCTGATTGCACAGCTCGCACCCCTCGAACACCCAGCGCCAGGGGCGCCGGACGGCTCGCTGGAGCGCCGCGGAGCCGGAGCCGGGCGGCGCCGCGACGTGCTCGATCGTCACGAACCGGCCACCAGGTCGGAGCACGCGACGCACCTCGGCGACCACGCGCGGCGGGTCGGGCACCGTGCAGAGGACGAGCGACGCGCAGACGAGGTCGACGCTCGCGTCGGGGAGCGCGAGTGTCTCGCCACCCGCCTCGTGGACCGCGAGCGCGAGCCCGTGGTGCCTCGCCTTCCGCTGGAGCCGCGCGTGCATGTGGGCGCTCGGCTCGACGGCGACGACGCGCGTGCCCGGAGGGAAGTAGCGGAAGTTCGCGCCGGAGCCGGCGCCGAGGTCGACGACGGTGGCCGGCACGGCGCCGAACAGGCGGGCTTTGAGCGGGCCGTACTTCCGGTGCATGTACCCGTCGAGCGCGTCGAGCAGCCACGCATTGAACCGGCCCCGCACCGCGTTATCCATCATGCGTGCCTCCCATGGCTGTCGCGGGCTAACGCCAGAGCTAAGCTGCGAGCGGACATGATAGAGCGGCGCCGCAGGCGCCGCCATCCACGGCCCGCTCGCCAGCCTCAGCGATTCGTTAGCCAGCCGCGCGTTGGACGTCGTAGTGGAGACTCACGATGCCGCTGGGGGACACGTCCGACTGGGTCAAC
>Ga0307411_10001065_pt1 | contig 10636 bp, 6 predicted proteins | sample DK1Ometagenome_2_FD_203712 | JGI IMG/M metagenome (GOLD analysis project Ga0307411, IMG submission 203712) | Maize rhizosphere microbial communities from greenhouse at UC Davis, California, United States - DK15-O-1 | ecosystem: Host-associated > Plants > Roots > Rhizosphere > Soil | place: USA...
TGGCCGGTTCGCCAAGATTGGCGCATTCAGCTCCAGATATGCTTCCTTGACGTCGTAGCCGCCCTTCGTCGGAAGTGCGGGAATATCGGAGCTGAAGCCGGCAGACACGACGGGATCGGGATCAAATCGGCCCTTTAGATCGCGATACTCGAGACCCATCGCGACGCCGAGCGGACCCCCCGGAAGATCCATAATGCTACCTGATAGGTTGCCCGTCAGATCCCAGAACTTCTGCTCGCTGCTGTCCTTCTGGATGAAAGTGACATAGTCCATCATGCCTTGCGTGATCGACCCGGCACCGCCGAAGAAATTGAAGGGCACGCAACCAGGCGTTGCATTGCAGGTGGCAAGGGGGCCGAGCGCAATCCGAAGATTGCCGGAGTTGATATTGCCGAGCATCTTCTGCTTGGCATCGTTCTTTCCGTACGCGCCATTGACGTCCCAGTACCAGTCGCGTCCGAACATATCGAAGCGACCATCGAGGGTCGCGACGCCGTAAGCCGTGTCGACCTTCTGGCTGAACCGGCGCGGTCCGCCTTCGACGAACCGGCGCAGGATGAAGCTGAAGTTCGATGCGTCGAGCGTAACTCCGAACGGATTGAAGGGGTTCGTTGCATCGACCGTCGTATTGTCGAGAACTGGAGTAATACCAGCAGCAACGCCGATGCCGAACGGTAGCGGCGCGGCTTGGTTCTTTGACTTACGTGTGTTCCAGATGCCCTTGACCGTGAAGTTGATGTCGTCGGCGAGTTCGTACTTCAGGTTCCCAAAGACGCCGTAACGCTCGAGCGGGATCTGAAAATAGTTGAACGGCGCGAAATTGAATACGTCAGTCCCTGTCCGGGGACGGAAATTGGCCGGCGTCGACGGTCCTGGAATGACCGGCGCGGTCAACGTCGCGTCTCCGCCGAAGATCGTGCCATTATAGCGGCCATTCGGAAGGAAACTCGAACAGCCGCCCGCGGCGCAACTGTCGGCATAAGGCGCCGGGAATTCGGAAATGGATCGGTCGCCGGCCTTGATCGCGCCCTGCTTTACATAATTGCCGCCGACGACGACGGAGAGCGGGCCGTCCCCGCCATTGCCCCAGCTCAGCTGGTAGTTTTGGGTCCCCCCGTCACCCTCGTCCAGATACTTGCCGACCTGCGCGGAGGCCATGAAGCCGTCCTGCTTGCGCTTCGTGATGATGTTGACCACGCCGGCGATTGCGTCGGAGCCGTACACCGCCGAGGCGCCGTCCTGCAGGACCTCGATGCGCTCGATGGCGCTCTCAGGGATGGAGTTGAGGTCGGTCGAGCCGGGAACGCCGCTGGCCGACGCACCGTTCACGTAACGGATGCCATCGACGAGAACGAGCGTACGGCGCGAACTGAGGTAACGAAGGTCGATCTCGGCCGCGCCGGCACCGACGCCGCCACCGTCGGGCGGATTGCCGAGGTTGCCGGAATTGTTGAATTTCCCGTTCAGGCCGCCGCCCGAGCTCGGCAGGCGTTGCAAGACGTCGTTGATCGAATTGAGGCCGGTCTTCGCTATGTCTTCCTGATCGACGAAGACGATCGGCTGGTCTTGGGAGAGCGGGTCGCGGCGAATGCGTGAGCCGGTGATGACGATCTCGCCCTGGACCCCGGGCTCTTGCGCGGTGGTCGCGGGGGTCTGGCTGACGTCAGGCGGCGGTTCCGTGCTCTGCGCTGCTGCTGAAGTCGCGATCGCGACAGCGGCGAGAGCCGTTCCGGCCCGAAGTGCAAACGGGATGCGAGTCATCATAGCCCCCTATGTATCGTCCCAGCCTGTGCCGGGCTGAAACAGCATTATCGCAGGTTAGGGGCGCACGACAGCAGGGAGTCTCCGAACGGTAACAGATTTGCTGCCAACTGATGCAAAACGTCTACAGTTAGGCGCGCTCTCCGGGTGCCGGCAGTGCCAGATAGGCGAGACGACGCATCTCGCGCCGTCCGCGCGTGACCGTGTCGAGGATGAGACCGGCGAAGAAGGAAAGGACCGCGACGATGGTCATTCCGGTGACGAGCACGGCCGTAGGGAACCGCGGAACCAGGCCAGTCTGCAGGAAGGTGAAGACCAGAGGCATGGCCAGGATCAGCGCGGCAATCAGCAGCAACGCGCCGAGGCCACCGAAGAACAGCACCGGTCGCTCTACCCGATAAAGGGTGACGATCGCGGTCAGGATGCGCCACCCGTCGCGGAAGGTCGAAAGCTTGGAGTGCGAACCCTCGGGGCGAGCGAGGTAGCGCGTCTCGATTTCGCCGACGGGCATTCGGAGCTCGAGCGCGTGAACGCTCATCTCTGTTTCGATCTCGAATCCCTGCGAAAGGACCGGGAAGCTCTTCACGAACCTGCGCGAAAACGCACGGTAGCCGGAGAAGATGTCCGTGAAGCTACGTCCGAACAATCCAGCCAATAGCCGCGTGAAAAGCTTGTTCCCAAGAACGTGGCCGCCCCGGTAGGCATCGGAGACGTCATGCTGCCGGGTACCGACTACCATGTCCAGATTCTCGGATATCACCCTGCGGACCATTTCCGGAGCTGACGCCGGATCGTAGGTCAGGTCCCCGTCGGCCATCAGATATACGTCCGCTTCAATGTCGGCGAACATGCGCCGCACCACACAACCCTTGCCCTGTTGAGGCTCGGTCCGGACCGCGGCGCCCGCCGCAGCCGCGACCTCGCGCGTCCTGTCGCTGCTGTTGTTGTCATAGACGTATACGGTCGCGTCCGGCAGCGCCTTAAGGAAGCCCTCGACCGTGGCGCCGATAGCTGCTTCCTCATTGTAGCAAGGGAGAAGCACGGCAACGCGCTGTTTTTGCTCGGCCAATCTATCCCCCCTCGTCCTCTCTCCGCGGCAGCGGGGACCCAGTCTCAATTCTGGCTAGGTTCCTGCTTCCCCGGGAATGACGACTATTTCTTAGCGGCCGGTTTCTTGGCGGGCGCCTTCTTGGCTTCGGCCTTTGCCGCCGGCTTCTTGGCCTCAGGCTTCGCAGCCGGCTTCTTGGCTTCGGTATCCTTTGCAGCTGCAGGCTTCTTCTCGGCGGCGGGCTTGGATGCTGCGCCTTCCTTCAGCGGCTTGGCCGGCTTTGGCTTGTCGTCGGCCTTTTCCTCGACCGCTCCCTTAGCGGGCTTTTCCGGCTTGGGAGCATCGGCTTTCGCCTTGGCGGCGGCCTTCTTCGGCTTGGCCTTAGCCTCGGGCACGTCGTGGCCGCAGCCCGGCCCATGCACGTGGCCTTCTTCGGCCTCGAGATCGGCCTCCAGCTCGACGCGCGTCGCTGGCCGGTCCGTGATGTCCGCCTTCGAGAAAAGGAAGTCGACGACCTTGTCCTCATAAAGCGGGGCACGAAGCTGGGCGGCCGCCATCGGCTCCTGCTGCACGTACTGGATGAACCGCTCGCGGTCCTTGCCCTGGTACTGCGAAGCCGCCTGGCCAATTAGCTGGTTCATCTCGCGCTGACTGACCTCAACGCCGTTCGCCGAGCCGATCTCCGACAGCAGCAAGCCAAGGCGCACGCGGCGCTCGGCGATACCGCGATATTCGGTCGCCTCGCGCTCGATCTCGGCAAGCGCTGCCTGCGAATCGGCCTCATGGCTCGCTTCGTGGCGAAGCTGCTGCATGATGTTCACATATTCCGCGTCGACCATCGATTCCGGAACTTCGAACGAATGGCGGGACGCCAGTTCGTCGAGAAGGCGCCGCTTCATGTGGGTGCGCGTCAGGTTATTGAGCTCCTGGCCCTGCTGGTCGCGCAGGATGCCGCGGAGCTGCTCGATGCCCTGAAGACCGAGCTGCTTCGCGAAATCGTCGTCGATCTTCGCCTCGCCGGCAGTCTTCACGGCCTTGACCGTCACAGCAAACGTCGCCGCTTTGCCCTTCAGGTTCTCCGCGGGATAGTCCTCCGGGAAAGTAACCTGCACGTCGCGGCTGTCGCCGACCTTCACGCCCGTAAGCTGCTCTTCGAAGCCCGGTATAAGCTGACCCGAACCCAGCTCGACCTGCATGTCGGTACCGGTGCCACCGTCGAACGGCTTTCCGTCGACGCTGCCAGCGAAATCCATCACGACGAGATCGCCAGTGGCGGCTGCATGGCCCTTCTTGGCGTCAGTCCAGCTCTTGTTCGCGCTTGCCAGCCGCTGAAGCTGCTCCTCAACGGCGGCTTCGTCGGCGTCGACCGTGAGACGCTCGAGCTTCAGCCCTTCGATGTTCGCAGCCGGGATTTCCGGAAGCGCCTCGAGACGGACCTTCACCTGAACGTCGGCGCCGGGCTTGTAATCTTCCTCAAGGGCGACCTCGGGCTGCATTGCGGGGCGTAGTTTCTGCTCCTGCAGCAGCTGCTGGACGCCGGCCTGAACGGCATTGTTCAGCGCGTCCTGCTGAAGCGCCTCGCCGTGCATCTTGCGGATGAGGTTCGGCGGGACCTTTCCCGGGCGGAAGCCCGGCATGCGGACCTGCGGCGCGATCCGCTTGATCTCCACGTCCACCCGAGCGTCGATATCCTCTGCGGGAATGGTCAGCATGAACGCCCGCTTGAGGCCCTGATTTTCCGTCTCAACCGTCTTGATCACTGTTCAATCCCGTCAAAAAGTCTGTTGCTTCCGCCCGATGACCGGATGGTGCGCGCGGAGGGAATCGAACCCCCACGTCTTTCGACACTGGAACCTAAATCCAGCGCGTCTACCAGTTCCGCCACGCGCGCGCGGAACACCGTGCCCGGACAAGCCGAACGCGATGCTGGAGCGCGGCTATAGCAAGGATCACCGCAGGGGCAACCGCTTAAGGGCCAGCGGCGTTTCCTTGCTCGAAAGGATCATTGATGACACAGCAGCCGCCACCTGAAACGCCGGTCCCACAGCAGCCGGAGCCATCGCAGCCGGGCCAACCCACGCCCGCCCCGCCGGAAACGCCGGTTCCCACGCCGGCCCCGGCGGAAAATCCAGCGCCTGCACCTGACATCGACATTCCGGCGCCGGGCACGACGCCCTCGCCTACGCCGACATCTCCTATCGGCTAGTCGATACGATCAGGAATGGCGGATGCGAGCGTTATTTGCCATTGCTTCGAAGTCGGGCAGCGCGTTCCCGTAATAGTGAGACCGCGTCGCGTCGAAGAGCATGAGGTAGAGGCGACCGTCGACGACGGCGCCCACTGCCCTGCCCTTGCGCCACAGTTCGTCGCCATCGAGATGCTCGAAGTCGAACTGAAAGCCCGGATAGCCGAGGAACTGCCGCGGCTGCAGGTTCAGCGTGTTGAACTGCACGGCTCCTCCTCTGACCCGGTAAGCCGTCTCGAGCATCGCCGCGAGTTCCGGCGCGGTCATGTCCGAGCGGAATTTGGGAACCTGGCGCTCGTCGCTCTTGCGCTGCCGGACGAGGTATTCGCCGCTGGGCAAGGCTGTCACGAAAGTGAGGCCGTCCAGGTAGGGCCCGTTGAGCGTCCAGTCTTCGACCCAGCGAAGGCTATCGAAGAAGAAGAATCGCCGTTGCTTGTTCCACGGCCGCGGCGGAAGAACAGTTACCGAGCCATTGCCGACATTGGTCGGCTTGACCCGGACCAACTGGTAGATCCCGATGTCGGCGCCTTCGCCCATGGTGCTGCACGCGGCCAGCGGGAGAAGCGCCGCAGCCAAAATGAGTTTCGACTTGCGCATACTCGAGATCCTCAACCGACCATTTGGCGAATGAAAGGGGCGTCGGGCGCCGCCGGCTTCATCTGGAGATACCGGCCGAGCGCGGCCCTCCCCTCATTGCTGCGCCCTTCCTTAATCAGGGACAGGCCGTGCCAACGCCAGGCTTCGGCCGGCGCGTCCGGATAGGCCACCGCGACGGCGTAGCTCTGCGCAGCGCGGGCATCGTCCCCCGCGCGATTGCGCAAGCGCCAGACCTCGCCCTCGTAATAGCGAAGCGTGCCGTTCCACCCGTCCTGAGCCAGCGTATTGAGAAGATACTGGCTTCCGCCCGGGTCGTTCAGCTTGACCTGATCTTCCAGCAGCATCTGCCGGATCGGCGCGATCTTCGAGAGATAGGGCGCACGGCGATCGTCGTAGGCACGACCCGGTACAGTTACCTCCGCAGCTGAGAGCCGCAGGTCCGCCATGCGCGACGTCGGCGAAGGGTGCGTGTCGAACAGGCTGCCCCGGCGGCGCTGCTTCCTGCGATAGCGCGCGCTGGCGTCTTCTTCGCCGATCAGCTGTTCCCAGACGTTCGCCATCTCCACCGGGCGGTATCCGGCCTCTGCGATCAGGCGAGCCCCCATGGCATCGGCCTCGGCTTCCATCGCGCGGCTGTAGGCGAAGAGCGACAGGATCGTTCCCAGCTGTGCAAGCTGTACATAGTCGCCGAGATAGACGCCGCCGGCGGCTCCACCCATGCCCGCAGCCATGGCTCCGATGGCGAAGAGGTCGCTTTTCCGCTTCTGGTCGCGCCAGGAGCGGATCATATGGCGGCGGAGGAAGTGCCCGGATTCGTGGGCGATCACACCGGCAAGTTGTGCCTCGTTGCGCATGCGCAGAAGCAGCCCGGTGAACACCACTGCGAAGCCCGATGGGAACATCATCGCGTTGAAATCCGGGATATGCGCCAGATAGATGCGCATGTCCTTGGCCGCGGGTCCTCCGACGTGGCCGATTATGTCCTGAAGGTACGAGACCAGCTCCGGATCCTTGATCAGCAGGTTCGAGCCGGAGATTTCCTCCTCGGCCCGGTCCATCAGCTGCCAAATGCCCTTCTCGTCCGTTTCCGTTGGCCGGTAACCCGGACCGATCAGCGGCACCATGTCCGCGGGCCGGATTCGGGCCCGTGCGACCCCCGTGGCGGTGGACGCCACGAGCGCACCGCCACCGAAAATCAGGGAGCGGCGGCTGATCTCAGCGCAGCGCATGCACATCAGCGGCTCCCCTTCGCCTGAGCCTGCGCTTGGCGAACCTCGCGCCCGGGCTTCATGCGGCCGACAAGGCGGTCGACCATCTGGGCTGCGCCTTGCGGCGTGCGGATGTCCCCGAACTTGATCCCTGGAAGCTGGCTTCCCGTCTGCAGAATGTTGAACCAGACGACCTCGCCAGTCCTCAGGTCGACGAGCGAAGCGTAGGCGAACTGGTTGCTTCCCCCGCTCGGTGCACAGAAGCCGATGAAACAGCCGGCAACTCCAATCACCTGAAGCGCCGTCCGGCCGGTCGAAGCGATATTGTCCTGCGCGTAGAGGAAGAGCGCATAATCGTAGCCGGTGCGGCGGCCGAGCGAGACGGCGCCTTCGCCGAGCGTATATTCGAGCCCCTTGCCGCGCTTGGACGGCAGGGCCGCGCCCGAATATTTGTGAAGGGCGATGGAATTGCCCACCGCATAGTGAAGCCGCTCGAGATCCGCGATTTCCTCAGCGCTGACGTTAGGCAGTTCGTTGCGACGCGCGAGCACCAGCGCCTTTCCGCCGCGCTGGGCTTGTTCCGTCCGAAGCGCCTCGACGATGTTCGCGCGTGCCTGATCGGTCCATTCGGCCCGCGGTTCCGCCATACCGCCGGTCGTGAGCGAGTTCACAGTCACGTCGGGACGCATCACCAGAAGGCGATAGTCACCCTGAGGCGGCGTGAACTGAACGTCCGCGAACTGACGCGATTGAACGCACCCCGAAACCGCCACGCTCGCCGCAAGCGCAAGCACCAACCCCGATTTCCGCATTCGACACTCCCCTCGCGCAGCACGCCGCCCGCCGTTGCCGCCCAACCTGCCGCCAGAATCCTGAACGTCAAGTGAAAGAGTTTAAAAAATCCATAGAATTGAATGCCCTAGCGAGCGGTGCAAGCGACTCCCTCAACACCATTGAGGCATCTTCCGTCCAATCCTGCCGGGAGCGCAAGGCCGATCTGCGCGGCGATGGTCGGAAGGATATTGACGGTGGAGATGTGGTCCTGGCGAGGCGCGGACCGCATGCCTCTGCGCCAGAAGAGGATCGGGACTCGCCGGTCGTAATCCCAGACGCTGCCGTGCGTAGCGACATACCCGACGCCTGGACTTACGATGGGGGACACATTGCGCTTGAGCACGACGTAGAGGTCGCCGGACCGCTGCGGATCGTAGGAAGCGCGAACTTTCTGGCCGATCGACCATTTGTCGGGCGAGCTCGTCGGCAGTGGAACGCGCCCGATCTGGCGGGAGGTGAAGACAGCCTCGACCTGCGGATGCGCCTCGTAGAAGGCGACAGCTTCGCGTTCGACGCGCGTCCGGTCCCTCGGCGCCAGCGAGCGATCGATCCAAACGTCATTCGCGAGATCGCCCAGCAGGGCCGGTCCCGAAAGCTTGAGCTTGGCAGCGATCGCCTTGCCGAGGTCCGCCGTGCCGAGGGCCGGATCGGCTCGCGTGGCGTTGACCACGCCCTTGGCCCGAAGCCGCTCCGGGATATCCATCCCGCCGTGATCCGCCGTCAGGACGACCGAATAGTCGATCCCTTCCGCATCAAGCACGTTGAAGAAGCTGCCGAGGTCCCTATCGAGCGAGAGCAGCTGGAGGCACATCTCCGCACCGCCGGACCCAAGCCCATGGCCGACATAGTCCGTTGCCGAAAGTCCGACCGAGAGCACGTCGGGCGCTGTGTCGCGGCCCAACCTGAGCTCCTGCACCAGCCCTGCCGCGATGGCGAGAACGGCTCCGTCGTACTCCGGAGACATGCGGAATCCACGAATATCGCCGGCTGCGCGCGCGAAGCGGCCCGCGCCCACCGTAAGCTGCGGCGTGAGCGCGTAGGGCGTCGCCTTGGCCTGACAGGACGGCGGCAGCGCCAACGGCTCCCGGGCGGCTGCAAGCGAAGCTGCCACGGCCGTATTCGCTTTCGTGATCGTGGCCGGGACGGCTGCCGACTTGTTGTCGCTTGCGAACTTTTTGCCGTCCCAGAACCAACGCTGATCGACGGTATGGCCGCCCATCATCACGGCGGCACGGTCCTTGCCCGCCACCGCCACGTTGAGGCTCTGCGGCGAACGCTGCTTCAGGATATCGCCCAAGGTCTGGGCGCGCAGATGAAAGGGCGAAACCGTGTAGCTCGTGGTGGAAGAGCCGGCGACGCGCTCGTCTTCTGCGCAATAGACGGTCTTGTCGGACCGCGGAACAGACTGTTTGACCCAGGTGTTGGCGATGATCCCCGTGTGGGTCGGATGCGACCCGGTGAGGATGGTGGAGTGTCCGGGGCAGGTCTCGGTAGCCGCGTGAGCCTGGTAGCCGTTGCGAAATGCCGTTCCGCCGGCAAGTCGCGCCAGTCCCCCCGTGAACTGCGGGCGATATTCGTCGAACAGGTCCGCCGACAGCTGATCGACGGAGATGACCACTACGAGCCGCGGAGAGGCTGCGGGCGGTCGGACCTGCGGAGGTTCGGCCGAAGCGGCGACGAATAGTCCAGTAAGAAAAGCCGCCAACCCCAGCATGGGTACTCCCCTCGAACGCCTACCCGTCCAGCTTAGCCTTCAGCCGTTCGTTCACAACCTGCGGATTGGCCTTGCCCTGCATGGCCTTCATCGTCTGGCCAACAAAGAAGCCGAACAGCTGCTGCTTCCCGCTCTTGTACTCGGCGACCTTGTCGGCGTTCGCGGCAAGGATCTTGTCGATCTCGGCGTCGATCGCGCCGGTGTCGGAGGTCTGCTTCAGTCCGCGATTCTCGACGATTTCCGCGGCGCCCTCACCTGTCTCAAGCATGATCTCGAGCACCTGCTTGGCGATGGTGCCGGAAATGGTGCTGTCCGCAACCAGCCCGAGAAGCTCGGCCGCCTGCGAGGGAGAGACAGGGGATTCCTCAATGCTCTTCCCGAGCCGGTTGAGCGCGCCAAACAACTCGGCCACGACCCAGTTCGCACTCTGCGCCGGCGCAGCTCCGGCTTCCAGCAGCGCATCGAACCAGCGGGCCGTCTCGACCTCGGCGGTCAGAACGCTGGCGTTGTAAGGTGTTATGCCATCGCCTTCATATCGCTTGCGCTTCGCATCCGGGAGTTCGGGCAGCGACGCGCGGCATTCTTGGAGGAATGCTTCGTCGAGCTCGAGCGGAAGAAGGTCCGGGTCCGGGAAATAGCGATAGTCGTGCGCGTCTTCCTTCGACCGCAGAGTCCGGGTCGTGCCTCGATCGGGATCGAACAGGCGCGTTTCCTGAGCGACCGAACCACCGTCTTCCAGCAGCTCGACCTGCCGGCGCGCCTCATATTCGATCACCTGCATGACGAAGCGGACCGAATTGACGTTCTTCGTTTCCGTACGCGTGCCGAGCTCGGCCCCCGGCTTGCGCACGCTGACGTTGACGTCGGCGCGCATGGAGCCTTCCTCCATGTTGCCGTCGCAAGATCCAACATAGCGGAGGATTGCCCTGAGCTTCCTCAAGTAAGCCCCTGCTTCAGCGGGAGAACGCATGTCCGGGCGCGACACGATTTCCATCAGCGCCACGCCCGCGCGATTGAGGTCGACGTAGGACATGGTCGGGTGCTGGTCATGCATCAGCTTGCCCGCGTCCTGTTCGACGTGGATCCGCTCGATACCCACGCGCTTGGCGCTGCTCTCGTCCTTTTCGTCGAGCAGGATCTCGACCTCGCCCTCGCCTACCAAAGGATGGAAAAGCTGGCTGATCTGGTAGCCCTGCGGAAGGTCCGCGTAAAAATAGTTCTTCCGGTCG
>Ga0307411_10001066_pt1 | contig 10635 bp, 11 predicted proteins | sample DK1Ometagenome_2_FD_203712 | JGI IMG/M metagenome (GOLD analysis project Ga0307411, IMG submission 203712) | Maize rhizosphere microbial communities from greenhouse at UC Davis, California, United States - DK15-O-1 | ecosystem: Host-associated > Plants > Roots > Rhizosphere > Soil | place: USA...
CGGTCCTCGTCGTGCCCGCGGAACACGCGCAGGCGGTGGTCGATCGCATCGTCTCCGCCGGCATCAAGGCCATCCTGAACTTTGCCCCCGCCCAGCTCCACGTACCCGACGGCGTTGCCCTGAAGAGCGTGAACATGGCCATGGAGCTGGAAGGACTGTCGTTCATGCTGACCAACCGGGACTGACGGCCGTCAGCTGGGGGCGGTTCGGATCGCCCGCACTAGCCTCGCGAACGCGCCCGGCGAGAGCGTCTCTGGACGGGCGTCGGGGTCGACGCCGGCGGTCGCCAGAATCCGTTCGGCTGCCTCGGCGTCGACGCCGACGATCGTGCGGATCACGCGGCGCATCTGCTTCCGACGCAGGCTGAATGCGTCCTGCACGAAGGTGCGGAAGCGCCGCTCGTGCGCGCCCTCGACCACCGGATCGGGCCGCGGCGTGATGCGGAGGATCGCCGAATCGACGGCCGGCGGCGGCGTGAACGCGCCCGGCGGGACCCGGGCGATCAGCTCCCCATGGGCGACCGCTTGAACGTTGACGGAGAGCGCGCCGTACACCTTCGAGCCCGGCGCGGCGATCACTCGCTCCGCCACTTCCTTCTGAACCAGATAGACGGCCCGCAGGGGGCGCGGGGGCGCAAGCGCTTGGAAAAGGATGGGGGTCGTGATGTAATAGGGCACGTTGCCGGCGAGCACGTAGTCGCCGGCGGCCTCCGCGGCGAGGTCAGTCTGGAGGACGTCGCGCTCCACGAGCCGGAAGCGCGGTTCGGCGGCGTACCGGGCGCGCAGTACTTCGGAGAGCTTGGCGTCGAGCTCGATCGCCACGACGCGCGCCGCCCGCGCGAGCAGGAGGTCGGTGAGCGCCCCCCGCCCCGGCCCGATCTCGACGACGGTCTCGTTGCCAGTGAGCTCGAGCGCGTCGACGATGCGCTCGAGCACGCGGCGGTCGTTCAGGAAGTGCTGGCCGAGCCGCTTGAGCACCGGCGGGTACCCGGCCGACGCCCGCTTTCTCCCGCCGCGGTCGTTGCGCGCCACTGTGAGCTCTCCGCGCCGCCCGGAACGCGAGCGGGCGGGTCAGCTGCGAACGACGACGAGCGTGAGGTCGTCGCGCAGGGGCACGTCACCCGTGTGATGCCGGAGCGCGGCGACCACGCGGTCGACGATCGCGCGCGGGTGCTCGGCGCGGTGCTCCCGCACGAGGTCGAGCACGGCCTGCTCGCCGAGTCGAGCGTCGGCGCGGTTGCGCGCATCGCTCACACCGTCGGTGAAGAGGAGCAACAGGTCCTCGCCGGGACGCCAAGAGAGTGACTGGCAGTGCGGCGGCTCGTCGACCATGCCCAGCGGAGGGTCCATGGCCGGGAGCCGGCGGACCCCGCCGCCCGGGGCGATGAGGAACGCGTGCGGGTGCCCGGTGTTCGCGTACTGCAGCAGCTTGCGCTGCCGATCGATGACGCCGTAGAACAGTGTCATGTACATCTCCGTCGACGCGAGCTCCTCGCGCAGCGACGTCAGGAGCGCGTGCAGCGTCGTGCCGGGGTCGGCGCTGGATTGGGCGTGGATCGCCGATTGCCCCATCGCCATGGCCATGATGAGCGCGGCCCGGTAGCCGTGGCTGGAGACGTCTCCGATCATGACCCCGGTGCGCCCGCCGCTCAGGCGGAACAGGTGATAGAAGTCGCCGCCGACGCTCTCCGCCGGCAGGATGCGCGCGGCCACCTGAGCCTCGGGCGCGACGATTTCGGTGCTGGGCAGCAGCTTCATCTGGAGGTCGTGCGCGAGCTCCATCTCGTGCACCAGGCGCTGCTGCGCCAGCGACGCGCGGACGAGGCGCGCGTTCTGGATGGCCGTGCCGATCTGCGTCGCGATCGCCGCCACCAGCTTCTGGTCGCCGGCGGTGAAGGGCTCCGCGGAGCGGCGATCCGACAGGTTCACGACGCCCAGGGGCTGGCCGCCGTTGGGGTTCGTCCACATGATCGGCACCGACAGCATCGCGCCCCGGCGATAGAGTCGCTCCGCGTCGCAGAACATTTCGTCGCGCTCCACGAGGACGGCGTGTTGCGCGCGAAAGACGCGCGCCGACACGCTACACGGGTCCTTGAGGGAGATCGGCGGGGCGTCGATGGGGTTGACGCCCAGCGCGGCGACGACTTGCAGGGTGTCGGTCACACGGTCGTGCACGAGGATTGACGCGCGCCGGGCCCCGACCGTCTCGGAGATCTCGGTCAGGATGGTGGACGCCGCCTCCTCGAGGGCGACCGTGCGCCCGAGGATCTCGCTCGTGGTATAGAGGAGATTGATCTCCTCGTAGCGCTCCGCGAGCTCCTTGGCCGCGTGCTCCACTTCCAGCGACGCCTCGAGCACCTGGGTCACGACGGGGACCAGGAACTTCGCGAAGCCCTCCGGCGACCCGACCTCGCCACCCGGCCCGACCACGAGCCAGGCGCGCCGCGGCCCGGGTACCGCGGCGACGACATGCGTGCCATCCGACGTGTGCACGGGCGGAGAGCCAGGCGCCGGCAGATTCTCGATGGCGGGCGGCCCGCTCGGGCCGGGCGCAGCGGCGCCCAACACGAGCGGACCGCCGCGCTCGGGCTGCAGCCAGACGACCACAGCGCATCGCGTGGCCTCGTAGAATGATTCGAGGAGCTGCCGGAGCTCGCGCATCCCGCGGGGCCGTGTGCTATCGCCTCAGGGTGAGCCGAACCACGTTCCACACATCGGTGTAGTGCTCCACCCGGTCCATCAGCTGGTGCATGAGGAAGAGCCCGCGACCGTCCTCACGGATCAGGTTCTCCGCCGAGGTAGGGTCGCGCATCGCCGTCGCGAGGTCGAACCCGTCGCCCTGGTCGGCGATCTCGAGCACCAGCGTCTGGTCGTCGACGCAAGCGCGCACGCGGACCTGCTTCTCGGGGTCCTCGCGATTCCCACGCAGGATGGCGTTCGAGAGCGCTTCGGAGAGCGCCACAGGCAAGTTGAGCGCGCACTTCTGGCGGGGCAGGTCGAGCTGCTCGCACTTCCGGACGACGAGCTCGACGACCCGCTCGATGTAGCGCACGTCGCTCGGGATCTGCAGCTCTACGGCGACGTAGCGCCCAGCGGGCGCGTGCGCGCCGTTGTTGGGTGAGGTGCTCATGAGGCGCTCTGGCGGAGGACGGGGCGCCGGGCGGCCGGATTCCGGCCGCCCGGCGCCCGCTGGTCAGTGCGAGGAACGAACAGTGCTCGCGCCGTCAGCTGTGAGCCGTCAGCTCAGAGTCGTCGACTCAGAAGCTCTCGAGGGCACGCTCGCGCGTGTCCGCGATCTGAAAGAGCGTGTCCAGCTTGGTGAGCTCGAAGAGGGTCTTGAGGTCGTCGTTCAGGTTCGCGAGGCGGAGCTCCCCGCCCTGCTCGCGGATCTTCTTCGACAGCGACACGAGCACGCCGAGGCCCGAGCTGTCGATGTACCCCGTCTGGCTGAAGTCGATGAGGAACTTCCGCTCGCCGCGCTCCAGCTCGTCCAGCACCTTCTGCTTGAGCTCCTGCCGGTTCCCCACGATCAACTGCCCTTCGACGTCCACGACGACGATGTCATCCTGCTTCTTGATCGAAAAGCTCATGTCCTTTCCCCCGGGGGAGCGGTTCCGAATTGCGAGGGCGGCGCGTCGGCCGCCTGTAGCGCTGTGATCGCGGCGACGTTGATTATGTCTTCCGGCACGGCGCCGCGCGAGAGATCGCTGCACGGGCGCGCGAGCCCCTGGATGACGGGCCCAACCGCGCTGGCACCAGCCAGCCGCTGCACGAGCTTGTAGGCGATGTTGCCGGCGTCCAGGGACGGAAAGACCAGCACGTTCGCCCGGCCGGCCACCGCGCTGCCGGGCGCCTTGCGGTCGGCGACCACGGCGGAGAGCGCGGCGTCACCTTGCAATTCTCCGTCCAGGGAGAGCGTCGGCGCCCGCGCCCGCACCAGGGCGACGGCTTCGCGAACGGTGTCCACCGTCGGGCCCGCACCGCTCCCGCGGGTGCTGAACGAAAGCAGCGCCACCCGCGGCTCGTCGCCGACGATTCGCCGGCGGTCGGCCGCGGCCGCGATGGCGATGTCGGCGAGCTGCTCCGCGGTCGGGTACGGCACCACCGCGCAGTCGGTAAAGGTGAGCACCTCCGAGTGCTCCGTCCGGAACGGCGGCACCACCATGTAGAACGCACTCGAGACCGTCCGCACGCCGCGGGCGGGACCCACCAGCCACAACGCCGCGCGGAGGACCTCCGCCGTGGTGTGCGCGGCCCCGGCTACGCAGCCGTCGACGTCCCCGCGCCGGACGAGGTCGGCGCCGAAGAAGAGCGGATGCGGAGCGAGCGCCGCAGCCTGCTCGCGCGTGAGCCCCTTCTGGGACCGGGCCACCAACAGGTCGTCGACGACCCGCCCGAGTCGCGGGTCGGCCCGGGGCACCACCACCTCGGCGCCGAGGGCGCGCAGCTTCGCGGCCGCCCCGCCATTCGCCCCGACCAGCACGACTGGCTCGGCGAACCCCTCGCCGACGATCACGCGCACGGCCTCCCGCGTGCGCGGGTCGTCACCCTCCGGGAATACCAGGCGCCGGCGCTGCTCCGCCGCGCGCCGGCGCGCCGCGACGAGGAACGCGCTCACGACGCCCGGAACTTGGCCGCGAGGGCTGCCGCGACCGGGGGGTCGACGAGCCCCGTCACGTCGCCGTGAAAGCGCGCGACCTCGCGCACGAGGCTGGAGCTGATGTAGGTGGTGTCGAGCGACGGGACCATGAAGACCGTCTCGAGCTCCGGAGACAGGTGGCGGTTCATGAGGGCCATCTGGTACTCGTACTCGAAGTCGCTTACGGCGCGCAGCCCGCGAATGAACAGCTTCGCACCCACCTCCCGGGCGAAGTCGACGAGGAGCCCGTGGAACGCTCGCACCTCGATGCGCGGGTCGCCGCCCGCGGCGTGGCGGATGAACCCCAGCCGCTCCTCGAGGGAGAAGATCGGCTGCTTCGCGACGTTCGTCGCCACCGCGACCACGAGCCGGTCGACGAACTCCAGGCTGCGGTGCATGAGATCCTGGTGGCCGCGCGTGATCGGATCGAAGCTGCCGGCGTAAATGGCGGTGCGGGACATTGAGCGCAGGGACGAGGGACGAGGGACGAGGGGGGCCGCCGGCCCCGCGACTGGCGCGGTCGGTACCTAGGAGTCGTCCATCGCGTCCCTCGTCCGTGGCCCCCCGTCGCGGCGGTAGAACGTGATGGCCGTGGTGCCGTACCGGCGCGTGTCCCCGGGGCCAGGGAGCTTCTCGCTTGTCTCGTGCTCGACGCCGAGCAGGGCGGCGAACGGGACCTCGAGCCAGCGCTCCGCCACCCCCGTCGCCAGACCGAGCCGATACGGCGGATCAGCAAAGGCGACGTCGTACGCAGCCTCGGGGAGCGCCCGCGCGAAACGAAGCGCGTCGCCTCGATGGACGACCGCCGCGGGGCCGGCGCCGAGCGCCTCGATGTTCGCGCGCAGCGCGCGAAGGCTCGGCGCACTGACTTCCACGAAGTGGGCGCTGCGCGCACCGCGCGAGAGCGCCTCGAGGCCGAGCGCGCCCGAGCCGGCGAAAAGGTCGAGCACGCGGGCGTCGGGGAGGCGAGGCTGAACGATGCTCATCCAGGCCTCGCGCACCCGGTCCGCGGTGGGACGTACACGGTCGCCCGTCGGGGCCTGGATCAATCGCCCGCGCCACCGACCCGCGACGATTCGCACGCGCCGGTCGACCGCCTAAACGGCGCCGGAGGCAACACCGTCACGCCGCTCGGGCCCGAGCGCACCGACTCCCGACGCGTGGGGCGTGGGGCCTGGGGCGCTCGGGCGGACGTCGCAAACCTTGAACTGCAGGCGACTTTCACCGCGGTACTCGTCCCGCTCGAGCCGATACGCCAGGTCCAACGGCGTGTGGGCGTCGAACTCCCGGACGCGAGCCGCCATTCCCCAAGCGATGGCGTCCACCACGCCGCGCGCGGTGGCGATTCGGAATCGGAGGCCGTCCTGACCTACGGGGCGAGGCGGACCGACGAGCCGAACTCCCCGCGAAAGGAGCAACGGGGTCGCGTTCCCGACCCCGAAGGGCTCGAAGTGACGCAGCAGGGTCTCGAGCTCCTCGTTCGCGCACTCGATCGGAAGCTCCAGGTCGACATGCAGGTCCGGCACGAGGTCGTCGGCCGTCAGCCGCATCCGGGCCACGGCGTTGAAGCGCTCGGCAAACTCCGGTACGCGATCGCGAGCGATGGTGATCCCGGCGGCCGCACGGTGCCCGCCGAAGCGCGTGAGGAGTTCGCGGCATTCGCCGAGCCCGGCATGCAGGTCGAAGCGCGGGATGGAGCGGCCGGACCCTTTCCCCTCGCCGTCGTTCAGCGCAATGAGCACGGTTGGCCTGCCCGTGTCCTCGACGATGCGAGACGCGACGATGCCGATCACGCCCGGGTGCCAAGCCTCGTCGGCGAGCACGATGCCGTAAGTGTCGTCGAGGTCGAGGGCGTCGACGAGCTCGCGCGCGCGGCGCTGCACGCCACGGTCCATCTCCTGCCGGCGCCGATTGAGCTCCTCGAGCTCGCGCGCGATGCGGTTCGCCTCGGCCTCGCTGTCGGTGGTGAGGAGCTCGACGCCGCGGATCGCGTGGCCGAGTCGGCCGACCGCGTTCAGGCGCGGGGCCAGAATGTACCCGACCCGGCCGGCAGTGAGCGGCTTGCCCTCGAGCCCCGCGGCGCGGATGAGCGCGCGCAGTCCGACGTTGGCCGTCTCCTGGAGCATGCGCAAGCCGTAGCGCGCCAACACGCGATTCTCCCCGCGTAGAGGCGCGATGTCGGCGATCGTCGCCAGCGCGACCAGATCGAGCGTGGCGTACACGGGGTTCGCGTTCGCGCCGAGCTCCTGCGCGAGCGCCAGCGCCAGCTTGAACGCCACGCCGACCGCCGCGAGGTCCTTGTCCGGGTAGGCGCAGCCCGGGCGCTTCGGATTCAGCACGGCGAGGCACTCGGGCAGCGGGCCACCGGGCAGGTGGTGGTCGCTGACGACCACGTCGATCCCGGCCTCGCAGAGCGCGCGCACGGGCGCGAGGGCACTCGTGCCGCAGTCGCACGTGACGACGACCGTCGCCCCCGCCGCGATGGCCGCCCGCACGCCAGCGTCGGTGAGGTCGTACCCGTCCTCAATGCGGCGCGGGATGAACGGGACGGCGCGACCGCCGAGGCCGCGGAGCGTCCGGACGAGGAGCGTCGTCGCGCAGATGCCGTCGACGTCGTAATCGCCGTGCACGAGCACTGTTTCCCGGTCGCGCACCGCCCGCGCCAGCCGGTGCACGGCGTCAGGCAGGCCGGTCAGGCGCGCGGGGTCGTGCAGCTGGTCGAGCCGTGGCCGAAGGAAGCGGCGCGCCGCCCCGGACTCCGAGTGGCCGCGCGCGAGGAGCAGCCGGCAGGCGGTATCGGGCAGGTGGAGCTCGGCGGCGAGGGTCGCGACCGCGGTCGCGTCCGGCGTCCCCGGGAGGATCCACCGCGGCCGGGGGCGGGGACGCGATGGGAGCGAGTCAGCGGCGGCAGTCACGGCCGTATACTACGCCCGGCTGGGTGCCCGTACAAGCATCAGTTCGTTGCAGACGGGTGCGAATCGCCGAACCCATTGCTACGCCGTGGCTTCGCCGGGGGGTGTGTCCCCGGTGTGTCCGCCGGGCGCGATTTGGCCGCGCGACTGGATGGCGGCACCGCGGACTCCATCCTCGCCAAGCTCGATCGCCTTCTGAAGGCAAATACCGGGACAGCACACTAAGTACATCGCCAGAAATCCCGTGGGGTGCGCGCCACCGTCGTTTTGCCCGCTTGCGACCAATGCATCACGCGCGGGCCTCGTGGTACCTTCCGGTGCCGACTGTGACCGGTTTTCGGCCGTGGCGGGGACGTGGACTGCGGGTGGCGGGCCGACCCGCGAACCGTGGTTGACCGTTGCCCGCGCGAACATCTCGATCAACGCAGGGGTGTGATGCGACTCGGTGACTTCATCGTGGCCAACCGGGAGCCGATCCTGGCCGACTGGGAGGCGTTCGCGCGCACCTGCGCGCCGGCCAGCGGCACCATGGACATTGCGGCCCTCCGGGATCACGCCGACGCGATGCTCACGGTGATCGCCGCGGACCTCGCGACCCCGCAGGGTCGGCGTGCGCAGGCCGAGAAGTCGAAGGGGCAGGCGCGCGCCGCGGACCCCGCCGCACCGACGGCGGCCGGGGAGCACGGGGCGGGGCGGGCCGCGAGCGGGTTCACCGTGCCGCAGACGGTCGCCGAGTACCGCGCCCTGCGCGCCAGCGTGATCCGGCTCTGGACGAAGGCCGCGGGGGCGTTGGCGGCCGCGGACGTGGAGGACCTGACCCGCTTCAACGAGGCCATCGACCAGGCCCTCGCCGAGTCGGTCCTTCGGTACGACCAGGGCGTGGAGCAGGCGAAGGAGACCTTCCTGGCCATCCTCGGGCACGACCTGCGCACGCCGCTCGGGGCGATCTATTCGTCGGCGGCGTTCATGCTCGAGACGGGCGAGCTGGAGGAGCCGCACCGGACGCTCACCGCGCGCATCGCGGGCAGCGCCAAGCGCACGGTGGGGATGGTGGGCGACCTGCTGGACTTCACCCGCAGCCACCTGGGGGGAGGCATCCCCGTCGTGCGCGCGGAGATGAGTCTGGGCAAACTCGTCCACGACGTCGTCCACGAGATCGCGGCCGCCGATCCGCGATGTCCGATCCGGGTCGACACCCGCGGCGAGCAGTGGGGCCGGTGGGATGCGGCGCGCCTCAGCCAGGCGCTGGGCAACCTGATCGGCAACGCCGTGCAGCACGGCGCCGACGGCACGACGGTCGGCGTCGAGGTCCGCGTCGAGGTCCGAGGGGACGACGAGCAGGTCGCCGTTGCGGTGCACAACCGCGGGGCGGTGATCCCACCCGACCAGCTCGACGGGATCTTCAACCCGATGAAGGCGAGGGCGTCGCCGCACAAGCCGTCGAACCGGGGGCCGACCGGGGGACTGGGCCTGGGCCTCTACATCGCCGAGCGCATCGTCTGCGCGCACGACGGGCGCATCGAGGTCGAGTCGTCGGAGGCGGGCGGCACGACCTTCACGGTCTACCTCCCGCGCCAGGAGACGCCGACGGCGGACGGGTAGGCTCGTGCGTCCCAGTACGACGCCAGAAGAACTGCGAGCCTTCGGTGCGCGGCCGCAGTCCGCGTACATCCCGCGGTTCTTCTGGCGTCGTACTTAGTGTCGCGTCCCGGCAGTTCGGACCATATCTCCGGGCCACTCTACCGACGGCCGTAGCGGCGCGGCGGGCCGGCCGCGGCTCCCGAGTTATGCCGCGAATTACCGGGACGCGACACTAGGCTCGGACCACGCCGCGACGCGCTGACGCAGGGGTTGAGCCGTACGGGCGTCTCGCGCTTCCACGTTGGCCGCGTGAGCTGCAGCGCCACGTGCGACCGGGGTGTCGCGCCCCCGGGCCCGCACCCCTCAGCCCACGAGTTCGAGCTCGTGCGCGGCGAAGACCGCGAGCCACACGCGGCGCGCGTCCGGGTGGCTCACTTCCACCGTGTAGTGGCGCCCCACGCCGCCCAGGCGGTCGGCGATGTTCACGACCGTCCCGACGTCGCCCACGCGCGGGGGACGCTCGGCGGTCGCCAGGACCAGGTGGTCCTCCGGCGATCCGGTGAGCGAGACGACGCGGACGGTATCATGCTCGGCGATCGCACGCACGGACGGCTCCTCGGCTGGCGCCCGACGTCCGCGCTCGCTATTTCTGCGCGCAGTGATGGAGCATGGAGCGCGGGATCACCTCGAGCAACACGTGAGGCACGGCCATGGCTGAAGCTGAGCGGCAAAACACCCCCCTGCTCAACGCGCTCGCCCAGGTGACGGCGACGATTTACGCGGCGCGGCTCGCCCGCGGCGAGGCCGGGGCCCCGGTCATCGTCGAGTCCGCGAACGACGCCGTCTCGGTGATGCTCGCCGTCATTGCCGCGACGCGCGACCTCGACGAGATGCTCCGGGCGCGCGCCGCCGAGCCCGAGGCGTGACCGGAGTTCGGCGGGCCCGGGCGCGGGGCGTCCGAGAGGCCGGCGCGCCCCTCGGCCCGGTAGCGCACGAGCCAGCGACGCACCGTCTGCTCGTGCTCCCGCACGACGGCGGCGATCTGCGCGGCCACCAGGCCGCGCTCCGCCGCCAGGAGGACCATCAGGGCGCGGATGCGGAGCCGCCCCTCGCGTGCCGTGCGGTACGTGCGATCGAGCTCCGTGAGCTGCGTCGTGCTGCGCGTGTCCAGACGGATCGGGCGCATCGCACCTCCCAGCAACGCCCTCCCCCAACATACATCCCACAGAACTCCCGACGCTGTACTTAGGCGTCGCGCGACACGTCGCGCGGTGTGTCGGCGGCGCCCTGCCCCGCGGCGCGCCCGGGCGCCCGGTCCGGCGGCTGCACGGCCGCGAACACTCCGGCGGCGTCGGCGTGCTGGTAGGCCGTGCGCATGACGTGGAGCGATCTCCAGCCCCCGCCCGCGGCCACGTCCTGCGGCGGCAGGTGGCGCCGCTCGCTCGCCCACAGCCGCGGGAAGGCGTGCCACAGCCCGCGGTCCAGCTTGGGCAGCGTGGCCCGC
>Ga0307411_10001067_pt1 | contig 10635 bp, 9 predicted proteins | sample DK1Ometagenome_2_FD_203712 | JGI IMG/M metagenome (GOLD analysis project Ga0307411, IMG submission 203712) | Maize rhizosphere microbial communities from greenhouse at UC Davis, California, United States - DK15-O-1 | ecosystem: Host-associated > Plants > Roots > Rhizosphere > Soil | place: USA...
AAACAACGATGCGCGTGCACATCACCAACCTGTCATACGAAGGTTGCCACCTGATCACCGAGGAAGTGCTGGACATCGGCGAGACGATTCTGCTCGAGATGCCGCGCATGCGAAAGACCCAAGCGCAGGTGCGGTGGGTCAAGGACCAGCAGGCCGGAGTTCGCTTCCTCCAGGGCACAACGGCGCCCGACGATCGCCGGGCCAGGATCGGGGTTTAACCCGTCAGGCGCGCTTTGCGCCGACTGCCAGCAATTGTTTGAGCCGCGCCTTCACCGCTTCGGCCAAATGCGTATCGACCACCGGCGCACTGGCAAAGCGGACCCCCAATGGATTCACCGGAGAACCGTTTCGCAGCACCTCGTAATGCAGGTGCGGCCCGGTTGAGAGCCCTGAAGAGCCTACGTAGCCGATCAACTGCCCACGCCGGACGAAACTTCCCGGCGAAGCAACGATCTCACTCATGTGGCTGTAGGTCGTGGTGATGCCGCCACCGTGCCAGATGCGGACCTGGCGACCGTAGCCGCCTGCCCAGCCGGCCGCAGAGACCTGTCCGTCAGCGGTGGCCACGATCGGGCTCCCCCAGCTCGCGCCGAAGTCGACGCCAGCATGGAAGCGGGCGAAGCGGAGGATCGGATGGATGCGCGTGCCGAACGTAGAGGTGATGTGACCCGCAACGGGCCACGCCATTCCAGTCGACGTCGCTACCGGCTTGCTGACGTTCGCGGCATCGATCCACTCACTGTGGCCGTTGGCGTTCCAGCGCACCAGCTGCAGGTCGCTCTCCATCGAGCGATCAAGCCCCGCGTAAAGCAAATCGCGCGATGGTGAGATTACGAGGTCAAACCCGTCGGTCGCGCCGACTTCGCCAACGTCGATCTGCGTCGCCAATGCCGTAAGATATTTAGCGGCCACTTCCGGCGAAGCGCCTGCGGCACGGAGCGACCAGTAGAGCCCATCGCCAACCCGCCCGCGAATGCGCAAAGGCACCGCCGGAGCGGCCGGCTTGGGCACGACCACCGGTGTCACGACCCGCGCCGGCCGTTTCGAAACGAAATCGACCGCTTCGACGGCTTCGGTCGGCGCCATCGCCATGCCGGTCGCGCTGCCCCCTGACAGGGGCGCAACTCCAAGCGCATGCCATTGCCGCTGCTCGTCCGGTGTCGCCATGTCGGCGCGCGGTAACGACGCCCAGGCCACGGTGCTGCACAGCAAGGCCAGCAGGCCGGCGCTCTTCCAACCCGGACGCGGCAATGCGGTGGCAAGCGCCGACCTCAATGGGTGCGCGTGGCGATGTGACGTCAACACCCGCCCTGAATGGCCAATCGAGGTTAAAACCTGCCTAATTTCATGCTTCTGGAACCTTGCGTTCGGCCCGCGCGCTGCCATGTTCGTGATGATGGCGCGCCGTTCCGACGCACCGGTCCGGGCAATCCTGGGACCAACAAACACCGGCAAGACCTACTTGGCGATCGAACGGATGTGCGGCCATTCGTCCGGCGTCATCGGCTTTCCGCTCCGTCTGCTCGCCCGCGAGGTTTACGACCGCGTCGTCGCCATCAAGGGCGAGAAGCAGGTCGCGCTGCTGACCGGCGAGGAGCAGATCGTGCCTCCGCAGGCGCGCTACTTCCTGTGCACCGCCGAGAGCATGCCGGTCCCTGGAGTGGACACGCATCACGAAGGCGACTTCCAGCGCGACTTCGCCTTCGCTGCGATCGACGAGGCCCAGCTCGGCATCGACCCCGAGCGCGGCCACGTCTTCACCGACCGCATGCTTCGGGCCCGCGGCCGCGAGGAAACGCTGATCCTCGGCTCCGCCACGCTGAAGCCCTTAATTCGCGAGCTGCTTCCGGAGGCTGAGGTCGTCAGCCGCCCGCGCTTTTCGACGCTCCGCTATTCCGGCAGCGTCAAGCTCTCGCGACTGCCGTCGCGTTCGGCCGTCGTGGCTTTTTCCGCCGAGCAGGTTTACGCGCTCGCCGAGATGCTTCGCCGCTTCAAAGGCGGCGCTGCGGTCGTGATGGGTGCGCTGTCGCCCGCCACGCGAAACGCCCAGGTCGCGATGTTCCAGCGCGGCGAGGTCGATTATCTCGTGGCCACCGATGCCATCGGCATGGGCCTCAACATGGACGTCACCCATGTCGCTTTTGCCGGCCTCGACAAGTTTGACGGACGGCGCGACCGCCGCCTCACTATCCCCGAAATGGCGCAGATCGCGGGCCGCGCGGGCCGTCACCAAAAGGACGGCACGTTCGGCACGCTCGGCCTCAGCGAGGAAAGCGGCGGCTTCAGCGAAGAAGAGATTACCGCGATCGAAGAGCACCGCTTCCCGCCGCTCGACACGCTTTACTGGCGCAACGCCGAACTCGATTTCACCGATGTCCGCGCACTAATCGCCAGCCTCGAGCGGAAGAGCGACGATCCGATCCTGCGGCCCGCGCCGGAAGCGATTGACCTCGCGGTGCTCAAGCTGATCGCCGAAGATCCGGCCATCGCGTCGCGCCGCGGCGTCCAGGCTCGGCGGCTATGGGCGGTCTGCGGCCTGCCCGATTTCCGCAAGGTCGGCCCGATGCACCACGCCCGAATGGTGCGCCGGCTCTTCTCCTATATCGGGGAAGGGGGCCACGTGCCGCACGAGTGGTTCGCGGCCGAAGTCGCCCGCCTCGACAATGTCAGCGGCGATATCGAGGCGCTCGCCGATCGCCTCGCGGGTATCCGCAGCTGGGCCTATATCGCGCACCGCTCCGATTGGCTGAACGAGCCCGCCAAGTGGGCCGACCGCACCCGCCAGGTCGAATCGCGCCTGTCCGACGCCCTGCACGAGCGGCTCACCCAACGCTTCGTCGATCGCCGCACCGCCGTCCTAGTCCGCGACATCGGCGCGCGCGGCGCCGACGCGCTGCCCGTCACGGTCGCCGCCGATGGCGAGGTAAGCGTCGGCCCCGAGCCGATCGGCCACCTCTCCGGATTCGAGTTCCGCGTCGATCCATCCGCGCGCCTGGCGGACAAGAGGCTGCTGCTCGCGGCGGCTGAACGCCGGCTGGGCGATGAGCTCGATCGTCGCGCGCTCACCCTGGTCGATACGGACGATCAGGCCTTCCAGCTCGCGGTCGAGGATGGCGGCGGCATCGCCGTGTCATGGGAGGGGAATATCCTCGCCCGTCTCGCTCCAGGCCGCTCCCTGCTGGAGCCGGCGCTGAGGACCGCCCGCGCACTCGACCGCCTCTCGGCACCGGCTCGCGCAGCGTTGCGCGAGCGGCTCGAGCGCTGGCTCGATGCCCAGGTCGAGCGGCACCTCAAGCCGCTCAAGCAGCTTGCCGCGGCCGCAAGCGACCCGTCCAACGCTTCAGGCGTCCGTGCACTTGCGGCCATGCTCGCCGATGCCGGCGGTACGCTGCCGCGCAAGACGGCGCTCGGCGCCATCGCGCATCTTGAGCAGGCGGACCGCCAGGGGCTGCACCGCCTGCGGGTTCGCCTCGGCCCTCTCGACGTCTTCCTGCCCTTGCTGCTGAAGCCCGGGGCGCAGCAGTGGCGCGCGGCGCTGATTGCGGTGAAGCAGGGCCAGACCATGCCCCAGCTGCCGTCCCCGGGCGCCGCGACGCTCAGTGCCGACGCGGAACCACGCGGCGCCGCGCTGGCCTATCGCCGGCTCGGTCGGACCTGGCTGCGCATCGACCTTGCCGATCGACTCGCGAGCCACGCCCGCAAGGTGCGGTCGGCCGGCGATGCCAATCCGGTCGATCAGGATCTCGCTACATCGATCGGTCTCGGCGAGGATGCCCTCGCGCGGCTGATGAGTGAAATCGGTTTCGCCAAGGCCGGAGACGCCTGGCGCTGGCGCGGGCGCCGCCCGCCTCGCGACGACCGTCGCGCACCCTCGTCGCACGCCTTTGCCGAGCTGGAGAAATTGCGCCGCAAGTGAGGATCGACCGCTTCCTCTTCTTCATCCGCCTGCTCAAGAGCCGGACCCAGGCGCAGGGCCTGATCGACCAGGGCCATGTGCGCATCGACGGCAAGCGCGTCGAAAAAAGCAGCGAGGAAGTGCGCGTCGGCAGCGTCATCGCCATGCCCCTGCGCGACCATGTCCGCATCCTGCGCGTCCTCACCCTGCCGACGCGTCGTGGGCCGGCGCCCGAAGCGCGGGCCTGTTACGAGGAGCTTGGCCCAAGCCAGGAATTGACGAGCCGAAGCCCGCGACATAGCGAGACACCCAAAGGGAGCGAATTTTCATGACCTATGTCGTCACCGACGCCTGCATCCGTTGCAAATATATGGATTGCGTCGAGGTCTGTCCGGTCGATTGCTTCTACGAAGGCGAGAACATGCTCGTCATCAACCCCAACGAGTGCATCGACTGCGGCGTGTGTGAACCCGAGTGCCCGGCCGAAGCGATCCTGCCCGATACCGAAAACGGGCTGGAGAAATGGCTGGAGCTAAACTCCACTTATTCGGCGGACTGGCCGAATATCACGCGCAAGAAGGACAGCCCCGCCGACGCCGACGAGCACAAGGGCGAAGAGGGGAAGTTCGACAAATACTTCTCGGCCGACCCGGGCGCCGGCGACTAACCCGACAAGCGCTTAGCGCTTGATCCTGAAGGTGTAGTTCAGGCCCGCACCCGCTGAGAATTGATTGCGCGAGCCAAAGACGCGGACGATCGGCGACTTGGCCGCATCGCCAACCAGCCGCTCGTATCTGGCATAGCCGAACATACCGAAGCTGTCGTTGAACTGGGTCGACAGGCCGCTGGCAATCGCGAGCGCATGCACGCCACCGCTGGGACGATACGACGGTAGCCCGGTCGCCAGGGCAACGACTGGTGTGACTCCGAAATAAGCGCGCTGGTATTTAGCGTCGGAGAACATCACGCGCGGTCCGACCGAGAACACATATTTGTCGCCGTCGCGCCAGATCTTGTCGGCACCGATCGAGCCCACGAGGCCCTTGTGGCCGTTTACACCCTTCAGAAGGTCGGCGCGCACCCGCCATGAGTCATTCGCTTCATATTGCGCGAAAGCGCCGACTTCGAAGGTGGTCTTCACCTTGCCAACGGCGGCGCCGACATCGGAATCCTTGCGGCTGGCCTGGATGTTCGCTGCGGGGCCGAACGTAAAGCCGCCCGCATCGACGATGCCGATGCCGAAATTGTCGTCCGGCGCCTCGAACTTGAATTGATGGTCGCCGCGCGCGATGTCGATGTCGAAGAAGGGCGCAACCTGCAAATGGTCGGCGCCGACATATTCCGGCAGGACCTGAGCCCCGAGGCCAAGCCGAACGCGATAATCGCGATTGTCCTGGGCGGATGCGGCGCTCCAGGCAGGAAGCAGCAATGCAGATGCCAGCAAAAATTGTTTCATGCTGCCGAAACCCCCCTTTCGCAGTTCAGTTGCACTGCACTACTCCTGATGATCGCCTTCACGCATTCGGCGCCGATGATAGCGGGTTCGCGCAACGATGACGCCGATCAGGATTGTCCAACCGATCGCAAGCAGGACCAGCGACGGCGTATTGAACCCGTTGCCGCCCAACAGCATCGCCGCGACCCCAGCGACCACGACCGCCAGACCGAGCCAGCGCCAAGGACGATACAACCCGATCAACTCGCGTCTGTATGCGCGGCGCTGCTCCGGATCCGCTAGATCGGGACGCGTCAACGGCGCCGCTCCAGCTGTTCAATGATAAGGTTTGCCGCAGCTTCCGCATCCATCGCCATCGTGTCGATCCGGATCTCCGGCGCTTCCGGGACTTCGTACGGGCTGTCGATTCCGGTGAAATTCTTGATCTCGCCCGCGCGCGCCTTGGCATAGAGTCCCTTCGGATCGCGTTTCTCCGCGTCGGCAAGCGGCGTGTCGACAAAGATCTCGATGAACTCGCCGTCCGCGACCATCCGCCGCACCAATTGACGCTCCGCTCGGAAAGGGGAGATGAACGCGGTCAGCACGATCAGGCCCGCGTCGGTCATCAGCCGCGCGACTTCGCCGACGCGCCGGACGTTCTCGATGCGGTCCGCCTCCGTAAAGCCGAGATCGCGGTTGAGGCCGTGGCGAACATTGTCGCCGTCGAGGAGGAAGGTGTGGCGCCCGCGCGCAGCGAGCTTCTTCTCGACTAGGTTGGCAATGGTCGACTTGCCCGAGCCGGAGAGACCCGTGAACCAAAGAACGGCGGGCTTTTGTCCCTTGAGCGCGGCGTGGGTTTCCCGGCTGACCTCGAGCGGCTGGCGGTGGATATTGAGTGCGCGGCGCAAAGCGAAATGAAGCATGCCGCAGCCGACGGTCGCATTGCTCAACTTGTCGATCAGGATGAAGCCGCCCAGCTGCCGGCTGTCGGCATAAGGCTCGAACACGATCTCGCGGTCCGTGGCAATTTCGGCAACGCCGATGCCGTTCAGCTCGAGCGTCTTCGCCGCGAGATGATCGAGCGTGTTGACGTTGATCTCGTACTTCGGCTCCTGGATCGTCACCGTGACCATTTGCGTGCCGATCTTCAGCCAGTAACCGCGACCCGGGAGCAGCGGCTCGTCGGCCATCCAGACGATGGTAGCCTCGAATTGATCGGCGACCTCCGGCGGGGAGTCGGCGGCTGCGATGACATCGCCGCGTGAACAGTCGACCTCATGCGTAAATGTCACCGTCACCGACTGGCCGGCCACAGCTTCTTCCAGGTCGCCGTCCGACGTGACGATCCGCTCGATCCGCGTCGTGCGCCCCGACGGCAACACCCGAATGTCCTGCGAGCGGGTTAGTGTTCCCGACGCAACCTGGCCGGCGAAACCGCGGAAGGACTGGTCGGGCCGATTGACCCATTGCACCGGCATGCGCGTCGGCCGCTTCGCGTCGTAGTCCTGCTCAAGCGGAACGGCATCGAGATGATCGAGCAAGGTGGGACCGTCGTACCAAGGAGTGCCCTCGCCACGCTTGGCGATATTGTCGCCGTTGAGACCGGAGACAGGAATTGCGAGCCAGTCGGCAACGCCGATCTGGTCGGCGAACGCGCGGAACTCGGCGCTGATCGCGTCGAATGCGCCGCGGTCATAATCGACCAGGTCCATCTTGTTTACAGCCAGCACCAGCCGGCGGATGCCGACAAGGTTGACGAGATAGGCGTGCCGCCGCGTCTGGGTGAGGATGCCGTTGCGCGCGTCCACCAGCAGCACGGCGAGGTCCGCGGTGGAAGCACCGGTGACCATGTTGCGCGTGTACTGCTCGTGGCCCGGCGTATCGGCAACGATGAACTTGCGCTTCTCGCTGGAAAAATAGCGATAGGCGACATCGATGGTGATGCCCTGCTCGCGCTCCGCCGACAGACCGTCGAGCAACAGCGCGAAATCGATCTTCTGTCCCTGCGTGCCGTGTTTCTTGCTGTCGACTTCGAGGGCCGCCAGCTGGTCCTCGAACAGCGCCTGCGTTTCGTACAGGAGGCGTCCGATCAGCGTCGACTTGCCGTCGTCCACGCTGCCGCAAGTGAGGAAGCGCAGCAGCTCCTTCTTCTCCTGCGCGGCGAGCCAGGCTTTGACGTCGGCAGGAGCGTTCAAAAGTAACCCTCCTGCTTCTTCTTCTCCATCGACGCGCTGCCGGCATCGCGGTCGATCGCGCGGCCCTGCCGCTCGCTCACCGACGAAGCGAGCATCTCCGCAATGATATCCTCGACGCTGGCCGCATTGCTCTCGACCGCGCCCGACAGCGGGTAGCAGCCAAGTGTGCGGAAACGGACCATCCGGCCGACCGCGGCTTCGCCATCCTCCATCCGCATCCGCTCGTCATCGACCATCAGGATCAGGCCGTCACGCTCGACCGTGGGCCGCTCCGCCGCGAAGTACAGCGGCACCACCTCGATCCCCTCGCGCAAAATGTATTGCCACACGTCGAGCTCGGTCCAGTTGGACAAGGGGAAGACGCGCATGCTCTCGCCCTTGTTCTTGCGCACATTGTAGAGCGACCACAGCTCTGGCCGCTGACGCTTGGGGTCCCAGCGATGGTTCTTGTCGCGGAAGCTGAACACGCGCTCCTTGGCCCGGCTCTTCTCCTCGTCGCGCCGCGCGCCGCCGAACGCCGCGTCGAACCCGTGCGCGTCGAGCGCCTGCCGCAGCCCTTCCGTCTTCCACATGTCGGTATGCAGTGGCCCATGGTCGAACGGGTTGATGCCCTGCTCGATCGCCTGCGGGTTGCGGTGGATCAGCAGTTCGACGCTCGGCATCGCGGCGACGCGGTCGCGTTCGGCATACATGTCACGAAACTTCCAGGTCGTATCGACGTGGAGCAACGGGAACGGCAGAGGCGCCGGGAAGAATGCCTTGCGCGCCAGGTGAAGCATCACCGCGCTGTCCTTGCCCATCGAATAGAGCATCACCGGCCGCGCGCTCTCGGCGACCGTTTCGCGCATGATGAAGATGCTCTCCGCCTCGAGCCGGTCGAGGTGGGTCATTAGCGTTGTCATTGACAGCGAGGTTTGCCCGCTTCTTTTCGGATTGTCACTTGCGGGCAATGTTCGAGCGCCTACGCTCCGCACAAATGTCGGGAGACGACCAGTGACCAGGCTTATTCTCATTGCGCTCGCCGTCTTGCCGTTGAGCACTTCCCTGCTCGCTCAGGCTGGCGCGAAACCGGTCTCGCGCGCCGACTTCCTGAAAGGCGTGGATGGCCGGTTCGCGGCGGCGGACGCCAACAGGGACGGCGGCATCGCGAAGGGCGAGCTGGTGGTGCTCCAGCAGAAAGAACTGCAGCAGGCCAAGTCCAACCTCAATCAGCAGCTGCTGGGGCGGTTCCGGCAGCTCGACACCAACAAGGACGGCCAGCTCAGCCCGGCGGAGTTTGCAGCGATCGCGCCGCCGATCCGCGCGGTGGAGACGCCCGACCAGATGCTGAAGGCGCTCGATTCCAATGGCGACGGCAAGATCACCAACGCGGAGTTCCGCGCGCCGCAGGTCGCCAAGTTCAACAAGGTCGACGCCAACCGCGACGGCATCGCCACGCCCGAAGAGATGCGCAAGGCCGCGACCGGCAAGTAGCGGGTGGCGCCGCCCGCGCGGCGGGCCTAAGGACGTCCCTTCCCCGGGGAGCCGATAGCGGCTGAGAGGCAGTTCGAGACTGCGACCCGCTGAACCTGATCCGGTTGAAACCGGCGGAGGAAGAGGAGTCTGAAATGGCCGACGCCCCGGCACGCACCGAATTGAAAGTCACCACCGGCGCCATTCGCGGCAGCCGCAAGATCCACGTCGGCAGCCTCGGCGTAGCCATGCGCGCGGTCGATCTCGAGCCGACGTCGGGAGAGCCGCCGGTCACGCTCTACGACACCAGCGGGCCCTACAGCGATCCCAACGCCCGCATCGACATCATGGCCGGTCTGCCCGAGCTTCGCGCGAGGTGGATCCGCGACCGCGGCGACGTCGAGGAAGTCGCCCAGCGCGAGGTCCGCCCCGAGGACAACGGCCAGCTCGGCCCCGACCGCAGCGGCGGCGTCCAACCCTTCCCCAACGTCCGCAAGCGCGTGCTCCGCGCCCGTCCCGGCGCCAACGTCAGCCAGATGCACTACGCCCGCCGCGGCATCGTCACGCCCGAGATGGAATATGTCGCCATCCGCGAAAACCTCGGCCGCGAATCCGCGCTGAACGCGCCCCGCGACGGCGAAAGCTTCGGCGCCGCCATCCCCGACTTCGTCACCCCCGAGTTCGTCCGCGACGAGGTCGCCCGGGGTCGCGCCATCATCCCCAACAACATCAACCACCCCGAAACCGAACCGATGGCGATCGGCCGCAACTTCCTGGTCAAGATCAACGCCAACATCGGCAACAGTGCGGTCGCCAGCGACGTCGCGTCCGAGGTCGACAAGATGGTGTGGGCGATCCGCTGGGGCGCGGACACGGTCATGGACCTCTCGACCGGGCGCAACATCCACGACACCCGCGAATGGATCATCCGCAACTCGCCCGTGCCGATCGGCACCGTGCCCATCTACCAGGCGCTGGAAAAGGTCGGCGGCATCGCCGAGGACCTGACCTGGGAGATCTTCCGCGACACGCTCATCGAGCAGGCCGAGCAGGGCGTCGACTACTTCACCATTCACGCCGGCGTCAGGCTTCCGTACGTCCCGCTCACCGCCAAGCGCGTGACGGGCATCGTCAGCCGCGGCGGCTCGATCATGGCCAAATGGTGCCTCGCCCACCACCGCGAAAGCTTCCTCTACGAACGCTTCGACGAAATCACCGAGATCATGAAGGCCTATGACATCGCTTACTCGCTAGGCGACGGCCTGCGCCCCGGCAGCATCGCCGACGCCAATGACGAAGCGCAGTTCGCCGAACTCTACACTTTGGGTGAGTTGACCAAGCGCGCCTGGGCCGAGGACGTGCAGGTGATGATCGAGGGCCCCGGCCACGTGCCGATGCACAAGATCAAGGAGAATATGGACAAGCAGCTGGAAAGCTGCGGCGAGGCGCCTTTCTACACCTTGGGGCCGCTGACCACCGACATCGCGCCCGGCTACGACCATATCACCAGCGGCATCGGCGCGGCGATGATCGGTTGGTACGGCACCGCGATGCTTTGCTACGTGACGCCCAAGGAGCATCTCGGCCTCCCCGACCGCGACGACGTGAAGGTCGGGGTCGTCACCTACAAGCTGGCTGCCCACGCCGCCGACCTCGCC
>Ga0307411_10001068_pt1 | contig 10627 bp, 13 predicted proteins | sample DK1Ometagenome_2_FD_203712 | JGI IMG/M metagenome (GOLD analysis project Ga0307411, IMG submission 203712) | Maize rhizosphere microbial communities from greenhouse at UC Davis, California, United States - DK15-O-1 | ecosystem: Host-associated > Plants > Roots > Rhizosphere > Soil | place: USA...
ACCGCGGAAGCCCATCTCCTCGCCGAGGATGGCGGCGAGCTGCGGCCTCGCGAGCGGCGCGCCCCATAGCACCTTAAACAGCAGCCAGTCCACCCACTGGAGGCTGTCGGGCAGTACGTTCTGGAGGCGCCCGCGCCAGTCGTAGCGGTAGGCAATGCCAAGCACGAGCCAGGGGGCGACCCAGGCGAGGTTGAGCAGGAAGACACGCGCGGGCGATGGCACATCGAGCGAGATGAGCGAGTGCATCCGATGGAGTCGCCCCGGGTCCGCCCGCACCAGATCGGGTATGCCGAGCGCGTGCTGGACGAGGAGTCCCACGCCGATGGCGAGCCCAGTGACCGCGAGGGGGAAGGCGACGGCCGCCACCCACGGCGACCAGCCGGTGAACTCGAAGCCCATGGAGCGCGGCGGCTCGCCCCGGAACGTGCGTGCGCACGCAATCGCTACCAGCGCCGGGACCCAGCCGATGACGAAGCCGAGCATCCGCGGGTGCTCAGGCTGGAACCACCATGCCGCGAGGAGCCAGGCGATCGGCAAGGTGATTGCCGCGAACCACCGAGTCTCGCGCGTCGGCGACGGGTGGCGGTCCGCGGGCGGAGGTTGAACCTTAGGCGTTGACATCGGTGAGAGGGCTGGCCGGTCGCATCTTCGGGCGCGTGGCGCTACCGCACCCGACGCGCGCCTCCGCGCGATTGTCACACCTGGGGCCGGCGCAGACGACCCTTAGCGCGCTCGTTCAGCCGGCCGGCGCCAGTAGCTCGGCGAAGTCCAACTCGCCCTCGACCCCGTCCGCGAACCTCAGGAACGGCCGATGCCGGCCGAGCGGCCTCGCGATCACGCCCGCACCAGCTTCCTGTACGCGATCCGGTGCGGCTGGTCGGCGTCGGGGCCTTTGCGCTTCTTCAGGTCCTCCACATAAGACTGGAAATTCCCCTCGGAGCATACCACGTCGGCGTGTGGTTTTGGCTCGGCCACCACATATGTACTCGTCCTCGCGGCACTTGCGCTCCAGTTGAACGATGCTCTCGGAGCACTGCGGCGGCGCGGATACAAATCCGGTGACAAGATCGCCGCCACCGAGTGCGAGGATGAGGCGGTCCATCACCGCTCCGCGAAGGCCCCGGCCAGCAGGTCCCGCAGCGCGCGCGGCCGTCGTCCCGCCAGGCGCTCGACGTCGCCGGTGACGATGTCGAAGCCGCCCTGCACGAACTTCTCCTGGATCGACAGGACCGCGCCGACGACGGGGGACGGGAGCCCCGCCTGCTCCAGCCCCTGGCGGAGCACCGGCTCGGGCAGCACGAGGAACGAGAACGGCCGCCCCGACGCCTCGGCCACCAGCGCGACCCGCTCCGCGCCCGTGAGGCTCGCCGGCCCGGTCGCGTGGTAGATCGCGCCCGCGTGGCCCTCGCTGGTCAGGATCCCCGCCGCCGCCGCGGCGACGTCCTCGCGCGAGACGAATGCCACGCGGTTCTCGCCGAGGCCCGTCAGCACGCTGGCGCCGAGCGACATCTGCGCCTCCTGGATGAACGACTCGGCGTAGTAGTTCATGCGGAGGATCGTCCAGCGCGGCGCGGTCCGCATCAGCCGCTGCTCGGCCGCCCAGTAGGACGCGTAGACGTCCGGCTCCTCGGCCTTGCGCGTCCCCGCCGACGACATGAGGACGATGTGTCCCACGCCCGCCGCGACCGCCGCGACGATGGCAGCGAGCGACTGCCCCGCGCGCCGGCCGGGGCCCATCTCCGAGGTCGGGATGAGCAGCAGCCGGTCGAGCCCCGCGTAGGCGGCGGCGAGCGTCTCCGGCCGGTCGTAGTCGCCGAGCCGGCCCTCGACCGGTGCCGCGACCCGCTCAGGGGAGCGCGAGATGCCGATGATGTCGTGCCCGCCCCGGCGCACGAGCTCCGTTACCGTAGCGGCGCCGAGCTGCCCGCTCGCGCCGCTGACTCCAATACGCATCTTCATCCGTCCTGTAAACGTGTCAGTTGGAGTTAGCCTCGAAACGCGATTCGGGGCATCACGACCGCGGCGCGATGGGCGCCCGCTTCCAGCGCCCCCAGGCGACGAAGATGGCGAGCAGCATGGGGACGATATTGAACGCGACGACACGGGCCTCGCCGCGCATGACGTGGAAGGGCACCGCGAGCGCCATGATCGCCGCGAGGCCGGCCGCCGCGAGCGGTGTGAGCCACGGCTTGACCCGCGTCGCCGCGGGCAGCACGACGCCGACGGCGCCCGCGAGCTCCGCGAGACCGATGAAGCGCGCGAGCGGAACGGGAATGTCCGTGATCCACGGCGACCCTTTCGCCGCTTCCGCGATGGGCCTGAGGCCGTGGTTGAAGCCGGCCATCAGGAAGAATGCGAAGAGGAGCACCTGCGCGATCCAGAGCGTGACGTGGAGGGCGCGGAGGCGCGGCCCGGAATGTGGCATCGTTGCGCTGGTCATGAACATGAATGGGATGGGGTGAGGGCCGCGTGGGACCGCGCGTCGGACGTCATCGCCCGTCGAGCGCCTTGCGGATCTGCGGGAGAACCTTGGTGGCGAGCAGCTCGATGCCCCGGAGGAAGGTGGCGTGCGGCATCCCGCCGACATCCATCTGGAGGATCTGCCGCGAGTGGCCGAGGAGCTCGTGAAGGTGCAGGATGCGGTCGGCGATCTCGTCGGGCCCGCCGGCGAACACCATCCCACCTGGCTCGAGGTCGCGCGCCCGGCCCGCGGGTACCCGCATCGGGCGACCGATCTCCGCCGAACCTGTCTCGAACATCCGAGCCTCGTGCGCGAAGTAGGTCGCCTTCGCGTCGCTGTCGTTCTCGGCGACAAACCCGTGCACCGCCACGGCGACGTCGGCGGCATCGGCGGGGTGACCGACCTTGGACCACGCGTCGCGGTAGGCGCGGCCGTACTGCGCCCAGTGCTCCGGCGTGCCGCCGAGGATGCCGAGGAACATCGGCAGGCCGAGTTCGACCGCGCGCAGCACTGACTTCGGGCTGCCGCCGGTGCCAAGCCAGATCCGGAGGGGCTGCTCAGGGCGTGGCACCACCAGCGTGTCCTCGAGGGGCCGGCGCCGGTGTGGCCCGCTCCACGTGACCCGCTCGTGGCGGTTCAGCGCGATGAGCAGCTCGAGCTTCGAGCTGAAGAGCGTGTCGTAGTCGCGCTCGTCGAAGTCGAAGATCGGGAAGGTGATCGCTGACGATCCCCGGCCGGCGACGACGTCGATGCGACCCGGCGCGAGCGCTGCGGCGGTGGCGAGCTGCTGGAAGACGCGGATCGGCTCGTCGGTAGACAGCACCGACACCGTCGTGCCGAGCTTGATCGCGCGCGTCGACGCCGCTGCGGCGACGACGAGCGACGTCGGCGACGACACCGGCATCGAGCGGGTGTGGTGCTCGCCGAAGCCGAAGAAGTCGAGGCCGACCTCTTCGGCGACGCGCACCGCTTCGAGGGCGTCCCGGATCGCCTGCGCGGTGGGGCCGTAGCCGCCGTCCGCGGCGCGAGGCGTGTTGCCGAACGTGTAGACGCCGAGCTCGAACGTCCTCTTGGGTCTAGGGGCGATTCCTTCCATCCGCTGCGTCGCCCGTGACATGGCGCCTGATCGTGCGTAAGTTCCTTCTCGTAACCATCGTAACGTAGAGGCGGCGGGTGGCGCGGAGAAGAACGCACGCACACGTGCCTCGGTGATATGGAGGTAACCATGGCCACACCCCCAGCACGCACGAGGGCTCGCGCACCGCGGACGGCCTCAGCGGGCACAGCGGCGCGCGTGCCGTCTCCGTCGTCGGCCCCGCGCGCCGCGCCCGCGCACGATCCGCTCGGCTGCCGCGCGCACGAGGTTCTCGCCCGGGTCGGCGACAAGTGGTCGGTCTACGTCATCCACGTGCTCGGCGAGGCGGGCACGCTCCGCTTCGGCGAGCTGCGGCGGCGGGTGGAGGGGATCAGCCAGCGGATGCTCACCGTGACGCTCCGGAGCCTGGAGCGGGACGGCCTCGTGTCGCGCGCGATGTACCCCGAGGTGCCGCCGCGCGTCGAGTACGCCCTCACGCCGCTCGCGATGACGCTCCGCGGCATCGTGGGGCAGCTCGTCGAGTGGTCGCAGGCGCACCTGGCGGAGATCGACGCGGCGCGCGCGCGCTACGACCGGCAGACGCCGGGGTGGTCGACGGTGTCGGGATGAGCATCGGCGGCCACGGGGTCGCCGATGCAGGTGACGCCACCACCCCCGCGACGGCCGGCAGCAACCTGCTTCGCGAGATGCGGTCGAAGTACCTGGCCGAGCGCCCCAATATCTCGCGCTTGGAGCGACGAGCGGCGAGGAGCCCAAACGGGCCCTCGCCGCTCGTCTTGGATACGAATCCCGTTACAAGTACCGGCGAAACCACGCCGGAGCGCGAGTGGATTTTGTAGCGGCCTGGCCGCCCCAACCGCGCGCAGCCAATGGCAGTAGGTGCGCGCCAGCTACGCCCGCACCAACTTCTTGTACGCGATCCGGTGCGGCTGGTCGGCGTCGGGGCCTTTGCGCCTGCGCAAATCCTCGACATAAGCCTGGAAATTCCCCTCGAACCACACCACCTCGGAGTCCCCCTCGAACGCCAGGATGTGCGTGGCGATGCGGTCCAGGAACCACCGGTCGTGCGAGATCACCACCGCGCAGCCGGCGAAGTCGAGCAGCGCCTCCTCCAGCGCGCGCAGCGTGTCCACGTCCAGGTCGTTCGTCGGCTCGTCGAGCAGGAGCAGGTTCGAGCCCGTCATCAGCGTCTTCGCCAGGTGCAGCCGGTTGCGCTCCCCGCCCGAGAGGCTCCCCACCACCTTCTGCTGGTCGGTGCCCTTGAAGTTGAAGCTGGAGAGATACGCGCGGGTGTTCATCTCCTTCTTGCCGACGAGGATGGTCTCGTTGCCGCCGGAGATCTCCTGCCACGCCGTCTTCTTCGGGTCGAGCGTGCGGGTCTGGTCCACGTAGCCCAGCACCACCGTCTCGCCGATCCGGAGCGTGCCCGCGTCGGGCGTCTCGGCGCCGGTGATCATCCGGAACAGCGTCGTCTTCCCCGCCCCGTTCGGCCCGATGATGCCGACGAGCCCGCCGCGCGGCAGGGAGAAGCTCAGGTCCTCGAACAGCAGCTTGTCACCGAACGCCTTGCGCAGCCCGTCGGCGATCACGACGTCGTTGCCGAGGCGCGGCGCCGGCGGGATCACGATCTCGTTCTGCGCGATCCGCTCCTGCTGCTTCTCGCTCGCCAGCTCCTCGTACTTCTGAATGCGCGCCTTGCTCTTGGACTGCCGAGCGCGGGGCGACATGCGCACCCACTCCAGCTCGCGCTCCAGCGTGCGCTGCCGGGCACTCACCTGCTTCTCCTCCTGCGCGAGCCGCGTACGCTTCTGCTCCAGCCAGCCGGAGTAGTTCCCCTCGTACGGCACGCCGCGCCCCCGGTCGAGCTCGAGGATCCACTTGGCGACGTTGTCGAGGAAGTAGCGGTCGTGGGTGATCGCCACCACCGTCCCCTTGAATTCGGCGAGGAAGTGCTCGAGCCACGCCACGCTCTCGGCGTCGAGGTGGTTCGTCGGCTCGTCGAGGAGGAGCATGTCCGGCTCCTCGAGCAGCACGCGGCACAGCGCGACGCGGCGGCGCTCGCCGCCGGAGAGCGTGCTCACGTCGGCGTCGGCCGGCGGCAGCCGCAGCGCGTCCATCGCCACCTCGACCTTGTTGTCGAGGTTCCACAGGTCGTGCGTGTCGATGTACTCCTGCACACGCGCCTGCTCCTCCATCAGCTTGTCGAAGTCGGCGTCCGGCTCGGCGAATGCGGCGCTGATCTCGTTGAAGCGCTCTAACATCCGGCGCTGCTCACGCAGCGCCTCTTCCACGTTGCCGCGCACGTCCTTGGTGGAGTCGAGCTGCGGCTCCTGCGGCAGGTAGCTGATGCGCGTGCCCTTGTGCGGCCACGCCTCGCCCTGAAAGTCCTGGTCGACGCCGGCCATGATGCGGAGCAGCGACGACTTGCCGGCGCCGTTGGGCCCGAGCACGCCGATCTTGGCGCCGGGGTAGAACGAGAGCCAGATGTCGTCAAGGATCACCCGCGACGGCGGGACGACCTTGCGCAGGCCCTTCATGACGTAGATGAACTGAGGTGCCACGGGAATGCCTCGAAAACGGGGGTACTTGGGGCGCTACGTGGGGCAGGGGGCCTACTCGGCACCCCACCCCGAGAGCCGGCTCAGGCCGCGTCCTCTCACAAATGTAATGGGCCGAGCCACGCCCCGAGCCGGGCCATCGCGCCGTGCCTACAGCCCCTTCGCCAGGCGGTAGTACAGATCGTTCCAGCGCAGCTCCTTCTTGAAGCTCGACACGGTGGTGTTCTCGTCGATCAGCAGGAACTCTATGCCTGCGAGCTCTGCGAACTCGCTACCGCTGGACGCGACCGCCGCCGTCACCGTATAAGAGGGCTTCCACCTCGGCGACCGTCACCCGGTTGACGTCGCCGGGAATCGAGTGCTTGAGGCAGGACGCCGCCGTCGCGAACTCGAGCGCGGCCGCGGCGTCCGGGTAGGCCTGAAGGCCGTAGAGGAAACCCGCCGAGAAGGCGTCGCCGGCTCCCACACGATCCACCATGTCAGTGATCTCGTAACGCCGACTCGTCACGAACCGCGTGCCGTCGAACAGGCACGCCGACCAGCCGTTGCGGCTCGCACTGTGGCTCTCGCGGAGCGTGATCACCTGCACCTGCAGACTCGGGAACTCCGCCAGCGTTCGTTCGGCCAGCGCCCGGTAGTGTTCGGGGTTCGGCCCGCCGTCCGGCAGGTCGGCGGGGCACGCCGGGCTCGGGACTCCGAGCACCCGCTGGCAGTCCTCTCGCCCCGCGATGCCGACATCGACGTGGTGCATGATGTCGCGCATGACCTCGGGCGCCGAGCTGCCGTAGCGCCACAGCGTCGCGCGGTAGTTGTAGTCGCACGAGACCGTGAGGCCGCGGGCGCGAGCCGCCGTGGCCGCCGCCAGGCAGAGGCGCGCGGCCGACGCGCTCACGGCCGGCGTGATGCCGCTGACGTGGAACCAGCCGGCGCCGGCGAACACCGCGTCCCAGTCGAACGCCTGCGGCCCGGCGGTCGCGAAGGCGGAGCCGGCACGGTCGTAGATCACGCGCGACGGCCGGTGCGCCGCGCCGGTCTCGAGATAGTAGACGCCGAGGCGGTCCCCCTGCCGGACGACCTGGCGGGTGTCGACGCCGCCGCGCCGCAGCTCGGCTACCGCGGCGTCGCCGAGCGGCCCTTCCGGCAACACCGTGGCCATCGCGGCCGGCATGCCGAAGCCGGCGAGCGACATGACGACGTTCGCCTCGGCACCGCCGAAGGTCGCCTCGAGCACCGGCGTCTGGAACAGCCGCTCGTGCCCGGGCGACTTCAGCCGCAGCAGGATCTCGCCCAGTGCCACGACCCGCGCCCCGCGTGCGGGCGGCGCGCTGCCGCCCACGGCGGCTCCGCTCACGCCGGCCTCACTCACGGCACCCGCCGGCACGCGGCGACGGCGGCGACGGTCTGCGCGACCTCGTCGCGGATACGGTCGAACTGCCGGGCGCGGATCCAATCGGCCGGCGCCATCCACGAGCCGCCGCACGCCGCGACGCGCTCGAACGCCAGGTACTCGGCCAGCGCCGCGCGGGTGATGCCGCCGGTGGGCATGAACGCCACGCCGCCGTACGGCGCGGCGATCGCCTTGAGGAACGGCAGCCCGCCCATCGGCTCCGCCGGGAAGAACTTGAGCGCCCCGAGCCCCGCGTCGAGCGCCGCCTCGATCTCGCTGGGCGTGCAGACACCCGGGAAGACCGGGATCTCGCGCGCGAGGCAGTAATCCACCGTGCGACGGTTGAAGCCCGGCGCGACGACGAACCGCGCGCCGGCGGCGGACGCCTCGGCCGCCTGCATCGGGGTCAGGACCGTGCCCGCGCCGACCAGCAGCTCGGGCTGCGCGGCGGCCATGCGCCGCAGCGCTTCGAGCGCGCCCGGCGTGCGGAGCGTCACCTCGGCGCAGGGCAGCCCGCCGTCGACCAAAGCGGCGGCGAGCGCCTCGGCGTCCGCCGCGTCGTCGATCACGATCACGGGCACGACGCCGAGCCGGCGAAACTGCGCGAGCGTACCGTGCGCGTGCGCGGCGCCCGGCCGCATGTCCTCCAGGGCCGCGTCGCCCGCGGCCGCACTCCGCCCGGGTGACGTCAGGTCGTGCGCGAGATCGCTTCGCATAGTCCGTAGAGGTAGGTCGCGCCGAGGGCGCGGTCGTGGAGGCCGTAGCCGGGACGGCCCGTCTCGCCCCAGATCATGCGCCCGTGGTCGGGGCGCATCGGGCCGGTGAAGTCCGTCTCGGCCAGGGCGCGGAGTGCGGCGTACATGTCCACGCGGCCGTAGCGGCTCGGGTGGTGCGTCTCCTCGAACCGACGGTCACCGGTGACCCGCACATCGCGGCAGTGGGCGAAGCGGCACGCCTCGTGCCGGCTTCCCCGACGCCTCCCGCTCCCTCGACATCCGGGGCCTGCGTATGCTCAGGCGTCGCGAGCTCCTTCAGTCCGACCACCCATCCTCCCGGCCTTCCATGAATACGCACAGGTACGATCCCCGCGCGCTCCTCGCCGTCGTCGCGCTGGTGGCGGCGGCGCAGGCCTGCCACCGGAACCAGCCGGCGGGTGCCGAATCCACGGCGGGCGCCCCCGGAATGGCATCGGCGGACAGCACCCACGAGATCCGATACCAGGGCGACTTCCACGCCCCGCTCGGCGTGCAGCTCTGGAGCTTCCGCGAGCAGGCGAAGGCGGACCCCGTGGCGATGCTGCGGATGGTCCGCCGTATGGGGCTCACCCACGTCGAGACGGCGGGCCTCTACGACATGCCCGCCGCGCAGCTCGCCGACGCCCTCAGGAATGCCGGCCTGCGCGCCACCTCGATGCACGTCCCCTACGAGGACTTCAAGAACCACCCCGACGTCGTGATCGCCAACGCGAAGGCGCTCGGCGTGAAGTGGGTCGGCGTGCCGTGGTACCCGCACGACGAGAAGAACGGCTTCACCGAGGCGGATGCGCGTCGGGCGATCGCGGACTTCAACCAGTTCGGCCGCACGCTGAAGGACGCGGGGCTCTCCTTCTTTTATCACAACCACGGCTACGAGCCCGTCCCCTACGGCGACGGCACGCTGCTCGACCTGATCATCCGCGAGACCGACCCGCAGCTCGTCCACTTCGAGATGGACGTCCTCTGGACCTGGCTGCCCAACGTCGACCCCGTGGCGCTCATCCAGAAATATCCCGGGCGGTTCCGACTGATGCACATCAAGGACATGAAGCCCGGCATTCCACGCGGCTCGCTCTCCGGCGGTATCCCCGATGAGCAGAAGTCCGTCATCGGCCAGGGGCAGGTGGACTGGTCCGCCCTCATGGCCGCCGCCGAGAAAGACGGCTTCGAGCACTACTACATCGAGGACGAGTCCACGGACCCGGTCGGGAACGTGCCGAAGAGCATCTCGTACCTGGAGAAGCTGAAGTACCCGGCAGGGGCATCGAGCTCCGGCGTCGTCAGGCCGTAGACCGGCTCCGTCACGGTCACCCGACGCCGGTGCGCCGCGCTCGCCCGGAGCCATGCCCCAAGGGCGGCTATCACGCGGCCGCATCATCCTTCGCGGCGCCCTACACGCGCTCGGGCTCGTCGATGACCTCGGCGTCTGGATCGGCGAGCAGGTCCCTGGAGCGCGTATCCGCGCCTGCGCCTACCCGCGCACCGACCGTGCGCTCGCCGCTCTCGCCGCCGAGGGCATAAGCGTGCTCGTGAACCTCCACGAGCGCGCGCACCCGGCTTCGCGCCTCGCCGCCCACAGCCTGCGCGAAGTCCACGTCCCCGTCCGCGACTTCACGGCCCCGTCGCCGGCGCAGCTCGAGGCAGCGCTCTCCGCCATCGAGGAGGCACATGCGGCCAACGAGGCTGTCGCCGTTCACTGTGGAGGTGGGCTCGGGCGAACCGGGACTGTACTCGCCTGCCACCTCGTTCGGCGGGGCCGCACGGCGGCGGCCGCGGTCGCCGAGGTGCGCGCCGCGCGGCCCGGCGCCATCGAAACGGCCGAGCAGCTCGCCGCGGTGCGCGCATACGCCGAACGGCTGGAGCAACGCGGGCAGCGCGATCCAGGGGAGAAATTCTAGTGCGGCGCGAGCTCGGCTGGCGTCAGCCCGCCGGACTGCTCGACCGGTTCAGGAATTCGCGAACCGCGTGTGTATCGAAGTGGAACATCCGCGACTCGACCACGCGGCCTTCGACCAGCCGGTGGATCGTGACCGCCGGCTGATCGAACCGTTCCCCCGTCGACGGGTTCCACGCACGCTGACGCCAGATGACGGCAACGCGGTCGCCATCGGCGATGATCTCCGGGGCGAGTCGGCGGTCCTCCTCGCCCTGCAACGGGTCCCACGTGGCGACGTAGCCGGCGGCGTGCCGCCGGACGCCGTCTGCACCGCGGTATTCTCCGCCATGCGGAAGGCTCGGCGCCTCGTGGATCACGGCAGCGCCGTCGTGCGCTAGCCAGACGGCGGCACCGTCGCGCCGCTCCACGGCCGCGTACAGGCGACGCACCGTCTCGGCGTTCCGCTCGGCGTCGTCCGTCCCCGCCACCCGCGC
>Ga0307411_10001070_pt1 | contig 10622 bp, 10 predicted proteins | sample DK1Ometagenome_2_FD_203712 | JGI IMG/M metagenome (GOLD analysis project Ga0307411, IMG submission 203712) | Maize rhizosphere microbial communities from greenhouse at UC Davis, California, United States - DK15-O-1 | ecosystem: Host-associated > Plants > Roots > Rhizosphere > Soil | place: USA...
AGCGGCGCCTACCAGGCCGACTATGCCGGCGCCCCCTTCACGGTCGCTCCCGGACAGGCAGTCAGCGCGGAAACGCGCCTGTTTGCCGGAGCCAAGGAGAAGCAGGCGCTCGACCGCTATGAAGACGCCGGCATCACCAAGCTTTCGAAGTCGATCGACTGGGGCTGGTTCGAATGGTTCATGCGGCCGATTTTCGGCCTGCTCCAGTGGCTGTTCCACGCCACGGGCAACTTTGGCGTCGCCATCATCTGCCTGACTTTCATCGTCCGGCTGCTGATGTTCCCGATCGCCGACAAGCAATTCCGCTCGATGGCCGGAATGCGCAAGGTGCAGCCAAAGATGAAGGCGCTGCAGGAGCGCTACAAGGACGACAAGCCGCGCCTGCAGCAGGAAATGCTGAAGCTGTACCAGGAAGAGAAGATCAATCCGGCCGCGGGCTGTCTTCCGATCCTGCTGCAGATCCCGGTCTTCTACGCGCTCTACAAGGTGCTGATGGTCAGCGTCGAAATGCGTCACCAGCCGTTCGTGCTGTGGATCAAGGACCTCTCCGCGCCCGACCCGTTGACGCCGGTCAACCTGTTCGGTCTGCTCGACTTCACGCCGCCCGGATTCCTCGCGATCGGCGTGCTGCCGATCCTTCTGGGCATCACCATGTGGATCCAGTTCAAGCTGAACCCGCAGCAGATGGACCCGGTCCAGCAGCAGGTGTTCGGCCTGATGCCATGGATCCTGATGTTCGTGATGGCGCCGTTTGCCGCGGGTCTGCAGCTTTACTGGGTCGTCTCGAACCTGCTGACGATCGCGCAGCAGTGGTGGCTCTACAAGCGCTACGATCTCCACCTGTCCGACACGCATCCGGTCAAGACGTGACGGACCAGGACGATCTAGCCGAACGGGCGCGCAAGCTGTTTTCGGGGCCGATCGACTTCCTGAAGTCGGCCCCGCAGCTCCAGCATTTGCCCGACCCGACCGTGCCGGAGATTGCGTTCGCCGGCCGGTCCAACGTCGGCAAGAGCTCGCTGATCAATGCGGTGACCAACCGCAACAAGCTTGCGCGCGCGTCGAACACGCCGGGGCGGACGCAGGAACTCAACTATTTCGATGTTGGCCGCGACCCGCTGGTGTTCAGGCTGGTCGACATGCCCGGCTATGGCTTCGCCGAGGCGCCCAAGGACATGGTCAAGCGCTGGCGTTTCCTGATCAACGACTATCTTCGTGGCCGGCAGGTGCTGAAGCGCGCGCTGGTCCTGATCGACGCGCGTCACGGGCTGAAGGACGTCGACCGCGACGTCATGAAGATGCTGGACGACGCCGCCGTCAGCTATCACCTCGTCCTGACCAAGGCCGACAAGATAAAGCCGACCGAACTTGCGAAGACGGTCGACAAGATCGCCACAGAAGCGGCGAAGCACCCGGCCGCCCATCCGCTCATCCTGCCGACCAGCAGCGAAACCGGAAACGGCATTGCAGAGTTAAGAACCGCAATCCTTGAGGCGGTGCTTTCATGAAGCTCATTATCGGCAACCGGGCGTACAGCAGCTGGTCCATGCGTGGCTGGCTGGCGCTAATGCATGCCGGCTTCGAGTTCGAAGAGCTGGTCGTCCCGCTGTTCGACGAGGCGTGGGAGCAGCGGCGCGAAGGGGACGAATTCGCGCCCTCTCTCGGCAAGGTGCCGATCCTGTGGGACGAGGAATGCGTCGTCTGGGACAGCCTGGCCATTGTAGAATTCTGTGCGGACCGGGTTGGCCGCGACCGTTTCTGGCCGGAGGATGAGTCGGCCCGCGCCATGGCCCGATCGATGGCGGCGGAGATGCACTCGGGGTTTGCCAGCTTGCGCCGCGAACTGCCGTTCAACGTGCGCAGCAACTTCGGCACGGTAGATCTGTCGCCGGAGGTTGAAGCCGACGTCGTCCGGATCCTCAACCTCTGGGCGCAGGCACGGGCACGATTCGGCGGCACCGGCGAATATCTGTTTGGCGAGTGGACCGCGGCCGACATCATGTATGCTCCGGTCGTCACCCGCTTCGTTACCTATGGCGTCAAGGTGCCGCCCTTCGCGGCGACCTACATGGACGCCGTCCTCCATCGCGCCGATATCGTCGAATGGATCGAACTCGCCCAGGAAGAGCCTTGGGTGATCGAAGAATATGAGGGCGGCTCGAGAGCCTAGACGCGACGCGCCTCGTAGGGTGAGCCGTCCTTGTGGACGTACCGGCCCTCGGGCGTGAACTCCATGTCGATATCGGAATAGGATCCGCCCAGGGATTCCCCCGCGCCAACCACGAAGAATTGGCAAGGCGCATCGCTTTCATTGACCAGGTGATGACCGTTCGCGACGCCCTTGGCCCATGCCGCGACATCGCCGGCCCGAAGCGTGGTTCGGCCTTCATCCTCGATCAGCACGGCCTCTCCGGTTAGCATGACCAGGATTTCGTCCTCACCCTCATGCCAGTGGCGCTGCGACGACCAGGCTCCGGGTTCGAGCCGGACAAGGCTTGCTCCGAAGCTCGTAATCCCCGTCGCGGGGGCAAGGCGGCGATACCAGCGGCCGGCGACCGGCTGGTCGAACGGCTCGGGATAGCCGGTGCGGTTGAGTTCCTCGATTTGGGAAAGTTCGACTTTCGGCATGACGGCCGCCTTGCTACGCGAGCGTCATGACTTCGTCCATCGACCCCGTCGAACTCGCAGGGCAGTTCATCGCCTGCCCCAGCATCACGCCGGCCCGAGGGGAGGTGTTCGGCCTGCTGGAGGAAGCGCTGCGGCCTTTGGGTTTCGAAGTGCATCGCTGGATCATGGGCGAGGCGCCCGACGGACCCACGGAGAATATGGTCGCGATCCGAGGGAGCGGCGGGCCGCATTTCGGCTTTGCCGGCCATCTCGATGTCGTCCCGCCCGGCGAAGGCTGGGGCAGCGACCCGTTCGAGCCTGTAATCGAGGACGGCATCCTCACCGGTCGCGGCGCCAACGACATGAAGAGCGCTATCGCAGCTTTCGTCTCGGCCGCCGCCTCGGTTCAGCAGGACAAGGGCACCCTTTCACTCCTGATAACCGGCGACGAGGAAGGCTATGCCACCTATGGCACGCCCCGGATCATCGACTGGCTGGAGGAGCGCAGCATCCGGCCCGACATGATCCTGATCGGCGAGCCGACCTCGGTCGACCGGCTGGGCGACACGATCAAGATCGGGCGGCGCGGATCGGTCAACATGTGGATCGAGGTTCCCGGCACGCAGGGTCACGTCGCCTACCCTCACAGGGCCGACAACCCAGTGCCGAAACTTGCGAGGGTTGTCGCCGCGCTCGATGCACTTCATCTCGACGATGGCACCGAGGCCTTCCCACCCTCGAACCTGGAATTCACGGCAATCTCGACGCCGACCAGCGCCAGCAATGTCATCCCGGCCTCCGCGACCGCCCAGCTCAACATCCGCTTTAACGACCTCCAGCGGGGAGTCGATCTCGTCCGGCTGATCGAGGAAATCGCCGAACGGGAGGCGCCCGGCGCGACGGTTCGTGCGCGTATTTCGGGCGAGGCCTTCCTCACCCCGCCGGGCGAGCTTTACGACGTCGTCGTTTCGGCAATCCGCGAGGAGACCGGCATCGAGCCGGAATTATCGACCAGCGGCGGGACCTCCGACGGCCGTTTCCTGATCAGCCTCTGTCCGGTGGTCGATTTCGGCCTGCCCAATGCGAGCATGCACAAGGTGGGCGAGCATGCCGCGGTGGAGGATATCCGTGCGCTCAGCCGGATTTACGCCCGGATCCTGACGAAGGTGTTCGGTTAGGCGACGCTGCGCGAACCGCGGTCGGCGTTGCTGGTCCAGTCGAGGAACTCTTCCTCGAACATCGGTTGGGCGAAGACGAAGCCCTGAACCGTGTCGCAGCCCATTGCGCGGAGGATGTCGGCCTGGGCGGCATTTTCGACGGCCTCCGCCACAACCGCCGCGCCGACACCCTTGATCAGTTGGACCACGGCCTGGATCACGACCCGCGCCTTCTCGCTCGTCTCGATGTCGGCGATGAGTGACGGATCGAGCTTTACCCGATCAAGCGGCATGGCACGCAGCCTGGCGAGGTTGGAATAGCCGGTGCCGAAATCGTCGATCGCAATCCAGGCGCCATCTCGGCGCAGGGCAGCGATTTCGGTTAGCACGAATTCCGAACATTCCATCGCAGCCGATTCAGTGAATTCGAGCTCGATCATCGATAGTGGCACGCCCGCATCGGCGAAGGTCGTCCTTAACCGCTGAAAGAAATCCGCGCGGTCGAGCTGGCGGGGGCTGACATTGAACGCAATGCGCCGGTCGATCCCCTGCGACTGCCACTCGGTCAGCATCGAAGCGACCTCGGCGATGACCCAGTCACCGATCTCGGCGATGATACCGGTCTGCTCGGCGATTGGGATGAAGGTGCCCGGCAGGCGCATTCCCTCGCGAGGGTGGTTCCAGCGCAGCAGCGCCTCGGCACCGCTCACCTCACCGGTGGCGAAACTTACCTGGGGCTGCAGCGCCAGCAGGAATTCGCCGCGCTGGACGGCTTCGCTGAGCGCTGCTTCCGTGTCGACCTTGCGCTGATGCTCCGCCGCCAGCTCCTCGCTGAATAGGCAATAGCGCCCGCCGCCGGCGTTCTTGGCCTGATACATGGCGATGTCGGCGGCGCGCATCAGGGATTCGATCGCCACCCCATGATATGGGCTGAGTGCAACGCCGACCGAAGCGCCGATGTCCATGCTGTGCCCGTGGAGCTCGAACGGCTCCGAAATGGCGAGGGCGATCCGGCGAGCGACCCGCTCCGCATCCGCCGCCGTGTCGATTTCGGGGAAGAAGATGGTAAATTCGTCGCCCGCCAGGCGAGCAAGCAACGGCCGGCCGGCCTGGGCTTCCCCAATCTCCGCTGTGACGACGACACGCAGGCGGTTGGCGACCATGATCAGCAGTTGGTCGCCGCGAGCATGGCCCAGGCTGTCGTTGACGTTCTTGAACCGGTCGAGGTCGACGAACAGCATCGCCGCCATCGTTTCCGGCGCGCGAGCGGCGAGCAGCTTGTCCGCTTCGGCGCGGAAATGGAGGCGATTGGGCAGCGACGTGACCGGGTCGTACATGCCCAGGGCATGAGCATTTTCGATCGAAGCGCGGACTTCGGCGAACAGGCTGTCCACGGCGGTCGCCAGCTTGGGCATATTCTCGCGCACGATCTTCGGCGTCGGGCTGGTCAGGTCTCCCTGCTCCACCGCAAGCAACCGGTCGCCGAGCGCGGACAAGGCGCGGGCGCTTCGGCTATTGGGTCGCTCCGATGCGATGTAGCTGACCATCAGGCAGAAGATGCCGGCCACGATCGAGGCGATGACCTTTTCGTTGAAGCTGGTGATGTAAAGGAACGCCAGCAGGGAAAAGATGAACGACGCGATGCCCGCCGCGCCCGACAGGATCGCGTTGCTGACCTTTTGCGCCGTACCTTCCTTCAACCTGGAAATCTGCCTGCCCCTTGCGCCAACCGTTGCTTCACGGGTCCACGGCAAACAGGCCTAAACAGGTGAGGTTAAAAAAGGGTGGAAAACGCCTAGCCGCGGCGGAGGATAATGTAGAGACTGCCACCGCCTCCGTGGCGCCGGTGCGCGCCCCTGACGGCCGCGATGCGCGAGGAATGCCTGGAAACCGCCAACCAGTCGTGAACGGCGGCCCGGATCCGGCCTCTTGCGAGCGGCGGATCGCCCTTGCGCTCATGCCCGGTGACCAAGAGCAAAACACGATCGCCAGCGGCGATGGATCGCTCCAACGCCCGGTCGATCGCTTCCCACGCGCGATCCAGGGTGTGGCCGTGAAGGTCGAGCGTCCGGTCCGGCTCGATCCTTCCGAAGCGCAGGCGGCGGTCCCAGCCGCCGTCGAGCGTGGCTAGTTCAAATTTTTCAATCCGTTTTGGAGCAGGTTGCGACGGACGCGGCGATAGAGCCCGCACTTTGGGTATCAAGGGTACCGCTGGGTCGACAGCCTTTCCGGCCGGCAGCGGTTCATTCAGCTCGCGCGCTAGCGGGCGGATCGTCGCCGTTACCTTCGCCCAAAGGGCGGCTTCCTCAAGGGATAGCTTGCGCACGTGCCACCGTGCCCTTGGGCAGCAGGATCAGCGCATGGCCCTTGGCGGACATGCCTCCGGCGGTCGCTTCAGATGCCGCGCCCGCGCCCCAGAAAGTGTCGAAGCGGTTGGCGCCCTTGATCGCGCCGCCGGTATCCTGAGCAACCCACAAGCCTGACGCTTCAGGCCGGTCCAGCGTCAGAAAGACCGGAGCGCCGAGCGGCACGAATTTGGGATCGGCAGCCACGGTGGATTGCGGCGTTACAGGGACGTTCAGCGCCCCAAGCGGACCCGGTCCGGTCAGCTCCTTGAAAAAGATATAGCTGAGATTCTCGCGCATCAACGCCCGGCCTTCGTCGGGATGGGCTCGAATCCAGTTCACGATGTCGCTCATCTTCGCGCCGCCGGGCGGAAGCAGGCCACGCTCGCGGAGCAGCCGCCCGATGGCCACATATTCCCGGCCGTTCTGGCTGGCATAGCCGATCCGCATGACCGACCCGTCGGGCGTGATCAGCCGGCCGGAACCCTGGATTTGCAGGAAGAACAGCTCGATCGGGTCGGCGGCCCAGCCGATCTCCAGCCCGCGATCGGCAAGGGCGCCATCCTCGATTTCGGCTCGCGTATAGTAAAGGACGCAAGTTCCCGTCTCGTCGATCCGGCCCCTGCCCTCGCCGCCGTCCGGCCGCATGCAACGCGTCAGGTCGGCCGGAACGCCGTAAATCGGTACTTCGAAGCCAAGCTGCCGAGCACGCGATCCGCGAATTTCCGGTTCATAATATCCAGTCGCGAATGCCTCGCCCGCGCCGACGCGAACCCATTCGAACCGATCTCGGAAGAAAGCCGCAGCACTTCCCGCCGGAATCGATGCGGCCTCCGCGCATAGCACTTGCCAGTCCGCCGCCGAGGTCAGCCCGCTCTGATCCTGCCGCCGAATCAGGACAGGGCAGCTCAGGCGGAACGCGGCCAGCGCCCGTTCGGCCTGGCCGGACTGCAGCGTCGCGGGCGAGGCCAGGACGATGCCGGCTGCCACCGCATTCGCCGGAGGAGGCGGAGCCGGCGGCTGGACGGGCGGGGTTGGCTTTGGCGCTGGCGGCGTTGGCGGCGGCGAGGGAATCGGACCGCGCGTCGCGCAGGCCGCGACGAGCAGGCTTGCGGACAGCGCGATCGCACGAAGGAGCGGGCTCACTCTTCCTCGTCGGTTTCGACGAGTAGCCAGTTCGGGTCGCGAGACGCGGTGTCGCGGCGGAATGTCCAGCGGTCACGAGTCTGGATTGCGTCCGACAGGGAGCCGGCAACGACCTCCCCCGCCGCATTGCGGGTCACCGCGGCAATGTCGGCCTCGAACCGGACAGTCACCAGCGCAACGCTATTGTCGAGCTCCGCGCCAGCGACCAGCGCCTGGTCGATGGCGACCAGCCGATTGTCGAGGACGAGACCGTCCTTCGAACGCTGTTCGACCGCGCCCGAGAAGGTCTCGAACACATGGCCATCCACATAGGGGCGCATCGCTTCGAGATCGCCCTTCCAGAATGCCTCGAGAATCAGGCGATAGGCCGCCTGCGATCCTTCCAGGAATTTGGCGACGTCGAACGACGGATCGGCGGCCAGCAGCGCACGGACGCCGGGTCCGGCGGTCGGCAGGTAGGCCATGTCGTCCGGCTCGGCCGAAGTTAGGGTCGGACTGGTGCGGGCCGTGGTGCGCGGCTCCATGCGCGCGTCCGCCTGCTCCGGATCGGCCGGTTTCAGGATCGGCTGCTCATGACCCGTACGCTCGCCCAGCACGCTGTAAAGGCGAAGGCCGATGAACAGGGCTACGAGAGCAAGGATGACAATGGCGGTCAAAATGATTCCGTTCGAAATGGGACAATCCAGTCCCCAACATAATGCGGACAACGTTTGGATTCAAAGGGCGCTCCATCGCGCCTGCGCGGCATTGCACCGCGCCGATGCGGCTGCTAGTCGCTCCGCCCAAGCTGGCGGCACCCTTTCGGTGCTCCGTGCCACCGTCAATTCAGCTGATTCTTTAAGGAAATTTCATGGCCGACGAGGATACCAACGACGCTGCGCCCGATGGCATCGGCGAATTGGATGCAGGCGCTCCCCAGGTTGCGACCATCGCGCAATACATCAAGGACCTGTCGGCAGAGGGCCCCTCGTCGCCCCAGGTGTTCCAATGGCAGGTCCAGCCGTCGCTGGACGTGCAGTTCGGCCTTAATGCCGAGAAGGTCGCCGAGGACGTTCACGAAATCACGCTCAAGGTGGAAGTGAACGCCAAGTCCGATAACGGCACGCACTTCATCGTCGACCTTAGCTATGGCGGCCTGTTCGCCATCCGCAACGTGCCCGACGATGCGCTTGGCCCCTTCCTGCTGATCGAAGGTCCGCGCATCCTCTTCCCGTTCGCGCGCCAGATCGTCGCCGAAGCGGTGCAGAACCTCGGCTTCCCGCCGCTGCTGCTCGACCCGATCGACTTCGGCGCAGCCTATATGGCGCAGCTCGAGGCCCAGCAGCAGGCACAAGGCCAACCGGGCGGCAATGGCGAGCCGCCGGTCGGCCACGCCTGACGCAACGCGCGGCGGCCGCCCATGAACCTCGTCAAGGCGACGGGCACGATCGGCGGCCTGACTTTGGTCAGCCGAATCGCGGGATTTGGCCGCGAAATGCTGATGTCCCGGGTGATGGGCGCAAGCTGGCAGGCGGACGCATTCTTCGTCGCCTTCCGGCTGCCCAACACATTCCGCCGGTTGTTCGGCGAGGGCGCTTTTTCGGCGGGGTTCGTTCCGCTCTATGCCCAGCGGCTGCAAGGTGAGAATGGCGAGGCTGAAGCCAAGCATTTCTCCGAAGAAGTGCTTGCCGTCTTCGTCCCCACCCTGATCCTGTTCACCCTGTTCTTCGAGATCATCATGGGGCCGTTCGTGTTCCTGATATCGGGTTACCAGGGCGAGAAGCTGACGCTCGCGACCTTCCTGACCCAGATCACATTCCCCTACCTGCTGCTGATCAGCCTGGTTTCGCTATTCTCCGGAATCCTCAACAGCCTGGCGCGATTTACGGCGGCGGCATTCGCCCCTGCCCTCCTCAATCTCGCGATGCTGACGGCGCTGATTTTCGTGCCGGTGGGCGGTACGACGACGGCCATTGCGCTCAGCATTGCCGTGACGGCGGGCGGCGTCCTGCAGCTCGGTCTGCTCATGGCCGCCTGCAAGCGTGCCGGCATCGTGCTGAAGTTCAGGCGGCCCCGGATGACGCCGGGGGTCCGGCAGTTCGTCCGGGTGGTCATCCCCGCCACGTTGGGCGCCGGCGTCTATCAGATCAGCGCCTTCATCGACACTTTCTTCCTGGCCCGGCTCGGCACGGGTTCGCTCAGCTATTTCAACTATGCGGACCGGCTCAACCAGCTACCGCTGGGCGTGATCGGCGCGGCGCTTGGGACCGCCATCCTGCCGCAGGTGAGCCGCCATGTCGGCGCGGGCGAGCCGCGGAAGGCGGCCAATGTGCAAGCGCAGGCCGCTGAGCTGGCGATGCTGCTGTGCCTGCCCGCCGCGCTCGCGCTTTCAGTGGCGTCCGGGCCGTTGATTTCCGCGTTGTTTGAGGGCGGGCGCTTCACTGCGCACGACGCTGCGATCACCGCCATGACGCTTGCCATCATCGTAACCGGGTTGCCGGCCTATGTGCTGGTCAAGGTGCTGACCCCCGGCTTCTACTCGCGGCAGGATACCGCGACGCCGGTGAAGACCGCCGTCGTGACATTGGTCGCCAACGTGCTCCTCAACTTCGCCCTCATTCCACCATTCGGGATCGCGGGGCTGGCCGCCGCGATTGCAATCTGCTCCTGGCTCAACTGCGTGATGCTCTACGTCATCCTGCACCGGCGCGGGCATTTCCGGGTCGAGCGCTGGCTGGCGCTTCGGATCGGCAAGCAGCTGGTCGCGGGCCTGGCGATGGCCGCGGTGTTGTGGCTGGTCAAAGGACAGCTGGCGGACTTCTTCTCGGGCTCCGTCGGGCATCGCCTGGTCGGCGTCGGGGCCCTGATTTCAGCCGGCCTCATCGTCTACTTCCCGATCGTCTGGCTGATCGGCGGCATGGGCAAGGAGGACATCCAGGCTCTCTTGAGGCGTCGCGGCAAGGCGGGTAGCGACGCCGTATGACCAAGCCCGTCATGCGCGTCGTTTCCGGCATCCAACCGACCGGCAACCTTCACCTCGGCAATTTGCTGGGCGCGATCCTGCGCTGGGTGAGGATGCAGGAAGAGACAAAATGCCTGTTCTTCCTCGCCGACCTCCATGCGCTGACGGTCGATATCGATCCCGCGACGCTCAGGGGCAATGTGCGCGAGATGGCGGCCGCGCTAATCGCCAGCGGGATCGATCCGGCGAAGTCGGTTCTTTTTTGCCAGAGCGACGTTCCCGCCCATGCCGAGCTCACCTGGATTTTGAGCGGTACGGCCCGCATGGGCTGGCTCAACCGCATGACCCAGTGGAAGGACAAGGCCGGCAAGAACCGCGAGGGATCGAGCGTCGGCCTGTTCACCTATCCGGTCCTGCAGGCGGCCG
>Ga0307411_10001074_pt1 | contig 10595 bp, 10 predicted proteins | sample DK1Ometagenome_2_FD_203712 | JGI IMG/M metagenome (GOLD analysis project Ga0307411, IMG submission 203712) | Maize rhizosphere microbial communities from greenhouse at UC Davis, California, United States - DK15-O-1 | ecosystem: Host-associated > Plants > Roots > Rhizosphere > Soil | place: USA...
AGGCGCAGACCGCGTTCCAGTTCGGCCGCGACGGCCCGGTCAATGTCTTCTACTGGGTCGATCGCAACTTCGGCTACGCGATTTCGAGCAATGCCGAGCGCCCCGAGTTGATGCGAGTCGCGCAGGAGGTCTATCGTCAGCTCGCGCCGCCGGACGCGCCGCGCTGAGGCGCGCTGCGCAGCGTCGGCAGCCTCAGCCCTGCGGGCGGCGTCGGGGCTGGAGATTCGGCTTCCCAGCGCAAATCGGTCACCGTCGCGTCGCCGTGCTCGAGGTGCACGCTGAAGCCGAGCTTGCGGGCGAGTGCGACCATGCCGGCGTTCTCGGTCAGCGTGATGCCGCCGACGACGCGGATGCCGGCATCGACGGCCGCGCGCATCAGGCTCTGCATCAGCTTCGCGCCGAGGCCCAGGCCCTGCCAGCGGTCGCCGACGACGATCGCGAAATCGCAACTGCCCGGCTCGTGCTCGTCGTCGCGCACGTAGCGCGCGACACCGAGCTCCTGCGTCACGCCGTCGATGCGGGCGATCGCGACCAGCGCCATCTCGCGCCGGTAGTCGATGTCGGTCAGGCGCTTCAGTTCGCCGGGCAATAGCTTCCTGCCCGAGAGCAGCCGCTGGTAACGCGTGCGCGGCGACAGGCCGACGACGAAGGCGCGCTCCAGCAGCAGGTCGGCGGCCCGGATCGGGCGGATCGTGACCGGCGTGCCGTCAGGCAGGCGCCAGTCCTCGATCAGGTGGGCCGGATACGGCGGCCGCGCGGCCGCCGGGTCTTCGAACAACGCGATCGGAAAGGTCATCGCAACCTCCGCGGATGGCCGGACGAGACACGTTCAAGCCCACGCGGGTCGGGCGTGCAGGCGCTCCGTCGCATCGCGCAACCGGTCGAACCAGCCGGTCGCAGGCGCGGCGCGCCGCAAGGGCTTCGGGTCGGCGATCGTGATCAGCGACGGTTCGAAGGCCTGCACGATGGTCGGCGTCGAGCGCTCGAGCACCACCGAGTCGCCCGCGGTCAGCACGATGTCGCGCGGGTCGCCGTCCTGGGTGATCCACACGGTGCCGCTCTGGCTGGCGACGCGGACGCCGGCCGCTTCGGGAAGCTTCAGGGTCTGGCCCTTCGCGAGAAGGACGCCGGAGGACGAGAATTCGATCTTCATGTGCTTCTCCTTCCATGCTCCACGCGCATCCGAAATTCAACCGTTGAATCCGTCGCGCGCTGCAGGTGAAGCGAAGTATCGTGGGCATAACCATCGCATTCAAACGATGAATTCGAATCTTTAGCATGCGCAAAACGCATGCAAGAGGCGCCGCGCAGCGCCTCCGATAATCCGCCGCACCATGTACGCGCAATTCTTCGGGCTGAACCAGGAGCCCTTCTCGATCGCGCCCGATCCGCGCTATCTCTTCATGAGCCGGCGCCACCGCGAGGCGCTCGCGCACCTGCTGTACGGCCTCAACGGCGGCGGCGGCTTCGTGCTGCTGAGCGGCGAGATCGGCGCCGGCAAGACGACGGTGTGCCGGTGCTTCCTCGAACAGATTCCGAAGAACTGCAACGTCGCCTACATCTTCAATCCGAAGCTGACGGTGCTCGAGCTGCTGAAGTCGATCTGCGACGAGTTCGGCATCGCGGTCGCACCGCAGGCGTCGGGACCGGCGACCGTCAAGGACTACACCGATCCGCTCAACGAGTTCCTGCTGAAGACGCACGCGGCCGGCCAGAACAACGTGCTGATCATCGACGAGGCGCAGATGCTCTCGGCCGACGTGCTCGAGCAGCTGCGCCTGTTGACCAACCTCGAGACGACCGAGCGGAAGCTCCTGCAGATCATCCTGATCGGCCAGCCCGAGCTGCGCACGATGCTGGCGCGGCCCGAGCTCGAGCAGCTCGCGCAGCGCGTGATCGCGCGCTTCCACCTGAAGGCGTTGTCGGAGCCCGAGACGCGGCAGTACATCCAGCACCGCCTGTCGGTTTCGGGCATGACGCGCAGCCTGCCGTTCGATCGCGATGCGGTCGAGCGCATCCACCAGCTCTCGCGCGGCATCCCGCGCCGCATCAACCTGCTCTGCGACCGCGCGATGCTCGGTGCCTATGCGCGCGGCACGCACCGGATCGGCCGCGAGATCATCGCGAAGGCGGCGGCCGAGGTGTTCGGCCGCACCGAGCCGGTCCGCAACCGCAAGAAAGCGCGGCCGCAGCGCACCGGCTGGCTCGCGGTCGGCCTCGCGCTGGTGGCGATCGCCGCGCTGTACGCCGGCTACGTGCTGATCTTCGATCGCGGCGGGCGGCCGTCGACGGCGGCGCTCGCCACGTCGACGGGTGCGTCCGGCGCGGCATCCGCGCCTTCGGCCGCCGCTTCTGCGGTTGCAGCGACGCGAGCCGCTGCTTCCGCCGCCTCGAGCGTGTCGGCCGCGCTCGGCCTCTCTGCATCCGCGCCGGCGACGACCCCTGCGACGAAGGCGGCGCCGGCTGCCAAGCCGCCGGTCGCATCGACCGCGGCGGGGACCTCCGCCTCTGCAGCGCGTCCGGCTGCGCCGGCGGCCCGCCCGAACGCTTCATCGCCGACCCGGCCCTAACCGAGAGCACCCATGTCGTACATCCTCGATGCCCTGCGGCGGGCCGATGCGGAGCGCGAGCGCGGCGCGGTGCCGAGCCTGCATGCCCAGCAATACGCGTCGCTGCCGAGCGACGACGAACCGCGGCGCGGGCCGAAGCCGCTGGTGTGGGTCGTCATCGGCCTGAGCGCCGCGCTGATCGCTGCGCTGGCCTGGAGCTTCCTCGGCCGTGAAGCGCCGGCACCAGTCGTCGCCGCACGCGCGCCGGAGCCGGTGGCCATACCGCCGGCCGCCGTGCCGGTGCCGCCGCCGGCGTCGGTCGCTGCCTCGGCACCGGCCGCTGCGACGCCGGCTTCGGCCGCGGTCGCGGCAGCGCCTGCCGAAGCGCCGAAACCGGTGCGCAAGCCCGTGCGCCGCCCACCGCCGGCGCGGTCTGCGTCGCCCGACGACGCGCGCATGGCGGACGGCTCGCGCATGCAGGCGCAGCCGGGAGCCGCATCACGCGGCACCGACGTCGCCGCGCTCGCCCGCGGCAACGACGCGGCCACCGGAGGACGCAAGCCGAGCCCGGATGGAACACGCAACGCCGAACCGACCAGCGCCGCGCGGCCCGCGGAGGGCGGCGCCGACGCCCGCATCTACGCGCTGCGCGACCTGCCCGAAGAGATTCGGCGGACCCTGCCGAACGTCGTGGTCAGCGGCTCGACGTACTCGACCGATCGGGCGAGCCGGATGCTGATGATCAACGGCCAGATCTTCCACGAGGGCGACGTCGTCTCGAACGGGCTCGTGCTGCAGCAGATCAAGCCGCGCGGCGCGGTGTTCTCGTTCAAGGGCTTCCGCTACGAGACCGGCTTCTAGCGCTGCGCTGCCGGCCGGTCGGGCCTCGATCCGTCGAAGCCACGATCGCCGATCCGGGCAGCCCAGCGGCGCGGCCGATCGTCAGACGTCGAGCCGGCGCGTGTCGAGATAGGCCTGGCGGAAAACCTCGAAGGGCATCGAGTCGCTCTCCTCGATGCGCTTCTGCTCGTCGATCGACTGGCGCGCCAGCGCAGCGAGACGCGCATGCGCGTCGGCCGCGAACGGCATGCGCATGAAGGTGCGCCGCACCTGCTCGGACTGGGCCTGGACGAACGCGACGAACGAGCCGTCGAAGTCGCGCGCCATTGTGTCGAGGACGCGCGCCGACGGCAGCGTCTGGGGCTGGCGCAGCGCAACGGCGGCGGCGCGCACCGCCTGCGCGTATGCGTCGCCGCCGAGCGCCGCGTCGAGCGCGGCGGCGATCGGCGCGCAGGCGTCGACGACCTCGCCGCCCCAGTCGACGAGCAGGGGCTCGGCGCCGTTGCGCTCGAGGCGCAGGCCCGGCTCGCGGCCGCGCGCTGCGGTGCGGTGCTGGTTGCGCGCGAGCGCGGCGATCTCGGCCGGCGTGTCGGGCGGACTGTCGGCGAGCAGGCAGTGCAGCAGGAAGACGTCGAGGAAGCGCGCGACCTCGGCATCGATGCCGACCTGCATGAACGGATTGAGGTCCATGCAGCGGACCTCGACGTACTCGACGCCGCGCTCGCGCAACGCATGCAGCGGACGCTCGCCGGAAAAGATCACGCGCTTCGGCCGGATCGTGCCGTAGAACTCGTTCTCGATCTGCAGCAGCGTGGTGCCGAGCTGGTTGTAGTCGCCGCCCGGGTTGCGGATGCCGACCTTCTCGTAAGCCGGGTACGGCTGCGTCAACGCCTCCTGCAGCGAGGCGGCGTAGCCCTCGAGGCTGTTGTAGCTGACCGCGAGCGAGGCCTGCGCGTCGCTCTGGTAGCCGAGGCGGCCCATCCGCAGCGACGTGCCGTGCGGCATGTAGAGGGTGTGTTCGTTGAGCGACTGCAGCTCGTGCGAGCGGCCGGCTACGAAGGTCGAGCAGACCGCCGGCGAGGCGCCGAACAGGTAGAGCAGCAGGAACGAATGGCGCCGGAAATTGCGGATCAGCGCGAAGTACTCTTCGCTGGTGATGCCCGGCATCGACCAGTTGTAATGGATGCCCGAGATCGTCTGCATGCGCCGCCCGTAGCGGTGGCCGAGGCCGACGCGGTAGATGCTCTTCGCGCGGCCGACGTTCGAGGTGCCGTAGTGGCCGATCGGGATCGTCTCGTCGGGCGGCAGGCCGCACGGCATGCTCGCGACCCACAGCATCTCGTCGCCGATCGCGCGGTAGACGAACTGGTGGATCTCGCCGAGCTCGCGCAGACACGCCTCGACGTCGGGGTGCACGCCGGTGACGATCTCGACCTGCGATTCGCTGAAGTCGGTCGTGATGTTCGGATTGGCCAGGGCCGAGCCGAGCGCATCGGGATGCGGCGTCAGGGCCAGCGAGCCGCCGGGCAGCGCGCGCAGGCTCTCCTTCTCGATGCCGCGGCGCATGCCTTTCAGGCGCTCCGTCGGCAACGCGCGCAAACGCTCTCGCAAACTGGTCAAACCGGATCTCCGCAAACTGGTGGGGTGGACGGTAGCAGAGGCGGATGACTCCTGCTGACGGATGCCGACCGCGATTGAGGGGGACTCTCGGCGCTCGGCCGACGAGGATCGCAAGCCCCTTGCACTACGCTTGCCTCCCTCGCAACCGAAAGGACGAAAGCGCGTGATGACCCCAGCACACGATGACACCGTGTTCGACGGCGGCTGCACCTGCCGGGCCGTCCGCTACCGGATGCGCAGCGAGCCGCTGATCGTCCACTGCTGTCATTGCCGCTGGTGCCAGCGCGAGACCGGCGCCTCGTTCGCACTGAACGCGCTGATCGAGGCCGACCGCGTGGAGTTGCTGAGCGGCGCGCCGGAAGTCGTCGTCACGCCGTCGGAGAGCGGCGTCGGCCAGCGGATCAGCCGCTGCCCGCAGTGCCGCATCGCGGTGTGGAGCAACTACGGCGGATCGGGCGACAAGGTCCGCTTCATCCGCGTCGGCACGCTCGACGAGCCGGACCGGCTGCCGCCCGACATCCACATCTACACCGCGTCGAAGCAGCCTTGGGTCGTGCTCGACGGGCGCGTGCCGGCGGTCCCCGGGTACTACGACATCGAACAGCAGTGGCGCCCGGCCAGCCTCGAGCGCCGGCGCGTGCTGCGCGGTCGCTGAGGCGAGCGCGCGCCCGCCCAGCGGATCGGCCGCGCGCGCACGACGCGACGAAACTCCGGCGCTCTCGGCGACCCGCCATACGCCGATCGCCCGGCCTTCGCAACACTGCCGATACCATCGCCCGGCACGCTGCGTGCTCTTTCCCGCCAAAGTAACACCTCGATGAACACGGACCCGCCGCCACCTTCGCCCGCCCTCGAACAGAAGACGTTCCTCGTGCTGCTGGTGGTCGTCACGCTGGCATTCGGCTGGATCCTGGTGCCGTTCTACGGCGCGGTCTTCTGGGGCGTGGTGCTGGCGATCGTGTTCGCGCCGCTCTACCGCAAGCTGCTGGCGCGCTTCAACCGCAGCCCGAACCTCGCCGCGATCGCGACCCTGGCGATCATCCTGCTGATCGTGATCCTGCCGCTCGCGCTCGTGACGGCGGCGTTGCTGCGCGAGGTCGCCGCCTTCTACGGGCGGATCCAGTCCGGCGAGCTGAGCTTCGCGCACTTCTTCGACCAGATCGTCGGCGCGCTGCCGGGCTGGGTCGGCCGCCTGCTCGAGCGCTTCGGGCTCGGCGACCTGGGCGCGCTGCAACAGAAGATCGCCGGCGGCGCGACGGCGGGCAGCCAGGCGATCGCGAAGCAGGTGCTCGACATCGGCCAGAACACGCTCGACTTCGTGGTCAGCTTCTTCGTGACGCTGTACCTCGCTTTCTTCCTGCTGCGCGACGGCGCGGCGCTTGCGCGCCGGATCTGGACCGCGGTCCCGCTCGACCCGCATTCCAAGCGCGACCTGTTCCGCAAGTTCGCGACCGTGATCCGCGCCACCGTGAAAGGCAACATCCTCGTCGCCGCCGCGCAAGGCGCGCTCGGCGGCCTCGCGTTCTGGTACCTCGACGTCCACGGCGCGGTGCTGTGGGCCGTGCTGATGGCCTTCCTCTCGCTGCTGCCGGCGGTCGGCGCGGCGCTGATCTGGCTGCCGGTCGCGGGCTACCTGCTGCTGACCGGCGCGGTCGCGAAGGGCATCGGCCTGATCGTCTTCGGCACCGTCGTCATCGGCCTGGTCGACAACCTGCTGCGCCCGGTCCTTGTGGGCAAGGACATCAAGATGCCCGACTGGATGGTGCTGATCTCGACGCTCGGCGGGATGGCGATCTTCGGGCTGAACGGCTTCGTGATCGGCCCGGTGGTCGCGGCGATGTTCATGTCGGCCTGGGACATCTTCGTGACGGCGAGAAAGGCCGAGGAAGTTTGAGCCCGATGCGTACGCGGGAACCCGGCACGGGCAGTCACCTCCAACCGACATGACAAGCACGGCCCGATTGCTCACTCTCGTGCTCGCTGCCGGGGGCGCGATGGGTGCCGCCGGCGCCGAGGAAGCACCGGCGCGCACCGCGCAGATCTACCAGCAGCGCACGGCCGACGGGCGCACCGTGCTCAGCGATCGTCCCGTCGCCGGGGCGCGGCTGCAGCGCACGTGGTCGATCGAGGCTGAAGACCCGGTCGCCGCGCGGCTGCGCGGCGAGAAGGTGCGGCTCGAGGCGCGGGCGGTCAGCGAGCGCATCCAGCGCCAGCTCGACAGCGACCGGCAGCGCGCCGACACGCTCGAAGCGGCGCGCCTGCGGGTCGCGCTCGCCGAGGCACAGCGTGAAGCCGAGCGCGCGCGCCAGGAAGCGCGCGAGACGGCGGTCTACTTGCCGCCCGGCTGGGGGCCGCGCAACCCGCAGGTGCGGCCGGTCCGGCCATGGCCGCGGCATGCGCCGGTGCGGCCGGCACCCGGCCCGCGCTGGCCGCCGGTCGGCGGCTGAGGCGTTGCGGCAGCGCCGACGACACGCGCGCCGCCGAGCGCTGCGCCCGCTCATGCGAAGATTTCCGTCCCCGTTGCGGAGCCGACCATGATCCAGGGCATGAACCACTTCACCGTGTTGACCGACGACCTCGACGGCACGCTGCGCTTCTACGTCGAAGGCCTCGGCCTGAAGTCGGGCCCGCGTCCCGACCTCGGCTTCCCGGGTGCATGGCTCTACGTCGGCGACGCGGCGGTGCTGCACGTGATCGCCGGGCGCGCATTGCCGGCGTCACGCGCCGGCGTGCTCGACCACATGGCCTTCACGGCGCACGACCTGAAGTCGGTGAAGGCGAAGCTCGATGCGATGGGCGTGACCTACGACCTGCGCCAGCAGCGCGGATCGGGCACCTGGCAGCTGTTCTGCCACGACCCGAGCGGCGCCAAGGTCGAGCTCGACTTCGATCCGGCCGAGACCGCCTGACGACCGCGCCGCGCGCTCAGGCGCCGGCGATGCGCGCCAGCTCGGCGCCGTCGACGCCGACCTTCGCGCCCGCGGCGACGATCTCGTTCCAAGTCACCGGATCGACCGCGATGCCGTTGGCCAGGCGCTCCGCCTTGCGCAGGCGCTCGGGTTCGCCGGCGACGAGGACGCGGTCGACGCCGGCCGCCGGCGGCGAAGCGGTGTACCAGCCGATGAACGACTCGACCTCGGCCGCGAGGTGCTCGGCGCCGCCGAGCCTGCCCGGATCGATCAGGATCGACAGCATGCTGTTCAGCACCTGACGCCGGCCGTCGCCGATCGCTCGGACCGTCGCGCCGCCGGCGAGCGCACCGCCGAGCAGCTCGCAGATCAGCGCGAGGCCCGAGCCCTTGTGCTCGCCGAAGGTCAGCAGCGCGCCGTACGGCTCGACCACCGTGTAGCGCGGGTCGGTGGTCGGGTTGCCCTGGCTGTCGATGATCGTGCCGGGCTCGATCGGCACGCCCTTGTTGTGGGCGACGCGGGTCTTGCCCTGCGCGATCCTGCTGGTCGCGAAGTCGAGCACGATCGGGTCGGTGCCGGCGCGCGGCACGCCGACGCAGAACGGATTGGTACCGAAGCGCGCATCGCGGCCGCCGAACGGCGCGACGATCGGCCGCGACAGCACGTTGACGAAGTGGATCGAGACGAGGCCCTGCGCGACGACCTGTTCGGCCCAGTGGCCGATCCGTCCGAGGTGATGAGCATGGGCGAGGCCGACCACGCAGACGCCGTGCCGGCGCGCGCGTTCGATGCCGAGCGCCATCGCCTCCTCGCCGATCACCTGGCCGTAGCCGTGCACGCCGTCGAGGCTCAAGGTCGCGCCGCCGTCGGTCCGGATCTCGACGTGCGCATTGACGCGCAGGTTGCCTTCCCTCAGCGAATCGATGTAGCGCGGCACCATGCCGACGCCGTGCGAATCGTGGCCGCGCAGGTTCGCCTCGACCAGGTTGGCGGCGACCATGCCGGCCTCCTTGTCGGACGACCCGCCGGCTTTGACGATGGCGTGGATCGCGGCGGTCAGCGCGCCGGCGTCGAACAGTCGGGATTCGGTCATGGGTCGGTCGGCAGTCGAGGACGTTCCATTATCGGATCGGCATGCCGCCGCTCCGCAACGATACGGAGGCGCGACGCGCGACCCGCTGCGTACACTCGGCTCGCGATGTTCGCGTCGCACCTTCGGCGGTTCCCTGGGGAGAGAGTCGCGCGATGCCGGAAACGGTCGAGCAGATCACGCACACCATCGCCGCCCTCGAGGCGCAGCGCGCGATCCTGGGCGATGCGGTGGTCGACGTCGCATTGGCGCCGCTGCGCCGCGAGCTCGCCGCACGCAGTGCCGCGGCCGAACCGGCGCCCGCCCAGCAGCTGAAGCAGGTCTCGGTGCTGTTCGTCGACGTCGTCGGTTCGACGGCGATCGGCCAGCAGCTCGGTCCGGAAGAGATCCACGCGGTGATGGACACCGCGCTCGAGCGCTTCACCGCGATCGTGCAGACGCACCACGGCCGCGTGCTGCAGTACACCGGTGACGGCATGCTGGCCGCGTTCGGATCGGAAGAAGCGAGCGAGGACGACGTCGAGAGCGCGATCAACGCCGGCCTCTGCATCATCGGCGACGCCGCCGGCCTGGCCGCACCGATGCGGGAGCGCCACCGGATTCCCGAGTTCAACGTGCGCGCCGGCATCCACACCGGCACCGTGCTGCTCGGCGGCGGGGTCGATGCCGAGGGCAGCATCCGCGGTGCGACGGTCAACGTCGCCGCGCGCATGGAGCAGAGCGCGCCGCCCGGCCGTCTGCGCATCAGTCACGACACCTACCGCCATGTGCACGGCCTGTTCGACGTCACCGAGCAGGCACCGATCACCGTCAAGGGCGTCGAGACGCCGCTGCGGACCTACCTCGTCGACCGCGTCAAGCCGCGCGCGTTCCGCGTTCCGACACGCGGCATCGAAGGCATCCAGACCCGCATGGTCGGCCGCGAGGCCGAGCTCGAGGTGCTGTGCGCGTCGTTCGACGAAGCGGTGTTCCAGCGCCGCGCCCACGTCGTCCATGTCGTCGGCGAGGCGGGGCTCGGCAAGAGCCGGCTGCTCGCCGAGTTCCAGAACGCGCTCAATCTGCGCATCTGCTGGCTGCTGCTCGGCCGCGCGCATCCGCGCAGCGCGGTCCATCCGTACGGCTTGCTGCGCGACATGCTGGCGCGCCAGTTCCAAATCGCCGAGGCCGACCCGGCCGAGGTCGGGCACCGCAAGCTGATCGACGGCCTCGCGCCGCTGTTCGAGTCCGAGGGCGAAGCGCCGATCCACCTGCTCGGCCACCTGATCGGGCTCGACTTCTCGGCCAGCCCGCACGTCCAGGAGGTGCTCGGCGACGAGGCGCGGTTCAAGCGGCTCGCCTTCGATGCGGGAGCGCTCTGCCTGCGCCGTCTCGGCGAAAGCCGGCCGGTCGTCGTCGTCCTCGACGACCTGCACTGGTCCGACGCGGGCACCCTCGACTTCATGTGCCATGTGCTGGCAACGAACGGGGACACCCCGCTGCTCAGCGTGCTGATGTCGCGCCCGACGACATCCGATGCGCAGTCCGGCTGGAAGGTCGACGGCGTGCGCCATGCGCTGCTGGAGCTGAAGCCGCTCGACAAGGCGTTCA
>Ga0307411_10001076_pt1 | contig 10593 bp, 10 predicted proteins | sample DK1Ometagenome_2_FD_203712 | JGI IMG/M metagenome (GOLD analysis project Ga0307411, IMG submission 203712) | Maize rhizosphere microbial communities from greenhouse at UC Davis, California, United States - DK15-O-1 | ecosystem: Host-associated > Plants > Roots > Rhizosphere > Soil | place: USA...
CACCACGAACAACAACTTTGCCGAGGCCCTGACGTTGGGTGTTAGGAGGGTTCCCCTCATGACAAACGCGGGGGGTCAGGCCGTTTGCTGTTGGGCGTTGCGGCGCGCTCGGGCCTTCTTCGCCTTCAGGTTGCGCAGGTACATCACGAACCCGAGCAGCACGCCCAGCGCCGCGACAGCCGTGATCGGCAGGCCGACGTTGCCGAAGGCCGACGACATGGCGGTGTCGTTCGACTGCCTGCCGTTCGACTGCTGACCGGGCGCGGCACTGGTCTCGGTCTGCTTGACCTCGGTGTTCTTCTTTTTGGCCTGTGGCGCGCCCTCGACCAGCTTGCCGACAGCGTTGGCCGCGACCGCCGGGGGCATCTCGAAGCCGTAGTCGAGCAGCGCGGCCGCCTGGTCGGTGATCCGCTTCGGCTGCTGCTGACCGCGCAGCAGCGCGACCACCAGGCGCTTGCCGCCGCGCTGCGCCGCGCCGACGTAGGTGTTCTGCGCGTCGTCGGTGAACCCGGTCTTGCCGCCCAGCGCGCCGTCGAAGTTGGTCAGCAGCCGGTTGTCGTTGAGCACGACCTTCGTGCCCTGGCCGGTCTCGGACGGGAAGTCGTACGTCTTCGTGCTGATGGCCTGGGCGAAGTCCTGGTACTTCATCGCGGCCGCGAAGACCAGCGCCACGTCGTAGGCGGACGTGCTGGTGCCGGGGCCGTCCAGGCCGGACGGGGTGATCGCCCGCGTGTCCAGCGCGCCGAGCTCGGCGGCCAGCGCGTTCATCTTCCGCAGCGCGCTGGGCAGGCCGCCCAGCCGCCGGGCCAGCGCGTGCGCCACGTCGTTGCCCGAGGCCATCACCAGCGCGTGCAGCAGCTGGTCCACCGTGTACTCGCCGCCCAGGCGCAGGTAGACGCAGGTGCACTCCTGGTCGAGGTCCTCCTGCGTCGCCACGACGGTGGCGTTCATCGGGAGTTCCTTGGCGACGACCATCGCCAGCAGCACCTTGATCACCGACGCGGGCCGCTGGCGGCCGTGCGGGTCGAACGCCGCGAGCACCGCGCCGCTGTCCATGTCGGCCAGCAGCCAGCTCTGCGCGGTGATGTCGTCCGGCAACGGCTGCGCGTTGGCGGGCAGCACCAAGCCGCACTCGGCGAGCCGTTCGCCGCCGATCGGGTTGTCCGGCACCGGCAGCGGTTTCGGCGGCGTCGCACCTGGTGCGGGCTGCTCGGAGGTGTCGACCGGTGGCGGCGGACTGGTCTTGTTCTCGCACGGGGCGCCTTGCACCGCCGCGGTGCCGACAGGCGCTACCAAGGCGGTGGCCATCAGCGTGCAGGCAGACAGGACCAGGGCGATGAACGGCCGTCGAACGATGGAGGGCACGGGTTCCAGGCTAACGACCCCGGTTGGGCGGCTCGCACCCACCACGTCGGATACTCACATCCGTGAAGCTCTCGCGCGGTATGTCGGCCTTCCTCGTCGCCTTCGGGCTGTGGTCCTGGGTGATCTGGCCGACGTTCCTGCGCAACATCTGGAAGGACCCGCGTTCCTGGGATTCGGGCCCCACCGCGTTCTTCACGGTCCACCTGGTGCTGGTCGTCGCGTCGCTGGTGTTCGGCACCGTGATCGGCGTGCTCGGCATCCGCGGCCTGCGAGCCGCGCGCGAAGCCAAATAACCCACCACACCCCTTCGGAGGCTCCACCGTGGAGTTCGTGCGCCTACTGCTGGTGTTCCTGCACCTGCTCGGCATGGGCATGCTGGTCGCGATGATCTTCCTGCAGCTCCGGGCGGGCAAGGACGCGCCGGTGAACAAGGGCTGGCTGCACGGCGCGGCCCTCCAACTGCTCACCGGCGTCGCCCTGGTCGGCCTCGCGCCTCTCACCGACAAGGACTACGACCACTTCAAGATCGGCGTGAAGCTGCTGGTCGTGGTGGTCGTCGCGGGACTGGTCGCGGTGCACGTGAACAAGCCGAAGGCGCCGTCCTGGCTGACGCCGACGCTGGCCGCGCTGGTCGTCCTCAACGTCGGCGTCGCCGTCTTCTGGACCGCCTAGTCCAGCACCACCGCGATCCGGTCCAACGCCTCGGCGATCGCCTCCCGCGAGGTCGCGAACGACAGCCGCAGGTGGCCCTCGCCGCCCTCGCCGAAGGCTGAGCCGGGGGTCACCGACACAGCTGCCCGGCGCAGCAGCCACGCCGCGAACTCGGCGGAGTCGGTGAACCCGGTGCCCCTGATGTCCGGGAACGCGTAGAACGCGCCGTCCGGCCGGGCGCAGGTGATACCGGGCAGCGCGTTGAGCCCGTCGACCAGCAGGTCCCGCCGCGCCGCGTACTCCGCGACCATCGCCGCCACCGATTCCTGCGGCCCGGTCAGCGCGGCGATGCCGCCGTGCTGGCTGAACGACGCCGCGCAGCTGACGGTGTGCTCGTGCACCTTCAGTGCCTGCCCGACCAACGCCGTCGGCCCGGCCAGGTAGCCCAGCCGCCAGCCGGTCATCGCGTAGCCCTTGGAGAACCCGTTGACGGTCAGCGTGCGCTCGGCGCAACCGGGCAGCGCGCCGATGCTGAAGTGCCTGCGGCCGTCGTACCGGATCTTCTCGTAGATCTCGTCCGCGACCACGACGAGGTCGTGCTCGCAGGCGAAGTCCGCCACGGTGGCCGACTCCTCGGCGTCCAGCGCCCGCCCGGTGGGGTTGTTCGGCGTGTTGACCAGGATCGCCTTCGTGCGCGGCGTGCGGTGCGCCTCCAGCACCGACCGGGTCAGCCGGAACCCGTCGGCCAGCGGCGCGGACACGGCGCGCGCGCCGAGCAGGTGCGCCATCGACTGGTAGCTGACCCAGCTCGGCGTCGGCACCAGCAGGTCGTCGCCGGGGTCGAGCACGGTCGCCAGCGCCACGAACAGCGCGTGCTTCGCCGACGGCGTGACGATCACGTCCGCGTCCGGGTCGACCGAGATCCGGTTGTCCGCCGCGAGCTTCCCGGCGATCGCCTTGCGCAACGCGGGCAGGCCCCGGCTGGCCGTGTAGTGCGTGTGCCCGTCGGCCAGCGCCGACGTGGCGGCCGCGCTGATGTGGCCGGGCGTGGGGAAGTCCGGCTCGCCGGTGCCCAGGTCGAGCACCTGGGCACCGGCGGCGCGCATCGACTGCACGAGGTCGTGCTGCGCGACGGTGGCCGAGCGGGCCAGGCCGGTGAAGCGGGACGCCACCAGTGACCTGCCCATCAGCGCTGGGCGAAGCGGTCGGCGAGCAGGGAACGCTTGAGCTTGCCGATGCCGGTCTTCGGCACCTCGTCCTTCTCCACCGGCACGACGTGCCCGACCTCGACGCCGAACCGAGCCCGCACGTGCTCGGCGACCAGCGGCACGACCCGGTCGACGTCCGCGTTCGCGCGCGGGTGGAAGAAGATCGCCAACTGCTCGTCGTCGACGGTGCAGGCGATCGTGTAGGACGGCTCCACGAAGGGGAGTTCCTCGACGGACGCCTCGATCTCGTGACCGTGGTAGGCCACCCCGGCGATCTCCACGACGTCGTCCACCCGGCCGGTCACGACCAGCACGCCGTCCTCGATGAACGCGAGGTCGCCGGTCTTGAACCAGCCGTCCTCGGTGAACGACTGCCGGTTCTGCTCGGGGTTGCCGTAGTAGCCGGAGGTGATCGGCAGACCGGTGGCCTGCAACCGCCCGACCACGCCCTCGGGCACCAGTTCGCCGTGCTCGTCGACAACCCTGATCGACACGCCGGGGTGCGGCACGCCGACCGGCACGAAACGGTCGTCGTCGCTGCTGGTGGCGACCGAGAACACCCGGTCGACCACGCCCGCCGAGGTCTCCGACATGCCCCAGCCGGGGTGCATCGACGTCGAGGGCAGGCCGAACGGCGCGAGGGTCTCCAGGAACAGCCTGCCGACGCGCGGTTTGATCGCCTCGCCGCCGTTCATGATGTAGTTCAGCGCGCTGAGGTCCCACGACCGCGTGGCGATCTCCTCGGCGCGGTCGACGACGAGGCCGAACGCGAAGTTCGGCGCCCAGGTGGTGTCCGACCCGTACCGGCTCATCGCGTCCAGCCAGCGCAGCGGGTCCTCGATCACCCACTCCGTGCGGGCGTGCACCTGGTGGCAGCCGAGGAAGACGTCCCGCACGTGGAACATCACCAGGCCGCCGATGTGGTCCAGCGGCATCCAGTTGAACGTGTGGTTGGCGGAGCTGAGCCCGCGCACCTGCGCGGAGGCCTGCGAGCGGCTCATGATGTTGCGGTGGGTCAGCATGACGGCCTTCGGCAGGCCGGTGCTGCCCGACGTCAGCAGCAGCACGGCCAGGTCGTCGGCCGCGCTCGCGTGCCAGTCCCGGTCCGCGGCGTGCGCGCGCAACGCGGTCACCTCGCCGAGCCACGCCGAACCGAAGCCGGAGTCGGAGTCGGCGGGCGGCGAATCGGTGATCACCCAGGCCTCGCCGAGCATGCCCCACGCGCCCGCCAGCAGCTCCGCCGCGGACAGCGGGCTGTTGCGCGGCGGGCTGGCGCTGACCGGCACCGGCACGAACCCGCCGAGCACGCACGCCCAGAACGCGGCGATCAGGTCCGGCGCGTGGTCGATCTGGAGCACGACGAGGCTGCCCGGCCGCAGCCCTTCGGCGCGGATGCCGCCCAGGATGTGCGACGCGTCGTCCAGCAGGTCCGAATAGGACTGCCGCTGCTCGGTGCCATCGCTTGCCAGGTAACGGATGTAGCCCGCGTCGTCGAGCCGCGACGCGCGCACCAGCGCTTCGCCGAGGGTGGGCATGGTGAGGGCTGTCAGTGGTCCGCCGTCGACTGTGGAGAGGTTCTCGGTCATGTCCGCCCCTGGCTTGAGGTCGTGGGTGGGTTGTTCGAGGAGTACGCGTGCAGCTCCCAGCGCAGCGCGCTGGCGTGGTCGACGCGGACGACCCGCTCGACGTCGAACTCGACCAGCCGCAGCGCGCCGGGCACCGCCTCGGCGTGCCGCCGCGTCCAGTCGATCCGGCCGGTGCCGGTCAGCTGGAGGGTGTGGCCGCGGGCCCAGTCCAGGAAGACCAGGCCGCAGCGGGGGTTGAGCTCCAGGTTGCCGAGCGTCATGTAGAAGGAGTTGCCGGTGTAGTCGGGCCACACCAACCGGTTCGGGCCCGCGACTGTGACGAAACCGGGCCGTCCGCCGCGGTGCGACGCGTCCGCGCCGTGCTCGGGTGACCAGCTGGCGATGAAGAACGTGTCGGCGTCCGTGATCCACCGCTGCGCCTCGGCGTCCAGCGCGGCGCCGGTGCGGACAGCCGATTCCCCTTGCCGGGAAAGGACTTCGGCCACCGTGCGGGTCTGCAGGTACTTCGGGCAGTTGCCGAGCACCTGGTCGGTCCGCACGACCACGCGGTCGCCGTCGCGGACGGCCCGACCGTTCACCCGGACCCGCCTGCGGGTCTGCGGCGACATGACGACCATGCCCAGATCCCTTTCGGCGTCCAGGATCCGGTGCAGTGGATCACCGCTCGGGGGCGCCGCGTGCAGCACGACGGTCCGGTCGTCGAGCGTCTCGATGAACCCGGACTCACCGGTGAGCACAGTGGCCCAGATCGCGCCGTCGTCGTCGGCCGCGCCGATCGCGGCCAGCCGCTGCTCGGCCATGAAGTGCCCGAACCCGGCGGGGATCTCCGGGCCGAACATCGGGGAACCCCACTCGGGGGCGCCTTCACCCGCGCGGCGCTGCACGGCCTGCTCGCCCTCGTGCCGGGCGGACTTGGTCACGTCGAGTTCTCCTGTGCTTCCAGTGGGTTCAGGCCGCCGTGAGCTGTTCGCTCTTGCGGAAGTCGCTCGGTGTCACGCCGTAGCGGTCGCGGAACAGCCTGGTGAAGTGCGACGGTCCGGGCAGGCCCCATCGTTCGCCGATCGCCGCGACGGTCAGGTGCGCGCTGTGCGGCGCCCGCAGGTCTTCGCGGCAGCGCGCGAGCCGCTCGTCCCTGATCCACCTGGCCGGGCTGGTGCGCTGCTCCTGGAACAGGTTCTGCAGGTACCGCAGGGAAACCCCGTGCCGCTGCGCGAGCAGCTGCGGGTCCAGCCGCTGATCCGACAGGTGCTGCCGCGCGAACGCCTGCACGCGCAGCATCAGCGAGTGCCTGGCCGCGCACGGCTCGGACGGCGAGAGCCGAAGCTGTTCGGCGAACAGGGTGCTGACCAGACTGGCGACGCTGGTGCCCAGCGAACCCGCTGTGCTCGGGCTCAACTCGCTCAGGTGGCGGCTCAGACCGTTGAGGAGTTGGAAGAGCAGCGCTTCGACACCCGAAAGACCGGACCAGGCCTTCGCGGTGAGCGTCCGCGTGCCGTTCGGCGTGAGGCCGACCATCCGGTGCGGGAACATCAGGGCGATCATCCGGAACTTCTCCGGCATGGTCAGCGTGTACGGACGCGTGCTGTCGAACGAGATCAGCTCACCGGTGCGGCCGACGGCCTGCCGTTCGCCCTGCTCGACCCGCGCGCTGCCCTCCAGCAGGCCGCAGAGGTAGAGGTACTCGCCGTCGGCGCTGCGGATGAGGCGCTCGGTGCGGACCACCGTGTGCGGGTCCGCGTCGACCACGGACACGTGCATGCCGCCCAGTTGCCCCTTCATGATCGTGCCCTGGGCGAAGTCGTCGCCGGGCAGGACGTTGAGCGGGCCGCAGCTGCGCCGCACGAGATCGCGCCACTGGTCGAACCGCTGCTCGGGGGCATTCGGGGACGGCCTGAGTAACTCGGTCACCATCACGGGCCTGCCTGTCGGTGGACGAGGAATGTTGATGGCGGCCATTCCTGAATCGAAGTCCACGCGCCAGTTCTGTCCGGCCTCACAATGGTCACCGCCTTCCGATTTCGGCTATTTCGATCGGAAGGTACCGCGCGCGGCGACGGCGGGCAATGGGATGTCGAAGAACCTGTTCGGGTCCTTGCGAGAACATGTATCAACTGGGTAAACGCTTCAACAAAGCGCCACTGAGCTGGATAAAAACTTGTCAAGGGATTTGGTGGCAGGACTACGTGTGCCAGGGTGGAACGCTTCGGCACCGCCCTGGCGTGCGCGGACACGACAGGCCCCGTGCGCGTTCGCACGAATATCCCGTAGCTCGACAGGCAATGCTGCACTCAGTCGTCGAGCCAGGATTCGGATTTCCGTAGCTCGGGTCGACCGGATGTCTTTCAGGGCGGACATCTCGTGTGCGTAGCTCGATAAAACAGTCCTGCCTTTGTCTCTCACTGGGGAGTGGTGTGTGTCTACCGGGAGCGTTCATCGATTATCCGGCTCACTGAGGATCGGCGTCGTCGGCGGTGGCGCGTCGGCGGTCTGCCTGCTCGACGCGCTTGCCCAGCGCGACGTGGTGCCCACCGCGATCGTGCTCTTCGAGCCGTCGCAGCACCTGTGGCGCGGCCGGGCGTACCAGCCGGACGCGACGACGGTGCGCGTCAACGCCCCGCCGGACGACATGTCGGTGCGGTTCGGCGACGTCGGGCACTTCGAGAGCTGGGTGCGGGCGCGGCAGCTGCTGCTCGGCCCGGTCGCCGACCATATCGACCCGCGTTCCGGCGCCAGGTTCGTGCCGCGCGCCATGTACGGCGACTACCTGGAGCAGTCGGCGCGGGCCGCGCTGGTGCGCCTGGTCGGCCGCGGCTGCCAGGTCGAGCTGGTGCGCGAGGTCGTCACGGCGGCCGACCGCACGGACGACGGGGTCGCGCTGACCACCCCGCGCGGCGACAGGTACGAGGTCGACTACGCCGTGCTCTGCGTCGGTGGTGGCCGCCCGACGGACCTGTTCGGCCTGGCGGGAGCGCCGGGCTTCGTGCCCGACCCGTACCCGGTGGCGCGCGGGCTGTCCGGTGTCCCGAGGGACCAGGACGTCGCGGTGATCGGCTGCGGGCTCACCGCCGTCGACGTCGTGCTGGCGCTGGCGGCAGGCGGTCATCGCGGCGGGATCCGCCTGCTGTCGCGCCGGGGCGTGCTCCCCGCCGTGCGGCAGCGGCCGATCGACTACGAGCTCCGGCACTTCACCCCGACCCGGTTCCGGGCCATGGCGGCACGCGGCGAGACGTGCACGCTCGACGACGTGATCGCGGTGATGCGCACCGAGCTGGCCGACTCCGGGGTCCGGCTGGAGGACGTGGTCCGCGAGCTCGACGCGACAGGTGCCGAGGAGCCGGTGGGCAGGCTGCGGCGGCAGCTCCTCAGCGTGCACGACTCGTGGCTGGGGCTGCGCATCCTGCAACGCGCAGTGCCGGACACCGGCCCGGACGTGTGGCCGCTGCTGCCGGAGCACGAGAAGAACGTGCTGCTCCAGTCGCACTACCGGACGATCATGAGCATCTGCTGCCCGATGCCGCCGTCCAGCGCGACCACGCTGCTGTCCCTCGTGGACAGCGGACAGCTCGAAGTCGTACGCGGGCTGGAGGCCGTCACCCCGGTGGCGGGCGGGGGTTTCGAGGTCGTGGCCGAGGGCGTCGCCCGGTCGGCGGACGTGGTGGTGAACGCCGTGAACGCGCCGACGCACCGCATCCCGCCGAGGGCCGAACCGCTGATCTCCTCCCTCGTCGGGCAGGACGTCGCCCGCAGGCACCCGCGCGGCGGCCTGCACGTCGAGCGGGCCACCAGCAGGCTCACCGTCGACAACCGGCCGGACCACCGGCTGTACGCGCTCGGCGACCTCGCCGCCGGTTCGCTGTTCTTCACCTTCGGGGTGCCTTCGCTGGTGGACCGGGCCTACGACATCGCGGGCGCCGTCATCGGCGACGCCGTGGTCGTGCCCGCCGCCCGCGGCGGAGCCATGCAAGCCGTCTGATCACGTCGACACGGATGGGGACGCACATGCCACACCAGACGATCGAGGAGCGTGCCGGCTACCTCGCGGACACGCACACGGGGTTGCCGATGCCCTCGGCGCCCCAGTTCGACACGCCGGAAGCCGAGCGCAGGCACCGAAAGCAGCGGCTCACCGCCGCGTTGCGGCTGTTCGGCAAGTACGGCTTCGGGGAAGGGATCTCCGGCCACATCTCGGTTCGCGACCCCGAGCACCACGACCGCTTCTGGGTCAACCCGTTCGGCGTGTCCTTCAAGCGGGTCACCGTGGGTGACCTGATCTGCGTCGACGGCGACGGCGTCGTGGTGGAGGGCAGGCACCCGGTCAACCCGAGCGCGTTCGTCATCCACTCGAAGATCCACGAGTTGTGCCCCAACGCGGAGGCCGCCGCGCACGCGCACACCGCGCACTCCCGCGCCCTCGGCTCGCTCGGCCGGTTGCTCGACCCGATCGACCAGGAGTCGGCCGCGTTCTACGAGGACCAGGTCCTCTACGAGGACTACGAAGGCCCGTCGATCGCTGTCGAGCAGGGCCAGGACATCGCCGAGCACTTGGGCGCCAAGCGCGCGATCCTGTTGCGCTACCACGGTTTGATCACCGTCGGCGGCTCGCTGGAGGAGGCCGTGCACTGGTTCTTCACCTTCGACAGCTGCGCGCAGGTGCAGCTGTTGGCGGGCGCCGTCGGCGAGCCGAAGCGGATGAGCCACGAGCAGGCGAAGTCCGCGCAGGACGGGTTCGGCGACCGCCAGCTCGCGTGGTTCAGCTTCCAGCTGCTCTACGACGAGATCACCTACGAGCAGCCGGACCTCCTGGCGGAATGACCCCGATGACCACGTCCGTGACCACGATCAGGGCCGTCCGGGGCGCGGTCCAGGTCGACCGCGACGACCCCGACGTCATCCTGGCGGAGACCCGCGCGCTGCTGACGGAGGTCATCAGCCGCAACCGACTCACCGCCGAGGACATCATCAGCGTCGTCTTCACCATGACGCCCGACCTCGTCAGCGGCTTCCCGGCGGCCGCGGCGCGCGACCTGGGCCTGACCGACGTGCCCCTGCTGTGCGCCACCGAGATCGACGTGCCGAACGCGCTGGCGCGGGTGATCAGGCTGCTCGCCCACATCACGACCGATCAGCCGCGTTCGGCGATCGAGCACGTCTACCTGCGCGGCGCCGCCCGGTTGCGGCCGGACCTCGCAGCCACCTGATCCGACTCGAGGAAGAGGAACTCCAGATGGTTATCGTGATGGCCGCGGACGCCACGCCGCGCGACGTGGAGGCGATCGTGGCACTGGTGGAGTCCGCGGGCGGCGAGGCGTTCGTCAGCCGCGGGGTCAGCCGGGTGATCATCGGTCTGGTCGGGGACATCGACCAGTTCGCCGCGCTGAACCTGGTCGGGATGAGCGGGGTCGCCAGCGTCACCCGGATTTCGGCCAAGTACAAGCTGGTCAGCCGCGAACACCACCCCGACCGGTCCACCGTGCACGTCGGCGGCGTGCCGATCGGTCCGGGAACCGTCACGCTGATCGCCGGGCCGTGCGCCGTGGAGACACCGGACCAGACCCTCGCGGCGGCCCGGATGGCGCAGGCGGCGGGCGCGACGCTGTTGCGCGGTGGGGCTTACAAGCCGCGCACCTCGCCGTACGCGTTCCAGGGCCTCGGTGAACAGGGGCTGCGCATCCTGGCCGACGTGCGCGCGGAGACCGGCCTGCCGATCGTGACCGAGGTCGTGTCGTCCGAGGACGTCGAGCTGGTCGCCGAGTACGCCGACATGCTCCAGGTCGGCACCCGCA
>Ga0307411_10001078_pt1 | contig 10590 bp, 8 predicted proteins | sample DK1Ometagenome_2_FD_203712 | JGI IMG/M metagenome (GOLD analysis project Ga0307411, IMG submission 203712) | Maize rhizosphere microbial communities from greenhouse at UC Davis, California, United States - DK15-O-1 | ecosystem: Host-associated > Plants > Roots > Rhizosphere > Soil | place: USA...
CCGAAGAACCTGTCGGCCTTGCCGTGGAGCATGTTGCCGAGCTTCTTCGGTGTGGGCGTGAGCCCGTCCTCGTCGGTGATGAAGCACCGAGACCACCGGTCCTGCGAGGTACCCATGACCCAGTCGACCTGGGCTGAGGCGTGGATCTGCCGGGCGAGCTGTTCGCCGGGGCCGAAGATCTCGTGCCACTTGGCGAGGAAGATCCCCCACTCTTCCTCGTCGGTGTCACGGGCGGCAAGGTCGTCGGCGTTGGTGAGGAAGCCGGTGATGCCGTGAAAGGCGAGAATCCCGCCCATGACCTGTGCCCAGGTGGTGAACCCACGCATGGTATGGGAAGTGTCGCGGGCGGCACCGTCCTTGACCCAGGCCTGGACGAGGATGAGCAGGTGCCACAGCAGTTCTTCGCGGTTGCCGGACTCCCTGATCCAGTCGGAGAACTGGCCCATTTCGAACTGGCGCAGCTCGGGCTTGGCCATCTTCGGGTCCAGGCGCACCAGGACGGTCCGGCTTGCCATGTCCCCACCGACGGTCAGGCCGTTGCCGGATGCGAGCCACAGCCGGTCGTTGGTCGCCTCGATGTTCCTGGACGCGCCGAGCATCCGGTCGTCCCACTTGTCCTTGGTGATCAGCGTCGCCAGGATCTCCGAGGAGACGGTGGTGCCTTCCTTCAGGTTGTCGAACACGACGACCGGTGAGGAGTTGCCCGCCAGGATCGAGGTGATCTTCTTCTGGAGTTCTTCGGTCCGGCCCGGTAGCACCTGGGAGGTCTGGCCGTAGAGCAGGCCGATGGCGTCGGTGAGGTTGGTCTTGCCGGAGCCTCGGGTGGTCGCGGTGACCAGGCCGAACGGGGTCGTCGACTTGACGTAGGGGCGCAGCATCGGCGACAGCAGCAGGGCCAGGTAGTTGGCGAAGTCCCCGACTGAGGACCAGCAGAACTCGCCGAACGTCTTGGAGAACACGAACTCGCGGCTGGCGCGGATCTGCTCGTCGGTGATCGTGTCCGGCACCCTGGCGACCTTGACCGCAGGCCCGTAGAACAGGCCGGTCACCTGGTCGTACCCGCAGTCCTGGATCAGCGAGCCGTCAGGACGCAGCGTCGGCGTCCCCACCACACCGTTCAGTTCGGGCACGTCAGGCCAGTACGTCTTGGACACCACGGCCCGTAGGTGGGTAATGGCCGGTGCACAGGCCTTGCGGACGGGCGGGTTGTCTTTGCCCCCGGAGACCCACTTGAAGGTGCGGGTGTTCTCGGCCAGCAGCATGTTCAGCAGGTCAGCCGTCAACGGCACGACGGTGACTTCGGAGCAGGCAGAGTTGGTCTTAGGGTGCACGTAGGTGAGCTGGCCGTCCTTGGTGTAGATGTTAGGGATGAGACCAGCGGAGATGACCCTGGCGATCTCGACCATGGCTTCCTGCTCGGAACCCAGATCGATCTCAGGGAGATCTGCATGAACCGCAACAGGGACAAGTTCCCCGGCCTCGACGACCACCGCCGTTTCCTGCGCCTGCTGCTCATCCACGGGGTGGTCAAGGCGCGCAGGGGCCACGGCAGCAGGTTTGACCAGGCCCGTCGCATAAGGGACCTGGTCATGCTGAGGAAGGTCGCCGCCGAAACCCATGCCACGCAGGGCCCGGGTAGCTGAAGCGAAGTGGGTTGCGCCTGTCCCGCCGTGGTTGAGCTGGGCGTAGGCGGCGAACTTGTTGTAGGGGACGTTCGGCTCGAACTCGGTGGCGTCGGAGAAGACGTACAGCCGGTCCTCGGTGCCGACGCCCTTGCGGCCGGTGGTGGCCGAGTGCTCCCCGGAGTTCTTGCCTGGCCTGCGCCAGTACATGGTCTGGCCCCGGTGGTACATGTAGGTCCACCCGGCCGGGACGAGGATGTCAGCCCAGTGGGCCCGTTCGTTGAAGTCGTCGCCGGGGCGCAGGACACTGCCCTCCGTCCGGACCACAGGCGCGGGCCGGGGCGGCTCAGGGGTGGCCGGGACCGGGCGGGCCTGCCAGGCCAGCCGGATGCGTGAGGCCAGGTCCAGGGGTGGGTAGAACTCGTAGGCCGCTGGCTGGATGATGTGGCAGAGCTTCGGATCGTCCTTGACCTTGCGGTTGATCGTGCCGGGGATGCGTAGGACCCTGGCCATGTCCTTGGTGGCGGTGGAGTAGAACCAGCCCAGGTCAGCTGCGGTGGCCGCGATCGTCTCGTGGAGCATCGTGGACAGTTCCCGCGCCTCGGCCAGGACAGCCGGATCGGTGATGTCCATGCCCTCTTCGAACAACCACCACGGGTAGACCCCGCCACCGGAGTGGACCCACAGGGTCGGTTCGGGCAGGTTCGCTGCGGCGATGATCGCCCGGCAGACCTCGGGGCTCGGGGGGAGCTGTCCCTTGACGGGCTTGTGGCCAGGGCCTTCGATGTCCATGTCGGCGGCGAACCCGGGCAGGATCTTGGAGAGCTCGTCCCCGCCGCGCTCGTGCTCCTTGGGGACCTGGGCGAGGGTTGTGGTGCGCATGTAGATGCCCTGGCGACCCTGCCGGTCCAGGTTGGCGACGTAGCTGGCCGCATCGGCCGGGTCGGAGAAGGTTCGTCCTTCCCAGTCACCCGTGGAGCAGATGTGGATCAGGCCGTTGGTGTGGCCCTGCTCGGTGACGGGGTGGATGGTTTCGATCCAGACCGCGACGGCACTGCGGTCGAATGCTGGTGTGCCAGTTTCACCAGAGGAGTTGCTTGGAGTGCCCATATAGGGTAACGTTCCCCTCGAATCGTTTTGAGGAGTTCGCCGGGTACCTCTCCACCTGGCGGACGCGAACTAGGTCAGGGTTCCCGCCCTGGCCTTTTTCGTTTTCGTCCGATGGAGATCTCGACGAACTCAGTGATCGTACACGGCCGTCCGGTGGGGCACCAGGGGGTCTCCAGACGCCCCACCGGATCTTGCTGACCTGGCCTCCCGCAAAAGATTCCAGGCCACCCACACTACTAGAAAGCAGGCTCTACTGTCCCGTAGTCGGGCGAACCGGACTGCCCCTGGCGGATCATGTCCAGCGTCGACAGGGCCGGGGCCGGAGGAGCCGAAGACGGCGGGGCCGCCTGGGCCGGTGGGGAAGAAGCTGGTCGGGCCCAGTCCGGCATGGCCTGTTCCTGACCGTGGTGAGAGGGCACGGTCGGGGAAGCTGTCCAGCCAGCCTGCTGCCATGCTGGCGCAGGGCCCTGGCCCGTGTAGGTGTTCGTAGGCGGCTGAGGGCCACGCTGAGCCGGGTAACCCTGGTCCTGGTGGCCCTGGGGTGGGTAGCCCTGCTGGGCACCCTGGTAGCCCTGCTGGGCCTGCTGGTTGAAGTGCGCTGGCGGCTTCGGGGCCGGGGGCTGGTAACGGACCTCGAACAGCTTCGGCTTCACCCCGGCCAGGGAGGTCATGTCGTCGCCGGTGTACCGGTACCAGACCGTCCCGCCGACCTCCAGCCAGTCGGCACCCACAGCCCGGACGGCCTCAGCCGTGGCCCGCTCCATGTGCTTGCCCTTGAGGTAGATCGTCCTGACCCCGTTGTCCGGCGAGGACCGGTCAGGGTTCTTGATCCCCTCATGGTTGCGGAACGCGGTCTGGATCTGGAAGATCACCTGCATCTTCGGGTCACCGGACGGCCAGAACGCCAGCTCCTTGGACTGCGGGTTGCGCGGGTCGTAGACCGTCTGCTGAACAGCCTTCGGCTCGGTGATGATCTGGCCGGTCACCCCGTCGTTGGGATAGGTGAAGGCCATCGCCGGGGAGCTGGTCCCCATGATCAGGTCTTTCGCGTTCGTCATGTCGTCACCTCGTTAGTTCGTCAGATTTCAATGGAGGCCCGGACGAAACAGTCCTTGGCCTCCAGGAGCTTGCGCAGCCCCGCCGTCAGCTCCGGACCGTCAGGTGTCCTGCGGACCTGCTCATGGGCTACCTCGTGGCAGACCTGGCTGGCCACCCGGGCTTCCCCGGCCAGGTGGTCGTACTCGAACCACCGCAGCAGGGCTACCGTGCTCGGATGCCTGGTCTCGTAGTCGGCCGGGTCGAATACGTACGTTTCCGGATCAATCACCCTTTACCAGCCCCTTCCCATACTTGGCCTTGCTTGCCTCGGTATTACCAGAACATCCCGACAAATCGGCCCTCTTATCCCCACCCCTGTACCAGGGGCAGAACGAGCACTCCCCCGACGGCGCAGCTGGGATCGACTCGAAGGACAGGTCGTCGCCCTGGCCGATCAGCTCGTTGGCCAGCCCGTACATGCGGTCCAGGGCGGCCTGGGCTCGCTCGGGTGAGTAGTCGTCCACCCAGATCTGCATGTCGCGCAGCCAGCCTGAGCGGGGCACAGCGATCAGGACGACCCGGGCCACGGCCAGGCCCGCGTTCATGGCACCCCGGCCGTACAGGTTGACCTGGTCCTTGTAGTGCTCGGGGGGCCCGTCGGCCTTCCACGCCTTCAGCTTCGTCGGCGAGACCGTCTTCCAGTCGATGATCGAGGCGGTCTCCTTGTCGTACAGGTCGACGTGGCCCTTGACCATCGGGTCGGGCTGGACGGTGATCTCGGTCAGCCACCGGTCCATGTGGTGGACCTGCTGGAATGAGTTGACGGCCTTCTCCAGCCATGCGTGCACGGCGGTGCCTACGATGGCCGGGAGGGGGTCGGACCACCAGTTAGCCTCGGGAACCCCGGCGAGCCGGTAGGCGATCTTGCGGTCGCACAGGCTGCCGAGCTCGCTGGGTCCGATGGTGGTCTGGACGGAGCGAGCCGAGTTGTTGTCGGTCCACTTGATCACGTCGGTCAGGTCGGACAGCAGGGCCGTGCCCAGGGCTTCGTTGCCGTTGGCGGGCTCGCAGCTGGGATGGTGCTCAGCTCCGGCCTGGATCAGCATGGGGTCCAGCAGCCGTCCGCACCTGCGGCACAGTGGGCTCACGGGGCCAGCCAGGTCTTGTCAGCCGGGGCTGGCCGCATGGTACGCAGGACCTTCTTGACCCAGTACCGGCCCTCACGCTGGGACTCGGCCAGGGTGTAGACGACCCCGCAGTCGCATTCGACCTGGGTGCCGATGCCCCAAGTGTCCGGGCAGGTGCTCTCGTCGCAGGCCTGGGCGTTGTAGAACTCCCAGAGCTTGGCCTGGCAGGGGCACGGGGCCGGGGCTGCCTTGATCAGCTTCACTTGGTCACCTCGGCCCGGTAGATGAACGTGCCGAGCACGCCCAGTCGCTCATGTCGGTATTCACCACGGTCACAGGCGGCTTCCAGCTCGTGCACAGGAATGCCCGATTGCCTGGCAGCCCGGCTGATGGGAATAAGTTCCAGATGAGCATTCCCGGTCACTGATTCCAGAGCCCGGTTCGCCCCCCACACCCATTCCCCCACCCGGATTGCCGTGTCGATGTTCATGCCCCTTTCCAGGGCCTCCCACTGACGAAGGCTCTCCCCCTCCACGCCGATCAGGCCAGCCTGGGCATTTCGGGTCATACTGAGCTTCTCGCGCATTTGCAGCAGTTCACCGCCGAGGACCGCAGCATAGCCAGCTTTTGCCAGCTCAGCTTCGGTCTGGTCGATCACCTTGCTCATGGTACTCCTCTGTGACTCGTGCCTGTCAAGCATCAGAAGAGTACCCTAAACGGACATGTGGTGTATATGATCAGATCATGGGACTTTCCCTGGCGGAACGGTATGCCCAAGAGCTGACTCCCGAAGAGCAGCGTCAATGGGTTGCCTCGCTGTCCCCACAGATCCTCAAGGAGATCGCACGCCAGGAATGGTGGTGGACAGCACGCCCGGAACAGATTCCCCCACCCGGAGACTGGAGCCTTTGCCTCATCCTCGCCGGACGCGGATTCGGCAAATCTAAGCTGGCCTCAGAATGGATTGTGCAAAGGCTACTCGACCACCCCGTGGACCGTCATGGCTTCCGCACCGAATGGCTTATCATCGCGGAGACCCTTTCGGACGCACGTACGATTTCCATCGAGGGTCCGTCGGGTGTCCTGCGGGTCCTGGAGCGCCGGGAGATCCCGTACAAGTACATCAAGCACCCGAAGCCGCAGATCCACGTCGGTGAACACAGGTCAGTGATCTTCTTCGAAGGCGCGGACGGTGCCGACGTCGGCCGTGGCTACAACGCCGCAGGTGCTGTGCTTGACGAGGTCGCCAAGTGGAAGAAGCCCAGGGAGTCCTGGTACGAGGGCATCATGCCCTCACTGCGGGCTGACCTGGTAGGGGACCACCCGCGCACCCTCGTGGCCACTACCCCCAAGCCGATCGACCTGCTGCGTGAATGGGTTCAGCGTTCGGATGGGTCTGTCCAGCTCATTCGTGGATCGACATTTGACAATGCAGCGAATCTGAGCTCTTTCACCCTGGACGAGCTTGACCGGCGTTATGCCGGAACCATGATCGGACGCCAGGAACTGTACGGCGAGCTGCTGGACGCCCGCGATGGAATGCTGTTCGCGTTCCGCGACATCGACAATCACCGCCTTGAATCCGTTGATGACGTTGAATTCACTCACATCACTGTGGGTGTGGACCCGACCCTTACCGAGGAAGGCGACCTCATGGGCGTCGTCGTCGTGGGTCGGGACACCAAGAACCACATGTACGTCCTCGCCGACGAGTCAGTTCCGCTCACCTCGCGCGAGGCGGCCCGCCACATCTGGCGGGTGTTCTGGCGCAACGGCGCGGACACCGTGGTCATCGAGGACAACCTGGCCAAGCGGTGGATGACCGACGTCCTCAAAGACGCCTACATAGAGCTACGAGACCAGGACAGCTTGTTCCCGGCCGGTACCTCCGCACCGCTCAAGACCGTCGACTCCCGTATCGGCAAGAAGCTGCGCGCCGAGCCCGTGGCCATGCGCTATGAGCAGGCCAGCGTTCACCACGTCGGCACCTTCTCCAAGCTGGAGGAGGAGATGCTCAACTTCGACCCGACCGACAGCCACAACTCTCCGAACCGGATGGACGCCATGGTCCACGCGGCCAGGCACCTCATGGCCGGGGAGCGTAGGCGCATTCGTATGGTCAATACCGAATCGCTCTGGGTTCCTACCCGATGAGCTGCTTGATGGCGATATGTCCGATACGCTTGTTTCATGACTGACCTTGTGCTACTCGTACTCCTTGCCCTGGGGGTGGCGAGGCTGTGCGTGCTCATGGTCGACGACAAGATCACCGAGTTCTTCCGCCTCTGGGTCAAGGCCCGGTTCGGAGAAGACCACCTGCTCACCTTCGGCTCGGTGTGCCCCTGGTGCTGGTCGGTCTGGTTCGCCTTCCCGGCCGTCTTCCTTACCTTCCCCGCCCACAGCCTGCGTGAGGTGTGGATCAACGCCCTGACAGCCCTGGCCGTGTCCTACACCGCCTCCAAGCTTGCGGACTGGTAGCCAATGCCCAAGAAGCCCATGATCGCCCAGTCCACCGGCACCGCCATCGAGCCGGTCACCTTCGCCGCAGAGCAGCTCTCCCCCATCCGTCAGGCAGCCCTGCTCGGCAACGAGGCGACCCTATGGAACTCGTACAAGTTCACCTCAGCCAGCTGGCAGCGTGAAGCGTGGCGCTTCTACCACTGCATTCCCGAGCTGCACTTCGCCGCGAACTACATCGGGGCGGCCTGTAGCAGGGTCCGGCTGTTCATCGAGAAGGTGGACAAGTTCAACCGGCCAGCCGGTGAGGAGACCGAGGACGCCCAGGTCGCCGCAGTCGGCGAGACCATGTTCGGCACCCCGCACCAGCAGGCCGAAGCCCTCAACGCCATCGGGGTGAACCTGACCGTCGCCGGGGAGTGCTACATCGTCGGCAGGTCCCCGCGCAACTTCGACCCGGACAAATGGTACGTAGTGTCTACGTCCTCACTGAAGAGGCGAAACGGGCAGTATGCGGTCAACCTGGGCTACGGCCCGGAGGAGTTGCTGGCCACCTCGGACCTGCTGGTCCGCCTGTGGAGTCCGGACCGGGAGTACATCGTCAGGCCGGACAGCCCGACCCAGGCGTGCCTGAACGTGCTGGCCGAGATGGAAGAGCTCATGCTGTACGAGTTCTCCCAGATCGACTCGCGCCTTGCCGGTGGCGGCTTCTACTTCCTGCCCGCCGAGATGTCCAACGGGCCTTCGGACTCCTCGACCGCCCCCCAGTCGGCTGACGACGTGTTCAACCAGATGGCCCTGGCGGCCAAGGCGGCCAGGACGGGGAGGGGTATCGCGGCTGGCACCATCCCCCAGTTCATCGAGATCCCCGGCGAGTACCTGGGCAAGATGCAGGACAAGCCGGTGCAGTTCGAGTCGGTGCTGTCGGACAAGCTGGCCGAGTACAAGCGTTCGGCGATGGACAGGCTGGCCACGGGCATGAACATGCCTGCTGAGCTGCTCACGGGCATGGCTGACGTGAACCACATCAGTGTGTGGTCCCTTGAGGAGTCCTTCGTCAAGATCCACATCGAGCCGATGATGGTCCTCATCGCCGACGGCCTCACCAAGGCCTACCTGCGGCCCCTGCTCAAGGCCATGGGCAAGGACCCCATGGGCTACCAGATCAGCTTCGACACCGCGCCGCTGACCGTCCGGGCCTCCCGGCTCCAGGACACCCTCAACCTGTACGAGAAGGGCCTCGTCTCCGCAGACGCCGTCCTCGTCGCAGGCAACTACAACGTCCTCACCGACAAGCCGACCGAGGAGGAGTCCACGGAGCGCTTCATCCGTGAACTGATGCTGCGCGACCCTACTCTGATCGCCGTGCCGCCCCTGGTCGAGGCGGCGAACCTGGACATCGAGATGCCAGAGGGCCAGATGCTGGCCGTCCCAGGCGACCCGAACGCCCCAGGCCCGCCACCGCCACCTGCCCCGGACAGGTCCGTGGACAACCAGCGCAGGCCCGTTGACCCGAGGTCCACCGACACCGGCCCGTCCAGGCCAGCAACCAACCAGGGCACCCCGATCCTCGCTTCGGCCGTGCTGAACAGTTCACCTGACGCTGTACTGGCCGCAGCCAACGTGGTCGCCAGGCGTGCCCTGGAGATCGCGGGCGGCAGGCTCCTGACCCGCCAGGTCCGGGGACAGTTCCCCGACGTCGCCAAGCATGAGATCCACACCAGGATCAAGGTCAGCCCGACGCAGGCCCGTGAAGCCCTGGCCGGTGCGTTCGACTACACCGTGCTGGACTTCGGGGGCCTGGGGGTGGACACGGAGCAGATGCGGGCCACGCTGAACTTCTACTGCGTTGACCGGCTGGTCACCGGTAGGCCGCACAGTGTTGACGCCCTGGGCAGCTATGTCAGCGCCTGAGGAGGAGCCAGGGGTCCTGGCCAGGGTCAGGCAGGCCATCGCGGCCTGGGTGCCGGTGCTGCGCCGGTTTGTCATGTTCTCAGGGAGCCCGGACCCGACAGGTGTGGAGGATGCCCAGCCTGCCTGGACGACCCAGCTGGATCGGGTGATCATGCCTGCCCTGGAGACGGTGGTCAACCATGGCTGGCGCTGGCAGGCGGGGCAGCCGTTCATCTCGTCGAACAGCTTCGCCCAGGCCCAGCTGGCATTGACCTACAACCTCCTGGTCCGCCTACCCAACGATGTCTACAACGCCATCTTCGCCGAGATCTCCACGGGCACTGCGAACGGTGAATCGATGGACGTCATCGCCGACAGGATCGAAGCGACATTGCTGACATCAGGGAGCGAATGGTGGGAGAATCGGGCAAAAGTCATAGCCCGGACAGAGACGAACCGGGCCTGGAACGCAGGCGTGCTAGCGGCGGCCCAGTACTACCAGCCCCCGGCCGGACGTGGATGGATGAAGGTGTGGGACACGGATGTGGACGGCCACGAACGCCCAGCCCACAAGCGGGCCGAAGGGCAGGCCAGGTCACTGTCCGACACGTTCCAGGTCGGTGGCGAGGACCTGAGGTTTCCTGGAGATCCAGCAGGGTCCCCAGCGAACGTGATCAACTGCGTGACAGGGTCAACCCAGATCGTGGCCCCACAGATCCTTGCCGCTTATCGGTACTGGAACAACGGCCCCACCCTGAGCATCCTGACGGCGCAGGGTCGCATCCTGACCGTTAGCCCGAATCACCCGGTACTTACCGTGCAGGGCTGGGTCCTGGCGTGCCAGCTCGTACAGGGCGACAACCTGGTCAGCCACCGCATCCCCGACCACCTCACCGGGCTTGAGCCACACGTACAGGCTCAGCCAGTGATGGCGCAGGATGTCTTCGATGCGCTGGACCTGGCGTGGCCAGGTAAATGGGTGAGTGGTCTGGACGTGGATTTCCACGGCGACCGGCCTCAGGGCGAGGTCAAGGTTGTACTTCCCGACCGGGAACTGGATTTCGGGATCGAGGCCACGGACGCGGAGCAGGTCAAGAAGTTCCTGCTCTCCTGCGCTGGTGCGCCTAACCCTGGCGGCTGCCCGAGCCTCCAGCCACGCCTGCCCCTTCGGGGTACCCCGGACGGCCTCGTGAGCTTTGAAGACCTGGTTGGCCCGCTGCTCGGGGGTCATCTGGGACCACTTCAGGGCCTCGGCCTCCCCGCGTCCTCGAATGGCTACTCCGGCCTCAAGCAGCCTGCGAGTGATGACCGGGCGACTGACTCCGAACTCCTTGGCGAGGAGG
>Ga0307411_10001079_pt1 | contig 10587 bp, 9 predicted proteins | sample DK1Ometagenome_2_FD_203712 | JGI IMG/M metagenome (GOLD analysis project Ga0307411, IMG submission 203712) | Maize rhizosphere microbial communities from greenhouse at UC Davis, California, United States - DK15-O-1 | ecosystem: Host-associated > Plants > Roots > Rhizosphere > Soil | place: USA...
CAGCGGCGATTATGGGCGGACGTGGCAGCGGCTGGTCGGACCGGGCACCCCCGGCGTTCGCGGCTACGCCTGGGTGATCAAGGAAGATCGCCTCAATCCCAACCTGCTGTTCCTCGGCACCGAGCACGGCCTGTTCGTCAGCGTCGACCAGGGACGCAGCTGGGCGCAGTTCCGGCCCAACAATTTCCCCGACGGGGTCGCGGTTCGCGATCTCGCCTTGCAGGACCGCGAAGACGACCTCGTGCTGGCGACGCACGGCCGCGGGCTGTGGGTGATCGACGACATCAGCCCGCTGCGCCAGCTGAGCGCGGAGACGCTGGCGTCGGCCGCCAGCCTGCTCCCCGGCCGGCCGGTCGAGCAGCGCATCCAGGGCAATGGCGGCTGGCCCGAGGGCGATTCGACTTTCTACGGCGAGAACCCGCCGGCGGGCGCGACGATCACCTATTTCCAGAAGGCGCGGCACGTGATCGGGCGGATGAAGCTCGAGGTGCTCGACGCCGGCGGCAATGTCGTCGAGGAGCTTCCGGCATCCAAGCGGCGCGGGCTCAACCGGGTCAACTGGAGCATGCGGACCAAGCCGCCGCAGGTCCCGCCCGCCGCCTCGCTCGCCTTCAACGCGACCCAGGGGCAGCGCGTGCTTCCCGGCAATTACACCGTCCGCCTGACCAAGGCCGGCCAGGTGACGACGGCGCCGCTGGCGGTGACGCTCGACCGGCGCGCGACCTACACGGTCGCCGACCGCCAGGCGCAATTCGCCGCCGCCGAGCAGGTCAAGGGACTGTTCGAGCGGATGAGCAAGCTCGTCGGCCAGATCAACAGCCTGCGCGAACAAGCGGGCGGGCTCTCCAAAAGCGAGACCGCGCCGGCGGAGGTGAAGAGCGCCGCCGCCGCGCTGCTCGCCAAGGCCGACGCGCTGCGCAAGGAGATCGTCGCCACGACCGAGGGCGGCGCGATCACCGGCGAGGAGCGCCTGCGCGAAAATGCCGACGAGATCTACGGCGCGATCAACTCGATCGAGGGGCGCCCGACCAACTATCAACTCGCGCGGATCGGGGCGCTCGACCGGCAGCTGCAGGATGTCGAAGCGCAATGGGCGGCGCTGCAGGCCGGCGACGTCGCCGCCTTCAACGCCACGTTGCGGAGCGCCAACCTGCCTCCGCTGACGATCGCCGAGATCGAATTCGACCCCGACGAACTGGCCCGCGGCGGCCGCGCGTCGGCGCTCGCCCGCGGCCTCGTCGGCACGCGCTTCTACGGCAATGCCGAAGCGCTTGCGGAGACCGGCGAGAAGGACTGAGCCGGCCGCGGAGGGCCGGCCCGCACTTCAGGCGAAGACGTTGCGCAAGGCCTCGACGCTGTCGCCTTCCTTCCACCGCCGCAACTCGATGTAGAGCGCCGGCTGCATGGTGCCCCAGACAGCGTTGAACAAGGTGCCGAGGACGACGCTGCCGAGCATGTTGCCGAGGCTGAAGGCATCGGTGGTCGAGCTAGTCTGAAGCCCGAGAAAGCCGAGCACGATCGACAGCAGCCAATAGCCGAAGACGAGAACGAGGAAGAGGCCGAGAATCTTCCACCGGGCACCGCTGCCGAGCTCGCGGCTGCGCCTGAGCGCGGCAAACACCCCTTCGCGTTCCACCACGAGGACTGGTGCAGCTACGCACCACATCAGCGCGAGGATCACGCCCGGCACGACGAGCAGGAGCAGGCCGAGCATGACCCCGACGCCGGTCACGATCCCGACGCCGATCAGCGGAAGGAAGAAACGGAGCCCGACCGCGATGCACTCGCCGAAGCTTGCTCGATGGCCCTCGCTCTCCGCGACGGTCGCCCTTGTCAGGGCGCCCTGAACGACCGCCGAGATGGCGAGGCTGACGATCATCGAGAGGAACATCGCGATCAGGACTCCGGCGCCGAAAGCGCTGGAGAAATCGCCGCCCGTCGCGCCGATTCCGGCCGACAGGAGAACGTAGGTCATCAGCAGGCCCGGGATGGCGCCGATGACGAGCGCAAGTCCGAGCACGACCAAAGGATTGTGGGCGATGGTCGAAAACGACCGTTCGAATATGCGTCCGATGGAAATCGTCCGGTCGCCGAACGACGACGATGCAGTTGCCATGAAAAATCCCCCTTCCAGTGCGGCAGGCTGCGCGAGCCGATTTGCGCTGTCCAGCGATTTCGCGCCTTGCGCGCCCCCTGCCTTCGGCTAGCCTGCCGCCGAGTGGGACAGGGGACGATCACCAGCCAGCCGGGGGCGGCCGAGCAATTCGACGCGGCGTACAAGTCGCTTCGCGCCGATCCGGCGGTCCAGTTCAACCTTGTCCCGCCCGCGCCGCAGCAGAAACCGCCGGCGTGGCTCGAGGCCTTCTTCAAATGGCTCGCCGACGTGTTCGAGCCGGTCGGCAAGTTCCTCGCCAAGATCGCCAGCTATTTTCCCGACGCGGCCTATGCCCGCATACTCCTCTGGGCCGTGCTCGGGATCGCCGCGATCATCGTCGCCTGGGCCTTGTACAACCGCTTGCGCCACGGCCGCTGGAGCCTGAGGCTGCCGCGCAGGGCTGTCCCGGCCGACATGCCGGAGGACGACTGGGTGCCGACAGAGCAATCGACCCGCGCGTGGCTCGAGGAAGCCGACGCCCTTGCCGCAGCGGGCCGCTATGCCGAGGCCGTCCATCATCTGCTGTTCCGTTCGATCGACGACATTGCCAGCCGCCGGCCCAACCTCGTCAGGCCCGCGCTCACCAGCCGCGAGATCGCCGCCGCTCGCGGGATCCCCGCCCGCGCCGGACAGTTGTTCGCCGGCATCACCGCGCTGGTCGAACGCAGCCTGTTCGGCGGCCGGGCGGTCGCGGAAGGCGACTGGCTGCAGGCCCGCGAGGCCTATGCCAACTTCGCACTTGCCGGGTCGTGGCGGTCGTGAGCGAGGTCACCTCCGCCGAGCACAGCGACGGCGCGTTCAACCGCGGCACGATGCTGCTCATCACCGCCGTCGGCGTCGCCGCCTTCATCGCGATGCTCGTCCTCGGCGCCTATGCCCCCGGTCTCAGTTCCGGGAAGAACGGCGGCGCGCACGCGCTGTCCAACGCCGCGGTCGGTTACTCGGGGCTGGTGCGGCTGCTCGAAGCGACCGGGCGCAACCCGGTCATCATTCGCTCGGTCGACCAGCTCGAAGCCGAGGACCTGGCGGTCGTCACCCCCGAAAGCGGCGCCGCCGACCTGACCGACATCCTCGAGCGCCGCGGCCCCCGCGCGACGCTCATTGTGCTGCCCAAGTGGGAGGCGGTCCGCGACCCGAAGAAGCCGGCGTGGGTGCGCGTTCCCGGACTGCTTCCAAAATCCACGCCGGAAGGCGTGCTGGCGCCGGCGACGGAGCTGTCCGTTGCTCGGGCCAGGCGACCGGGCGCCGATCTTCGCACGATCCATTCGGCAGCGTCGGCGGACGTCCGCTTCCTCGCCCCGGCGATCGTCCAGACGATCCGCGGCGACGGCCTCGTGCCGGTGATCATCGATCAGCGCGGCGCGATCGTCCTTGCCCAGGTTGGCAACCAGCCGCTCTACGTGCTCGCCGATCCGGACCTCCTCAACAACCACGGCATGGGCGATGCGCGCCAGGCAGCGGGCGCGCTGGCGCTGCTCGACTTCCTCAACAGCACCGGCGCGGGCTCGGTGCTGTTCGACGTGACCGCCAACGGCCTCGGCCGTTCGCGAAGCCCGCTCAAGCTCGCCTTCGACCCGCCGTTCCTGGCGGTCACGCTGACGATCTTCGCGGCGATGCTCCTCGCCGGGATCCAGGCGCTGACCCGCTTCGGCGCGCCGCGCCGCGCGGAGCGCGCAATCGCTTTCGGCAAGTCGGCGTTGGTCGACAACAGCGCCGCACTGATCCGCAAGGCCGGCCGCGAAACGAGCCTCGGCCCGCGCTACGTCGACGTGATCCGCGAGCGCGCCGCGTCCTTGTTCCGCCTGCCCGCCGGCCCCGATCCGCAGGCGCTCGACCTGCGCCTCGAGGCGCTCAACGGCCGGCGAAGCTTTACCGCGCTCGCGGCAGCGACGAGCGCGGCGCACAACCGCGACGAGCTGCTCGGAGCCGCGCAATCCCTGCATGATTGGGTCGAGGAGGTTCAGCAGTGAAAGTCGAAGAGGTTCAGTCGCTCGGCGAAGCGATTCGGGGCGAGGTCGCCAAGGCCGTCGTCGGGCAGGAATTGACCGTCGAGCTGATGCTCGTGTCGCTGTTCGCCGGCGGACACATCCTGCTCGAAGGGCCGCCGGGAACGGCCAAGACCCTGCTCGCGCACAGCTTTGCCGCGGCGATCGGGCTCGACTTCGGCCGCATCCAGTTCACCCCGGACCTGATGCCGGCCGACATCATCGGCGGCAACCTGTTCAACTTCCAGACCTCGAGCTTCTCGCTCACCCGCGGGCCGATCTTCACCGAGCTCCTGCTCGCCGACGAGATCAACCGCACGCCGCCCAAGACCCAGGCGGCGCTGCTCGAGGCGATGCAGGAGCGGCAGGTGACGATCGACGGGCAGAGCCACGAGCTCGGCGAGCGCTTCATGGTCGTCGCCACCCAGAACCCGATCGAGCAGCAAGGCGTCTATCCGCTGCCCGAGGCGCAGCTCGACCGCTTCCTGTTCAAGCAGACCGTAGATTATCCGTCGGCCGACGAGGAACGGCGGATCATCGCCAGCCACGGCGCGCGCAAGGAAGCGATGGACCCGGCGGCCTGGGGCGTGGAGAGTCGCGCCGATGCCAAGACAATCACCGCCGCGCTGAAGGCGGTCAGCGGCATCCGCCTGGTCGACGAGGTGATCGATTATATCGCGGCGCTGATCCGCGGCACGCGCGACGCGCCCGACCTGCAGTCCGGTGCAAGCCCGCGCGCCGGCGCGATGCTGGCCGGAGCGGCGCGGGCGCGGGCGGCGATCGAGGGGCGCGACTTCGTCATCCCCGACGACGTCAAGCGCCTCGCCCCGCCGCTGCTTCGCCACCGCGTGATCCTGTCGCCCGCCGCCGAGATCAACGGCCGCAAGGTCGAGGACATCGTCGCTTCGATCATCGAGGCGATCGAGGCGCCGCGTTGATCTATCCGACGCGCGCGGCCGTCATCGCCACCGCTGCCGGAGTCCCGGTCGCGCTGGCGGTCGCCGCCGCCGCCCCGGGCCGATGGTATCTGGCGCTCGCGTGGCCGGCCGCGGTGGTTCTGCTCTGCGTCGTCGATGCGTTTCGCGCGGCCGGTTCGGCCAAGGCCAAGGTCGATTTCCCCGGCCACGCTTATGTTGGCGAGACTCGCGACTGCACCGTGACGGTGGCGGTCGGCGGCCGCCCGCGCTCGGCCCAGGTCGCGCTGCCGCCTTCGCCGCTGGTCGCGGTCGCCGACGACGGCGTTACCGCCGTGCCGCTGGAGCAGGGCCGCGGCGCGGTTCTGCTTCCGCTGGAGATGCTGCGCCGCGGACTTGCCCGCTTCGAGCAGCTGTGGGTGCGCTGGACGGGACCGCTCGGCCTCGCCTGGCACCAGCGCACGGTCGACATCGGAGCGGCCTTTCCCGTCCTCCCCGACCTTCGCCCGGTGCACCAGCGCGGCGCTGCGATCTTCCAGCGCCACGCGTTCGAGGGGCTGATCGCGCAGCTGACTCGCGGCGATGGGTCGGACTTCGACACTTTGGTCGAGTTCCGGCCGGGGATGGACCGGCGCTCGATCGACTGGAAGCAGTCGGGGCGGCACATGAAATTGCTCGCCAAGCAATATCGCACCGAGCGCAACAACCAGATCGTCTTCGCCATCGACAGCGGCCGGCAGATGTCGGAGCCGGTCGCCGGCCTGCCGCGCGTCGACCGCTGCGTGTCGGCGATGCTGCTGACCGCCTGGGTGGCGTTGAAGCTGGGCGACCGGGTGGCGATCAACGCCTTCGATTCGCGGCCGCGGCTGGCGAGCGGGCTGGTGTCGGGCGGAGGCGCGTTCGGCGAGCTCGAACGGATCGCCGCGGACATCGACTATAGCGGGGAAGAGACCAATTATACGTTCGCGCTGTCGACCCTCTCGGCGCGCCTGACCCGGCGGTCGATGATCATCCTATTCACCGAATTCACCGACCCGGTCTCCGCCGACTTCCTCGTCCGCGCGCTTCGCCGGCTGGTTGCCACCCATCTGGTGATGGTCGTCGTGCTCCGCGACGAGGAGCTGGAATCGATCGCCGGCGGCAAGCCACGGACCGCCGATGACGTGACCCGAGCAATCACCGCCGCCGAGCTGCTCAAGGAACGGCGGATCGTCGTCACCGGCCTCCAGCACCTCGGCGTTCACGTCATCGAAAGCGAATATGACCGAGTCGGCGAGCGGCTCGTCGAGGGCTATCTCGAGCTCAAGCGGAGAAACCTGCTGTGAGCGGCGAAGTGCTCGCGCGCGGCGATGCGCCGCTGGTCAACGCGACCCGCTTTCGCGAGGCGCACGCGCCCGAATGGGAACGGCTCGATACGCTCGTCACGCGGCTCGAGAAGCAATCGATCCGCAAGCTCGCCGACCACGATTTGCTCGCCCTGCCCGCGCTCTACCGGTCGACGCTGTCGTCCTTGTCGCTGGCCCGCGACACGTCGCTCGACCGCGCGCTGGTCGTCTATCTCGAGCAATTGTGCACCCGCGCCTATTTCCAGATCTACGGGGTGAAGACCCCTGCCGGGCGCCAGGTCGCGCGCTTCTTCGGGCGCGGCTGGCCGGAGGCGGTGCGCGCGCTGTGGCGCGAAACCCTGTTCTGCGTGATCCTCACCTTCGGCGCGGCGATCGTCGCCTATTTGCTGATTCGCGGCGACCCGGCCTGGTTCTACAGCATCATCCCCGAAGGCCTCGCCCAGGGCCGCGATCCGTCCGCCTCCGCCGAGGAGCTGCGCGCGACGCTGTACCCCGACCAGAAGCAATGGCTCGGCGTCTTCGCGACCTTCCTCTTCACCCACAACAGCCAGGTCGCCATCTTCGCCTTTGCGCTGGGCTTCGCCTTCGCCGTGCCGACGGTGCTGCTGATCCTCTACAACGGGTTGATGCTCGGGGCCTTTTTCGCCGTGTTCGAGGCGAAGGGGCTCGGGCCCAACCTAGCCGCCTGGCTGATGATCCACGGCACGACCGAGATTTTCGCAATCTGCATTTCGGGCGCGGCGGGGATTCGGATCGGCATGGCGGTCGCCTTCCCGGGACGATTGTCCCGGATGGATTCGGTGGTCCGCGCCGGCCGCACCGCGGCGACGGCGATGATCGGCACCGTCATCATGCTCGCCGTCGCCGGCCTGCTCGAAGGAGTCGGACGCCAGACCATCCTCGACGATTCGCTGCGCGGACTGATCGGCTCGGCGGCGATCGCCGCGTGGCTCGTCTATTTCTACGCCCTGCCGCTGCGCCGGACCGCCGATGGCTAGGGCCGAACGCTCGCTGAAGCGCAGCTTCATCACCCCCGAGGGGGTCGACCTCAAGCTCGAGCTGGCGCCGGCGGGGAGCCGCGCCGCGGCCTTCCTCATCGACTTCATCCTGATGACCGTGATCCTCGTCGCCGTGACCCTCGCCTTCCTGTTCATGGCGGTGCCAGGCTCGGCGCAGTTCCTGACGATCCTGTGGCTGATCGGCTTCTTCGTGCTGCGCAACGGCTGGTTCTCGCTATTCGAGATGGGCAGCCGCGGAGCCACGCCGGGCAAGCGCCTGATCGGGCTGCGCGTCGTCGCCCGCGATGGCGCGCGGCTGACCGGGGCGGCGGTGGTCGCGCGCAACGCAATGCGCGAGATCGAGGTCTTCCTTCCGCTGTCCTTCCTCGGCCAGCAGGCGTCGGCCGGCACCGCCGACATGTTCCTGACGATCTTCGCGTTGCTGTGGAGCGGGATTTTCCTGTTCTTCCCGCTGATGAACCGCGACCGCCTGCGCATCGGCGACCTCGTCGCCGGGACCTGGGTGGTGCAGCTGCAGAAGCGGATGCTGTTGCCCGACCTCGGGCTCGCCTCGGCCCGCCGGACCTTCTCGCCCGCGGCGCTCAACCTCTACGGCATCTATGAGCTGCAGACGCTCGAGGAGGTGCTTCGCAACGAGCAGCCCGACGCGGTGGCGACGGTCGCCTGGACGATTCGCGACAAGGCCGGAATCGCCGACGACGGCGACGATTACGGCTTCCTCGCCGATTATTATGCGGCGCTCTGCGCGCACCTCGAATCGCAGCTGATCGTCGGCCGCCGCCGCGAGGACAAGTTCGCCGGCCAGTCGGCCTGATCAGACGCGCTTGTCGTGAAGCTGGAGCGGGCGGACCGGAGCCGCGCAGCGGCGGAGACGACCGAGCGCAGCGAGGTCAACGGATTCGAACCCTCGCGCGGAGGCCTCTGGCCGGAGCGCCAGCAAGAACCTCGAGGGTTCGATCGCAAAGACGGTGAAAACTGGAGCGGGCGAAGGGATTCGAACCCTCGACCCCAACCTTGGCAAGGTTGTGCTCTACCCCTGAGCTACGCCCGCTCTTGGCTGACGCCGGAGCGCTTCAACAAAGCGGCTCCCCGGCGGAGGTGAGGCGGGCGCCTAGCATGGGCCTGGCCGGTCCCGCAAGGCCGCTTCTCGCCGCTTGTGACGACCGCCTTCCCCGCCCATATGGGCGCCTTTGCGGCGATGTGAAGGAGTTGGCGTGGCGACCCTGGGCCTGACCGAAGCCGAACGCGAATCGATCGAGCGCTTCGAGCGCGAGGTGATCCAGCCCTCGATGACCGCGCTGGTCGTGCTCGATTTCTGGGCCGACTGGTGCGGCCCCTGCAAGCAGTTCGCGCCGGTGCTCGACAAGGTCGCCAACGACTATGCAGCCAAGGGCGTGAAGCTGGCGAAGGTCGACGTCGAGCAGGACAAGCTGGTCGCCGCACAGTTCCAGATCCAGTCGATCCCCACCGTCTATGCCATCTACCGCGGCCAGCCGGTCGCCGACCTCACCAATTATCGCAGCGAAGGGCAGCTGACGCAGGCGCTCGACCAGCTGCTCAAGCAGCTGAAGATCCAGCCGGAGGGCGCAACTCCGCAGGCTGAGATCGCGCCGCTGGTGGCGATGGGCGAGCAGGTACTGGCCGACGGCGACGCCCCGCGCGCGGTGTCGATCTTCCGCCAGGTGCGCGAGATGGCGCCCGACGATCCGGAAGTGATCGGCGGGCTCGTCCGGGCGCTGGCCGCCGGCGGCGAAACCGAGGAAGCGCGTCAGATCCTCGATGCGCTGCCGCCCGACCTCGCGACGAAGTCGGAGATAGCGCGAGCGGCAGCGGCGCTCGAGCTCGCCTCGGCTCCCAAGGTCGAGACCGGCCCGCTTGAAGCCAGGCTCGCGGCGGACCCCGACGACCATGAGGCGCGGTTCGAGCTTGCCGCGGCGAAAATGGCGGCGGGCGACCGCGACGGCGCGGCCGCCGCATTGCTCGAGCTGATCGCGCGCGACCGCGAATGGAACGAGGGCGCGGCGCGCAAGCGCTTCCTCCAGCTGCTCGAGGCGCAGGGCCTCGAAGACCCCTGGTCCAGCGCGCAGCGGCGGCGGCTGTCGGCTCTGCTGTTCACATGAGCCGGCTGCTCCGGGTGCCGTTGTTCCCGCTTCCCGGAGCGATCCTCTTTCCGCGCTCGCAGCTGCCGCTGCACATCTTTGAGCCGCGCTACCGCGAAATGGTCCGCGACGCGATCGACGGCGCCGGGACGATCGCGATGATCCAGCCCCAGCGGGTCGACGACGACAACCGCGCGCCGCTCTATCAGGTGGGCTGCGTCGGCGAGCTGGTCGGGGTCGAGGAGCTGGAGGACGGGCGCTTCAACATCGTCTTGCTGGGGTCGAACCGCTTCCGCCTGATGCGCGAGATCGAGGGCGACACCGCCTATCGCTGCGCCGAAGTGGACGTCGCGCCGTTCGAGGACGGCGACCCGCCGCCATTGTCGCTGGTCCAGCGCGCTGAAGTCGAGCGCGAAGCGCAGCGCCTCGGCGACGCGCTCGGCCTCGCGGTCGACTGGGCGGGCGTCAACCGCCTCGACGACGAAATGCTGGTCAACGCCATCGCCCAGGTCGCGCCGTTCGATATTGGCGCCAAGCAGGCGCTGCTCGAGCAGGTGACGCTCGACGAGCGCGCCGACCTTCTGGTGCAGCTGATGCAGTTCCACCGCGTGGCGGTAACGGGCGGCGTCGAGATCGAGCCGACGTTGCAGTAAGTCCTCCCCTCCCCTTCAGGGAGGGGCCGGGGGTGGGGATGTCCGAAAGTGCCCCGCCCCTCCGCCGCTACGCGGCTCTTCCCCGCCCCTGAAGGGGCGGGGATCAGATCGGCAAACCCCTTAGCAGCAGCGGCAGATCGCCGCTGGTGCCGCGAGCCTCGCTCATCAGCCGGTCCTTGACTGGCGAGACTCGCTCGATGAGCCTCATCCCGAAGCGGCGGACCGCCGACGCCGCCTTGCCCGGGACGCCGTAGATGCGAGTCAGCGAATCGGTCGCGAAGGCAACCGAAAGGGAGTCGATGGAGCGCCAGCGCTGGTAGCGATCGAGCAGTTGCGCGTCGCCGAGATCGAGGCCAAGCCGGGCGCCTTCAACGAGCACCTGCGCCAGCGCGGCGACGTCGCGAAAACCAAGGTTC
>Ga0307411_10001080_pt1 | contig 10587 bp, 6 predicted proteins | sample DK1Ometagenome_2_FD_203712 | JGI IMG/M metagenome (GOLD analysis project Ga0307411, IMG submission 203712) | Maize rhizosphere microbial communities from greenhouse at UC Davis, California, United States - DK15-O-1 | ecosystem: Host-associated > Plants > Roots > Rhizosphere > Soil | place: USA...
GCGGGATCCGCGCCGGCGGCCGCGCTTGGGCTTCTCGGCTTCCTCTTCGGCGGGTTGCTCGGCTTCGGCGGCCTGCTGCGGCCCTTCCTCGCGCGGCTGCTGATCGCGATCGCCACGCTCCTCGGAGTCGCGGCGTCCACGCCCGCGGCCACCGCGGCGGCGGCGGCGGCGACGGCGGCCCTGGCGATCGTCGTCCTCGCTCGACTCGGCCGCTTCCTGCTCGTCCGATTCCTCGTCGGCGAGGGTGATCTCGACCTCGTCGACTTCGCCCCCGTCCTCGTCCTCGTCGTCGTCGTCAGAGTCCTCGACCAGCGCTGGCGGCGGCGGAGCCTGGACCGCCGTCGGGCGCGGGCCCGAGCTTTCTACGGTCATCCGCGCGCCCTCGAAGCTGTCGTCGATGATGACCTCGATGGTGACGCCATAGCGCGCCTCGATGTCGCCGAGCTCGGCGCGCTTGCGGTTCAATACGAACACCGCCGCCTCGCGCCCGGCGCGAAGGGTGATGCGCTCGCCGCGGCCGCGCGCGGCCTCGTCCTCTATGATGCGGAGCGCGCTGAGGCCCGCCGAGCTGGCTGTGCGCATGAGGCCGGTGCCCTCGCAATGCGCGCACGGCTTTGTCGACGCCTCGAGCACGCCGGTGCGAAGCCGCTGGCGGCTCATTTCCATCAGGCCGAAGGACGAAATGCGCCCGACCTGGATGCGCGCGCGGTCGTTCTTGAGCGCGTCCTTCATCGCCTTCTCGACTTTGCGGACGTGGCCGCCATGCTCCATGTCGATGAAGTCGATGACGACGAGGCCCGCCATGTCGCGAAGGCGAAGCTGGCGCGCGATTTCCTGCGCCGCCTCGAGGTTGGTCGCAAACGCGGTCTGCTCGATATTATGCTCGCGCGTCGAGCGGCCCGAGTTGATGTCGATCGAGACCAGGGCCTCGGTCGGGTTGATCACCAGGTAACCGCCGCTCTTAAGCTGGACGACCGGCTGGTACATCGCGCTCAATTGGTCCTCGACGCCGTGGCGCTGGAACAAAGGCGTGGTCTCGCCGTGCTGCGACACCTTCTTCACGTGGCTCGGCATCAGCAGCTTCATGAAGCCGCGCGCCGCCTTATAGCCTTCCTCGCCCTCGACGATCACTTCGTCGATCTCGCGGTGATAGAGGTCGCGGATCGCGCGCTTGATGAGGTCGCTGTCGCGATAAATTAGCGCGGGCGCGGTGCTGCCCAGCGTTCGTTCGCGGATTTCGTCCCACAGCCGCGCGAGATAGTCGAAGTCGCGCTTGATCTCGGTCTTGGTGCGCGACAGGCCGGCGGTGCGGACGATCAGCCCCATGGTCGAGGGCAGGTTGAGGTCCGACATGATCGACTTCAGCCGCTTGCGGTCGGCGCCGTTGGAGATCTTGCGCGAAATGCCGCCGCCGTGACTGGTGTTGGGCATCAGCACGCAATAGCGGCCGGCGAGGCTCAAATAGGTGGTCAGCGCCGCGCCCTTGTTGCCGCGCTCTTCCTTGACGACCTGGACGAGCAGGACTTGGCGGCGCTGGATGACGTCCTGGATCTTGTAGCGGCGGCGCAAATTCTGGCGCTTGCGGCGAAGCTCGTCGGCGGCGCTTTCGTCGACGGGCGAGCGGGCTGAGCCGATGCCGGTTTCGGCGACAGCTTCACCGGTTCCGGTCGCGGTCGCTGTTTCGGTGCCGGTGGCGGCGTCGGGCTGATCGTCGCGGTCATCGTCGTCATGACCGCGGTCTTCGGGCTCATAATCCTCGTCGGCGGCGGCGCGCAGCCGCTCTTCCTCGGCGGCGTGCTCGGCCTCCTCGCGGAGCAGGGCTTCGCGGTCGGCCTTGGGGATCTGGTAATAATCGGGGTGGATTTCGCTGAAGGCGAGGAAGCCGTGGCGATTCCCGCCGTAATCGACGAACGCCGCCTGGAGCGACGGTTCGACCCGCGTGACCTTGGCTAGATAGATATTCCCTTTGAGCTGCTTGTGCTCCGCGGATTCGAAGTCGAACTCCTCAATCCGGTTTCCCTTGACGACCGCGACCCGGATTTCCTCCGAGTGGCGCGCATCGATCAGCATGCGCATGGACATTGAATATTCTCCGGCCGCGGAGCCACCTCCTCATGGGAAGGCGTCCTGCGGCAAATTGGGCCTTGCCTGCGGCGCAGCTGCGTCCGGGCTTGGCGATGTTCAGGAAAAGCGCGTCTGCTCGATTGTCCAATCCGGGGACTTGGCCCGGATGCGCACCTTCCGCGTCGATGACGGGCGATGAAGGGCGGATTTTTGGATGCATTCGAGCGTCAACCTCGTGGCGGCCGCTCCGTCGCACCGGAATCGGCCCAAGTGTCGCGGCGAAAGGCCGGACCAAGCGCGGTTAGCATCGCGGAGTCCGCGCTGCAACCGCATCATGGGCCGAAATCCGCGCAAAAACGGGCGAGCGGTTTGCGCGGGCGCTCGCCGCGCTCTAGCACCTCGCCATGGCGGAGGCGGTTTCTACCCTGCTGTTGTTCGGCGCGACCGGCGATCTCGCGCGCCGGATGCTCCTTCCCTCGCTCTACGCACTCGACCTCGACGGGCTGTTGCCCGAGGGCCTCAGGATCGTCGCTACGGCGCGCAGCGACCTCGACGACGCCGGTTTCCGCGAAAGGGCCGAGGAGGCCCTGCGGGAGCATTTGCCCGAGGGGCTGTTCCAGGATGAGACCGCTCAGCGGTTCCTCGGGCGGCTGGCCTATGTCGCGCTCGATATCGAGGACCCGGGCGGGTTCGACAGACTGGCCGAGCGTGTCGGCGATCCCTGTGACGGAGTGGCGATCTTCCTCTCGACCGCGCCGTCGCTGTTCAAGCCGGTGATCGACGGCCTGTGCCACGCGGGCCTGGCTTGCCCGACCGCGCGGATGGCGCTCGAAAAGCCGCTCGGAAGCGACCTGGAATCGAGCCGAGAGATCAACGACGCGGTCGCCGCGGCCTTCCCCGAGGAGCGGATTTTCCGCATCGACCATTATCTGGGCAAGGAGACGGTCCAGAACATCCTCGCGCTGCGCTTCGCCAATCTGATGTTCGAGCCGCTGTGGAACTCGGCGCACATCGACCATGTCCAGATCACCGTCGCGGAGACGATCGGGCTCGAGGGGCGGGGCGATTATTACGACCAGTCCGGCGCCATCCGCGACATGGTCCAGAACCACATGCTCCAGTTGCTCAGCCTGATCGCGATGGAGCCGCCGACGGGTCTCGATCCCACCGCCGTGCGCGACGAGAAGGTCAAGGTGCTGCGCTCGCTGCGCCCGATCGGCGCGAGCGAGGTCGAGGCGGCGACCGTGATCGGCCAATATGTGAAGGGCGCGATCGGCGGCGAGGCGGTGCCCGGCTATGCCGAGGAGCTTGGGCGCGAGAGCGGCACCGAGACCTTCGTGGCGATCAAGGCCGCAATCGACAATTGGCGCTGGGCCGGGGTCCCTTTCTACCTCCGCACCGGCAAGCGCATGCCGGTCCGCGAATCCGAGATCGCGATCCAGTTTCGCAAGGTGCCCTTTTCGATCTTCGACGCGAAAGGGGCGGGCACGCGGCCCAACCGCCTCGTCATCGGCCTCCAGCCCGACGAGACCATCAGCCTGACCCTGATGGCCAAGGTGCCGGGCCTCGGCCGCAAAGGCGTCAAGCTGCGCGAGCTGTCGCTCGACTTGGGGCAGGCCAATGCCTTCAGCGAATATCGCCGGCGCATCGCTTATGAGCGGCTGCTGCTCGACCTGATCGAGGGCGACCCGACGCTGTTCGTCCGGCGCGACGAGGTCGAGGCGCAATGGACCTGGATCGACCGCATCCGCGCCGGCTGGGCGGGGGCGGAGATGGTGCCCAAACCCTATCCGGCGGGCAGCTGGGGACCAAGCGCCGCGATCGCCTTGATCGAGCGCGACGGGCGCAGCTGGGACGAATAGTCTTTCAACTTCCTGTTAACCATAAGTCCGTGATAATGAATCATGGGATTCAACGGCTTGGCGAATGATGGTGCAGGGCGGGGCCAAGGCTAGCATTGGGGTGGCCGCCGTAGGCGTGCTTGCACTCGCGCTCGTCGCCGGCGCGTCGGCGTTCGGGCGGTCCGCATCGCCGGAAAGCCTGACCGTCGCGCTGCCGCCGGTGGCCAGCGACCGCATCTATGCCAATCCAGGCGCACGCGGACGCCCGATCGTGGTGCTGGACCCCGGACATGGGGGACGCGATCCCGGCGCTCGGGGCGTGACGACCAACATTGCCGAGAGTGATTTGACGCTTGCGCTCGCCAGCGAGCTTCGCGACCGGCTGGTCGAGCGCGGCCGGGTGCGCGTCGCAATGACGCGTGAAGGCGACCGCTCGCTCAGCCTTGACGACCGCGCCGCGGTGGCGCGCCGGCTCAACGCGGCGATGTTCGTGTCGCTGCACATGGACAGCGCCGAAAACCCCCTGGCGCGGGGCGCTAGCGTCTATTCGCTGTCGGACATCGCCTCGGACGCGGAAGCGGCGGCGCTGGCCGCTTCGCTCAATTCGGGCGGCGAGCGCGACGGCGACGGCTCCGTCGAGGCGCTGCTTTCCGACCTCGTCATGCGGGCGCAAATGTCGGCTAGCGCCAACCTCGCGGTCCGGATGGTGGGACAATCGACGAACCGCTTCGAGCTGCGCCCCGATCCGCACCGCTTCGCCGCTTTCCACGTGCTCCGCCGCGCCGGCTCGCCGGCGGTGCTGTTCGAGGCGGGCTATCTCAGCAATGTCGACGACGAAGCGCTGCTCCGCTCGCCCGAGCACCGCGCTGCGCTGGTGGCTGCGCTCGCGCAGGCGATCGAGACCGACGTCGCGGTGCGATCGGCGCGCTGATCCGCCTTCCAGAGCCGTCCGTTAGAGGCTAGGACGGCGCGCAAATGGATCTCGCCCGGTACCGAATCGAGAATTGGCCGCTGCCCGACCTCGTCGCTTTCAACCGCAAGGTGCACGCGCGGGTGGACCCGTGGTGGCAGAAAAAGAATGTTCGCCGCGCGACCTGGACGGGCCTCGGCCTGTTCACATTTTTCGCCGCGGTGTGGCTCTATTTCGCAAGCGGCCTGCCGAGCTCGCAGAGCCTCCTCGCCTACCAGCCGCCCTTGCCCACCAACGTCCGCGGCTATGACGGCAATCCGGTGCAGACCTTCGCCCGCGAGCGCCGGGTCGAACTGTCCTATGACGAATTCCCGCCGCTCGTCCTCAACGCCTTCATCGCTGCCGAGGACAAGACCTTCTTCCGCCATGGCGGCATCGATTATGTCGGCCTCCTGGGTGCGGTCGGGGACTATGCCGCCAAGACCGTGACCGGCGGCGGGCGCGCGCGCGGCGGGTCGACCATCACGCAGCAGGTCGCCAAATATCTGCTCAAGGATTCGAGTTACAATATCGGCCGCAAGATCCGCGAGGCGATCCTCGCCTTCCGCCTGGAATCGGCGCTGTCGAAGCAGCAGATCCTCGAGCTTTACCTCAACTCCATCTTCCTCGGCCGCAACGCTTATGGCGTACAGGCCGCGAGCCGCGCCTATTTCGACAAGGACGTCAGCGAGCTGACGCTGCCCGAAGCGGCCTATCTCGCGGTCCTGCCCAAGGCTCCGGCCAATTATGACCCGGTTCGCGCCACCCAGCGCGCGCTCGACCGCCGCAATTACGTGCTCCGCGAGATGTACCAGAGCGGCTTCATCACCGAGGCGCAGTGGAAGAGCGCCGCAGCGACCCCGCTCGGCACGATCCGTTACGGCAGCAATGAGAAGTTCCGCCAGCAGGGCGGCTTTTTCATGGAAGAGGTCCGGCGCGAGCTGATCAAGCGCTTTGGCGAGAAGGAGCAGGACGGGCCCAACAGCCTCTACGCAGGTGGCCTGTGGGTGCGGACGTCGATGGACACCAAGATGCAGGATGCGGCCGCGCAGGCCTTGCGCGACGGGCTGGTCAATTATGACGGCGGGCGCGGCTGGCGCGACCTCGAGATGAGCGTCGACATTGACGGCGACTGGGCGGGAGCGCTCGACCGCGCCCCGGTCGGCGTCGGCTTCCCCAATTGGCGCAAGGCCGTCGTGCTGTCGAAAAGCGGCGGCGAGGCGACGATCGGCTTCACCAATGGCGAAAAGGGCACGCTCCCCGCGTCGCAAGCCTCGCAAGGCAAGCGCGGAGGCGGCGGCCCGGCCTTCAGTTTCCTTCGCCCGGGCATGGTGATCATCGTCAAGGTGCTCGATGGCGGCGGCTATGCGCTCCGCTCGGTCCCCGAGGTTTCCGGCGGGATGCTGGCGCAGGAGGTGCACACCGGCCGCGTGCTCGCCATGCAGGGCGGGTTCGACGTCATCGGGTCGAGCTACAACCGCGCGACCCAGGCGCTTCGCCAGCCGGGATCATCGTTCAAGCCGATCGTCTATGTGACCGCGCTCGAGAATGGCATGACCCCGGCGACCATCCTGGTCGATTCGCCATTCTGCGTCTGGCAGGGCGCTGGCCTGGGCAACAAATGCTTCGTCAATTTCGATCGCAGCTATGCGGGCGCCAAGACGATGCGCTGGGGCGTCGAGCAGTCGCGCAACCTGATGACCGTCCGCGCCGCGGCCGAGACCGGAATGCCCAAGGTCATCGCCAACGCCAAGAAGTTGGGCGTCGGCGATTATCCAAATTATCTCTCGATCGCGCTCGGCGCCGGCGACACCACGGTGGCCAAGCTGGTCAACGCCTATGCTATCCTCGCCAATCACGGGCAATCGGTGCGCCAGACGACGATCGATTTCGTCCAGGACCGGGGCGGCAAGGTCATCTATCGCGCCGACAACCGCTGCGAATTGATGGGCAAGTGCAACGCGCCCGACTGGAACGGCCAGGCGATGCCGCGCCCGCCGAGCCGGACGCGGCAGCTGATCGACCCGATGGCCGCGTTCCAGATGGTCCACATCCTCGAAGGCGTGGTCGAACGCGGCACCGCGACCGTGCTTCGCGACCTCAACCGGCCCCTGTTCGGCAAGACCGGCACGACCAGCGGCCCGACCAACGTCTGGTTCGTCGGCGGCACGCCCGACATCGTCGCCGGAGTGTATCTGGGCTTCGACCAGCCGCGCTCGCTTGGCGGCTATGCCCAGGGCGGCCGCATCGCCGCGCCGATCTTCAAGCAATGGGCCAAGGTCGCACTCGAAGGCCAGCCCAAGACCCCGTTCGTCGCGCCCGCGGGAATCCGCTGGGTCCGCGTCGACCGTGCTTCGGGCAAGAAGGTGTTCGGCGTCTTCCCGACCACCGACGATCCCAAGCCGTCGGTGATCTGGGAAGCGTTCCAGCCGCAGACCGAGCCGCGCCGCGCCTATCGCCATTCACAGGGGCGCGGGGAGGATGATGAAGCGGCGGCGCCCGAAGCTCGCCGTGTCGTCAGGCGCCCGGCCCGGCCGCGGACGGCGCAGGCGCCTGCTCCGGCGGCGACGCCAGCGCCCTTGCCAAGCCAAAATACGACCGGCTAGCCCGCACGCCTAATCCGGAGTTTGTCCCATGCGCGCCGAAGCGCAGTCCCATATCGACCAGATCAATGCCGCGACCGCGCTATTGCGCCGGTTCCTCGACTGGGACCGGGCGATGAAGCGGCTCGAGGAATTGAACGCCAGGGTCGAGGATTCGAGCCTGTGGGACGATCCCAAAGCGGCGCAGGAGGTAATGCGCGAGCGCCGCCGCCTCGAGGATGCGATCGGCGCCACGCGGGCGATCGAGCGCGAGCTTGCCGACACCGTCGAGCTGATCGAAATGGCCGAGGCGGAAGGCGACGCCTCGCTGGTCGACGATGGCGTGACCAGCCTTGCCGAACTGGCCGAGCGCGCCGACCGCGACAAGGTCGCGGCGCTGCTCGCGGGCGAGGCCGACGCCAACAATGCCTATGTCGAGATCAACGCCGGCGCCGGCGGCACCGAGAGCCAGGACTGGGCCGAGATGCTGCAGCGCATGTACACGCGCTGGGGCGAGCGCAAGGGCATGAAGGTCGAGCTGATCGACCATCATTCGGGCGAGCAGGCGGGGATCAAGTCGGCCACGGTGCTGATTAAGGGCGAGAACGCCTATGGCAATCTCAAGACCGAGAGCGGCGTCCACCGCCTGGTCCGTATCAGCCCCTATGATTCGAATGCTCGGCGCCACACCAGCTTCTCGAGCGTGTGGGTCTATCCGGAGGTCGATGACGATATCGATATCGAGGTCAACGAGAGCGACCTGCGCATCGACACCTATCGCGCTAGCGGCGCGGGCGGGCAGCACGTCAACACCACCGACAGCGCGGTCCGCATCACCCATGTGCCAACCGGCATCGTCGTCGCCTGCCAGAACGAGCGCAGCCAGCACAAGAACCGCGCCTCGGCGATGAAGCAGCTCAAAGCGCGGCTCTACGAAGCCGAGCTCCAGCGGCGCGAGGAAGAGGCCGATGCGGCCAATGCGAGCAAGACCGACATCGGCTGGGGCCACCAGATCCGCTCCTACGTGCTCCAGCCCTATCAGCTGGTGAAGGACCTTCGCACCGGCGTCACCTCGACCGCGCCCGGAGACGTGCTCGACGGCGACCTCGACCGCTTCATGGCGGCGGCCCTGTCGCAGCGGGTGACGGGGGAGAGGGTTGAGGTTGAGGATGTGGAGTAGGATGTTCCTCCCCCATCGGGGGAGGTGGCAACCCGAAGGGCTGACGGAGGGGGCTTTCGCCGCTCGTTCCCCCTCCGGCACTTCGCGCCACCTCCCCCGAGGGGGGAGGGGGTTAGTAGCCGCATTCCTCCTCCTCGCCGCCTGCCGGGAGACCCCGACCGAACCGACCTTCCCCGATGCCGGCCGCGATGTCGCGCCGGTCGTCTCGGACCGTTTCTCGACCGAGGAAGCCCGCGACCGGATCGGCGAAGCGGAGCAGGTGATGGCGCTGGCGGGGGTGAAGGCTGGCATGTCGGTTGCCGACGTCGGGGCGGGGGAGGGATATTATACCGTCCGCCTGGCCCGCGCCGTTGGCCCGCGCGGGCGGGTGCTGGCCGAGGACATCGACCCGAACGTCATCGACGGCCTCGGCGACCGGATCCAGCGCGAGCGGCTCGACCATGTCGCGGTCAAGCTTGGAACGCCAACCGATCCAATGCTCCCGGCGCGTTCGTTCGACCGCATCTTCCTCGTTCACATGTTCCACGAGGTGACCGAGCCCTATGCGTTTCTGTGGCACCTGCGGGAGGGCGTGAAGCCCGGCGGCGAGGTGATCCTGGTCGATTCGGACCGGCCGGTGAAAAGTCACGGGATCCCGCCGAAGCAGGCCGATTGCGAGTTCCGCGCGCTGGGCCTGACGCCGATCCGCTCGGCAACGCTCGAAGGCGGCGATTCCTACTTCCGCGCCTACCGGGTCGCGCGCGAGCGGCCGGAGCCCCGCGCCATCAAGCCGTGCACCGACAAGCCTGGAAACTAGGGTCTAGAGGTATCCCAATTGCCTGAGGCTCGAGCAATCGCGCCCGCCGAACACCAGGTGGTCGAGCACCGTGCAGTCGAGCGCTTCGGCCGCGACCGCGAGCCTTCGGGTGACGCGCATGTCGGCTTCACTCGGCCGCGCATCGCCGCTGGGATGGTTGTGGGCGAGGACGATCCCGGCGCTGCCGTGAGTGGCGGCGTCGGCGACGATCTCGCGCAGCGGGAAATCCGCGCCGGTCTCGTCGCCCGTGTGGCGGGAGAGGTGGACGCAGCGCGACTGGTCGTCGAGATGGGCGACGAACAGATGCTCCTGCCTGGGGTTGGAATCGGCGATGCAGCCGGCAAAGAAGTCCCGGGCGGTGTCGAGCCCGTCTATTTTCAAAGGTAGTTCGGCACGCTGATAGCGCATGACCGCAACCTAGTGCAGCCGGCGGCCCGCCTCCACGCGAACCGCCTCGAATGCCGAGGTAAATCCATCCACAACGGAGTGGGTGCGCCCCTTGGCCAGCGCCGCGGCGGGGATTAGTCTTCTAGCCGATGCGCCAATATCTCGACCTGATGCGGCAAATCCTCGACCAGGGGGTGGCGCAGGACGACCGCACCGGCACGGGGACGCTGAGCCTGTTCGGGGCGCAGATGCGGTTCGACCTCGCCGCCGGATTCCCGCTGCTGACGACCAAGAAGCTGCACCTGCGCTCGATCATCGTCGAATTGCTGTGGTTCCTGCGCGGCGACACCAACATCGCCTGGCTGAAGGACCGCAAGGTCCGCATCTGGGACGAATGGGCCGACGAGAAGGGCGATCTCGGGCCGGTCTATGGCAAGCAGTGGCGCGACTGGGAGAGCGCCGACGGGCGCCACATCGACCAGATCGCGAACCTTGTTCACCTCATCCGCACCGACCCTTATTCGCGGCGGCAGATCGTGACTGCCTGGAATCCGGGCGAAATCCACCGCATGGCGCTGGCGCCGTGCCATTGCCTGTTCCAGACCCAGGTCGCGGCGGGGCGCTTGAACCTTCAGCTCTATCAGCGCAGCGCGGATTTCTTCCTCGGCGTGCCGTTCAACATCGCCAGCTATGCGCTGCTGACCCACATGCTGGCGCGCGAATGCGGGCTCGAGCCGGGAGTGTTCGTGTGGACCGGCGGCGACGTGCACCTCTACTCCAACCATCTC
>Ga0307411_10001083_pt1 | contig 10578 bp, 12 predicted proteins | sample DK1Ometagenome_2_FD_203712 | JGI IMG/M metagenome (GOLD analysis project Ga0307411, IMG submission 203712) | Maize rhizosphere microbial communities from greenhouse at UC Davis, California, United States - DK15-O-1 | ecosystem: Host-associated > Plants > Roots > Rhizosphere > Soil | place: USA...
CTCCGCGCGAAGCTCGTCGGCGAGCTGGTAGCCGGTCATTCCGCCCGGCATGATGACGTCGGTGAGCAAGAGGTCGAACTGGAGGCCGCCCCTCGTGAGCTCAAGCGCCTTTGCGCCGCTCTCGGCCTCAACGGTTTGATAGCCAAGATCGTGAAGCTGGCGAATGACCGTCTTCCTCACATTGGGGTTGTCCTCGACGACCAGGATCGTCTCATCTCCCTTGGGTGTGCCATGATTCGTGACGGCCGGCTTGGCCTCGAACTCGCTTTCGGTCCGAGGCAGGTACAGCTTGATCGTCGTGCCATGACCAAGCTCGCTGTAGATTTTGATATGGCCGCCCGATTGCTTGACCCAGCCGAACACCTGGCTGAGGCCAAGGCCCGTCCCCTGCCCCTCTTCCTTGGTGGTGAAGAACGGTTCGAACGCCCGCTCGATGACCTCTTGGGGCATGCCGGTCCCGGTATCGCTCACCGCCAGCATGACATATTCGCCAGGCCGGACCTCGACATGGCTCGCGGCATAATCTTCATCGAGATGGATATTGGCGGTCTCGATGGTAAGCGTTCCTCCATCGGGCATCGCATCGCGCGCATTGATCGCGAGATTGACGAGCGCATCGTCGACCTGGGTTGAATCGACATTGGCCAGCCATAATCCGTCGGCTGGCTGCGAGCGGACGGATACATTTTCGCCAAGCACCCGGTGGAGGAGTCCGATGATGTTGGGCAGCCTTGCGTTTAAATCGATGGCTTCGGATTCGAGATGCTGCATCCGGGCATAGGCGAGGAGACGCCGGACAAGTTCGGCGCCGCGGCCCGCGGCACCGATGACCTCGTCGACCATTTCGGCGGATTCGGTTCCATCGTCCATCCGGTCGCGAAGCAATTCGGAATTTCCGTGGATGATGGCGAGCAGGTTGTTAAAGTCATGAGCAACGCCTCCGGTTAGCCTTCCGATCGCGTCCAGCCGCTGCAATTGCCTCAGCTGGATCTCGCGCGCCCGTAAATCGGTGACATCCCTGATGATCGCCAGAAGCAGCGCGGGCGTGGCCTGGCCGTTGGTGATCGGCACCATGCGTGTCTCGACAATCCTGACGCCGGTCGGGGTCGTCATCTTGCGCTCAGTAAAGCTTCTTGGTTTTCCGGATTCAAGGACGGCCCTGTTCGACTTGATGACCGTCTGGGCTTCTTGCGCCGGGAAAAGATCGTGCTCGGTTTTCCCGATAATCTCGTCGCGGCCGCGGCCCAAAAGCCGCTCGCCGGCCGCATTGACCAGGATGTAGCGAAATCCATCGCCATCGAGTTCCTTCAGCAGGACCATGTCGGGCAAATTTTCGACAACCGAATTGAGCAGGATCCCGGCTTTCTTGACCTGGTCAGTGCGCTCCTGGACGCGGTCCTCAAGTTCCATGTTGAGCGCTCGAAGCTCACCCTCGAGCGCGCGGCGCACATGGACTTCGCGGCCGCGGATCGAAAAGAGCCATGCGATCAATCCCAGGCACGCCGCGATGCCACCGGCAAAGGCCAGGCTCGCGACCCGGGTCTGGCGCTTTAGGCCCAATTGCTCGGCGCGGTAGACATTGGTCTGGGCGTCGATGATGGCCTGCGAGCGCTGGCGCAGCTGGTCCATCATATTGGATCCGAGGCGAATGCTGTCGCGCGCTGCTTCGGGCGATCCGCGCTGGGCAATCAGCCGCTCTGAATAGACAAGCCTCTTTTCCGCCAGCGCCACCAGCAGGCCAAGCGAACGGTCGAGATCGCCACCCCCGCCGGTCGCCCTTAACCGTTTTCCGGTCGCCCTTAGGTCAGCGATCGCGGCGGAGCGAAGCTTCAAGAACCGCTCGTCGCCGGTGACGAAATAGCCACGCGAGCTGCTCTCGACTTCCTTGATGTCGGCAAGAAAGCGGTTGGTATCGATCATCAGACTTTGCGCAACTTCGACCCGCTGGCCCGCGGCGATCAGCCGTTGCATGCTGAAAAAGGCGAGCAGGCTAACAGCGATGATAACCAGGAAGGCGAGCCACAGCGCCGCTTTCTGTTTTCGCATGGAGGGAGCCGGGGCCTTTTTGACCACCCGCTCCTTCATGCGCTTGCCGTCCCTACGGCAATATCGCCGAGCACCGACAAAAGCTCACGCCGGCCGAAAGGTTTCTGCATGAAATCGGCCGCCTCTGCCCTTAACGCCAGCAAGGTCAGATTGCCCGAGCCGGTCATCAGGATGACCGGTGTCTTGATTCCTCGGGCGACAAGCGCCCGCTGAAGTGAAAAGCTGTCAGGTTCCGGCATATTGATGTCAAGGAGGATGCAGCCTTCTTTAATCGAGGAGGCTGACCTTAGAAGTTCGGAGCCCGAACTATATTGTTTCACGCTGTAGCCGCCCGATTCAATAAGGCGCGTGAGTGTCGCGCGCAGTGCTGAATCGTCTTCGACCAAATGGACGACATTCTTACACATCGTGCAGCTCAGTAAAGCCCCCATCATGGTTGCCAACAGCCGAGCAGCTCATTGGTTCATAAGCCATTCTACGAATGACTTCAAAACCTAATATAATGACCGAATTTGGGACAAGAGGGTGGGCAAAGGCTCAAGCGCCATAGGTATTTCCCACAGCTGCCCCCCCCGGCTCACCGGCGTAGGAGGCGGCACAAGCATTTCATTAACCATCATTTGAGAGCGGGGGAAAGGCGAAGAAAGCCATGCGGGTTCTGCTGATCGAAGACGAGGCGACCATCGCCAAGAGCATCGAGCTCATGCTCGGCACGGAAGGCTTCAACGTCTACACCACCGATCTTGGCGAAGAAGGCCTCGATCTCGGCAAGCTTTATGATTACGACATCATCCTGCTCGACCTGAACCTGCCGGACATGCACGGCTATGACGTGCTGAAGAAGCTTCGCACCGCCAAGGTTTCGACCCCGGTGCTGATCCTTTCAGGCATTGGCGAGATGGACTCGAAGGTCCGGGCGCTCGGCTTCGGCGCCGACGATTATGTCACCAAGCCGTTCCACCGCGACGAGCTGGTCGCCCGCATCCATGCGATCGTCCGCCGTTCCAAGGGCCATTCGCAATCGGTTATCCGCACCGGCAAGCTCGCCGTGAACCTCGACGCCAAAATGGTCGAGGTGGACGGGGTGAGGGTTCATGTGACCGGCAAGGAATATGACATGTTGGAGTTGATGAGCTTGCGCAAGGGCATGACCATCACCAAGGAAATGTTCCTCAACCATCTCTACAGCGGCATGGACGAGCCCGAGATCAAGATTGTCGATGTCTTCATCTGCAAGCTGCGCAAGAAATTAAGATACACGCTGGGGGGCGACAATTACATCCAGACAATCTGGGGGCGGGGGTATGCGCTGCAAGAGCCTGAGGAACTTGCTCTTGCGGCATGAGCGGGGGCCCGGGTTATCACGGGACGAGGGTCCGGGTCCGCCTCATCATTTCTTTTTAAAACTTCAGGATCGACCAGCCATCCGCCGACCGGACGCGATATTCTCCGCCGTTGGAACGGGGAAGCTCCTGTGTCCAGGACGCACCCGCATAAAGCCGCTTGGCCGGAAGCTCTTGGCATATTTTACCGGCGGGATCGCACTGCTTTCCTTCCGCAAGCTCGACGCTCGCGTTCCCCTCATTGAGGAGAATCAATTGCGACCCCTTACGGGTCGAGCGAACCGAATTGCGAATGACGGGCGGGCGGACCAGGACCAGAAGGTCATATCCGACAAGAAGCTTGAGGCCGGTCTCGCTGCCGGCGACGTCCCCGGTGACGGGCTTTACCGTCACCCGGTAGACCCGTTCTTGCGTCCCCGGCGCGGCGATGGCTGCAATGCGCAAGGTACGCCGCTGCTTGGGCTCGAGGATGAGACGGGCCGGCGATGCGAGGAGGCCAAGCTTGGCGGGATCGGGCGTTGCGACCCGCTCCTCGCTTAGCGTTCCGGGTCGCAAAAGCTCGCGCGGTTCGACCACCGCATAGGCTCGTTCATCGCCATTATTGAATAGCTCGATGTCAGCGGTCCTGGCCGCGCCGGGTTTAAAGTCCACGATGAGCTGGCTGACCACCAGTTCGGCATGCACGGGCGCGGCCAGGACAAGTCCAAGGCCAATGCCGATGGCAAGCCCCGCCGTCCTGCACTTTTGCGTAAATCCCCGATATCCTACCGGCACGTTACATCTCCCGCCGAAGCCAGGCCCTGAACTGATTTCAGCGCCCCCATGGTCATGTCGCAACTGGTCTCGCCTCCCCGGCTCAAGCGAAGCTTGTCGTCGCTGTTGGTTTCGATCTGGAAATAGCCTTGCGCATCGGTCCGGCCAATTCCGTGCGCACCGACGATATCGGCGTTCCCGATCGGTTGTCCGTCCCGGTCGACTGCCCGTCCGAAGAGAATGACAAGCGGCGTTACCTTCCATTCGATCGCGGTGACATTGCCGGGATAAAGGGTCACGGATTTGGAGGCAGTATCGAAGCTTGAAATGCCGATTCCGCGCGGGCGAAGGCGAACGTCGTACATCTTATAGGGCTCGAGAAAGAGAGCCAGCCGCTCGCCATGGCCAAGGCTTCCGCGCGGCACTTCATCGACAAGGACATCGAAGAGTTGATCGGCCTCGGTTCCATGGACGCTCACCATCACCGCCGTATCGTTCATCTCGCGCCCGGCGATCGCGATGCCGGACTTGCCGATGACGATGCCTCCATCGATCGTCGCCGCATATTGGGTCGTGCGATGGTCGCCGAACTGTTGGAGGAGGTCGGCCCGGGCATTCAAGAACGGCGTTCGCGCATAAGCCGAAGCGCGCCCATAGGAGCCGTCCACATCGCGCCCTAGCGCGACGTCGCCGGCGATTTGGCTATGGCCCGGGGTTTCCCGGTACCAGGCGGCCTGGACTTCGCCGACCAGCTGGTCGTTGGCCCCGGGACGCTCCGACTGGTGGCGTAATCCGCCCGAGCCAGAGACAGCAAGGTTCCCGCGGTTGATGTGGAAGCGAGCCCCGATGAAGGATGCGAAATCCCGCTCGGTCCGGCGCGCGTCGGCTTGGAGAACGAGATCCCAGCGGCCGGTTCGAACCACTGGCAGGTCGATGGCCGCTCCGACGCTGTAATTCGCTTTTTCGGACCCATTGCGCCGGTAGAGGCCGGTCAGCCGCAAATTGGCCTGTCCGAAGCGATAGCCGAGGATCGATAGCGCCTGGGTGTAGCTTCCGCGATCGCCAAAGCCCGTCTCCGGATCCTCGCTGAACGTGCCTTTCGAAACCGTCACCGGAAGAAGCGGCCCGCCGTCGGAGCTCACGACCTTACGCAGGTCGAAGCTCATCGAAAATGGGCCCTTGCCGACCGAAGAGATCCTCAAGACTCCGCCATAATCGGCCGAACTCGAAACGAGCCCGGCGAGCCGGACCTGCGCCCAGGGCAAATGGTAGATGGCGCCGCCTTGCACGATCGCTTTGTCCTGCGTTCCCAAAAGCGCGGCATCGACGCCAAGTGCGGCCGACAGCCTGAAGGCCGCGCTCGCTTCATAAAAGACGGTGTCGCCGTCGAGCGACAGCCCACGGCTCGAGGAAGGAAGAAGCCCAGCGAAAACCGAATAGAGCGGCCTTCCTTCCGGAGCCATGGGAGAGCCCTTGCTAAAAAGGCGCTGCTCTTGCGTTGGTGGTCTGCCGTCCTCCTGGATCCTGACAATGAGATCGTAGGATCCATCCGGAAGCGCCGTGGTGTCGACTAGCCGGTTTCCGGCGGGATAGATGCGCGATGACGCGATCCGGCCGTCGATGATGAGATCGACCTTGGCGGGCTGCTGGAGAAAGATCGAAACCGGCGTCCCGAGCAGCGCTTCCTTATTCTGCCTTGTGTCGAGCTGGGTGCTAGCGCCGACGCCCAGGATCTTGCGGCGGCCGATCAGGTCGCCGCCCGGCGCCCAAAACAGACCGCCGGCATAGCGCCAATCGCCCCGGTCGGCTTCCAGCGTCAGATTGTCGAACGTGAGCCCGGTGTCGCTCGAGACCGAACTGTCGCTGCGCAGCCGCATCGCGCCGAGCGACGCGATCGAGCGGTTTTGGAGGTGGAGCGTCTGGCCGCCCTGGCTCGAACCCGATGCGGTCAGCCCGAACAGGCTGACGAGCGAGGATTCATTCTCGGGCGCCGGAAGAAATTGGGTAGCCCTTGGATCGGGCTTGGCGAGAAGGTCGGGGCTGACGAAAATATCGAGACGGAAGCGTTCCTCATCGACAATGACGCCATAATGGCCGGCGGAAAGAAAGCCGCATCCTTCAGCTTTGGCCCGGCCGCAGGCCAGCGCGACATTGGCCGGCAAGGGGCCGCTCAGGAAGCTGACGAGTTCGGCTTTGCGAGCGGCATCGGGTACGAGGTCGGCGAGGCTCTGCGGATCATGGAGCCGCACCAGGCCGGGGCTGAACGTTACTTGGACCGGCCCAAGCTTTCGCCCGCCATAATAAGCGTCGAGAACAAGTTCGCGCTCGCCGGCGAGGGCTTCGAACCCTTCCGGGGCGGACGCCAACAGGACGCGTCCATGCGCTTGGGCCGTGCCCCCAATTATGAACGCGGCGCTAACCGTAATTGCGAGAGGGGCGCAATATGAGACGAAGGAGGGGAAACGCATCGAAGCCCCTCATTCCGCCGCGACGAGAAGTGTCAGCGATCCGCTGTAATTTCCTTCGCGCGCCTGGGTGAGCGAAGAGGCGCGAAGGACGACAGTCAGGCTGGCGGAGCTCGCCGGCCCGCTGTTGCAGGTCTGTTGGCTCGCCGCGCTCACGCGGCCCGTTGCCGTGACGGCGGGCGCAAGACCGGTGCCGCTCGTCTGTCCCGACTGATCGCTCCACTCGACTTCATAGGGAAGCGAATGGGAGCCATCGTTGAGAGTGAACGAAGAGCCGGATCCCGACCCCGTCGCGGTGATACTGTAGCGGCCGCCCATGCTGTTGCTGAACAGGCAGACATTCTGCGATCGGCGGGCGTCGGCCTGAAGGTTGGAAAGGAGGCCGAAGTTCACATCCGAAAGGTCGGTCACTCGAACCTTTTGAGCGAACGCCTGTTGCGGCAACGCTATCGCGGCCGCGAGAAGAAGGAACGACAGGGTGAAGCGCGGAACACCCGCCCGGATGTTCCGCGCCTTACCCTCACCCGGATAGGCACCGAGCGATGGTGGCATCAGCTCCACCGTTCCCCCGATTATTCCGGAGCAACGACGAGCGTCAGCGTTCCATTATAGGTAACGCCCGCGGTCATTCCTTGCAGCGTCGACGAATTCATCGACACCACCAGGCTGGCCGACGCCGACGGGCCTGCCGAGCAATCCGAATTGGTGGCGCTCGACGTCTGCCCGGAAAGGACGGAGCCGGCCGTCAGGCCGGTGCCGCTGGTCTGGCCCGAGCTCGGTGCCCATTCGACGGTATAAGGCACGGGCGGCAGCGCGCCGCTCGAAAGCGTGAAAGCGTTGGCGCTTCCACTTCCTGTCGCGGTGATCGTGTAGCCCTTGGTGCTCGTGTTGCTCCAGACGCAGACATTCTGCGCATTGGTCGCGGGAGATGACGGGTCGACGTTGGAGAAAGTCACGTCGCTCAGCCCGCTGATGCGAACGCGACCAGGGACGGATGCGTTGATCGTCACCGAGCCGGTCGAAGTCGAGCCGAAACTGCCCTGCGTTGACGCAAGGGCAGGTTCGGCCACAGCCATCGAAGCCAGGAGGCTGGCGACGGCCGCGATGCGAAAACCTTTGTTCATGTCCACATACCCCACGAAAATTCACGCCAAAATGGAGGAATTCTGAAGAAGCTTAAACAACAGAAGCTTTTAATTTTGGGTTAAATTACAGCGCTTTTCCGCTAATTGACGGCGTTTTGGCCGATTTCGTGGGACCAGGGAAAAGCATCCATTGCGGTGGAAAGCGCAACGAAGGCTTGGGAAGGTCAGGATAATTCCAATGGGATGACGCATGATAAAGCCAGCCGCTCCCAATTCGGCATTGCCGGCGCATTTACCCAAAATGGTAAGTGCGGAAAGCTGCCAGTCCAAGATGTTTGGCCGGCCGCTGCTGCTACTTCGCTGCTGCTCTTCGCCATCGCCCAGCCAGCGGCGGCCAATCCGCCAATCGGGCCGACGTCATCGGCGAGCGTGGAAATTTCCGTCTCGGTCGCCCCCAGTTTTAGGCTCGCGTCGAATGCGTCCGCGGGCCAGGAACGAAAAGCTGCACCCTACTGCATCGCCACCAATGGCGAACAAATGGCCCTGCCGATCATGCTGGTTCCGGCGAATGACAGCGAAGCACGCGATTCCTCAGGCGGAAACGCAAATCCGCTTGGCTGGTGCGGTAGGGATGATGGCGCGCAGGTGAGTCAGGCTCGCACCGAAGATCGTACGCGCGCCGGGCTAGTCCTCATCCGCCCCGAGTAACGACCTAACCTCGATGAGAGATCGACCGCCCTCGGCGGCAGGTCTCTCCTTCCACCTAAAACGCACCCGCCAAGATTCACTTGGACTTTCGCCGGAGCGATCGATGCTGCAGAAAATTTTTGATCGGCAATGGACCATTTCGATCACGCCGCCGCCTACTATTCCCACTGTCTTTGAAGGCACAAATTGCTTGGCGGCAATGAGGCCATCTTCGGGAGTGAATGATAAGTGAGATCCGCGACGCGGCAGCAAATAACGAGTTGAAACCTTGAGAAAACCCAATGCTTACCAGGATCGATTTGGCCGAAGAGGAACGTTCGAGCCGCACGCGTCCGAGGACCGTAACCCTTCCTTTGAAGCTGAAACCCCAGCTTGGGCCCAAGGACTGGCCGCGCCAGTAAAGCATTCAAATTGAACCAATAAGCAAGCTCCCGGAAGGGTTGAGGCGGGCAAACATGGTGGCATGCTTCTCTTGTTTCTCGTCCTGTCCGCCGCACCGGCCAACCCCGCACCCGTCAAGGTCGAGCAGCGTGCCCGTGCGAGCGTTACGGTCCTTCGCGCGCACCAGGCTTCGCCTCAAACCTGGGATCCGGCCGCCCGCCCCAATCAGCGTGAGATGACAAAGAAGGAAGCCGATGGCGAAGAGGTTCGCCTAAGGCTGACCGAATTCCAATAGAGGAAAGTTTGGTTCGGCATGACCTGGCCCGCGCCCAAATTGCCAGATCGACCAGGCTTTGGGAGCATCCGTGGCCAATCTGGCGGCTTTAGCTCCGGTTTGACAGCTATGTGCAGCCCCCCGTTAACGGGGCCGGCCTCAATGGTGAGCATGCAATCCCATGGAAAATGACGTGCCAATGCTCGACCAATCCGCCGAATATTATCGGTTGCGCGAGGGCCATGAGCGGGCTCTCGCGCTCGCCGCAAAGACGAACGAGCAGCGTAGCGAACATTTGACGACGGCGAAGCGCTATGCGGCCTTGGCCCGTAGCCCGGACGAGTCAGGGCCGGGTGCCGGCAGCCAGCCGGTGAATGTCCCCCCAACGCGGCAGCACCCAAGCTCGCCTCGATAAAGGAAAGCGGCCCGAGCCTCACTGCCCAGGCGCTCCAAATTTGCCGAATGTTCGCAGGGCCTAAATGACGGCTCGATTCCGAACGTTCGCGAAATAGCGCTCGAACCTTTCGACCGCTTCTGCCGTCAGGGACAGGAAGAACCGCCGTCCATCAAGCGGGTCGGCTCGCCGCTCGATCAAATTCTCGCGCTCGAGCGTGCTGATCCAGCGAAGCGCCGTGGAAGTCGGCGCATTCGATGCGATGCAGAGGCTGGTGACGGAGACCCTCACCTGGCTGAGTTCGGCAGCATAGAGATCGAGCAACATGTCCCAGGCGGGATCGGAAAAAAGATCGCCTGGAAAGAAGGAATTGCGTTCGAGCCTCGCCTGCAAAATCCCTTTTATGCTCCCATCTGAGCATGGCTGGTCGGCGCAAGCGCTGACCGAAGCATCGTCATTCGCTTCGATGACCGCGGCCAGCCGGACAAGCTGGGCTTGCATATTGGCAAGCTCCCTGAGCGCCAATTCGGTGCGCGGCGAGCGCGTGCCAAGAGGCGCTAAGGGCCCGTCTTCGGGAAACTCGTCGGCAATGTTCGCCGCCAGCGCGACGTGCGAAAGATTTGCATGCTGCATTTCAGCTCATCCACAAATAGTAATTCGGCCGACGCCATATGATGGACGAAGCCACGTTGGATAAGCTGGTAATTCTACTTATCGAGCGCCTACGAAAAGCCGGCCGCTCGCTCGCCTCGCCTCATATTTATCTCCATGCTCCAGCCAGTTCGGACCATTCATCAAGCTGGCGCTAGGGAAGTCATGCTAGTGAGGCGATGCGGGCGCCACCCCACTGGCGCGCGGCGAACTTGGGGAAGGCCCGCCGTTTAACGACGGCGGGCCTTCTTTCGCCTGGGCGATCGATCACCCGGTTGGTAAGTGGAAGCTGGCGCGGGACGAGCGGCCCCCGCCGCAAGAAAGCGATCATTATACCCCGCGCCCCGCGAGCTTTTCCAGGAGCGGATAGAGCGATTTGCGCTCAAGCAATATATGGGCGCTCATGTGGATGCGGATGTCGTGGGACGCGTCGCAATAGCCCTGCCAATTGCGGCAAATCGCTTGCATGGACCAATCG
>Ga0307411_10001084_pt1 | contig 10578 bp, 9 predicted proteins | sample DK1Ometagenome_2_FD_203712 | JGI IMG/M metagenome (GOLD analysis project Ga0307411, IMG submission 203712) | Maize rhizosphere microbial communities from greenhouse at UC Davis, California, United States - DK15-O-1 | ecosystem: Host-associated > Plants > Roots > Rhizosphere > Soil | place: USA...
CTCGCGCGCGTCGATGCGCAAACGGTCAGCCGCTCCCTCGGGAATCAGCTGGACCGGATCGAGCGCGTTCTCGAAGCGCGGGCGCAGATCGTCGTACGCCTTGTCATAGACATCGAGGCGTGCGCTGAGGCCGCGCGCGAAACGTTGCGTGTAACCGAGGACCCAGGAGCTGACGCGCTCGGGACGGAAGAACTCCGTGACATTGTCCTCGACCTGCAGCTCGTTGACGGCCTGCGGCTGGTAGTTGACGCCCCAGGCCGCCCGCAGCTGCGCGTCGTCGTTGAGCGTGTAGACGACATTCAGTCGCGGGCTGGTCGCGTCGAAATCGAGGCCGCCGTCGTAACGGTAGCTGTCCCAGCGAAGCCCGGCCTCCGCGGTGAGTCGCTCGGCGAGCCGCACGCGCCAGGCCCCATAGCCACCGAGCTTGCGCATGCCGACATCCATGTCGGTGGCATAAGCCTTTTCGATTACGGCGGGCGGGCCGATCGAGTCGTCGATCACTGCCCGCATCCAGTAGTCGTAGTCGCCGCTGTGATCGCCGATGTTGAAGCCGAAACGCAGGAGCTGCGCCTCGTTCAGCGACCACGCCCAGTTCTGGCGCAGATCGAGATAGCGGAAATCGTTGTCGCTGAAGACCGCGCCATCGCGATCGTCGTCCCGGCCGTCGGCATCGCGCGTCTGGTTCACCAGCGCCATCGAGACCAGGGTGGAAGTGCGCAACGTATCGGTGAAAGCGTGATCCAGTGTGAACCACAGGTGCTGCGAGTGGCCGGTGCCGGCCGAATCGATGTCCTCTTCCTTGCGGCTGTTGAACTTCAGGTCGTCGTCGCTCAGCAGGTAGCGCACCGCCAGCGATGTACGATCGGTGAAATCGAAGCCGCTGGCGACGAACAGGTCCGTGTAGCGCGGCGTGAGCTGCTCGTCTTCGGGCACCAGGCGGTAGGTCAGTACGTCGAGGAAGCCGCGACGCGCGGAGGCCATCCACCAGCCGCGATCGTCCGCGAAGTTGCCCGAGGTGCGGCCGTAGGCGCTGACGAAGCTGAGTCCGACGCCGCTGCGGTATTCATCCGCCGGCGTGGGACGGCGCGTCTGCAGGCCAATGGCCCCGCTCATGTAGTCGCCGATGTCGGCCGTCATGCCGCCGGTGACGAAATCGATGCCTTCGACGAGATTGGTGTCGAGCACGCTGAGCGCGCCGTCGATGTCACGGAAGTGAAAGGCGTTGTGGATCTCGGCGCCATCGACGGTGAGCAACGCCTCCTCGCGCCGCCCGCCGCGCACGTTGACCGCGGCGCTGAAATCGCCGCCCGACACGCCCGGCAACACCTTGAGCATGCGCAGCGGGTCATCGGCCAGGTGCGGCATGCGCTCGACGTCCTTGCGGTCCATGAACATCTCGCTGGCGCCGTTCACCGCCAGCTGCAGCCGCGACCCGGTGACGTCGACCACTTCGATGGTCTCGGTGGTCACGCCAGGCAGCGACAGCGTGTGGGCCGCGGGCTCGGCGGCTGCGGCGATCAGCCAGTCGCCGTTGCCGGCACGCACCGCGCGCAGCTTCCAGGGCGCGAGGATCTCGCGCAGCAGGGCGTCGAGGTCATTCGAAGTCGGGGCCGCCCGCAGGGTCATCTCCGGCCGGACCAAGGCGCTGCTGTACACGATGCGATGGCCTTGCGCGTTCAGTGCGGCGAGCACGCTTTCGAGCCGATCGCCGGCGTGCATGACGGGCGGCGCCGGATTGGCGGCATCGCGCGCACCAGCGGTCGCGGCGAGCAGCAGCGCCAGGCCCAGGGCGACCAATGGCTTGTGAATCATCGCGCCCCCACCCAGAGCACACCGTCGTCGAGCGTGAGTGGCACACCGGTGACCAGCGCCACGCGCGCCAGCATGGCGGCCGCGTCCAACCCATCCAGCGACCCGTGCAGGTGGATTTCCTGCGCCTGCCGTTGCAGCGCCTCGTCACCGAAATGCAGCTGCCACCCGTGTTCGCGCGCCATCCACGCGAGGAACTCGACCATCGGGCGGTCCTCGATGGCCAGCGCCGGTGCGAGGGCCGCGGACCATTCCCAATCCGCGCCGAAGGACGGCAGGCCGTGCCGCCAATGCTCCTCGGCGCCGCGGATTTCGAGGGCGTCTCCTGCCGCCACCGTGCGCGCGAGCGTCGCACCGCGGCGCAGGGCCACGCGGCCCTCGCGTACGCGGATGCCGGTGGTGTCCCCGGACACGCGGATCTGGAATTGCGTACCGATGTGCCGCACGTCGCCCGCGGGCGTGCTGATGGTGAGCGGCGGCCCGAGCCCGAGGCCGCCGGAATCCACGTACAGGGAGCCCTCGAGCAGCGTCACGTGGTCGCGTCCATCGAAGCGCAGCCGCGTGTCGTGATCCAGCCGTAGCGAGAGTGCATGGGCGATGGTCGCGGCGGCGCGGCCCTGGCCGGTCTGCAGAATGACACCGGACATCAAGTCATGGTCGCGCCGGGCAATCTGCAGTTCGCGACCACGCGCGATCCGTGCCGCACCGTCCACCGTCACGACGCGCGCGACCAGGACGGACGGCTGCACCACGACGCGCGGTGTCCACGCGTACCAGCCCAGCACCGCGAGCGTGAGCGCAGCCGCGAGCGCCAGCGGAAGCCGCGAGCGCCGCTGCGGTGGCTTGTCCGCCAGCATGGCGCGCCAGGATGCCTCGGCCGCCGCGCGGGCGCGCGCGGTGGCTTCGTCGGACGGCATCTCGCGCTCGCCGGCCAGGCGGATGAGGGTCTCGATGGAACGATCCGGGTCCGTGCTCATGGCAGCTCACCCTCGGGCTGGCCGCCCGACAACGTGGAGAAGGTTTCGCGGAACGCCTCGCGGGCGCGCGTCAGCAGTGATTCCACCGCCTTCGGCGAGCGGCCGAGCCGCCGCGCGATCTCGCCCATGCTCATGTCGCGCAGGTACTTCCATTCGAGGATGTCGCCGTACGGCGCGGGTAGATAGTCGAGCGCCGCCAGGATGGAGGTGCGCACCTGTTCGCGGCCGGCGGCCTGCAGCGGATCCCATTGCTCGCGCGCCAGCAGCGATTCCAGCGCGGCGCGGATCGACGGATCTTCCTCGGCGAGGCGCGGCGCGGTGTTCCAGGCACGCGCCTCGTCCCAGCGCGCGCTCATCTCGCGGCGGCACAGCGTGCACAGCCAGGTGAACAGCGCGGCCTCGCCGCGATAGCCGCGCAGGCTCTCGAGCGCGCGGCACAGGGTACCCTGCGCGATGTCTTCCGCGGCCGCGGCATCCTGCGGCATGCGTCGTTTCGCGAAGCGGTACAGCTTCGGGTAGTACTCGTGGAAGAAATGCTCGAAGGCGCGCCGGTCACCGCGCAGCAATGCCTCGACGAGCTCCCCATCGGTCAGGTTCATGACGGCGTTAGTGTGCCCTGCGCGCCGAAATCCTTCGCGAAGGAAATCGCCCCGCCCGGCGCACTAACAGGTCTACGAGCGCCGGAGGGGAAATGCGACGCAACTTGATGACGGCGGCAGCGCTAATGGCGGCCTGGATGCTCGGCGCCTGTGGCGGTGAAGGCGGCGGCGGCGGAAACAACGGCCGCCCGCCGGACGTGAACCCCGGGCTGCCGGCGACGATCAGCCTGGCACCCGAAAACACCGGTGACGGGTGGGGTGCCTCGACTCCCGCGGGCGAAGGCATGAGCGCCGTCCAGCTGCAGGCCAGCCTCGAACTGATCCGCGACAAGACCTTCACGAAAGTGGATTCGATGGTGGTCGTACGACACGGCAAGCTGGTGGCGGAGGGTTACTTCAACGGCTTTGGCCGCGACTCGCTGCACGACCTGCGCTCCACCGGCAAGAGCTTCACGTCGGCGCTCGCCGGTATCGCCGTCGACCAGGGCCTGTTCGAGGTCGAGGATCCGATCTCGCTGCACCTGCCGCAGTTCGACCGGCACGACAACATGAGCCCACGCAAGCAGGCGATCCAGGTCTACCACCTGCTCAACATGAACTCGGGACTGGAGTGCAACGACTGGGACTCGAGCTCGCGCGGCAACGAGGAGCGCATGTACGACAAGAAGGACTGGGTGGGCTTCATCCTCGACCTGCCCATGGCCTACGACCCCGGCCAGGCCACGCAATACTGCACCGGCGGCGTGGTGGTCCTCGGCCACATCATCTCGCAGGAATCCGGCATGGCGCTCGATGCCTACGCGAGCTCCTATCTATTCGGCCCACTCGGCATCCGCGACGCCGATTGGCGGCGGTCGCCAGACGGCGCCGCCACCGGTGGCGGCGGCCTGTGGCTGCGGCCACGGGATGCAGCCAAGCTCGGGCAGCTGTACCTGAACGGCGGAACCTGGAATGGCGTGCGCGTGCTGCCCGCCGCCTGGGTCGATGATTCGCAGCAGCGGCTCTACTCGCTGGGCGGAGACCGCTACGGATACCTGTGGTGGAAGCGCAGCTTTTCCCGGCCGTCCGGCTACGTCGAAAGCTTTTTCACGTCCGGTAACGGCGGCAACTACATCTTCGTGATTCCGTCGCTGGATCTCGTGGTGGTGTTCACCGGCTCCAACTACAACTCGCCGCTGGGCGATCAGCCCTTCAGGATCCTGGCGGAACGCGTTCTGCCCGCGGTGCAGTGAGGCTCGGCGCCGCGTGGCGCAGGCCTCCACAGCAGCTGCAGCGGCAGGATTCGAACAACGACGCATCGACCATCCACAGCGCGCGCAGTGACTGCTCGGCCAGCTTCGAGGGTTCCTCCGCGTCGACGACTTCGTGACTCATCGGAAATTTCCCCAGCGCACCGGCTCGGGTCGCGATTCGCGCGCGGGTTCCTTTTCCGGGATGTTGCAGCCATCGACCGGGATGGACCCGCGGCCCAGCAGCTCGATGAAACGCGCCAGCCTGCGGCGGGCACGCGGCCTGTCGGGCGGCGATGCCGCGAAGAATCCGAACCAGTTCAGTGTCTTCATGCAGCCTCCTTGTTGTTGCAAGACAGGCTAGCGCCGATCTAGGACAATGCCCGCCCTAGTTCGGCGCGATGATTCGGTCATGTCCCTACCGACGACCCGTGTGCTGGCCTTGCTCGAAATGCTGCAGGCGCGAGAAGTCACCGGCGGCGCGGAGCTGGCGCGCGCACTCGAGGTCGACCGCCGCACGCTGCGCCGCTACATCGTGATGCTCGAGGAGCTCGGCATCCCCATCGTCACCACGCAGGGACGTTATGGCGGCTACCAGGTGGTGCCGGGCTTCAAGTTGCCGCCGATGATCTTCTCCGACGAGGAAGCGCTGGCGCTGGCCGTGGGCTTGATGGCGGCGCGCGGGCTCGGCCTCGCGCAATCCATGCCCGCGCTGGCCAGCGCACGCGCCAAGCTCGAGCGGGTGTTTCCGGCCAAGCTCAAGTCGAGGTTGCGCGCCGTCGACGAGAGCGTGGCGCTGGAATTCACGCGGCCCGCCACGGTGATCGACCAACAGGTGCTGGGCCTGCTGTGCGGCGCGACCCAGGAACGGCATCGGGTGCGCATGGCCTATCAATCGCAGAAAGAAGAGCAGACGGAGCGCGAATTCGACCCCTACGGCCTCGTGTATCGCGCCGGGCGCTGGTACATCGTCGGCTGGTGCCACCTGCGCCGCGGCCTGCGCTCGTTCCGGCTGGATCGCGTGGTGTCGGCCAGCAGTTCGGCCGTGACCTTCGAGCGGCCCGCGGACTTCGACGCCCTCGCCTATCTCAAGCAGTCCATCACCATGATCCCGCGCGCGCACTCCGTGGAGGTGCTGCTCGAGACGGACCTGGCGAGCGCGCAGAAGCACCTGGTGCCTTACGTGGGCACGCTGGAATGGACGGGTGACGGCGTGCTGTTGCGCGCGCAGGCGGACAACCTGGACTGGATCGCGCGCGAGCTGGCGCGGCTGCCGTTCGATTTCGCCGTGAAATCACCCGCCGCGCTGCGCGGCGCGGTGGCGCGCACGGCGCAGCGCCTCAGCCGCCTCGCCGGAATCTCGCGCCCTTAGCCGGCACCTCAGATCTCCGACCACATCCTCAACAGGTTGTGATAGTGCCCGGCCAGCGCGACGGTCTCGTCGCTCTCGCCATGCTTCGCGCGCACCTTCTGGATGGTCTGGTCCAGGCGGAACAGGTGTTCGCGGTGGCGCTCGTCCGGCACCATGCTCTGCGTCCAGAAGAACGACGAGGTGCGGTGCCCGCGCGTGACCGGGTTCACGCGGTGCAGGCTGCCCGAGGTGTACAGCACCAGGTCGCCGGCCGGTAGTTTGACGGCGTGCTCGCCGTAGGTGTCGAGCACCACCAGCTCGCCGCCGTCGTACTCGGATGGTTCGGTGAGGAACAGCGTCGAGGAAAGATCCGTGCGGATGAAGTGCGAGCTGCCGGGCACGGCACGCACCGCGCCATCGATGTGCGTACCGTACTGCTCGCCGCCCTCGTAGCGGTTGAACAGCGGCGGCACGGTCCTGAGCGGCAGCGCCGCGGAGAAGAACAGCGGGTGACGCGCCAGCGCGTTGAGGATCATCTCGCCGAGCTGGCGGCCCGTGGTCGAGAGCTCCGGCAGCTGGCGGTTGCGCTTCACCAGCGCGCCCTGCTCACCGACCGTGGACTTGCCGTCGTTCCAGTCGGCGGCATCGAGCAGGCGGCGACACTCGGCCACCTGCTCGGTCGCCAACACCTTGGGCACGTGCAACATCATGCGCCGGATGCTCGCACGTCAGCCCGTGCCCGCACAGCTCAAAAGGCGAAGTTCACGGTCAGCAACGCGGATCGCGGCGGGCCGGGCGAGTAGCGCGCGCCACTGTTGTTCAGCGCCGCGACGTACAGCTCGTCCGTGAGGTTGTAACCATTGAGCTGGACGGTCACGTTGTCGGTGAGTGAATAGGAGGCCATCAGGTCGACGACCCAGTAGTCAGGCGCCGAGCGCATGTTGGTCTGGTTCGGCGGCGGAGGCGCGGAATTCGAGCTGATCGGCCGGATCACGCTGTCGACAAAACGGACACCGCCCCCGATCGAAAGCCCGAACGGCGCGTGGTAGGTGGTCCAGCTGGTGAAGGTGAATTCCGGCGACCAGGTGATCGGGTTGCCGGCCTGGTTGGCGAGACCTCGCTTGACCTCGGTATCCATCTTGGAAATTCCGGCGCTCAGCTCCCATGAATCGGTGAGCTTGCCCACGATGCCCAATTCGACACCTTTCACTTCGCGCTCGCCTACCTGCACGAACTGCGTCGGATCATTGGCGTCCTGCGCGATCTCGTTCTTGTTGGAGCTGTCGTAAACGGCCCCGGTGACCGCCAGGGCGCCGTCGCGGAACTCCCACTTGGCGCCGAGCTCGAGGTTTTCACCTTCGGTCGGATCCAGCGCCGGGTTGTTCTGATTGTTGGCGTTGGTCGAGAACGCGAAGTTCGAGCCGCCCGGAGGCTGCTGCGAGGTGGCGTGCGATAGATAGAGGCTGCCGTTCTCGACCGGCTTGAACAGCAGGCCAACCTTGTACGAGAACAAGGTGTCGTCGACCTGGAAATTGTGCGGCACCAGCGTGTTCGCCGGCAGCGTCGGATGGGTGATCAGCGTCGAGAACACCACGCTGTCCAGGTCCGTCTCGTAGCTGTCGACGCGGAACCCGGCCGTGGCCTGCCAGCGTTCGGCGAAGCTGATGGTATCGAAGACATAGACGCCGGCGGTTTGGGTCTCGCCGCGCACGTAGCGCCCGTCGCGCACCGGGGCGTAGCCCGGGAGCGCGTCGTTGCGGTTCGGGTCGTAGACATTCGCCGGCGGGATCGGCGTGCCGAGGCTCGCGGCCAGGTACGTCGGGGTGTACTGCTCTTCGTCGATGAATTCGATGCCGCCCGTGATGGCGTGGCCGACGCTGCCGGTCTGGAGGTTCGCGGTGACATTGGTCTGATTCGTCAGCAGCGTGTTGTCCTGGAACTTGCTCTGGCGCGTGCGCGCGACAGTCCAGAGGTCCGGATCCGGGTCGGTGACGGCGAGCGCGTTCACGCCGGTGAGCACGTAGAACTGGTGCAGCTTGCCGTAGCGCGACGTGTTGCGCAGCGTCACGGCGTCGTTGAATTCGTGCTCGAAGCGGGCCGTGAACATCGTGCCCTTGATCTGCTCGAAATCCGAGCCGAAGCCGTAGTAGTTGTCGCGATCGACCCTGGCGGGAGTGTCACCGGCATGGGCGCCGCCGGTGTCGAACGCGGGGTTGTAGAAGCCCTCGAGGCCGATGGTGGGCACGCCGCCGTCCGGGATGTTGTCCTGTTCGGTGTGCAGTAGATAGAAGTAGGCGCGCGTGTCGCCTTCCAGGCCGAAGGCCAGCGAGGGGGCCACCGCCCAGCCCTTGCGCTCGATGAAATCGCGACCGTCGACGTCGCCGTCCTGGCCCATGACGTTGACGCGCAACGCCGTGCCGCTGCCCGTGAAACGGTGATTCACGTCGCCGGTGACACGGCCGTTGTTGGCCGTGCCGTAACTGGCGCTGCCGGCGGAAAAATTCTCGGTGCCGGGTACCTTGGTGGCCATGTTCACGTATCCGGACGCGGCGCTGCGGCCATAGTCGGGGCCCGCGGGGCCCTTGGCGATTTCCACCTGCTCGGTGTTGAAGGTGTCGCGGGTCACGGTGCCCAGGTCACGGATGCCGTCGATGAAGATCGACCCTTGCGTGTCGAAGCCGCGCATGAAGATCGAATCACCGGTGGAGGTATTGCCGTTCTCACCCAGCAGGAACGTCACTCCTGGCGTGTTGCGCAGTGCCTGCGACAGCGAGGTGGCGCCCTGCTGCCGCAGTATTTCCTGGCTGACCACGGCGATGGTCTGCGCCGTATCGAGCAGGTCCTGCGTGAACTTGGGTGAAGAGACGCGATCGACCTTCGGTGTCTCCTCGGGCTCGGTGGCCTCGACGGAGATCTTCGACAGGGTCTTCGTTTCCTCGGTGGTCTGTTGCGCCTGCGCCTGGGCGGCGGCAGCGAGGGCGAGGCTCACCGCGACTGCGATACGCGAATCCTGGATCGACACTTTGTGTTCTCCCGAACGGATGTTGTTGCGCCTGCGCGCACTGGCTATCCCGTCGGGGAGTGGCTGGCGATGCTGCTGGCGAGGCCGGGGCTCAAGCGCCTCGGCAACTGCGGTGCATCGTATTGCGAATCATTCTTGATTGCAAATAAGAATGACTGCTATTTGGGAAGCACTCTACTAATGGTGCTAGCCGGTAATGGTGCTAGCCGGCGGGATGGACGGGCACCGGATCGTCGATGTCCACCTTCTTCTTTTTCTTGGCCGGACGCACACGCCAGCCGCCGTCCTGGAGATTGTGATCGGCGCGCAGCGACCAGGGCGTCAGGATCTCGGTGAGCAGCCGGTCGATGCGGGTGGCCTTGGGTTTTTCCAGCAGCTTCATCGTGGGCAACACCTGCTCGGGATCCCACTTGATGGTGAAGCCCTTGTCGGTGAGGGCCGTCAGCACGTCGCGTACCGGCGCGCCGACGTACAGCGGGATTTCCACCGCCGCCGGATCGGCCTTCTTGGAGCGAACGTCAGGGTCCGTTCCCTGGCCCATCGGCAGCGGCTTGCCTGCGTCCATCGGCCCATTCTGTGCGTGACAGGCGCCCGCGCATGCGAGCACGACGATCGCCATCCAGAGACGTGACATCTTTACCTCCGATGATCCGCGTTGGGTCGAATCGCAGGATTATTGAGCGGATTGTGCGGGCGGCATCGGCTCCTCGACGATGACCTGCTTCTTCTTCTTCAGTGGCCGCACACGCCAGCCGCCATCCTGGAGATTGTGATCCGCGCGCAACGCCCACGGCGCCAGGATTTCCTTGAGCAACATGTCGATGCGGGTCGCCTTGGGCTTCTCCAGCAGCTTCATGGTCGGCAGCACCTGCTCCGGATCCCACTTGATCGTGAAACCCTTGTCGCTGAGTGCCTGCAAAACGTCACGCACGGGGGCGCCCACGTACAACGGAATCTCGACGGCGGCCGGATCGGCCTTCTTGTTGCGCACATCGGGATCATTCGAAATCGACGGGTACTGGACCGCCGGCTGGGTCGTGGACTGCGCGGGGCACGCGGCCGCAAGACATAACAACATCACCCCAAACCAGACTCGCGACATGGCCCCCTCCCGGTGCATGGCTGAGCCCGGAATATTGCATGCCTGCCTGCGCCTTCGCTAGCTGCCCTGCCGGTTCGGGTCCCGCCAGGCGCGCTCGAACGGCAGCCGCCACGCATGCGGCGCGATCAGCTGGTGGATGGCATTGGGGCCCCACGAGCCCTGCGCGTACGCGCGCACCGCGGGCGGCGCGTCCAGCAGCGGTACCGAGACTTCCCACAACCGCTCGATACCTTCCGCGGTCGTGAACAGGGTGTGGTCACCGCGCATCGCGTCGAGAATCAGGCGCTCGTAGGCCTCGAGCACGTCGCCGATCTGCTCCGTATCGTTCATGGCGAATTGCAGGCTGTGTTTGTCGAGCTTCATGCCAGGGCCCGGGCGTTTTCCATAAAACGACAGCGAAGTGCGCGCCGCATCGGCGAGGTCGAAGGTGAGGTGATCCGGCCCTTGCGCGCCGATGCCCGAGTCCGCGGGGAACATGCTCTTCGGCGG
>Ga0307411_10001085_pt1 | contig 10576 bp, 8 predicted proteins | sample DK1Ometagenome_2_FD_203712 | JGI IMG/M metagenome (GOLD analysis project Ga0307411, IMG submission 203712) | Maize rhizosphere microbial communities from greenhouse at UC Davis, California, United States - DK15-O-1 | ecosystem: Host-associated > Plants > Roots > Rhizosphere > Soil | place: USA...
CCGGAGCAGATCCTGTTCGGCAGCGACTTCCCGTTCGCACCGGAGCCGATCGCGCGCGTCTCGATCGAGGGCCTGGCCCGCTACGACGGCTTCGACGGCGCGGCGCGCGAGAGGATCGAGCGCGCGAACGCACTCTCGCTGCTGCCGCGGCTCGCCGCACGGCTCGGGCGCGCCTCGTGACCCGCCCGCGCGCCGCGCGCCGCGCGCCTACGCGCAAGGAGCAGCAGGGGCTCGAGTCGCGGCGCCGCATCGTCGACGCCGCCTCGCACCTGATGTCGGAGCGCGGCTTCGCGGGCACGAGCATCTCCGAGGTGAGCCGCCTGTCCGGGCTGCCGGCGAGCTCGATCTACTGGCACTTCGAGAGCAAGGAAGGCCTGCTCGCCGCGGTCGTCGAGGAGGGCGCCCAGCGCTGGTTCGAGGAGCTCCACGCCGCGGGCGCGGGCAGCCCGAAGCTGTTCAGCGCCGCGACGGCGGCCGCGCTCGAGAAGCGCCCGGAGTTCCTGCGTCTGATGTTCCTGATCGCGCTCGAGCGCAGGGAGATCGACAGGACCTCGCTCGCTGCGATCCGGCGGGTGCGCAAGCTCGCGCTGCAGCGCATCCGCTCGGCGCTCGGGGCGCGGCTGGCGGAGCAGGGCGCGCTGTCCGAAGCCGCGGCGCGCATCGCGGACGAGCTCTCCCTGTTCGCGCTGGCCGTCGTCGACGGCACGTTCATCCAGGACCACATCGATCCGCGCGGCACCGACGTGCGGCGCGTCCTGGAGCAGCTCGACCGCGCACTCGAGGTGTTGGTGCGCGAGAATGCAGCCGAAGCTCGTCAGTCAGCCGCCCGCTACTGCAGGTAGTTCGAGCCGCCGAGCCGGACGGCCTTCGGGTCGATGCGCACGTGCACCACCGCGACGCGGTCCGCTGCGAGCGCCTGCTCGAGCGCCGGCCGGATCTGCTCGGGCCGCTCCACGTGCGCCGCGAAGCCGTCCACCATCTCGGCGAGCTTGTCGTAGCGCGCCGGCAGCAGCGCGGCGATGCGCGGCGAGCCGGGCGGCAGCATGTGGTCCTGGATCATGTGGCCGGCGATGCCCTCGTTGTTCGCCACCACGAACACGGGGTGCGCGCCCACGCGCTGCGCGGTTTCGACGCACATGGCGGCCGCGCCGAACGCGTAGTCGCCGAGCACGGCGACCACGGGCGCTTCCGGGCAGGCGAGCTTCGCGCCCACCGCGTACGGGGCGCCGACGCCCATGCAGCCGGTGGTGCCGGCGTTGAGGCGGCCGCGGCTGCGGTAGGACGGCAGCATGGCGCGGCAGATGCCCATGATCGTCTCGCCCTCCTCGATCACGATCGCGTCGCGCGGCAGCGCCGCCTTCACCTCGTTCACGAGCCGGTAGGGCTGGATCGGGATCGAGTCGTCCGCGAGCGCCTTCTCCGCGCCGGCCTCGTTCTTCGCGGCGGCGGCGCGCAGACCCGCCAGCCAGCTCGAGCCGGCCGAGCGGAGCTTCCGGCCCGCGAGCGCGGCGCCGAGCTGCTCGGCCGCGATCGCCGCGTCCGCCACGATCGCGGTCGTGAGCGTCGCGCCCGAGAAGGCCTCCTCGGCCTCGACGTCCACCTGCACGATCTTCGCGCCCGAGGCGAAGCGGCGGCCGAGCCCGAAGATCCAGTTGAAGCGGCCGCCGAACATCACGATCACGTCGGCGCCGGCGAGCGCCTGCGAGCGCGCGGCGTTCGCGAAGCTCGGGTGGTCGTCGGGCAGCGTGCCGCGCGCCATCGGCGAGGTGACGTAGGGGATGCCGAGGTCGACGAGCTTTGCTAGCGCGGGGCCGGCGTCGGCCCACGCGGCGCCCTTGCCGACCAGCACGAGCGGGCGCTCGGCGCTCTCGAGCAGGTCGGCCGTGCGGGCGATCGCGTCGGGGTCGGGGAAGGCGCGCGTCACTTCCGGCGCGCTGCGCAGCGTCACCTGCTCCTCGGGTACGCGCTTGCCGACCAGGTGCCCGGGGAAGTCGAGGTAGACGCCGCCGGGGCGGCCCTCCACCGCCTTGCCGAGCGCGAGGTGGATCCACTCCGCGATGCGCGCGGTGGCGTCCACCTGGCCCGTCCACTTGCACGCGGGCTTCGCGAGCGCGAGCTGGTCGAGCTCCTGGAAGGCGCCGAGGCCGAGCGTGCCGCCGAAGGCCGAGCCGCCGAGCACGACCAGCGGCAGGGCGCTCGCGGTGGCCACGTAGAGCGGCGTGATCGCGTTGGTGAGCGCCGGGCCGGAGCCCACGATCAGGACGCCCGCCTTCTTCTTCTGGTAGCCCCAGGCCTGCGCCATGAAGCCGCCGTTGATCTCGTGGCGGCAGCCCACCACGTGAAGGCCGGCCTCCTGCGCGCCCGCGAAGAGCTCGATCATCGGGCCGGCGACGACACCGAACACCGTGTCGATGCCCGCCGCGCGGAGCTGACGCGCCGCGATCTGACCGCCGTGGATCTCCGCCATGTCGAACCGGCCTCCGCGCTGCGACGTAGCACATCACGGGGCCGGCTCGTAGACTCGGCCCCGTCGCCCCCGCGCGCCCGGAGGCCGCCCGCTTGATCGAGCTCCGCAACGTGTCGCGCTTCTACCAGCGCGGAGCGGATGTCGTCCACGCGCTCGAGCAGGTGTCGCTCGAGATCCCGGCGGGCCGCTTCGTGGCGCTGATGGGCCCGTCGGGCTCGGGCAAGTCGACTTTGCTGAACATCCTGGCCGGCCTCGACCGGCCTTCCGACGGGCAGGTGAGCGTGGCCGGACGCAAGCTCGGCGATCTGTCGGAGGACGAGCTGGCCGAGTTCCGCGCCTCCCACCTCGGCTTCGTGTTCCAGTTCTTCAACCTGATCCCCGTCTTCAGCGCGCGCGAGAACGTCGAGCTGCCGCTGCTGCTCACGCACCTCAACAAGGCGGAGCGGCGCGAGCGGGCGGAGACCGCGCTGCGCATCGTGGGCCTCGCCGAGCGGGCGGGCCACATGCCGGCGCAGCTGTCGGGCGGCGAGCAGCAGCGCGTCGCGATCGCGCGGGCGATCGTGACCGACCCCGAGATCGTGGTGGGCGACGAGCCGACCGGCGACCTCGACGCGAAGAACGCCGAGGAGGTGCTCGGCCTGTTGCGCACGCTGAAGCAGGAGTTCGGCAAGACCGTCGTGATCGTGACGCACGACCCGCGCGCCGAGCGCTACGTGGACGAGGTGCTGCTGCTCGACAAGGGCGTCTTCCAGGGCTCGCGCCCGGGCGGGGCGGCGGCAGGCGCCGCACCCGCGCACGGGGCGCCGCGATGATCAAGTTCGCGCCCATCGTGTGGCGCAACCTGCTCCGGAACAAGCTCCGCTCGCTGCTCACCGGCGGCGCGATCATGCTGGCGATCGCGCTGGTCTGCGTGCTGCGCACCGCGCCCGAGGGCTTCGACGCCTTCCTGAAGGCGCTGGCGAAGAACAGCCGCATCTCGATCCACAACACGGCCGGGATCGTCTACAGCATGCCCTACGCCTACCTGTCGCGGGTCCGCGCGGTGCCCGGCGTGGTGGACGCCGTGAGCTGGAGCTGGTTCGGCGGCGCCGTGGACGTCGACGAAGGGGTGGCCTTCCCGAACTTCGCCGTCGACGCCGAGACGATCGGCGTGGTCTTCGAGGACCTCGGCATGGAGCCCGCGGCGGTCGAGCACTTCCGCACCCATCGCGACGGCGCGCTCGTGGGCCGCATGACGATGAAGCGATTCGGCTGGCAGCCGGGCGACGAGGTCACGCTCACGAGCACGGTCTACCCCCTCACGCTCACCTTCCGCATCTCGGGCGAGATCCCGGCCGACCAGGACCCGCGCTTCTGGCTGCAGCGCGCCTATCTCGAGGAGGCGCTCAAGGCGCAGGGCATCGCCTCCGACCAGATCGGCATGATCTGGGCGCGGATCGACCAGGCCGAGCGCGTGCCCGCCGTGATGAAGCAGATCGACGACATGTTCCGCAACAGCGAGGCGGAAACGGAGTCGGAGACCGAGAAGAGCTTCTTCCAGAACTTCTTCTCGATCCTCCAGGGCATCATCGCCGTGTTCCTGATCGTCAGCTGGCTGGTCACGGGCTGCATCGTGTTCATCGCGGCGAACACGGCCAGCATGGCGGTTCGCGAGCGCCTGCGTGAGCTCGCCGTGCTGAAGGCGATCGGCTACCGCTGGCGCCTGCTGTTCGGCACGCTGCTCGCCGAGGCCACGCTGCTCTCCACCTTGGCCGGGGCCTCGGGGGCGCTGCTCTCCCTCGGCTTCACCCGGGTTCTCGGCACGCTCGCGAGCACGACGCCGCAGATGGGGCCGCTGAGCGGCTTCGAGGTCACGAACTGGATCCTGGTGCAGGCGCTGTTCATCGCCTTCTTCGTGGGCATCCTCTCGGGCGTGGTTCCGTCGTTCGGCGCGGCCCGGCGCAGCGTGGCCGCGACCCTGCGCGAGGTTTTCTAGTGGCGCTGCCGCTCCACTACCCGCTCCGCAACCTCGCGCACCGGCGCCTGCGCACGGCGCTCACCGTCACCGTGATCGCGCTCGTCGTGATCGCGACGACGCTCTTCCTCGGCCTCGTGACGAGCATGCGCCGGACGCTCGCGACGACCGGCTCGCCGGACAACCTGATCGTGCTCCGGAAGGGCTCGGACAACGACGGCTCGAGCGCCGTTCCGCTCGAGGCGTACCAGGCGCTGCGCTTCTTCGACGGCGTCGCGAAGAACGGCAAGGGCGAGCCGCTGGCCTCGCCCGAGCTGGTCGTGCAGCCCTTCTTCTTCACCGAGGACGGCGGCCGCGAGAACGTGCTGGTGCGCGGGGTCGAGCCCGTCGCGCTCGAGGTCCACGACGAGGTGCGCATCGCGGAGGGGCGCATGTTCGTGCCCTCGCAGGGCGAGGCCGTGGTGGGCCGCGGCGTCGCGAGCCGCTATCGCGGCGTCGAGCTGGGCGAGGAGCTGCGCTTCGGGCGGAGCAGCTGGAAGATCGTCGGCGTGCTGGACTCGGACGGCTCGTCCTTCGAGAGCGAGGTGTGGGTAGACGTGCGCGAGCTCGCGGCCGACGCGAAGCGCACCATCCCCTACTCGGGCCTGCGTCTCAAGGTGGCGCCGGGAGTGGACCGGGACGCCCTGATCCGGCGCATCGAAGCGGACTCCCGCTGGACGCTCGGCGCGAAGCCGGAGACGGAGTACTACGCGAAGCAGGCCGAGAGCGCAGACTTCTTGTTCATACTCGTGGTGTTCCTCGCCGTGGTGGCCGGCTTCGGCGCGGCCTTCGGCGCGACGAACACCATGTACGCGGCCGTGCAGGCGCGGATCGCGGAGATCGGCACCCTGCGCGCGCTCGGCTTCTCGCGCGGCACGGTGATGCGGGCCTTCGTGACCGAGTCCGTCGCGCTCGCCGTGCTCGGCCTGCTGGTCGGCGTGGCGATCGCCGTGCCGCTCGCCTTCGCGGTGTCGCAGGCGCTCGGCGGCATCGCCTTCGGCCTCTCGACCTTCAGCACCAGCGTGATCACGCTGCGCATCAGCGTCTTCGACGTGGCGGTCGCGGCGCTGCTGGCGCTCGCCATCGGGCTCGGCGGCGGGCTCGCGCCCGCCTGGCGCGCGGCGAGGCTGCGCCCGATCGAAGCGCTCCGGAAGGGATAGGCTCCTGCCATGGCCGAGACCACACGCAGCCTGCGCGACGAGCTGCACTCGCTGCGCATCGACCGCAAGACCGCGAAGGCCCGGAGCGGCCCGCCGCGCTGGCTGTGGCTCGGGGGCGCGGCGCTGCTGCTGCTGCTCGCCGCCTACTTCGGCTGGCGTGCGACGCTCGGCCGCACGCCGCAGGTCGAGGTGGCGTTCGCGTCCCGCTCGGCGCCGGGCGCCAGCACCGCGGGCCCCGTGCTGACCGGCTCGGGCTACGTGGTGACCGGCGAGAAGTACATCTCGATCGGCGTGCGCGTGCCGGGCCGCGTGGACGCCTACCTGGTGGACGAGTCCGAGCGCGTCACGAAGGGGCAGCCGCTGGTGCAGCTCGACCGCCGGGACTACGACGCCGCGCTCCGCCAGGCCGAGGCCAGCCTCGACCTCGCGCGCGCCACGCTCGAGCTGAAGCGGCTCGAGGTGGAGCGCCTGCGCGTGCTCCGCGCGCAGGACGTCGCCTCGCAGTCGCAGCTCGACGTGAAGGAGAGCGAGCTGCGCGTCGCCGAGGCCCAGGTGCGGCAGGCCGACGCGGAGATCTCGCAGGCGCGCGTGAACCTCGACTACACCACGCTGCGCGCGCCGACGGACGGCGTGATCCTCGCCAAGCTCAAGGAAGTGGGCGAGATGGCCGTGCCGGGCGGCTTCGCCGGCTCGGGGGATTTGATCCGCATGGCGAACCTCGAGGACATGCGCGCCGAGGTGGACGTCAACGAGATGGACCTCGGCAAGGTGCGGCTCGGCCAGAAGGCGGAGGTCGTGCCCGACGCGTTCCCGGACCGCCGCTACGAGGCGAAGGTGGTGAAGCTCTACCCACAGGTGAACCGCCAGAAGGGCACGCTCAAGGTCGAGGTCGGCATTCCGGAAGCGGACGAGTGGCTGCGGCCCGACACGAGCGTGCGCATCACCTTCCTCGACGATGCGGCGCCGGCGCAGGCCGCGCCGGGTGCGGCGGTGGTCACGGCGCCGCGCGCCGCCCTGCGCACGGAAGCGGGCGCGAGCTTCGCCTGGGTGGTGACGGAGGGGCGCCTGCGGCGGCAGGCGCTCACGCTCGGACGCGAGCTGGGCGACCAGGTGGTGGTGGAGACGGGGCTGCTCGGCGGCGAGGCGCTCGTGGTCGGCGATCCGGGCGTCGCGCTCGCGGACGGGCAGCGCGTCGAAGTCGCCACGCCCGCCTCTTCCTCCTGACGCATTGCTACCGTGACCCGCGTGGAAGCCGAGACGCCCTCGAGCCCACCGCACGGCGGGACGAACGCGCCCGCGCGCGGCCGCTACCTCGCCGCGCTGGCGCTCGGCGCGCTCGGCGTGGTGTACGGCGACATCGGCACGAGCCCGCTCTACGCGGTGCGCGAGTGCTTCCACGGCGAATACGGCGTGGCGCCCACGCCTGCGCACGTGCTCGGCGTGCTCTCGCTGATGTTCTGGTCGCTCGTGGTGGTGATCTCGATCAAGTACCTGGTGTTCGTGATGCGCGCCGACAATCGGGGCGAGGGCGGCATCCTCGCGTTGGTCGCGCTCGCGGTGCCGCGCGAGGCCGGCCCGCGGGGCTCGGCCTGGGTGCTCGCGCTCCTCGGCGTGTTCGGCGCGGCGCTGCTCTACGGGGACGGCATGATCACGCCCGCGATCTCGGTGCTGTCCGCCGTCGAGGGCCTCGAGGTGGCGACGCCCGGCCTCGGGCGCTTCGTCGTGCCCATCACGGTGGCGATCCTCGTCGGCGTGTTCGCGATCCAGAGCCACGGCACGGGCCGCGTCGGCGCGCTGTTCGGCCCGGTGATGGTGATCTGGTTCGTCACGCTGGCCGTGCTCGGCGTGCGCGGCATCGCGCACGGTCCCTCCGTGCTCGGCGCGCTCGCGCCGTGGCACGCCGTCTCGTTCCTGGCCGAGAAGGGCGGGGTCGGCTTCGTGGTGCTCGCCTCGGTGTTCCTGGTCGTCACGGGCGGCGAAGCGCTCTACGCCGACATGGGCCACTTCGGGCGCCGCCCGATCCGCGTGGCCTGGTTCGGGCTGGTGCTGCCCGCGCTGCTGCTCAACTACTTCGGGCAGGGCGCGCTGGTGCTCGAGGACCCAGCCGCCGCCGCGAACCCCTTCTACCGGCTCGCGCCCGTTTGGTCGCTGTATCCGCTCGTCGCGCTCGCCACGGCAGCCACCGTGATTGCGTCGCAAGCGCTGATCTCGGGCGCCTTCTCGCTCACGCACCAAGCCATCCAGCTCGGCTACTGTCCGCGCCTGCCCGTGAGCCACACCTCGGCGCGAGAGAGCGGCCAGATCTACGTCGCGCCGGTGAACTGGGCCCTGATGATCGCCGCCTGTGCGCTGGTGGTCGGCTTCGGCTCGTCTGCAAATCTCGCGGCGGCCTACGGCATGGCGGTGACCGCCACGATGCTGATCACCACTGCGCTGCTCTGCGTGGTGGCGCGCCGGCGCTGGGGCTGGGGCTGGGGGGTGCTCGCGCTCGCGGCCGCGTTCCTGCCCATCGACCTGGCGTTCCTGGGCGCGAACCTGTTCAAGCTCGATGACGGCGGCTGGTTCTCGCTGCTGGTCGCCGCGTTCGGCTTCACGCTGATGAGCACGTGGAAGCGCGGGCGCGCCGTGCTGCGCGAGCGCCTCGAAGAGACCGGGCTCCCGCTCGAGCTGTTCATGCCCGATCTCGAGACCGCGAAGCTGCCGCGCGTGCCCGGCACCGCGGTCTTCCTCGCCGGCGACCCGCAGGGCACCCCGCTCGCGCTGCTGCACAACGTGAAGCACAACAAGGTGGTGCACGAGAACAACGTGCTGCTCACGCTCGTGACCGACGACGTGCCCTACGTGGAAGAGGCGGAGCGCGTGACCGTGAAGCCGCTCGGGCAGGGCTTCTTCCGCCTGGTCGCCCACCACGGCTTCATGGACCTGCCGGATGTGCCGAAGCTGCTGCGCCGGGTGCGCTCCGCGGCGCTCCCCATCGACCTCGAGCGCACCAGCTACTTCCTCGGGCGCGAGCGCCTGATCCCGTCGGGACACTCCGGCATGGCGCGCTGGCGCGAGTGGCTGTTCTCGGTGATGTCGACGAACGCGCAGAGCGCCACCGCCTTCTTCCACATCCCGCCCGGGCAGGTGGTGGAGCTCGGCGCACAGGTGGAGCTGTAGCCGGCGCCGTCAGGGCTCGCGGACTCGGACCCCGTCGCCGAGCCGGTCGCTCGGGTGGAGCACGACGCGCTCGCCGGGCTCGAGCCCGCCCTTCACCTCGGCCTCGAACGGGCCGCGCGCGCCCAGCTCGACCTCGCGGCGGCGCGCGACGCCGCCGTCCACCACGAATACGGCCCAACCCTCGCCGTGACGGAAGAGCGCGCTCGACGGCACGCGCAGCACGTCCTCGGCCTGCCAGACTACGATGCGTGCCTCGATCCGGAAGCCGTCGCCGAGCCCGTCCGGCGTGTCCACGAAGTCGCCGATCACGTTCACGCGCTGCTCTTCGACGCCGAGCGCCGAGACCTTGGTGAAGCCCGAGGGCTCGACGCGCCGCACCACCGCGCGCAGCGGCTCCTCGCCGCCCCAGTCCTCGACCCAGAGGTCGGCGCCCGCGCGGATCTTCACGGCGTCGGCGGAGAGCACGTCCACCACGATCTCGATCGCCTGCGGGTCGCCGAGCTCGAGCAGCGGCGCCCCGCTGAGCACGACGCGCTCGCTCTCCTCGTGCACGCGCAGCACGTAGCCGCCGACCGGCGCGCGCACCTCGATGCAGACGCCGGGCGTGGCGCAGGGATCGTCCAGCGAGCTGCCCGCGCTCCGGCCCGAGCGCGTCGCCATGAGCACGGCGCGGGCGGCGTCCGCATCGTGGTCGGCCGCGGCCGTCGCGAAGCGCGCCGCTTCGAGCTCGCGCTGGGCGCGGGTGCGCTCGAGGCGCGCGCGCTCGAACTCCTCGTCGGAGCGCGCGCCCGCCTCGCGCAGCCGCTCGGCGCGGGCGAGCTCGCGCTCGGCCTGCGCGAGCGCCGCGTCGGCCAGCGAAGCACGCGCTTCGGCGCCGCGCTTGGCGTCCTCGGCGGCGGCGAGGCGCGCCTCGGCGGCGGCGCGATCGCGCGGGTCGAGCGGCGCGGGCACCATGCGTGCCACCACCTCGCCGGCCGCGACCGCGTCGCCTTCCTCGAGCTCGATGCGCAGCAGCCGGCCCGCCGCCGGCGCCGCCACCACGAAGCGCTGCCGCACGCGCGTCTCGCCTTCCTCGTCCACGGTCAGCTGGAGCGGGCCGCGTGTCACCGGGCCGATTTCGACCGGCACGGCCGGCGGCCGCATCGCCCACCAGACGAGCGCGAGAAAGGCGACCCCGGCCGCGATCGCGGCGAGGCGGCGGCGCGACGGTGTCACGACTACTCCCGCGTCTTCAGCACGGCCACCAGGTCCAGGCGGTCGAGGCGATGGCGCACGATCTCGGTCGAGGCCGCCGCCGCAGCGATCACGACGGCCACCGCGAAGACGTGGCTCTGGCTCGTGAGCACGAGCGGAATGCGGAACAGCTCCCATTGATAGGCGGCGGAGAGCATCGCGCAGAAGGCGCGGCCGATCGCGAAGCCGAGCGGGATGGCGAGCAGCGTGAGCAGCGCCTGCTCGCCGAGCAGCAGCATGGCCACCTCGCCGCGCGTGAAGCCGAGCACGCGCAGGCTGGCCAGCTCGCGGCCGCGTTCGGAGAGGGCGATGCGGGCGGCATTGTAGATGACGGCGCAGGCGATCACGGAGGCGAAGCCGATCAGCACGGTGGTGAAGATCGCGAAGCTGCGCGCGAGCGTCTCCTCGAAGCTCCGGAGCATGGCGCTCCGGCTGGTGGCGCCGGCCACGGCCGGCATGCGCTTCAGCACGGCATTCAGCTCCGGCAGGCGGCGCGCGTCGACGCGCAGGAAGGCGCCCGTCCAGGTGCTCTGCTCGCGCAGCAGCCGGTGCAGCGTGAGCAGA
>Ga0307411_10001086_pt1 | contig 10573 bp, 9 predicted proteins | sample DK1Ometagenome_2_FD_203712 | JGI IMG/M metagenome (GOLD analysis project Ga0307411, IMG submission 203712) | Maize rhizosphere microbial communities from greenhouse at UC Davis, California, United States - DK15-O-1 | ecosystem: Host-associated > Plants > Roots > Rhizosphere > Soil | place: USA...
CGTTCGCGACGTCGACTCGCGCGCCACGCTGAAAAGCCGCGTGCCACGCGACGCGCAGGCGTTCGAGCGCGTCGTCGCGCTCGGCGCCGACGACGTGCTGCTGGTCACGTCGCCGATGAGCATCGCCACGCTCGCGCTCGTCGATCCGCGGCGCCTCGCCGACGGCGCGCGGCTCGGCGAGATCGCGTCGATGCTCGCGCGGCACCCGTCGCTCGCAAGCGATGTGCGGAGCCACCTGTTGGGCGGTGCGCATGCCGCGGCCAGCGGCGACTGTCGCCAGGCGATCGACGGCTTCGAGCGCGCGATCGCCGCTGCCCCGGCCATCGCCCGCTCGTACGTGCTCGCTGCCGACTGCTACGCCAGGCTCAACCGGCGCGACGACGCGCTGAAACGCCTGGCGAGCGCCACCGAGCGCGCGGGCGAATCGGCGCGCGCGCTGTCGCTCGCAGGCGATGCCTATCGCCGGCTCGGCCAGCCCGTGCGCGGGCTGGAGCTGCTGCGCATCGCGCAGCGGAAGGACTCCGCGTTGCCCGAGAACGCGATCGCGATCGGCCAGACGCTGCTCGCGCTGCACCGCCCGGACGAAGCGCTCGCCTGGCTCGTCGCGCATCCGGTGGACGAGGCGTGGCGACCGCGCTGGCTCGGCGTGCTCGGCATCGCGCAGGTGCGAAGCGGCCAGGGGCCCGCCGCCGAGCAGACCGCCGCGACGCTGCGCGCCCGCGACCCGGCGAGCGTCGAGGCGATCCGCGTCGAGGCCGAGCTCGCGGCCGCCACCAAGGCCTGGCCACAGGCACTCGGCCGCTTCAACGCGTTGCGACTGCTGATGCCGGGCGACGGCGAAGCGCACGCCGGCGAAGGGCGCACGCTGCTCGCGCTGCGGCGGGTGGCCGATGCGATCGCCGCGTTCGAGCACTGCCGTGACGTGTCGCCCTGGCTCGCCGAATGCCCGCTCGGTCTCGGCATCGCGTTGCGCGAAGCCGACCGCGGCGAGGCGGCGCTCGTGGTGCTCGCCGAAGCGGCGGCGCTCGACGAGCTCGATCCGCGCATCCCGGCGGAGCACGCGCGCACGCTGCGCGCGCTGCTGCGTCGCGACGAGGCGGCGCCGTTCGCCGCACGTGCCGACATCCTTTCGCAGCGTCTGCGCCAGAAGCTCTCGCTTCCTTGACGCCACTGCGGCGCTCGCGGCCGCGCGGTTGACCTGCGTCAAGCGCACCCGCTCGGCGAGCGCTCAGGATGCGGCCGTATGTGCACCGCGATGCCGCGAAACGCGGCGCCCACTTCGCGTTCGCCGCGATGATCGAGATCCGCATTCATGGCCGGGGCGGTCAGGGCGTCGTCTCCTGCGCCGAGCTCATGTCCGTGGCCGCGTTCCTCGACGGTCACCATGCGCAGGCGTTCCCGAGCTTCGGCTCCGAGCGCATGGGCGCGCCGGTGATGGCGTTCTGCCGCATCGACGACCGACCGATCCGGCTGCGCGAGCCGGTCGTCGCGCCGGACGCGATCATCGTCTGCGATCCGACGCTGCTGCACCAGGTCGACCTGTTCTCGGGACTGCGCCCCGACGGCGCCGTGCTCGTCAACGCCGCGCGCGACATCGAGTCACTCGGACTCTCGTCGCTGCGAGGCGACGGCAGGCGGCGACTCGCGACGCTGCCGGCGAGCGAGGTGGCGGTGAAGCATGTCCAGCGTGTCGTCCCCAACGTGCCGCTGCTCGCCGGCCTCGCCGCGATGACCGGGTGGTTCGAGCTCGACTCCGTCCTCGCGGCGATCCGGCAGAAGTTCCCGCCGGCGATCGCCGAGCGCAACGTCGCCGCCGCGCGCGAAGCGTACGGCATGGCGCGCATCACCGAGCAGGCCCATGACTGAACAGATCGAAGGCTCGCTCGCCGTCGCGCGCGCGATCGCGCTGTGCCGGCCGCACGTCATCTGCGCATATCCGATCACGCCGCAGACGCACATCGTCGAGAACCTCTCCGAGCTCGTGATGTCCGGCGCGCTGCGCGATTGCGAGTTCATCAACGTCGAGTCCGAGTTCGCCGCGCTGTCGGTGGCGCTCGGGGCATCGGCGGCCGGCGCGCGCGCGTACACCGCGACCAGCAGCCAGGGCCTGCTGTTCATGGCCGAGGCGGTCTACAACGTCGCCGGGCTCGGGCTGCCGGTGGTGATGACGATCGGCAATCGCGCGATCGGCGCGCCGATCAACATCTGGAACGACCACTCCGACAGCATGTCGATGCGCGACGCCGGGTGGATCCAGCTGTTCGCCGAGACCAACCAGGAAGCGCTCGACCTGCACATCCAGGCGTTCCGGCTCGCCGAGACGCTGTCGTGCCCGGTGATGGTGTGCATGGACGGTTTCATCCTCACGCATGCCTACGAGCGCGTCGACGTGCCGACGCAGGCCCAGGTCGACGCGTTCCTGCCGCCGTTCGAGCCGCGCCAGGTGCTCGACCCCGCCGACCCGGTGACGATCGGCGCGATGGTCGGACCGGAGGCGTTCACCGAGGTGCGCTACCTGTCGCATCACAAGCAGCTGCGTGCGCTGTCGCTGATCCCGCACCTGGCGCAGACGTTCCACAAGATGTTCGGCCGCGAGTCGGGCGGACTGATCCGTTCGTATCGGACCGAGGACGCGGAGACCATCGTCGTCGCGCTCGGCTCGGTCAACGGCACCGTGCAGGAAGCGGTCGACGCGATGCGCGAACGCGGAACGCGCGTCGGCTCGGTGTCGATCTGCTCGTTCCGGCCGTTCCCGCTCGCCGCGCTGCGCGAAGCCTTGCAGCGGGCGAAGCGCGTCGTCGTGCTGGAGAAATGCCTCGCCGTCGGCCTCGGCGGGATCGTCTCGGACGGCGTGCGGAAGTCGCTGTCGGGCGTCGCGCTCAAGGGCTATACGGTGATCGCCGGGCTCGGCGGACGCGCGATCACGCGCGAATCGCTGATGCGGCTGATCGAGGATGCGTCGCAGGACGAGCTCGAGCAGGTCACGTTCCTCGACCTCAATGCCGATCTCGTGTGCCACGAGCTCGAACGCGAGGCGGCGGTGCGCCGCAGCGGCCCGACGGCCGAGGCGCTGCTGCGCCGCGTCGGCACGGTCGCGGCGCGGATCGGCTGAGCCGCGGAAGGGGTGCGAGATGCACGAAGTGAAGTTCTACCAGACCGGCACGTTCACCGTCGGCAACCGGCTGCTGCCGCCGGAGCTTCGCACCGTGCAGTCCGAGACCGGGCGAAGCAACTCGCTCAACAGCGGCCATCGCGCCTGCCAGGGATGCGGCGAGGCGCTCGGTGCACGCTACGCGATCGACGCGGCGATGCGCGCGAGCGGGCGTCGCATCATCGCCGTGAACGCGACCGGCTGCCTCGAGGTGTTCTCGACGCCGTATCCCGAGACGTCGTGGCAGGTGCCTTGGATCCACTCGCTGTTCGGCAACGCGGCCGCGGTCGCGTCCGGCGTGGCCGCCGCGCAGCGCGCGCTCGGCGCGACCGACGTGCGCGTCGTCGCGCAGGGTGGCGACGGCGGCACGACGGACATCGGCTTCGGCTGCCTGTCGGGGATGTTCGAGCGCAACGACGACGTGCTGTACCTGTGCTACGACAACGAGGCGTACATGAACACCGGCGTGCAGCGTTCGAGCGCGACGCCGCCCGCCGCGCGCACCGCGACGACGCCCGCCGTGGGCCGCGCACCCGGCAACGTGTTCGGGACCGGCAAGAACGTCCCCGCGATCGCGATGGCGCACCGCATTCCCTACGTCGCCACCGCCAGCGTCGCGAACCTGCACGACCTCGAACGCAAGGTCGCGTACGCGACGATGCTGCACGGCGCGCGCTACATCCACGTGCACGTTCCCTGCCCGCTCGGATGGGGCTCGGCGCCGGCCGACACGGTCAAGGTGGCGCGGCTCGCCGTCGAGTGCGGGCTGTTCCCGCTGTACGAGGCGCACGACGGGCAGGTCACCGGTCGCACGCTCATCCGGCGGCGCGCGCCGGTGAGCGACTACCTCAAGCTGCAGAAGCGGTTCGCGCACCTGTTCGCGCCGGTGCGCGACGACGAACGGCTGGCCGCGATCCAGGCGATCGCCGACCGCAACGTCACCGAGCTCGCGCTCGAGGGACACGACTGATGGACAAGCCGTTCGCCATCACGCTCGACGTCGGCTCGAGCCTCGCCAACAAGACCGGCTCGTGGCGCACGTCGCGCCCGGTATACGTCGACCGGCTGCCGCCGTGCAACCACGCCTGCCCGGCGGGCGAGAACATCCAGGGCTGGCTCTACCACGCCGAGGCCGGCGACTACGCGGCCGCCTGGCGCCAGCTCGTGCTCGACAATCCGTTCCCCGCGATCATGGGGCGTGTCTGCTATCACCCGTGCGAAGGCGCTTGCAATCGCGGCACCGTCGACGAGGCGGTGGGGATCAACGCGGTCGAGCGGTTCCTCGGCGATCTCGCGATCCGCGAAGGCTGGACGTTCGAGCCGCCGCGCTCGGAGTCCGGCAAGCGCGTGCTCGTCGTCGGCGCCGGTCCGTCGGGCCTGTCGGCCGCCTATCATCTGCGCCGCATGGGTCACGCGGTCACCGTCGTCGATGCCGGGCCGCGCGCCGGCGGCATGATGCGCTTCGGCATTCCCCAGTACCGGTTGCCGCGGGACGTGCTGGACGCCGAGATCGCGCGCCTGACGGCGCTCGGCATCGCGATCGTGCTCGATCACAAGGTGACCGACATCCGTGCGACGATGAACGAAGTTCGCGCCGACGCGGCGTTCCTCGCCGTCGGCGCGCACATCGGCCGCCGCGCGTTCATCCCCGCAGGCTCCGCCGCGAAGATGCTGGACGCCGTGTCGGTGCTGCGCAGCATGGAGAGCGCGGACAAGCCGATGCTCGGACGGCGCGTCGTCGTCTACGGCGGCGGCAACACCGCGCTCGACGTCGCGCGCACCGCGAAGCGGCTCGGCGCGACCGACACGATCATCGTCTACCGCCGCACGCGCGACCGCATGCCGGCGCACGACTTCGAGGTCGAGGAAGCGCTGCAGGAAGGCGTGCTGATCAAGTGGCTCTCGACGATCCGCAACGTCGACGCGGGCAGCCTCACCGTCGAGAAGATGACGCTCGACGAGCAGGGCTTCCCGCAGCCGACCGGCGAGCTCGAGACGCTCGCCGCCGACTCGCTGGTGCTCGCGCTGGGACAGGACGTCGACCTCGGGCTGCTCGATGGCGTTCCCGGGCTCGCGATCGAGGACGGCGTCGTCAAGGTCGACGCGAACATGATGACCGGGTCCGAGGGGATCTTCGCCGGCGGCGACATGGTGAAGAGCGAGCGCACTGTCACCGTCGGTGTCGGCCACGGCAAGCAGGCGGCGCGTCACATCGACGCGTGGCTTCGCGGTGCCGCGCACGTTCCGCCGCCGCCGCACGAGCTCGCGTCGCCGGAGAAGCTCAACAGCTGGTACTACAGCGACGCGCCGCGGACCGTGCGGCCCACGCTGGATCTCGCACGCCGGGCGTCCACGTTCGAAGAGGTCGTGCATGGCCTCGACGAAGGCAATGCGCTGTTCGAGGCGCGCCGCTGCCTGTCGTGCGGCAACTGCTTCGAGTGCGACAACTGCTACGGCGTCTGTCCCGACAACGCGGTCGTCAAGCTCGGTCCCGGCCGCCGCTACGCATTCAACTACGACTACTGCAAGGGCTGCGGCATCTGCGCGAGCGAATGTCCGTGCGGAGCGATCCGCATGGAGCCCGAGCCGACGTGACGAGGAGCGCATGAACGCCACACCACTCGCGATGCTGCGATCGCATCCGTTCGTCGCCGGCTTCGATCCGCGGCACGTCGAGCGGCTCGCAACGCTGGGCCGGCTCGTCCACTTCGATCGCGACGTCGTGCTGTTCCACGAGGGCGACGAGCGCTCGCAGTTCTACCTGATCGTGTCCGGCATGGTGTCGCTCGAGATGGCCGCGCCCGATCACACGATCCGCGTGCAGACGCTGTTCGCCGGCGACGAGCTCGGCTGGTCGGCGATGCTGACCGGGCGCGGCAAGTACTTCCAGGCCCGCACGCTCGAGCCGGTGGAGGCGCTCGCCTTCGAGGGCGGACAGCTGCTCGACCATTGCCGCGAGGACCCTCAGTTCGGCTTCGCGCTGATGCAGCGACTGCTCGCCGTCGTCGCCGAGCGCCTGCAGGCGACGCGGCTGCAGGTCATCGATACGTATTCGCCCGTGGCGAAGCGGGCGGGGGCCTGATCGGCGCCAGCGACGAACGCTCAGCGCAGGTCCTTCAGCCACGCGAGCGTTTCGGCCACGGCATCCTCGTAGCCGAGCGCCGCGCCGGCTCGGGCATGGTCGTCGAACGCGCGCCCGCCAAGGTGGCCGCGCACGAGTTCCTCGGCGACCTCGGCGAGCCGGGCATCGTGCGGCTCGCGCTGCACCGACAGCGCCTCGCGCTGCGCGCGGGCCGCACCGATCGCGCGCGCGGCCTGCGGCCACTGCGACAGAGACGCGGCCAGCAGCGCGGCCGTTTCGAGGGCCGCCCACCCGACGACCTTGAGTCGGTCGCGCTCGACGATCGAGAGCGCTTCGCCAAGCTGCTCGCCGACGTCGGCCGCCGCTGCCTTGGCGAGCAGCGCCGACGATCGGTTCACGAGAATGACGGCGACGAACTCGCGGACCTCGTGCTGGCGTGCGACGGCAAGGGCGCGGTCGTAGAGCGCGATCGCGTCGTCGAGTTTGCCTTCGGCACGGCGAAGCTCCGCGATTGCATTCAACGTGCTGGCCATTCTCGCGGGGTCGCCGTCCGCGTCGGCGAGCGCCAGTGCGCGCTCAAGGCTGCTTCGCGCGGTGGCGAAATCGCCCATGTCGCGCGCCACGTTGGCAAGCATGCTGCGCGCAAGCGATTCGAGCGTCGGCTCGCCGGCCTCGCGAGCGATGACGCACGCCGTTTCCGCGTATCGGCGCGCCTCGCCGTTGCGACCGAGGAAATGCGAGAGCTGGGCGGCGCTCACGCAGGCCCCGGCGCGCGAGCGCGTCGGCGCTTCCCCGTCGTCCAGGGCCAGCGCCGACGTGGCGAGCCTGAGCCCGATCGCGAAGGCGCCGTGCAGAACCCAGAAGGCGCGCGTCGCAGCGGCCAGGCGCAAAGCGAGATCGGCGCCTTCCGGGCCCACGACCGCGCACGTCGCATGCGCCGCGACGATGTTGTCCACTTCCGGTTCCAGCCGCCTGATCCACTCGCCCTGCGCGACGTGCAGGCGCTCGCGGTCGGTCGACTCGGCGAGGTCGACGTAGTGACGCGCATGGCGCAAGCGCATATCGAGGCGCGCCGGTAAAGCGTCGAGCCGGTCGCCGGCGAAATGACGCACGGTGTCGAGCAGCCGGTATCGTGCTCGATGCTCATCGACAACCACGAGCGACTTCTCGACCAGCCGCGACAGCCGCGCGAGCATGCTCCCGCCCGATCCGCGCACGGCACCGATGACCGACTCGGCGGCCTCCAGCGAGAATCCCCCGGCGAAAAGGGCCAAGCTCGCGAGCAGCGCCTTGTCCGCGTCGTCGAGCAGGTTGTAGCTCCACTCCAGCGTCGCCCGCAGCGTCTGCTGACGCGGCGCCGCTGCGCGATCTCCTGCGGTTAGGAGCTCGAAGCGCTCGTCCAGCCGTTCGAGCATCCGTGCCGGCGACAACGCGTCGATCCTGGCGGCGGCCAGCTCGATCGCGAGCGGCAGCGCGTCGAGACGCGCGCACAGAGCTGTCATGACTTTCACGCTTGCGGGCGTCTGCGCGAAATCCGGGCGGCGCAGCCTCGCGCGCTCGAGAAACAGCCGCACGGCCTCAGGCACGGACGAATCCGTCGTCGCCGCGACCGACATGGCAGGCACCGGGTAGACGCACTCGCCAGCGACCCGCAGCGACTCGCGACTCGTGGCGATCACGCGCGCCTTCGGTGCACTGCGCAGGAACGCGTCGACGAACTGCGCGCAGGCGGTGATCACGTGCTCGCAGTTGTCGAGCACCAGCAGCATGTCGCGGGTTCCGAGCCGCGCAGCGACCAGTTCGGCCGGCGATCGCCCGGGCTCTTCGCGCACGGCGAGGGCGCGCAGCGCCGTTGGAAAGACGTCTCGCGGCTCGTCGATCGGGGAGACGTCGACGAAGATCGTGCCGTCGGGATGCTCGCCGGCGAGCGTTCGTGCCACCTCGAGCGCGAGCCTCGTCTTTCCGACGCCCCCGATGCCGACGAGCGTGACAAGGCGGTTTGCCTTTGCGAGCTCGCCGATGTCGGCGAGCTCGCGGTCGCGACCGACGAACGACGTGAGCGAGCGCGGCAGCGCACCGGGCGCCCGTTCGTGGAACGTCCCGTGCGCACGGATCGGACCGACGTAGCGGTATCCGCGCCTCGCGAGCGACTCGATCCACCCCCGCCCGCCAGGGGCAGCCGACAGGGCGCGACGCAGCGCCGAGATCTGGACGGCGAGGTTGCCTTCCTCCACGACGACGCCGGGCCACGCGAAGGCGATCAGCGCGTCCTTCGGCACCCACGAGCCGGCCTGTTCGACGAGCGCGCTGAGAACGGCGACAGCGCGGGGACCGACGCGCGCCGGCTTGTCCGCAAGCGTGAGAAGACGTGTCGCCACGTCGAGGCGAAACGGTCCGAGATCGTAGCGGGCGTCCACGCCATATCGACGGGCTCGTGCACGTACCGGCGTCCCCGGTTCCGCTCGCCGCGTCTCGATCACGTTTTAGCGATTCTTAATCGTTTCTTCAAGACGCCACCGACGAGGCCGACGGACGATGGTTCCGACCGCAGCCGCAAGCGCCGGTTGCTCCGGCGATGAGTGCCGCGCGGCCGTTCCCCAAGCGACCAACTGTCGGAAAGGCACTGCCATGCGAGTCCACTATGAGCGTCTATCCCCCGAGGAGCGCGACCGGGTCTTCGGATGGCGCCTTCGTACGGTCGTCCTCGTGCTCGCCGCGCTGGCGGCGCTGCCGCTGCTTGGCGCGCTTCGCTCGGGCCTGGCCGGCATGGCCGCCGCCGACACGGAGTCGGGCCCCCCCGCCCCCTTGCTCGCGGATACGCCGCTCCAGGCATCGCCGTTGGCGGAAGGAGCGGCGCCATGAACCGGCGCTTCGTTGCGAGTTGTGTCGTGGCGCTCGCGGCAGCACCCATGTTGCACGCGCAGCAGTGCAGCGGCGGCGCCGACGGCGGCATGGACGCGACCGGCAATCAGTGCAATGTGCCGCCACAACACGCGGCATCGGTCGAGACGCGGACGCGCGATCTTGCACCACCGGTGCTGCGTGCCGCATTGCTCGCTGGCGCCGCTTCCGCGTCGCCTCGCGGAGGCGATCGGCGAAGCGGCGCGGGTGCAGGCGCTCGCGCTGCGGCGCCGGCGAGTGTGCCGGCCGCGAAGGCCTCCCGGCGCGAGCGATGAGTGGCGGGTCGCGTCCCCGTTCGATTCCTCCAGCCCCGGCGGGCAGCATCGAGCCGCTGCCGTCGGGGTCTTTTTGCGCGTTGCCATCGGTTCGTACAGCGACCGCCCGGGATGCGGCAGCCGCGTCCGCACTGGTGAAGGCGGGCTTCGTTGCCGGCAATGCCGGCACCTGGTCGCCGCGCGCTGCGGCGCGCTTCCTCGCCGCGTCGTCGCCGCAGCGCATCCGCGAGCGGTTGCGCAGCGCATCGTTTGCGGCCGTCGCCGTCGTCGACCAGCGACCCGTCGGGTTCATCCTGCTGTCGTCACCGCGCGTCGTCGACATGCTCTTCGTCGACCCCGCCTGGTTTCGCCGCGGCGTGGGACGTGCGCTGTGGGAGGTCGCGCGGCAGCATGTCGAGGACCATTTCGGCGAGACACGGACGGTCGAGCTGAACAGCGTGCTGTCGGCCACGGGCTTCTATCGCGCGCTCGGATTCGCCATGATCTCCGCGCCGTTCGAGGTCAACGGCTCGCGGGCCGTCAGGATGGCGTGCTGGTTGCCCGCCCGGCATCTGGGCGCCGAGCCGGCGCCAGCGGACGGGACCCGCGCTGTGCCGAACGTCGAAAGCGCGCACGTCCTCGCGGCGGGACCAGCCGCCGCCCCGGCCTCGCGCGGGATTCGCGCGCGCGATGCGCGCGTCAAGCGCCCAGATCCACCGCCCTGTCCTTCAGCGTCGCGTCCTCGCGCAGCTTGAACTTCGCCACGCGATGCGTCGGCGTGTGCGGCAGCGAATCCGCGAACACGACGTAGCGCGGCACCTTGATCGGCGCCAGCCGGTCGCGGCACCAGGCGGCGATGTCGGATGCCGCGACGCTCGCCCCCGGCTTTCGAACGACCACCGTCAGGATGTCGTCCTCCCCCAGCTCGGACGGGACCGCGATCGCCGCGGCTTCCATCACGTCCGGGTGGCTCATCACGACGCGGTCGAGCTCGGCGCCGCTGATGTTCTCGCCGCGCTTGCGGATGATGTCCTTCTTGCGGGCGACGAACCAGAAGTAGCCGTCCGCGTCGCGGCGACCGAGATCGCCGGTCAGGAACCAGCCGTCGCGGAACGCCGCCTTCGTCTGCTCCGGCTCGCGCCAGTAGCCCTGCATGACGATCGGCGTGCGCACGACGAGCTCGCC
>Ga0307411_10001087_pt1 | contig 10566 bp, 10 predicted proteins | sample DK1Ometagenome_2_FD_203712 | JGI IMG/M metagenome (GOLD analysis project Ga0307411, IMG submission 203712) | Maize rhizosphere microbial communities from greenhouse at UC Davis, California, United States - DK15-O-1 | ecosystem: Host-associated > Plants > Roots > Rhizosphere > Soil | place: USA...
GCCGGGGGCCAGTTCACTGATCCGCACCGCGATGCCGTAAGAGAGCGGCACCATCATGGCGATCGATGCGCCGAAGCTGGCGAGCATCAGCCACAGAATGTAGCTCCTGCTCACCGGTGTCTGGGGTTCCTCGGGGACGGTCGAAACGCCGTCGGAAGCTTCGCCGGGATTCTGGTTGCCGGGCACCGGCTGGGCGGCCGCAATGCCGCCAGCGACGCCAGAAGCCTCGTGTTCGTTCGTAGTCACCTATGACTCCTTAATCGGATGGCTCCCCGTCCGCAGCACCGCAGACGCCGGACGACAGCTGTGTCGAAAGCCAAGTAAATAGTAACCACCGTGGTTACTCTTCGAGAAATAGTAGCCATGGTGGTTACAATTGGCAATAGCCCGGGAAGAAAAGACCAGCCGCAGAAAAGAGACGATGTCCGTGACCACCACTGCTGAGCAAGAGGCCGGGAAAAAAGCCGGCCCGCGGCGGCGCGGCCCCTACGCAACAACTCCTGCCCGCCGGGCCGAGATCGTCAGGGCAGCGTCAGCAAGTTTCGCCGAGCACGGCTACGAACGGGCCTCCCTGAGGGACATCGCTGCCCGGGCAAATGTGACCCATGCGGCGTTACTCCGCCATTTCGCCACCAAGGATGAGCTTCTCCTGGCCGCCCTCGCGCAGCGCGATGCGGACGATTCGGAACTCGCCCGCCGCATCATCGAATCGAAGGTCCCCAGGGAACAGGTACTGTCCACCATCCTCAAGGACGAGTTTGCCCATCCGGACCAGCAGCGGAACTGGCTGGCCATCACCATCGCGGCGACCAATCCAAGCCACCCTGCGCATGACTTCTTCATAGCGCGCCGGGAGAAGATGCGGGACCACTTCACCAGCACACGGCTCGCCACCGCACAGGACAGTGAGGAACTCAGCGCGGATGACAAAGTCACCATGGTCATGGCAATGATGGACGGCCTCCGGATCCAGTCCCTCCTTGACCCGGGCCGGAAGACACTCCATCTCATGGAGACGCTAATGAAGTTCCTCGCTCCTGAGGAGGACGGGTAGCGGCCCCGCAACCTGAACCTGCAAGTCCTATATGAGCGCGGTGGTGTTCGCGGGTGATCCGGTCCCCCCGGTGATGTTCAGCGGTTTGATGGTGAGGAAGGCGTCCCACTGGCTGATGCCGCGCATATGGCGCGCGAGGGGCCCGAGCCGCCACAGTTCACCCAGCGGCATGCCCAGCTTCGCGAGGAGCTGCTGGTGCATCATGCCGTGATCGTTTGGGGCGGAGTCGCGGTAGGGGCTGGAAGCCAATGCGGGCAGGCATTCGAGGGCGAAGTTGTCCGCCGCGAGGAGCGCCAGCCGGTGGTCCCATGCCCAGGCGACGAAGTCCCCGGACTGCGCAACGCCAGTGGCCCGCCTGTTCTCCCGCATCCGCTGTTTATCCTCCGGGGCCAGGCCCAGGAACCACTCGCACCAGCCGGTGTGCAGCATCAGGATGTCGCCTTGCCGGAGGGTCAAGGACTGGGCATCCAGCGCCGCCTGGATCAGCTCCATGCCCAGGGGCTCACCCGCGGCATGGTCGATCGGAGCGCCCTGCCCGGCGCGGTACCCCGCGAGGTCGACAAGGACTCCCCTCCCGACGATCGGGTTGTCCGCCCATTCCTGGATGCCAAGATCCGGCGTGCCCTCCCGGACAAGGTCATCCGGCGTACCGTTGTAGAAGCCGACGTCGTCTGCCCGGCGGTGCCGCAGCCCGTCGATCTGGCTGGATCCCTGCAGGTAGTACCCGTCCAGGAAGTCGTCGCGGTGGGCCGGGTGCGAGGAGTAGATGGTGTGCCGGGGAGCGCCGCGCTTGAGGGACATGCCGGGGTCGAAGGCATCGGCCGGATAGTCCAGGCCAAAGGCCATGCCGGTGCGGATGCAGCTTCGCGCTTCCATCACGGCCGTTGAATCAATGAACGACGGCGTCCCGCGGGTTGCGTCCGGAAAGAGGCCCCAGGAGGTTCCAGCGAAGGCACCCTCCCGCTTCAGCAGTTCGGCGAACGTGGGGTAGGTTCCGTCCCCGGACCTCACCGTGCCCCTGCTTCCTGCGGCTGCTCCAGGTTCTGGCGGCGCTTGTAGCTGAGCAGGAATCCGGCGATGGCGCAGAGGGAGGCGGCGATGCACATGGGCGCCTTGATGGTTTCATTGAGCAGTTTAAGCCAGTCGCCCTGGCCGGCCACCAGGGCGATGGCCTGCCCGGCCACGAACAGAACACCGCCGGCAAGGATCGCTGCGAGGGTCAGGACGAAGAGGACTTCGACGGCCCTTCGGATGGTGTGCATGATGACTTCCTTTAGATCGGCAGGACGCCGAGGATGATCAGGACGCCGATGCCGAGCAACGGCAGGGCATAGTGGGTGAGCAGCCGGAGGAATGTCTTGATCGGGTCCACATCCGCGATGCCGCACGCCACATAAAGCGGGGCACCACCGGGTGGAACCGCCGCCTCGCAAGAGGAGAAGACCAGAACGGCCACCGCTGCCGTGGTTGCCGGGACTCCGGCTGCCACCAGGGCCGCGACGCCGACCGTTCCCACAGCAGCCATGGTGGCAGTGGCGGACAGGGGCGCGGCGACCGCGATGACAATCAGCCCGATCAGGATGGCCAGGATCCACACCGGCAGGTTCATTCCGTTGAGCAGCTCCGTCATTTGCTGCGGCAGTCCGGTGGCGGCCAGGGCGTTGGCTCCGGCGAAGGCGAACACCACGGTGACGCCCACGATCCCAAACCGCGGGGCCGAGTTCTGCAGCAGCGCCCACCACGCCCGCCCGTTCGTGGGAAGTTTCTTCCGGCCCAGCAGGAAGGCGGTGATAATCAGGACCACGGGGATCCAGACGATGACGCTGACGGATTTGGAGACGTCTCCCCCGGTCCAGTCCGAGAGACCCGCGGCGATGGCCCCGGACGTGATTACCAGCGGGATGGCCACCACAACGAACAGCAAGAGGGTGGCCCAGCCACGGCCGAACGCGGCCCGGACCGGCAGCCGGTGGGCCGCATCCAGCGGAGCCATCCCGCTCTTGCGGATCAGCAGCCACGTGACGATCAGGCGGTGCAGGAAGCACCACAGGCCGCCGAACAGCAAGGGCAGGACCAGCGCGTTGATGTCCAGCAGGGGACCCACGGTGGCGGACCCCACCAGCACGAACATCGATGCGCTGAACGGAAAGGTGATTCCCATGCCCGCATTACCGGCCACCAGGGTGGCCGCCGAGGGCTTGTCCAGCCGCGACTTTTCCATCCAGGGAATGGTTACTGACCCCACGGTGGCGGCGATGGCCGCCTGGTTGTGGACCACCGCGCCCAGGCCGGCCGAGGCCACAGTGGACACCCAGGCCGGCCCGCCCTTGACCCCGCCGATCAGGGAGTTGAGCAGGTCGATCAGCCGGTCCAACACACCGGTTTTGTCCAGCAGGTATCCCATAAACACGAAGGCCATGGTGGCGTAGACGATCTCGTCGGTGACGGCCGAGTAGAGAGCATCCCAACCGACCGCAGCCGCCGTTGCCCCGGTGAACGGAAGCACGGCCAGGAAGCCGAGGATCATGGCCTCCCCCACACTGCGCTTGAGCACGGTGGTCCACAACAGGATGACGGCGAGGTAGGCGCCAAGTGCCCAGATGCCGATCATGCTGCTGCTCCTGACGGCGGGACGCCGGTTAGATGGTGAGTCACGTAATACCCGTTCTTGATTCTGCCGGACTCAGCTCTCAGCGCAAGGCCGGCTCAGTTGCCCGGGCCATGCGGGAAAGGGCGGCAGCGGACGCGGTGGTCATCTCGGCGGGAACTCCAAGATCGGCGAGGTAGCTGGCCGTGTCCTGCATTTCCTTGGAGCGCCGGACGGCGTGCTTGGCCGTGCCGGTAAGGAACCGGTCAATCACTGCCTGCCCGTCACCGGCGAGCTGGCCGGCGATCTGGGCCCGGATCCATTCCTCGAGTCCGGCTGCCCGGCCGGCGGTGACGGCTTCAACCACCACGGAGGCCAGGCCCTTCATCAGGACGCTGCGAAGGAGCTTATGGGCCATGGCCGCACCCGGTTCTCCCGCCGCAATTTCGACCTCGACCCCCAGCGGACCAAGCAGGTCAGCCACGGCCTGGGCTCCGGGGCCGCTGACCATCAGGGGCGTCTTCTCCCCCAGTGCGGCGACGGGTCCAAGGATGGCGACGTCAGCGAAGTCGGCTTTGCCGGGCAGCTGGCCCAGTTCCTCCATCACTCCGGGTGAGGATGAGGTGAAGTCCGCGTAGCAGCTGCCCGCGTCCAGGACCGGAAGGCACTCCTGGGCGACGCTGCGCGCGGCGGCGGCTCCTGTCATGACCAGGACGATGTCCGCCCCGGCGCAGGCTTGCGCGGCGGTTGCTGCGCGGGTGACGCCGGCGGGGGTGGTGGGTGCAACCGGGTCAAACCCGGTGACCTTGTGGCCGGCGGCGTAGAGCGCCGCGGCGTAGGTGGCTCCGGCTTCGCCGAGGCCAATGACGGTTACCGCTCTCATGGTTTTCTCTGTCTTTCTTGCTTCAGGCGCGGGCTGCCACGATGGCTTGCCGGCGGTTCGTTTCGTCTGCGAAGACTGCTTCGGCAGCCTCGGCGACGGCGGCTGCCTGGTCGCGGGGCACCACCACCACGCCGTCGGAGTCGCCGATGATCACATCCCCGGGCAGGACGGGGACGCCGCCGAAGGCGAGCGCTGTGCCCAGGCGGAAGGGGCCGTTCTTGTAAGGACCGGCGGGGGAAGTAGCCCGGGCGAAGACGGGCATCCCGATCTCACCCAGCGCTTCGGCGTCGCGCGCTGCTCCGTCCAGTGCGAAGCCGGCGATGCCAAGGTTGATGGCGCGTTCGCCGATGAGCTCGCCAAGCAGTGCGCGGGAGGCGTCTCCGCCGCCCGCCACCACAATGACGTCACCTGGCCGGGCCTGCTCCAGGGCCTTGTGGATGCCCTGGTTGTCGCCCGGCCGGGTCCACACCGTGAAGGCAGGGCCGGCGAGAAGGGCGCCGGGCCAGATGGCCTGGATGGCAGAGTCCGCCACGCCGAGCCGGTCCATGGCGTCGCCGATGTTGGCGGCGGGCAGCTTGGCGAGGCGCTCCACCACGTCCCTGTCGGGGCGGGGGAAGTCGGCGTCGATGGTGTCTGTTGCTGGAGTAGTCATGATGGGTTCTTCCGTCCGGTGGTTTGCGGCAGGGTCAGTCGGTCTTCTGGACCAGCGGCAGGACCTTCTTGAAGTCCTCTTCCTGTCCGGCCCAGAACTGCTTGTAGTCCTCGCCGGAGAGGTAGCTGGTCTGCAGGCCGAGGGCGCTCATCTTTTCCTTGACAGTGGGGTCTTCGATGGCCGTCTTGATCGCGGCTTCGAGCTTCTTGGCCACTTCGTCCGGCAGCCCGGCGGGGGCCGAGTAGCCGCGCACCGTGCCGGCCTCGAGGTCGTAGCCCGCTTCCTTGAACGTGGGAACGTCCGGCAGCGAGGGTGCGCGCTCTGACGTCATGACGCCCAGGACGCGGGCCTTGCCCTGCTTCGTAAGATCCGTGACGTCACTGACATTGGCCACCAGGACGTCCACATGCTTGCCAAGGAAAGCGGTGGTGGCCTGGGACGCACCTTCCGAGAAGTGGACCGGAGCGAATTCCGAGCTGGTGTTTTCCTGGATCTGGGCCAGGGCGAAGTGTTCGCCGGTCTGGAGGCCGGTGGTGCTGGCGGTCAGGGACTTGGGGTTGGCCTTGGCTGCATCCAGGAGTTCCTTCAGCGTTGTGTAGGGGCTGTCCGGCTGCACTGCGATGACGGTGGGGTCGATGACCTGGCGGCCCAGGGGCTGGAAGCTGTCCCGGGTGTACTTGGCGCCGCGGGCCGGATCAAGAGGTGAAACGACGACGGACGGGGAACCGGTGGCGCCGATGGTGTAACCGTCAGGTTTTGCGCTGGTCAGCTGGGTGTAGCCGATCTGTCCGCCGGCGCCGGGCTTGTTGATGACCTCCACGTTGGTGCCCAGTTCCTTTTCCAGGATGGGCTGGATCAGCCGGGCTGCCGTGTCCACGGCACCGCCGGAGGAGAAGGCAACAACGAGGTCGATTGTTTTGCCCTTTTTGGGGAAGTCGCCGGCGGAGGCGTTGGTGGCTCCGGCATTAGCGCCGCAACCGGTGAGAGCGATGAGGGATGCTGCTGCCAGGGCAGCAGCGATGCGTGAACGGGTTTTCATGGTTCTTCTCCTTTGAAGGTGTGCTTCGGGGTAGCGCTTGAAGGGATGCTGGGGGTATACGGGTCTGGGTCTAGGTTTCGGGGTCTTCGTTGAGTGCCTTCGGCTTGCGCAGCTTGAGCAGCGGACTGAAGACAATCAGCAGGCCAAGGCCGATCAGGACTGCGGAGATGGGGCGGCTGGTGAAGATGCTGAAGTCGCCCTGGGAGATTTCAAGGGATTCGCGCAGCGAGCGTTCCATGAGGGGGCCGAGCACCAGGGTCAGCACCATGGGCGCCAGCGGGATGTCCAGGTGCCGGAGGGCGAGGCCGAGGAGGCCGAAACCGATCATCACGAAGACGTCGAAGACGCTGAAGTTGATGGTGTAGGCGCCGATCACCATAAACAGCAGGATTAGCGCGGTGAGGATCGACGACGGGACGCGGAGGATGGAGGTCCACAGGCCCACCAGCGGCACGTTCAGCAGCAGGAGGAGCAGGTTTCCGATGAAGAGGCTCGCAATGATGGCCCAGGCGATCTCGGAGTGTTCCGTGAACAGGGTGGGACCCGGTGTGAGGCCCTGCTGGAGGAAGGCGCCCATCAGCACCGCGATGGTAGGTGAGGCCGGGATGCCGAGCGTGAACAGCGGGATCAGAGCCGCATTCGCGTGGGAATTATTGGCTGTTTCCGGGCCGGCGACACCTTCGATGGCACCCTTGCCCAGCTCGCTGCGGTGGCGGGAAAACTTCTTTTCCGCGCCGTAGGCCAGCAGGGACGAGACCGAGCCGGTCATGCCGGGGATGAGACCCAGGCCGAAGCCGATGCCGGTACCGCGTGCCATGGCCGGGGCGCTTCGGCGCCATTCGTTGCCGGTGGGGAGCAGTGAGCGGAAGTTGGGTGCGTGCACCGCGGCCGGCTGGTCACCTTTGCGGTAGGACAGGAGTTCGGAGAGCCCGAAGACGCCCACGATGACGGCGACGAAGCTGACACCGTCCAGGAGCCGGTCCATGCCGAACGTGAACCGGGGTGCACCGGCGACCGGGTCGATGCCGACCATGGCGATGAGGAGGCCCAAGGCGCCGGAGATGACTGCTTTGACCATGGATTTCCCGGCGAGGGCGACGAGCAGGGAGATGCCCACCACCATCAGTGCAAAGAATTCCGGCGGCCCTACCAGCAGGCCCAGTTCACCGAGGGGCTTGGCGGCCGCCACCAGGCCGATGGTGGCTACGGTTCCGCCGACAAAGGAGCCGACGGCGGCGATGGTCAGGGCGGCTCCGGCCTTGCCGATCTTGGTCATGGCGTAACCGTCAATGGTGGTGATGGCGGAGGCAGCTTCGCCGGGGGTGTTCAGCAGGACGCTGGTGATGGTTCCCCCATAGGCGGTTCCGTAGAAGATGGCGCAGAGCATGATGATCGCGCCGGTTGCGTCCAGGTTCATGGTGAGGGGAATGAGCAGCGCGACGCCGGCTACGGGGCCGATGCCGGGCAGCACGCCGATGACGGTGCCGAGCAGGCAACCCAGGAAGGCAAAAAGCAGGTTTTGCCAGGTCATGGCGGCCGCGAAGCCGTTGAGGAGTTCGTTGAGGGTATCCACGTTCAGAGTCCGATCGTGTTCAGCAGGGGAAAGGCCGAGACGGGCAGGGACACGTTCAGTCCGTAGTTGAAGGCGTAGAACGCGCCGACGCTGCCGGCGAGGGCAGTGATCAGGGACGAGGGCCAGCCCCTGCGGCCGCGCAGCTTCAGGTGGTACATGAGGAACAGGAACATGCTCAGCTGGAAACCGAGCAGGTCCAGGACCGCCGCGAGGACCACCAGGCTCAGGGCGACGGCGATGACCAGCCCGCGATCGACGCCTTCTGCCGTTTGGCTGGGCCGACGGAGTTCCTGGAACAGCCAGACAACAGCCATGGCCACCAGGACAGCGCCCATGGCGAAGGGGAACAGGCCGGGGCCCGGGCCCAGGGACGTCCAGAGGCCGAGATCGACCGACGTGACCAGGACGTAAGCGCCCACAGCCGCAAACGCGCCGATGCCGGCCAGCACGGAGGGGGCCACTCGGACGGTGCTCGCGGTTGTGGTGGTGACTGACTCCGTTGTCATAGGTTCCTTCTCCGTGTATCCGTTTCATTCCGCGTTGGGGTATTTCACAGAATGAAACTATATTGCGTACAGAGAAATAGTGACAGCAGACACAGTGGCTGTCAAGCGCAAGGAACTTACATAGAATGAAAGGATGGCGATGACGACATCGACGGAACCTCCGGCTGAGGAAGGCCCCAAGGCCTCCAACATGCGCTCCCTCTCCCGGGCCATGGAGGTCTTCGCGGAGCTGCAGCGCGCCGAACGGCCGCAACGGCTCAGCGACTTGGCCAGGAATTGCGGCATGAGCCTGCCCACCACTCTGCGGATCCTGCGGGTGCTGCAGGATTTTGGAATGGTGAGCCAGACCGACAAGTCCTACAGGATCGGGCCGGCGGTCCTGCCTGCCGCCCGGAGCTTCCTCGAGAACGATCCGCTCGTGGTCGCAGCCCGGCCCATCCTTCAGCAGGTCGCATCGCAGACCGGACTGACCGCGTCGCTGTATACGCGGCTGGGGTTTGAACGCATCCTCGTGGCGCGCGTGGACGGTGAGTCGCCCCTGCGCTACGACCTTCCGCTGGGCAAGCGCCTGCCCCTCACGCTGGGTGCCGCCGGCAAGATCCTGCTCGCTTCAGCGTCCGACGACGAGCTTGAGCAGGTGGTGGCGGCGGCTGTTGCAGGGGGTCAGGATGCCGGGCTGACTGCCGCCGAGCTGCGCTCCAGGCTGCCCGAGCCAGCGGCAGAGTATGCGTACTCGGCGGATGAGCGGGCCACGGGAGTTCTCTCCGTAGCCGTGGCTGTACCAAACAGAACGGGGCGCCGCCCGAGTGAGTCCATTTCCCTCACCAGTCCCGTGGAGGCAGCCAGCGAAGCCACGCTCAAGGCAGGCGTCCCGGAACTCCGGCGGGCGGCAAGCAGGCTCTCCGAGCTGCTCGAGGGCTCCGTCTACTAAAAGCACCACCCCCAACTAGCGCTGCCCTGGAACAGAACCGGCGCACTTCCGAGGCCTGCCTGCCGTCTGGCTAAAACGGCGGCGGCTCCGGCTGTTGGAGCGGATACACGACTTTTCCGAGGTCCGCCGCTTCGGTGGTGTACCGCCTGCCCAGCGGTGAACGCCACTCAAGGTCCCCGTACGGGGAAGAGTGTCTGTAACTCCACGCGCCGATGGACTTCAGCGCGTGGTGCCTGCGGCAGAGCATTGCCAGGTTGCCGGGGTCGGTAGTCCCGCCGCCCTGCCATTCGATGGTGTGGTCGGGCTCGCAGACGCTCGCCCGGCGGGTGCATCCCGGGAACCGACAGGTCCCGTCGCGGCACTGCAGGTACTGGCGCAGCGCCTTCGGTGGACGATATGCCCGGCGCCCCACCCCCAAGGCCTGCCCGGTGGTATTGTCCGTGAAGAGCAGGTACCAGGAAGGCGCGAGGGCCGCCAAACGCCGGGCCGTTGCAGCATCAAGGGGGCCATATCCTTGGAGTTCAGCCGTTCCGAACTCAGGTTCAGCGGGTAAGGCACCGCCTCCGGAACCCGGGCTGCCGCCCATTACCCGTTCGACCGGAATAGTCACCACGATCTCAGGGCGGAACACCCCGGATTCCACCCCGTCAGGGCCACCCAAGAAGCGGTAGGCCAGCGCCTCGGCGCGAAACTCGGACAGCGTGGGCGCATCTGCAGGAGTACTGGCTTCAGGTGCAGGGCCGGGTTCAGTTGCAGTGCCGGGTTCAGCAGCGGCGCTGTCCCCCGGGATTTCCCTGAGCTCCGCGGCCCGCGCGCTGGCCAGCCGTGCATCCCGATCGAGTCCGCTATAAATTGCCATTCCGACCTCCGCGGTGAGGAACGCCGAGAGCGTACACATTCCGTCCGGCTCGGCCCTGAACCACACGCCGCGCTCACGCTGGGCCGCCTCCTTGCGGGCCGCGAGGCTTTCAGGGTGAAGCTGTTCACGCAACCGCCGCAGACAGGCGCGCAATTCAGCGGGAGTGCGCCTGCGGCCGTGCCGGGTCCGCGTGCGCCGCAGCGCAATCGATGCAAACCTTTCAGCCTGCCCGTCAGGGAGGGAGCGGGCTTGTTCGACAATGATCCGGGCATGCACATCGGAAATTTCGCCGGCCTCCAAGGCTTCAAGGACCTCCCAAAAGGACGTGGTCAGCTCCGCCGCATCATTGAGCAGGCGCGCAGCCGTGCCCTCCGAGAGGGCACAGGCAGTCGAGACTTCGGTGACGGCAAGCGCATGGGCCTCGTCCCCGCCAAACCGTACCGGCTGGCTCTCCTGCCGCACGGGAGCTTCTTCCGCAACAG